>Ga0315273_10001051_pt1 | contig 30617 bp, 30 predicted proteins | sample YL17G02_0_MG_FD_205753 | JGI IMG/M metagenome (GOLD analysis project Ga0315273, IMG submission 205753) | Sediment microbial communities from Yellowstone Lake, YNP, Wyoming, USA - YL17G02_0 | ecosystem: Environmental > Aquatic > Freshwater > Lake > Sediment | place: USA: Wyoming | collected... | reverse complement strand
CCTGCCGTGTCATCATAAAAATGTCCTTTTCTTCTGCCATAACGCCTCCTTGGCTGCGTTATGGATATTGTACTACTAGGACATTTCTATTTTGGCTAATTAGGACATTATCATATTGGTGTTACAAGAAAAAAAACGGGGTCAGAATTGTTTTTTAAGAATGTCTTCGTAATCTAAAAAACAATTCTGGCCCCGTTTTTACCGTTACGAGAGGAACTCCTTCTGGGCGGCAGCAACGCCTGAACCCATCTGGAACTTGTATCCCATTGTGCTTAAGACTTTTTCAAGGCAGGAGATCCCGGCGATTATATCGAACTCTCCGATGTACCCCATATGAGCGAACCTGAATATCTTTCCCTTCATCTCCGACTGTCCGCCTGCGATCGTCACTCCGTAAGTATCGCGCATCGTCTTTACAAGCTTTTCTCCGTCGATACCTGAAGGCACTTTTACCGCAGTTACCACGTCCGAATAAGCATCTGGAGAAAAAAGCTCCAGGCCTAATGCTTTGACAGCAGAACGCGTTGCCTCAGCCATCTTATGATGCCATGCAAAGATCTTTTCAAGGCCTTCCTTCTGCATCATCTTGATAGCTTCGTTTAGAGCGATCACAAGGCCTATTGCAGGAGTCCACGGTGTATCTGTCTTCTCATAAGCCTTTTTTGCCTCTTTCAGGTCAAAGTAATACTTGGGGCATTTTGAACTCTCGGCCATTTTCCACGCCTTTTGGCTTACTGAGACAAATCCTAAGCCCGGGGGAAGCATAAGCCCTTTTTGCGAACCAGACACTACCACATCGCAGTTCCATTCGTCTGTTTTTAAATCTATCGCCCCGAGGCCGCTTATAGCGTCAACGACCAATACCGCGTCTGTATCCCTGACTATTTCGCCTATAGCTTTTATATCAGTTGCGACTCCGGTCGATGTCTCGCACAACGTAGTAAACACTGCCTTTATTTTACCCTTGGCGCTTTTTAATTTTGATTCTATATCTTTCGGATTGACTGCCTTTCCCCATTCTACTTTTATTACCTCGCAGTTGAGCCCGTATGCCTGACAAATTTCAGTCCATCTCTCCCCAAATTTTCCCGCCTCAACAGTGATTACTGAATCACCAGGAGAAAGCAGGTTGATCACCGCTGCCTCCATCCCGCCTGTCCCGGAAGAAGCAAGAATAAAGACCTCGTTCTTAGTCTGAAAAACATATTTCAGGCCTTCATGGGCCTCTTTCAATATAGCCTGGAATTGAGGAGTCCTGTGATGGATTATAGGCCGCGAAAGCGACTCGCAGATCTCAGGCGGTAATGGAGTCGGCCCAGGTGTCAATAAATAATTCTTCTTCATGATTCCCCCCTTATTGTTTTAAATATTACTCTGCCCTTTGGCTTCTTATTTCTTGATACCTATTTCTTCTGCTTGCCGATAAAAACTTCGTCGACCAATCCGTATTCCTTTGCTTCTTTAGCTGACATGAAATAATCCCTGTCCGTGTCTTTCTGGATCCTTTCCAAAGGCTGTCCGGTATGAAAGGCTAAAAGCTCGTTAATCTTGTCGCGCATTTTTAGGATCTCTGTTGCCTGACGGGAGATGTCTTCTGCTGCGCCCTGCACTCCGCCCCAGGGCTGATGTATCATTACGCGGGAATTAGGAAGCGAGGAACGCTTGCCTTTTGTGCCTGCGGAAAGTAAGACCGCGCCCATGCTCGATGCCTGTCCTACGCAGTAGGTGGCAACATCGCACTTTACAAACTGCATGGTATCGTAAATGGCAAGGCCCGAGGTAACAGAGCCGCCGGGTGTGTTTATATAGATATTTATGTCTTTGTTCGCGTCTTCCTGCTGCAGGAAGAGCATCTGTGCAATCACGAGATTCGCTATGACGTCGTCTATCGGCGTTCCGATGAAGATTATACGGTCTTTTAAAAGCCTCGAATAGATATCATAGGCCCTTTCGAAACCGCGTGCGGTCTGCTCGACCACCATAGGCACTAACACCTGATTTTTTATTTCCATTTTTTCCTCCCTTTTATTCTTTTATCTGCCAATGGGCATGGCTGAACAAAAACTCCATAACCTTACGAGGCATATGCTCGTCCGAGGGAATCTTTTCCCTTTTTGCTATCTCGGAGAGGACCAGATACACCTTTACCTGAGTTTTAGCCGCAGGCCCTAATTCGGTGCGAAGGCTATCTTCCTGCTCTGCTATTTTCTCTTTCGGCACACCGCGCATAGCCAGGTCCATCTTGGCGTTTCTTATTAAATCCTCAAGCTGCTTGTCTGCCAGAGACTGGGGGATCTTAACGTCAAGGTCTTTAGTCAACTGCTCTATGACCTGTTTCTCTATTCCCTGGCGCTGGCTGCTATCCTTGCTTACGGCGATCTGTCTTTGGACGGCGTTCTCAAGCTCTGAAAGACTCGGATAACCTAGGCTTTTTGCAAAATTGTCGTCTGCTTTATCAGCCTTTCTCGTCTCCTTCAAAGTGTCGATATTCCGTTTTATCTCATCCGCCGAAACAACGTTTTTTTTATAATCGATCTTCAGCCCTTTATAATCTTTTAACTGGATCTCGGGCAGCACCTCTACCTGGGCTTTGAAAGAAAGGCTTGCGCGTTCAAGCTTCACGTCAGATATTCTGGGCAGATCAACCGTGGCAATACCTTCCTTCTGCAGAGCTTCATCGTAAAGCTCAGGGATCAGCTCTTTCAAGACCTGCTCGTTGGCAAGACCGCTGAATTCCTTTTCGAGTATATCCCTCGGTACGTGGCCGGGCCTGAAACCCTTTACCTTTGCTGTCTGTCCTATTTTTTTAAAGACATCTTCGAATTTGTTTTTTACTATGTCGCTTTCGGCTTCGATCGAGATTTCCTGCTTTGCGCTGTCTATTTTTTTCACTTCCGTTTTCATGTCTTCCTTTCCTAAGTTGTACCGTTGTACCGTCCCGAACGGTGCAAGCTGTACCGTCCCGAACGGTACAGCGCTTACATCCTGAATTTCTCGCCCAGATAGATCTCTCTTGCCTTGGGATTATTGATCAACTCTTCTGCGCTGCCTGAGATCAGGATCTTTCCTTCAGCGATGAGGTAAGCCCTGTCAGTTATTGAAAGAGTCTCTCTGACATTGTGGTCTGTAAGCAATATCCCCAGGCCTTTATTTTTTAATTCCTTGATTATCTCCTGAGCCTCACCCACTATTATAGGATCAATCCCGGAAAAAGGCTCGTCAAGCAGGATAAAAGAAGGATTGGTCACAAGAGCGCGGGTGATCTCAAGCCGCCTTCTTTCTCCTCCTGAAAGGGTGTACCCCTTATTATTGGCAAGATGCGCGATCTTTAATTCCTCTAAAAGGCGGGCAAGCCTCCTCTTCCTTTCGGTGCGGCTTATCGAAAGAGTCTCCAATATAGCCATGATGTTTTCTTTGACGGTCAGCTTCCTGAAAATAGAAGACTCCTGCGCAAGATAGCCTATTCCGTATTGCGCGCGTTCGTGTATCGGCAGTCTTGTGATATCCTGATTATCGAATATGATCTTTCCCCGGTTAGGAGGAATAATGCCTACGACCATATAGAATGTCGTTGTCTTGCCTGCGCCGTTAGGCCCCAAAAGCCCGACGATCTCCCCCCGTTTTACCAGCATATCGACATTTCTGACGACTTCCCTGTGGTCGTAAGATTTTGACAGACCCTTAATTTCCAAAAGATGCATTAAATCCCTCCGTAGAGTATATGACTAATTTTGGCCTTCCCGAAAGCGTGATCCTTCTGTCGGAAGCGGCATATACCGCCTCTTCGCTGTAGGACATGTTTTCATCCCGTGTGATTTTTACGTTGCCGCGGGCGACTATCTTTTCTATCCTGGAACTGGCGAGCTCTGCGCTGTCCGCGTCGTCTTTGACCTTTTCGGTGTCCTGCGTATGAAAATACACTTCCATTATATCGCTTTCGATCAATGCGTCCGGAGTCTGGACCTTTACGTTATTATTAAAAACTGCCGTGTTCTTCTTATAATCTACCTGAAGCGGCCCGTCGCATTCGATTATGATCTTGTTTTTTTCTTTAAGCTCGCCTTCGGTCTCATTAAGCGCGTTCTCTATTTTGACGTGCACGTCTTTTTCCAGGTCGACCTTGTTCAGATCAGGATAGCCTTTTGCGCCCTGGCCGGTTATAGTCATGTCCTGGCGTTCGATATTGACAGGCGCCTTTGTGGAAACCATCTCGTTTTTTCTGTCCCAGTCCAGGGAATCAGTGGTCAACTTTGCTCCCGAAGAAGTGGTTATCACAACGTCCTTTTCAAGATGGACCTGCCCCTCCTGCCTGTCAAAATTTCCTTTTTCTGCGGTAAGTTTTACGCTCTCAGTGCCCTGATAAAGGTTGCTTTCGATCCGGTTTAATTTGATCACATCGGAATCTATATCCGCGGATTCGCCTGTTATGTCCCATTTCTGTTTGCCTTTTGCGCTTGTGCCGGATAACGAAAAATCCGACATCTGCTGCTCAGGATAAGAAGTCTCATTGTCCTGGGCAAAGACAGGCCCTGTCAAAGGATTCGCCATCGACATCAGGAGGGCCATGAAAGCAGGCGCGATCTTAAACATCATAACTTTTAATGGCTTCATCCCATTTGCCTTGCGTTTTAAGGATGAGCTCGGCGACCTCGCGAACTGCTCCGCGGCCGCCTTCACGGTGAGTGATGTATGCGGCTGTTTTTTTGATCTCTGCGCATGCATTGGCTACGGCAATAGGCAGACCTACTTTTTTCATAAGACACAGATCCACCAGATCATCTCCCACAAAACATAGCTGCTGGGCTTTCAATCTGTATTTAGAAAGGATCTTGTCCAATATGCTTGATTTGGGAGAAATATTCTCAAACACAAAAGCGACCTGCATATCGCGAGCCCTAGGGCCTATTGCGCGGGAGCCTTTTGCAGTGATAAGTATAGTGGGGATCCCTGATTTTTTGAGCAGATAAACGCCCATACCGTCATGGACGTCGAAAAATTTAGAATCCCTTTCCCTTGAATCGTAGACGATCCTGCCGTCAGTCAAAACACCGTCTACGTCCAGAAGCAAAAGCTTTATTCTCCTTACTTTATCTATTATGTCGTCTTCCGCCATTTTAATTTTATACGAACCCGGCCCTTAAGAGGTCCTGAACGTCAAGAAGGCCCACAGGCCTTCTTCTTTCGTCTACAACAGGGACTTCGTCGATTTTTTTCTCCTCAAGGATATGCAGCGCCTCTGCAGCAAGCCTGTCTTTTTTTATCACCAAAGGGTTTTTAGTCATGACCTCTCTGACCTTCCGCCTTGGCAGCTGCTCGTCTGTTTCCAGGTGCCTTCTCAGGTCTCCGTCGGTAAATATCCCTACAAGCCTTCCCTTTTTATTGACGATTATAGCTGCGCCCGCGCGTGACTGGGTGATCTTTAAAAGCACCTGCGCAACTGTTTTGTCCTCACGCACGACAGGGTTGGCTTTACCTGTGCGCATGATATCCTCGACCTTTAAGAGCAGCCTCCTGCCCAAAGCCCCGCCCGGATGAAACATGGCGAAATCCTTCTCTTTAAAACCTTTCAGCTCAAGCAGGCATACAGCCAGCGCGTCCGACATTGCAAGGGTGGCTGTAGTGGATGCCGTTGGCGCAAGCCCAAGCGGGCATGCCTCTTTTTTTACCGAGACATCAAGGACCACGTCGCTGTATTTGGCAAGGATCGAATCCTTATTCCCGGTCAAAGAGATTATCTTAACGCCTATTTTTTTCAAAAACGGCAAAAGCTTTTTTACTTCCTCCGTTGAACCGCTGTTAGACAGTATTATGACTACATCGTCTGATGTGACCTTGCCGAGGTCACCGTGGGAAGCCTCAGCAAGATGAAGGAATAAACTGGGCGTGCCAGTAGAAGCAAGAGTCGCGGAGAATTTCTGGGCGATGATCCCCGTCTTGCCCATGCCGCTGACAACTGCCCTGCCTTTTGATTTCAATATAAGCTCAAGGGCCCGTTTAAAATCTTTGTTGATCTTCTTTTTCAGCTCTTTTATAGCGCAGGCCTCGATATCCAGAACCTGCCTTGCCCTTTTGATCTCATCCATCTTATAATACTCCCTCAATCCTTTTGATCTGCCTGAGCAGGCTCTCCAATGTCCTTATATCTATCATATTAGGCCCGTCGCAGGGAGCGCTGTCAGGGTAAGGATGCACTTCAAGAAAAAGCCCGTCGCAGCCGAATGCGGCCGCAGCGCGGCACAATCCCGGCACGAATTCCCTCTGGCCTCCTGAACAGCCGCCTTTTCCTCCAGGCAGCTGGATACTGTGCGTTGCGTCGTATACGACCGGATAACCGAAAGCGCGCATTATGGAGATCGCCCTTAGATCAGTGACTAGATTATTGTATCCCAGGCAAAAGCCCCTCTCGGTAATTATTATGGATTTATTCCCGGTTAATTCGGCCTTTTTTATTATCGGCTGCATATCCCAGGGCGCAAGAAACTGCCCCTTTTTAATATTGACTGCCTTGCCTGTCTTTGCAGCTGCTACGACAAGGTCTGTCTGACGGCATAAAAATGCCGGGATCTGTAAGATATCCAGGACCTGGGCTGCGTCTTCTATGTCTTTTTGGCAATGGACATCGCTTAATACAGGAACCTTGATCTTCTGTTTTACCTTATGCAATATCTCGAGCCCTTTTTTAATGCCCGGGCCCCTATAAGAGCCCAGCGAAAGCCTGTTTGCCTTGTCATAGCTTGATTTAAAGATAAAAGGCATTTTGACTTCTTCGCTTATCTCCTTGAGCCTTGCCGCAATGTTCAGACAGGAGCTTTCCGATTCTATGACGCAGGGCCCTGCGATCAGGACCAGGGGATTTTTGTCGCCGATAGTGATCTTGCCGATCTTGACCTGACGCATTATAATTTCTCCTGCTCTAGGCGCTCTTTTACTTTTTCCAGGTCTTCTGGCGTATCAACGCCTATTGTGTCGTATTTTGTCTCTATGACTTTTATCTTATATCCTTCTTCAAGCACGCGCAGCTGTTCGAGCTTCTCGGTCTTTTCCAGATCGGAAACAGTCAGGTTCTTATAAGTGAAAAGGAAATCTTTTGTGTATCCGTAAAGGCCGATGTGCTTGTAATAGGTCGGAGACTGCACTTCTGAGTTAGGAGCAAGAAAAGGTATTGGTGCGCGCGAGAAATAAAGGGCAAAACCGTTTTTATCGACTACGACCTTTACTACGTGCGGGTCAATGGCCTGTCTTGGGTCTTCTATTTTTTTCATGATCGTAGCCATGTAGACGCCTTCTTCGTAAAGCAGCACATTGACGATGTTGTCTATCATCGTAGGATGTATCAAGGGTTCGTCTCCCTGAATATTGACGACTACTTTTACATCAAGGGGATTTATGACCTCGGCTATCCTGTCAGTGCCTGATGCATGGCCTTTAGCAGTCAGAATGAAGTTTGCGCCGAAACCTCTGGCGACTTCTGCCACGCGTTCGTCGTCGCAGGCAATAATCAGATCATCAAGAAGACGGGACTGCTTTGCCCGTTCCCAGACATGCTGGATCATGGGCTTTCCCAGGATATCAGCCAGGACCTTTGCCTCAAACCTCGTAGATTGGTATCTGGCCGGTATTATACCTACAACTTCCTTCTTCTCGCCGTTGTTTTCCATAAGATTATTTTATCCTCTCTATCAACTCTTTTCTGTTTGCAGTGGCCGTCCCCACTTTGCCGACCACAATTCCGGCTGAAAAATTTGCGATATGGGCTGCTTCGAGTTTAGTGGCGCCTGCGCAAAGCCCCAGTACAAAGGCAGCTATGACAGTATCGCCGGCTCCCGATACATCAAAGACTTCCTGTGCAACTGTCGGGATATGGGTCATGCTGCCGTTTCTTTCGAAAAGCCTCATACCCTGTTCGCCGAGAGTCACCAGGATGGAATCCAGTTTAAGATATTTCAATATATGCTGTGCCGCCTTTATCAAATCCCGGTCCGTAAAAAGCCGGTATGTATTTAACTTGAAACTGTTTGTCGTGTCCTTTATCTTTAAATACCTTATTGCATTTTCAAGTTCCTTGCGGTTAGGCGTAATGGATGTAACTCCCTTATAATACTGGAAATGGTCTTCTTTAGGGTCGACCGCGATGATCTTGCCGCTTGAACGGCCTATAGAAATAAGTTTTTCAAGAAGGTCTTTGTTGATCACGCCCTTGCCGTAATCCTCGATAATGACCGCGTCGAACTTTTTTATATTCTTTCTGATAAAACCGATTATTTTTTCGTTCAACCCTCTTGATAGAGGTTCGACCTGTTCCCAGTCAAGCCGCATCATCTGCTGGTGGCCAGCTATGATCCTGGTCTTTACCGTAGTCACCCTGCGGGAATCTATAAAAATCCCATCAACTGCGATTTTTCTTTTCTTCAGCTCAGAAAGCAGATGCTGGCTGTTTTTGTCTTTGCCCAATGCGCCGGCTACGGTGACAGCTGCGTCAAGAGAACGGATATTGCTTGCGACATTAGACGCTCCTCCCGGGACAAACGTGCACTTCTTAGCCCAGACTACCGGCACAGGAGCTTCCGGAGAAATCCGTTCCACGTCTCCCCAGATATATTCGTCTAGTATCAAGTCTCCTACAACGAGTATCCTTGCCTTTGGAAAATCATTGATTATATCTTTTAATCTGTTCATACGCATCGAATAATGTTTTTAGAATCCATAACTTTACCACAAAACCCGCCATAAATCAACACCTGTCCCCTAAGAATAAACTTAAAGCTGGTTAAGATAGAGCTTCTTATATAAACCATCCTGGTTGAGTAATTCTTCGTGGCTGCCTATTTCTACGACTTTGCCCGATTCCAGAACTATTATCCTGTCAACGTTTTTTATGGTAGAAAGCCGGTGCGCTATCACAAAGACTGTCCTGCCCTTTATCAAAAGGTTTAAAGTCTCCTGGATGAGACGCTCGGATTCGGTGTCCAGCTGCGAGGTCGCTTCGTCAAGTACAAGGATCGGAGCGTTTTTCAAAAGCACTCTTGCTATTGCAATCCTCTGTCTTTCCCCTCCGGAAAGCTTTACTCCCCTGTCTCCTATAAAAGCGTCGTAGCCGTTTTTCATGCGCTTGATCACTTCGTGTATATAAGCCTGTTTTGCCGCCTCTTCGATGTCATGCTGCCTTGCATTCTGCATCCCGAATGCGATATTTGCGGATACGCTGTCATTGAAAAGTATGGTTTCCTGCGTTACTATGCCTATATTCTGGCGCAATGATTTCAGGGTAAAATCTTTTGTGTCTTTTCCGTCTATCAAAATCCTCCCTTTACTTGGATCGTAGAAACGCGGAAGCAGGTCCATAAGAGTTGTCTTTCCGGCTCCGCTGGGGCCCACTATAGCTATGACTTCGCCCTTTTTAACCTCAAGATTTATGCCGCAAAGCACCTCATGGAGTCCGTATGTAAACCGGACATCCTCGAATACGATCTTTTCCCTGAAACTCGAAAGTGTCTGCGCATCCGGCTTTTCTTTGACCGTCGGATGCATATCCCATATTTCGTGGATGCGTATGCTGCCTGCGACTGCCCGCTGGATGATGGCATTTACCAGAGAAAGTCTCTTAAACGGCCGAATCAGGGAAAGTAGGGCTGCCAAAAATACGATAAGGACTCCGGAAGACATCCTTGCGTTTGTTACTTCTTTAAAACCCCATAAAAGAACAAATAAGCCTGCCAAAATCCCGATAAATTCGGTGACAGGAGAAAGAAGCAGCGTGCGTTTTATAGACTTCATGAAGAGCTTATAGAAAGAGTTGTTCACAGCGTCAAATTTTTTAAGCTCCGCTTCCTCCATATTAAATGCCTTTACGATCCTGACTCCGAGTATAGTTTCGTACAAAATCGAATTCAGATCCGCCATTTTCTCCTGTGTCTGGCGCGCTATTTTCTTTAATGCCTTCCCGACCTTTATTATGGGAAAACTGATGAGCGGCAGAAGTATGATGGAGATAAGAGCAAGTTTAGCGTGCACAAAAAATATAAAAACCGTAAAAACCACCACCTGAAAAGCCTGATATATTATATCCGTTGCCCCGCAGGAGATGGCATTTCCTACTGCGTTGACATCATTGGTGATGCGCGACATAAGCTCTCCTCCGCGCCGGTGAGTGAAAAAATCAAGGGATAAGACCTGAAATTTCGCGTAGGTCTTGGAACGCAGGTCCCTGGCAACGCGCTGCGCGATATCATCCATAAGATAACTCTGCAGGAAACCTATAAGTCCTTTTAGGACGACTAATATCAGAACTGCAACAGCCACATACCTTAGCAAAGGCATAGGCGGGATAGAATTTATTACATCTATAAATCCTGAGACATAAGGAGGCATTTTTGTGGGCAGGACAACAGGTTTATTGTTCAAAACCTTGTCCGCAACAGGCAGGATCATGCCTATTGATACTCCGTCAAATATGGCTGACAGCCCCATAAACAAGCTCGCCCATACAAACAGGCCCAAATGAGGCCTTATAAATTGAAATAACCTTTTGTATTCCCTCATGTTTCATCCTTATTTAGAAAATGTATTTTATCATATTTATTGACTTTTGTCGAGCCATTTGATAATATCAGTCTTATGAATAAAATAAAGGTCGCAGTCATAGGGACAGGTTATCTGGGCAGCTTGCACTCAAAGATATACAGCGGACTTAAAGACTGTTCTCTTGAAGCAATATGCGATATTGATAAGACCAGACTTGCCCAGCTATCACAGGAACTTTGCGTTCCTGCTGTCGAAGATTACAGGGAGCTTTTTGGCAAGGTGGATGCCGTAAGCATTGCCGTGCCGACCTCTCTTCATCACAAAATCGCGTTTGATTTCCTGGTTCACAATATCCATACTTTAGTCGAAAAACCCTTTACTATTGATCTTAAGGAAGCTGATTCCTTGATCAGGATAGCCAGAGCCAAAAAGCTGATTTTACAGGTCGGGCATATCGAACGTTTTAACTCCGCCTTTTCCTCTACTAAAGAGTTTTTTAAAGACCCTTACTTTATCGAATGCCACCGCCTGAGCCTTTTTCCTAACCGGTCTCTTGATATCGGGGTGGTGCTTGACCTTATGATACACGACATCGACATAATCCTGGGCCTTGTAAACTCTCCCATTAAAAGAATAGATGCGGTAGGCGTAAATGTCCTTACCCCCTTCGAAGACATCGCAAACGCAAGAATAACATTTAAAAACGGCTGTGTCGCCAATCTGACTGCAAGCCGCATATCAGACGAAGCCATGCGTAAAATCCGCATCTTCCTGAAAAATGCGTATATCTCCCTTGATTACAGGAATCAGCAGGCTTTTATCTACAGGAAAACCGCCTCCGGCATATCAAAAGATGCCTTACCGATCGAAAAAGAGCAGCCCCTGCAAAAAGAGCTTTCCTCGTTTTTGGATTGCGTGATCCACAAGAAAGAGCCTCTGGTAAACGGCAAAGTCGCGCGCCAGGCCCTTTCTGTTGCATTAAAAATCCGCGACCTGATATGGAAAAACCAAAAAAGATTCTCATAGTAGCCGGCGAACCTTCGGGCGACCTTCATGCCGCAAATCTTGTAAAGGCGATAAAAGAAACGGGCATGAGCTTTTCATTTTTCGGCATCGGCGGAGAAAAACTCCAAAATCAGGGCGTAGATCTGTATTACGACCTTACAAAGGTAGCTGTGGTAGGTTTTTTTGAAGTCCTGAAAAATATCAAAAAATTCAGGAGGATTTTTAAGGGGATCCTCAAGGAAACCGAAAAAAACAGACCAGATGCTGCTATCCTGGTAGATTATCCGGGTTTCAATCTAAGGCTTGCCAAAGAACTAAAAAAAAAGGATATCCCTGTAATTTACTACATAAGCCCGCAGATATGGGCCTGGGGCAAAAACAGGATAAAGCAGATCAGAGAAAACGTGGACAGAATGATCGTGCTTTTTTCTTTTGAAGAAGCCCTTTACAGAAAGTCTGACGTGCCCGTGTCATTCGTCGGCCATCCTCTTTTGGATGTCGTAAAACCTTCTCTTGAGAGGGAAGAATTTTTAAAAAATCTGGGTTTGGATCCGAAAAAACTGACCGTTGCTTTACTGCCCGGCTCCCGCGAAAAGGAAGTCAAGACCCTTTTGCCTGTCATGCTTGAGACGGCAGAAATCATAAACGGCAATTTTGCCAAAAGGATCCAGTTTGTCATTCTTCGTTCCCCGTCTGTGAAGGAGGAGATTTTTATAAAAGCAGCCGCAAACACCCGCGACCTTACGCTAAAAACAGTTTCAGGGATGGCCTATGAAGGGATCGCCTCCAGTGATTTTGCTTTGGTATGCTCTGGGACTGCAACGCTTGAGACAGGCATCCTTACGACCCCCATGGCAATTTTATACAAAGTAAATTTCCTGACCTGGCTTTTTATCCGGTCGATGATAAAAATTCCTTATATAGGATTGGTGAACGTGGTAAAAGAAAGGAAAGTTGTCGAGGAATTCATACAGTTTGACTGCCAGCCAAAAAAAATAGCGGATTACGTAATCCCTGTATTGCATGATGAGGACAAACGCACCCGCCTTAGATCCGACCTTCTGTCTATAAGAGATTCCCTGGGAGAACCCGGAGCCACCCGAAGAGCTGCCGCAACCGTAGTTGATTTTTTAAGAAACCTTCCTTAAAAGACCCTTAAACCGGCGTTGCAATAAAAATTTTCTATTTGTAAGCGCTGTCCGGAACTATAATCTCGCTGATCGAACGGGACAACGTAATACTTCCTTGGCGAATCTCTGCTATAGTGCAGCTGCATGAACTAAGATTAGCCGCACAACGTTTCGGCCGAAATTCAAAACTAACACTATGCTGACCCATACTTAAAACTGGGGATGTGTATTTGAGTTCGGCGGTGCGGTAGGAGGGATTGGAATCGTACGCGAGTCCTTCATCAACAATTTTTCCATCAAAAATCATCCTTGCACTACAACAGTGACAATGGTAATCAAAATTACCGCAAACAGAAGTGCCAAAAGAGTAGGTGTTGTCGAAATGTACAAGTTGTTTAATATCAGCTTGAATACCGCTTCTGTCAGCATTAAAAGAATAACTTCCAATTTGGGTCCAAGGGCCAACGCTTTCATCGGAGTCGTAATTAAAGTCAGCAGAATATGTACCAGAAGCTGGTGGTATTTGTAATGGTTCTCCGACCTGCTCTTGCAAGGGAGTTGCCAGTTTAATCGGAACAGTTCCTCCTCCTCCGCCGCCGCCTCCTATGCTGGTCAGAGTCCATTTGGTCCCATTAAAAACATAGACCCCTTTTGTCCTGTTATCCGGGTCGGTTGTGCCGTCATCATAATAAAGATCGCCTTCGAAACTAATATCTTCTTCTGGCTGCGTGCTACGGGGATAAAGTCTCAATATTCCATATACTCCGTGCGGCGAGGGATAATACGTGGTTATGGTTATGGTTTCATTGATGGTTTGTCCAAATGTGGGTTTTGAAAAAATCAATATTAAACCTGATAAAATTAAAAACTTAATTAATCTTGTTTTCATAGCCCCGCCTCCTTAAAAGACCCTTAAACCGTCGTTGCAATAAAAATTTTCTTATTTGTAAGCGCTATCCGGGACTAAAATCTCGCTGACCGAACGGGACAACGTAATAATTCCCTGATGGATCTCTGCTATATTGCACGTGCATTGATCAAGAACAGTATCATGACATTTTCTCGGCCGAAATTCAAAAGTGACAGTATGTTGGCCCATAGTTAAATCTGGCGATGTGTATTTGAGTTCGTGGGTGCCGTCGTACCCCTTTCCTTCATCAACATTTTCTCCATCAAAAATCATCCTTGCTCTACAACACTGACAAGAGGATGCAACAATTCCGCAAACGCTTTCGAACGAATTAGTGGAATGGAAATATACAGGTTGTTTAATATCGGCTTTAATACCGCTTCTGTCAATATTAAAAGAGTAACTTCCAATTTTGGTCCAAGCGCCTGTGCCATCGCAATGTCCTTGAATATTTTCGGTGCATTCAGGTATAGGGGATGTAACAGAAGCTGGTGGTATCGATAATGGTTCTCCAACCTGCTCTTGTAAGGGAGTTGCCAGTTTAATCAGGTATGGATCACCGCTATAAGCAGTTCCTCCTCCGCCGCCTCCCATGCTGGTTTTAATCCAGTTCGAACCATTGTAGATATAGACGCCTTCGGGCCTGTTGGTTGAATCCTCAGTACCGTTGTCGTAATACAGATCACCTTTTCTAGTTGTTGCAAGGTCGGGCTGTTGGTCACGGGGATACAAAGTCAATACCCCGTAGACCCCGTGCGGTGAGGGATAATATGTGGTGATGGTTATGGTTTCATTGCCATATTGTGCAAATGCGGGTTTTGAAAAAATCAATATAAAAACCGATAATATTAAAAATATGACAAGTCTTCTTTTCATACGCCTCCTTAAAAAAAAAGGCAAAGCAAATCTTTGCCTTTCCTGCTTATATTATACATCAGATTAGATTATAAAACAAAGTTCGTAGCATGGCAAGTTAAATAAAAGCTACAAACTCCCTGCCTTCGGTCAAGGGGTCAAGCGCCTTCTCGATTTTAATCTGACCTCTGGTTTCCTTGAGGTCGATAAACCTCTTTTGTTCCTGCGGCGATACCACTTCAACACGAGGAGCGAAAATATCGCCTGCGTTTACATCGCGCACTATAGCAATGCTTTTGTCGTTTAAGGCTACGATAGCTCCTATAGGCCAGACCCCCATCCTTTTAAAAAATTCATCGACAAGGCCAGGCTGGAAATATTTTTCGCGCTCCTTCATCATTATATCGTAAACTACATTAGGGGGATAGCCCGCCTTATAGCTTCTCCTCTGGAACAGCGCATCGTAAATATCGCATATCGAGATGATAGACGAAACAAGATGCGGGGGCCTGGGATACGGGACCCGCGGATATGTCCTGAAGTCGTTTTTTATATGGTGTTCGAACGCCGCCACCACAGGCAAAATACCCAATCCTTCGACATGCTTTAAAAGAAGTTCCGCCCCGAAGACCGTGTGGCCTTTTATTTTTGCAAATTCCTCGTCCGAGAGCCTGTCGGTCTTTGTGATTATCTTTCTGGACACATAGAGCTTCCCGATATCATGGAATAACCCCGCGATCCCTATATCAAGGACATCGTCTTTATTCAATCCCAGTTTCGAAGAGAAAAACACGGAAAGCACAGAGACATTCATGATGTGGACAAAAGTGCCAGGGTCGAATCTCTTTATGAGTGCAAGTTTCAGGAAATCCTGATAACCGCCAAGCAATCCTTCGAATACGTTGTTCACGGTAAACTTTAGATTAAGATAATCTACGTCCTTAAGATTTAACACGTTTTCCACCGAATTCGAGCAGTTCTCCATCGAACTGTTGTAAAGGTCTGCATAATCTATCTTTCCCGCTCCCAGCCCCTGCTGCACAGCGGCTTCTTTGCCTGAGACCTTTAGTTTACTTACGTTTATATTTCTCACGCCGGATAAATTCAAATATTCCTGCGGCTGGACTTTTATCTGGTCTTTAGGCATTATCAAAAATGAAACAAATTGTTTTAACTCCTCTTTTTCCAAGGCCGCTGAAAAAACTATCCTCTCGATATCCCTTGATTTTAAATATTGTATCATCGTCTTAAGGCCCTTGCTTAATTCAAACAAAATCTCACTTTCATATGCAAGCTCTTCTCCTACTATCCCTATGACTATCTCGTTCTGCCTGCCAAGAGCGCCTTTCAAACTCCGGTATGCCTCATCCAGGAACTTTTTGAATTTCGGATGATTAATGTCATAGAGTTTTGCTATTTGAAGGCACGAGATAAAACTCCTGAACGCCTGTTCGACCGCATCAATCATTCCATTTCTCCAGAAGTTGTTTTGCCTTTTTTCTTAACGCGCTGTTCCAGAAAAAAGGCCTTTTGCTTAAAGCCGTAATGTAAGGCCCGCTCAGTCTAAGATTCGACTCTTCCGCGACAGCGATATTTTCTATTAACCGGCCGTTATTCCTTCCCCAGGGACTGGGAATAAGAAAAAGCATATCCATCGCTATTTTTCTGCCCTCGGGATCAAGGACGAGAATCTGCAATGCCTCTTTTTTAAGAAAGTAATTGCTTCCCTTAAGAAGCGAAAATAAAAATTCTTTATCATACCTGGGAAGTTCCGACATGGCCTTCAAGACTTCGATTTTAATAAGGTCGTTTGAAATCGAGAAAATATGCTTAAGCACTTCCAGAGTCGCCGGGACGTCCACTGTTTTAAGGCCTTCCACTATAGTGGAAATAAATTCCATGTCCGAACGCCTGTTTTCCAAATTCACGTAAAAATTTTTGAGATTCTCAGGGAATAGCTTTAAAAACAGCTTTAAGATACAGGAATTTACTATATTTTCGGAGAATATTTTGCTTAAATACACAAGCGGGCCTACGATACTGTTATTTAGCCTGTCCACAAAATATTCCAGCTCCTCGGGTACATCCTTTGCCCAAAGCATGCCCTCTACTGTCTGGGACAGTGCCCTGTCCAATTCTTTCAGCTGCGCAACTTGCAAGATTTTGTCTTTTTTTCTTTTCTCCAGGACTTCCCAGAGATGCCTGAAGATTTCCATGTTTTTTCTCTTTGCTATCTCATCCCAATCACTAAGAAATCTTTCGATTACGGCAGCAACCCTTTTTGTGTCAGTCTCCATGTCAAGCAGATTAAGCAGGATATAATGATAATTTACAGCCATTTGCTCGCGGTCAAAAGACAACTTTGTTCCCAGTTGTGAATGCAACTCCTGAAGAGAAGACGTTAAGGCATTTCGGTAAATCTCAGAAATAAAGGCATCTTCTTCGGAAAGGGAAAATAAAGATTTTATCTTCTCGGCTATATGCGGATCCGCGCCTGATCCTTCTATTTTTTTGTTTAAAGAAGCTGCGATCCCGCGGTGTTTTTCTTTGTCCACCAGATTCGCAAAAAGCTTGAAATTATAAGAGTCGAAGTTTTTGTCTGTAGCTATCTCTTCCCATAATATATCGGCCAATTCGGTTTCTCCGGTATCCTTAAAAAACATCTTAAACTTATCCAGATCGCCTGGCACTATGCGTTTTTCGCAGACGATCTTTTTTATGATTGTGTTGACAGATTGCCGGTATTTTCCCTGGTCCTTGTTTTTGATAACCAAAAGCAGCTTATGAAAATTCCTGCTTAGTTCTTCGTCTTCTGCCATGTCTTTGCCGTTAAAATTGCCGATTATGGTCTCAAAATTATCTGCGTACTGCTCCAATTTCTGGCTGTTTGAAGTTTCCAGGGCGTTCTTAAGAAGATAAGACCATATATCCTTTACCTGCTCGCCTTCGCCTTTTAAAAGCTGAGAATAATCGAGGTCTTCCACTTCAAAATGAGCTTTCGGATACTGGCTTAAAATCTTGCTTACGCCTCCTGATTTAAGTATTATTTTCGGAGGCAGGGAAATTTTCTCTAAAAGAAGAGCGAGCTCCAGGGTTGAAACTTCCTTTTCTATCCTTATATTTTTCATCTTTCGGCCGTGAAACATCCTGGATAATTCCTGATACATCAGCCCTTTATTATAGGAAGTGCCGTCGATTACCAGAGAGTCAGGGGTAATTCCTATCTCAATGGGATTTAAAAGGTTTAAAAGTGCATCGGCTTTTATTTTTAGTTCTTCGATCGACTTAAGAAACGAGGTGTGTTGGCTTGAATATAAGAGTATGTAATTGAGGGAAATCCTGAAAGATTTTATGAAATCCTGAAGCGCCTCTTCTTTTTCCATTGGAATATTTTACCCTTAAAAAACATTATTATCAATTTAAAATTTTCCGTATTTCAAATCCGGGATTGAAAGAGATCAGAGCGATTTTGCCGTGTTTATACGCTCATCAATTGGAGGGTGGTCGAAGAAAAAGAATTTTATGAAAGGATGGGGGTCCCGGTCCGACAGATTCTGTGCGGCGAATTTGTCCATGGCACTGATAAAAGCATCTTTTAAACCCGTGGCCTTTATTGCGAGGATGTCTGCGTTGCGCTCGAACTGCCTGCTGAAAAAATTCTCTAAAGGCTGAATTATAATGCCGTAAAAGATAAAGTATATAAAAACTACCGGGAGGCTTGCAATATCAGACAATGAATCATAGCCGAATAATCTTAAGACCGGGCCGTTTGATATGAATATGATATAAAAACACAGTATTGCGGCTGACATCCCGATCATCACCATTTTAATCAGGTGAGCCAGCTTCTGGTGGGCGAACTCGTGAGCGAGTATGACCTCGATCTCATCAAGGCTATAATCCTGCGCTAAACTGTCAGCCAGGATCACCCGCCTTGTCTTGCCCCAGCCTATAAGGCCGGCATTAACCTTGACTGTCTTTTTGCTCAGGTCTATGTTGTATACATCCATGATCTTTATCCGCATCCTGCCGGCAAGGCGCAATACCCTTTCTCTTAATCCTGGGTCTGAGACCTTTGTATACTTAAAAAAAAGAGGCACTATGACAACCGGCGCAATCCTTGTGAGTATGAGGGTAAAAAATATCCAGAACAAAGAGAGCAGCCACCACCAGTTCCGAGGCTGATATTTTAAGATAAAATAAAACACCCATATGCACAATAGGCTTATGACATAAGAAACAGCCTGGCCTTTTAACTGGTCAAAAGACCATGCTTTTACAGTCTGCTTTGAAAGTTTAAACTGATGTTCCAGCAGGAATGAGCGATAGAAATTAAAAGGGAAGTTTAAAATATAGTAACTAAAAAAGATTATGAATATATAGGCGGGCAAAACCAGCTGCTTCAAAAGGCCTAACCTTACAACATCATTCGCAAGGGCTTTTGAGAGCCCGAGTGCGGAAAAAACAAAGAGCAAAAGTAAAAGATACAGCGTCTGGGCTATGTCCAGAGCATAATTAATGGACGAATATCTTTTTGCTTTATTTGTCTGGCAGGACATTTATGAATGTCTTGACCGAACCCTTGGGAGTCTTCTTCTTCGTGAACCGGATCTTCCCCGCGCAAAGCGCATAGATAGTGCCTATTCCGCGGGTATTGCTGCCTGCTTTGTAACTTGGTATGCCTCTTACCAGGATCTGCCCGTTTAAAACAGCCTGGTTTCCGGATACTTTCAGGGCCTTGTCTTTCTTTGGTGTTGATTTTCCTCCTGCCATTGTTTCCTCCGTTTTGTTTTAGGAATCGGGTGTTAGGTATCTGATGACTTTAGGGATAATGATTTTACACGCAATCGGATATCAGGTCAAGGTTTTATTGCCATTTAGAATGCTGCTGTAGGTATTTCTCGCTTAAGTCGATTTTGTGGGTCCTGTCTTGGTTTGTTTCTCGCAGGGACGCTCGTCCTGCCCCAGCGTGTCAGGACTTCGCTTCGCTCCAGCCCCTCGCTCTTGGCGAGTAATCTGGCTCGCAGCAAACCATGCCCGCTCGGGGCTTCCGAGACCCTGCTCAAAATCAAACCAAGCCACCCACAAAAATCGACATTTGCTCGAAACACCCCGTTGCATTTATGATAAGTTCAGCCGAGCTAATTTTATGGATTTGCTGGAGCGCACATTAGAATTTTTTCGGCATAAGTGTTCAAGGATTTACGCAGAGCGAAAGGATGCACGCCAGGGTATAGTCGTCACCGAAAGCGAGGCGTAAACCGTAGAACACGGCGAAAAAATTCAGTGCGCGAAAGCAAAACCATAAAATTTTTCAGCACGCGGAAAGCGAAAAACCATAAACTGCGACAGATAGATTATTCGGCGAGGACGACTTCTTCGTTTTTGGCGGGCATATATACAGGAAGCGTTTTTTCCGATAAGACGTCAAACAGGGCCTGTGACTGCTCTTCGTCTCCGTGTACCAGGAAAACGCGTTTTAACGGCATGCACGAAGTGACGTACTCGACCAAAGCATCTCTGTCGGCGTGGCCCGAAAAAGCATTGATTATGACCACCTCGGCATTGAGTTCATGCTCGACGCCGAAAATACGGACAAACCTTTCCCTCTCAACTATCCTCCTGCCCAGCGTGTCCTTTGCCATATAACCTACGACAAGTATCGTGTTTCGGGAATCGCCGATATTATTGGTAAGGTGATGCAGGATCCTTCCCGATTCGCACATGCCGGAGCCTGCGATGATGATCATGGGCCTCTTGTCTGTGTTTAAACCCTTGGATTCCTGCTGGTCTTTGATAAACCTTAAATTTAAAAATTCGAAAGGGCTGTCTCCGTTGTCTATTGCCCGGCGCGTCTGGTCATTCATATAATCGTTATGGTATTTAAAGATCTCAGTGATCTCGGTTGCCAAAGGGCTGTCCACGTATATGGGCACGGAGGGAATAGCTTTTTCTTTTAAAAGCTGGTCCAGGAAATAAAGGACCTCCTGCGTGCGTTCCAGAGTAAAGGCCGGGATAAGGATCTTTCCTTTTCTCTGTATCGTCCTCTTGATAGCCTCCTGCAATTTGCTCTTTGCCTCTTCGATAGGGGCGTGCATCCTGCCCCCGTATGTGCTTTCCAATATCAGATAATCAAGCTTCTCAGGGACTACGGGATCGTTTAACATCGGCAGGTTCTTTCTCCCCAGGTCAACGGCATAACCAATCCGCATGTTCTTATCCTGCTCTTTGATTTCAAGGACCACGCTCGAAGAACCCAGTATGTGTCCGGCGTCCAATAGAGTAACAAAGCAATTTTTGGCAACGCAAAAACGCTGGCCGTAGCAAAGAGTCTGGAATCTGCGCTTAGCGGCTTTTGCGGCCTCTTTTTTTGTATAAAGCGGCTTTCTAAAAGGGAGCCCCAGTCTTTTGTTGATTTTATTCACGTATCGTATGTCTTCTTCCTGGATCTTGCCGGAGTCTTCCAGCATGAGTTTGCAGAGATCGCGGGTCGCGTGTGTGGAATATATCTTGCACCGCATCCCTTTTTTAATAAGGCTTGGAAGGTTTCCGCAGTGGTCTATGTGCGCGTGGGAAAGGATGACAGCGTCCAGCTCCCTGGGATTGTAACTGAAAGTGGTGTTTACTTCGTAGAATTCATCGCGGCGGCCCTGGAACAACCCCATATCAAGCAGCACTTTTGCGTTATCTGTGGTTATGAGGTGGCTTGATCCAGTTACCGTCCTTACGCCGCCAAGAAATTTTATTTTTACCTGCATTATCTTTTATGTCAAGTCACAAAGAGGTTTCTCGAAGAAAATTTTCCATCAGAAGTCAAGTTGACTCCCAGCCTTTTAAGGCCCACGTCATCTCCTGGAGTGGGTATATGCGTCATGTGCACTTCGCAATTCCTTAAATCCACTAACTTTTTCATCGCAAGTTCGGCCGTATGATTTGTGGTAGCGCTTATTGAGAGCGCGATAAGCGTCTCTTCCAAGTCAAGGCTTTCGGAATCAAGATCAAGTATGCCCTCTTTAAGTTTTGAAATCTGGTTTATTATATGAGGAGAAAGCAAAAGGATCTCATCGGGTATTTTTGCCATCACCTTCACCGCGTTCAACACAAGGCTCGAAGCGGCATGCATAAGTTTTGAGTTTTTTCCCGTTACGATCCTTCCGTCGGGCAATTCTATAGCTGCTCCGCAGTAAATGCCTTCGTTTCCTTTGCCCTGAGCCTCAGATTCTTCGGCAGTCTTTCTCGCCACTTCGACCACTGCCCTGTCAGTGACCTTCACTCCCAGCTCTTCCATAAGGAGCACTACCCTCTCTACGGTCTCTTTTTTTTCTATACCCAGCACATATTCAGAATTGTACCTGAAATATCTTCTGATAAGTTCCTGTTTTGCAGCCTCTTTAACCACTTCATCGTTGATGATGCCGAAGCCCGCGCGGTTGACCCCCATATCCGTAGGCGAATTATACATCGGAAACTTTTTATCCTGTTTGTCGAATATTTTGCTCAGTATTAATTTCAATATAGGAAAGCATTCCACGTCGCGGTTATAATTTATCGATGTGGAACTGTAGGCGTTAAGATGAAAAGGATCGACTAAATTAAAATCCTGTATGTCTGCGGTCGCAGCTTCATAGGCTATGTTTACAGGGTGCTTAAGAGGCAAGTTCCATATCGGGAACGTCTCGAATTTAGCGTATCCGGCATTGATCCCTTGTTTATGTTCGTGGTAGAGCTGGCTAAGGCACGTGGAGAGTTTTCCGCTGTTTGGGCCCGGCCCAGTGACGACCGCTATGGGTTTACTGGTCTTAATAAAATCGTTTTTGCCGAACCCTTTCTCGCTTACCACGTTATCCACTTCGACGGGGTAACCTTCGATGGGATAATGCAGGCAGACCTTTATGCCCCTGTGCTCGAGTTTATTTTTGAAGATCATTGCCGAAGACTGGTTGGTAAAACGGGTTATTACCACCGCAAGTATGTCCAGGTCCCATTTTCTCAAGTCATCGATCAATTTCAGGGTCGCGGAATCGTATGTGATGCCGAAATCTCCGCGCACCCTTCCTCTCTCGATATCCCCGGAATATATGCAGAGAACGATGTCTATTTTATCTTTGAGCTTTTGAAGCAGCCGCAACTTGACGTTCGGGTCATAACCGGGCAGGACTCTTGCGGCGTGATAATCGAAGCAGAGCTTGCCTCCGAATTCAAGATAGAGTTTATTGTCGAATTTCTCGACTCGGTCAAGAATGGCCTGAGTCTGTTCTTTCAGGTATTTCTCGTTGTCAAAACCATTTTTTTTAGGCATATTTAGTTTAAAAGAGCCTTTTTAATTTCTTCCGGGACCGCGATCGTCTTAAATTCCCCGCTGACGCAGGTCCAGACAATTTTTGCCTTTATTAAAAGCAGCTGGCCCTTTTTGATCTCCTGGCGGAAATGTATCGAGGAGTTGCCTATTTTTTCCACCCTCGTGATTATTGTGACTTTATCACCGTAACCGGCAGGCGCCTTGTAATCTATCTGGGCGGCAACGACTACAAACGCAATATCTTTTTGAAATAATTTTCCTACGTCAACGCCCCTGGCCAGACAATATTCTGTTCTGCCCTCTTCGAGATGTTTAAGATAATTCGCGTAGTAAACCACGCCTCCGCAATCTGTATCGTAGTAATAAATCTTTTTTTCCAGGACGCCTGTTTGCATTTTATTTAGACCGGTGCCGCGACAGGAGACTTTTCGTATTTCTTGAAAAGTTCTATCAGCCCTTCGCCGCTCTCCACCTTTGCAAATTCATCTCTGAAAAGCTTATCATTCAACAACTTCGAAAGGGATGCGAGCAATTTCAGATACAAGTTTAAATCGCCCGGGTTAGTTCCTATGAGGAATACGGAATTGACTTCTTCTCCGTCATGCGACTGGAAATCAATACCCTGCTTTGAACGGCCGCAAGCAATTAAAAGCCCTTCGACAGATTGTGTCGGGGCATGGGGGATAGCTACTTTGTTTCCTATACCGGTAGAACCCAGACGCTCCCTTTCCAGAATATGTTTGACAAAATCATCTTTGTCTTTAACTTTGCCTGACGATGCCAGGACAGAGACCAGCTCTTTTATAGCCTCTTCTTTTGTTGTCGCCTTTAAATCCATTATGCAAAACTCTTTTGCCAGATAATCCGTTAATCTCATAGTGTTATATCTCCTTGAATAGATTTTCTACGCCGGCTGTATTTTTAACAACGACGACCGGACAAGGAGATTTTCTGAATATCCTTTCTCCTTCATCGTAAAAAACTTCAGCCCTTGAGGTCAATTCCTTCATTTCGCCCATTACCAGGATGTCGGCGTTCAGCTCTTTTGTTTTAAGTATGACTTCGTCGCTTACAACGCCCTTTAACAGTATTCCTTCGAACTCGACAGACTTTGATTCTGCCATCTTCTTAATCCTTTCCAGAAACACCCTTCCCTGCTGCTCCAGATCGCGTTCATACGCCCTTGCTTCCACCTCAACGAATATCCTGCTTCTTAAGAGTTCCTGGAGCACTCTTTCATTCACTACGTAAACGGCAAAGAGTTTTAAGCACAAAAGCTTTGCCAGACAAATGGCGTATTTGGCGGTTACAAGGGACCCCGGTGCTCCAGCCACGGAAACGATCATCGTCTTTAATGCCATCACTTCACCCCTTGTCTAGAAGGATCATTGCTTTAGCTTTTCCCGCTTGATCAGCTTTAACATCGCAAAAGCATCCCGGGATTCTTCGTCAAGTTTATCTCCGATATACTTCAATGTCTCCTTATAATAAGGAAGGTAGATTTTTTCCAATGCATTTACTTTCCTGATCGTCTTCTGCGCCTCTTCTGCAAGACGAAGGAGCGTTATCTTCTTTTCGGCTAAAACCGCCAGCATCCCCAGTATCTGCTTGAATCTCATTATTGCCTCGTCAACATAAAGATTGACATCATGAGTGCTGTAATAAGGAGGATTGTCTTTGATGACCAGGTCTATGACAGGGACCCGCACCCCCATGATACTTCTCTGAGAGATCGACAGCTCGCTTTTTATATCTATGGAAAAACACAGTTCTTCCATCCTTATTTTGCCCATAGCCACAACAGCCTTATCTACCAAAGCATATGCCTTATGCAATGCACCGTCTACTTCTTCCTGATGCTGGTCAACGCTGTCAACAATAGCAGCCAGTTCAGCCAGGAGAATCTTTCTTTTCTCATCCAGCAGCTCGTATCCTTCCTGGGTAAGAGCCAGAGATTTTTTTGTGCTTAAAAGATTTGTCTTTGTCGCTGCGATATTTACTTTCATAATCTACTACATTCCGGGATTGTACCGCATGGACAATCCCGGAATGTAATTATAGTCTGGGCTTGTAATGCTTTTCCAGGTCTTCTTCCTTGATGCGTACGAGCTCTTCGCGAGGTAAAAGCGAGAGGACCTCCCAGCCCAGGTCAAGCCCTTCTTCTAAAGTGCGCCTTTCAAAGTATCCTTGAGAAAGGAATCTCTTCTCGAATTCATCTCCGAATTTCAAATACTGATTGTCAAGCGGAGAAAGTTCCTCTTCTCCTATTATGGAAGCTAATGCCCTTATATCTTTTACGTGCGCGTAAAACGAGAAAAGCTGGGAAGAAAGAGAAGGATGGTCTTCGCGGGTCAATCCCTTTCCTATATTATCCTTCATCAACCTTGACAAAGAAGGCAAACCAGCAACAGGAGGATAAATGCCTCTTGAGTGCAATTCCCTTTCCAGCACTATCTGGCCTTCTGTAATATAACCTGTCAGGTCAGGTATAGGATGCGTGATATCGTCATTAGGCATTGTCAATATCGGCAGCTGCGTTATTGAGCCGTTTACCCCTTTTATCATGCCGGCCCTTTCATAAAGGCTAGCGAGGTCGCTGTAAAGGTAGCCGGGATATCCTTTTCTTGCGGGGATCTCTCCCCTGATAGTTGAAAGCTCCCTTAATGCCTCGCAGTAATTTGACATATCAGTCATGATGACAAGCACGTGCATGTTCTTCTGGAAAGCGAGAAACTCAGCGCATGTAAGAGCAAACCTGGGGGTAAGAAGCCTTGCGATGGAAGGCGAATCAGCAAGGCTTAAAAAAATCGCGACCCTGTCCAATACGCCTGATTCTTCGAAGCTTTTTATAAAAAAGCGCGCTGTATCGTATTTGACTCCCATCGCAGCAAAGACGACGCAGAAATTCTCGTTTTTAACTTTTGACTGGCGCGCTATCTGAGTGGCTATCAGATCATGAGGCAGGCCGCTTCCGGAAAATATGGGCAGCTTCTGTCCCCGGACCAGAGTGTTCATCACGTCTATCGAAGAAATACCTGTCTCGATTATATTTTTTGGATAATCCCTTGCAGTGGGATTGATAGCTAAGCCGTTAACGTCGAGTAAGTCCTCATAAGGAGGTTTTGGCATTCCGTCCAAAGGATTTCCCAGGCCGTCAAATACCCTTCCGAGCAGCTCCTCTGAAACGCCGACCCTTAAGGGCTCTTCCTTGAATTTCACCCTGCAGTTGTTAAGAGATAAGCCGCTTGTGCCGCCGAGCACCTGGACAACGGCAAAGCCCTTTCCCACTTCCAATGTTATACCTATTTTGGAATTTCCGTCATTATCTACGACCTCTACGACTTCGTTGTAACCGACATTATGTATGTTGCGTATGATAAAGATCGGACCGACTACTTCATCCAACCCTATGTATTCTCTTAATCCGTGTTCTTTCATATTTAGTCCGTAGTTTCCGTCCCGAACGGATAAAAATTTCGTCCCAAATTTACCGTTCGGGACGGTAGTTCAGTTAAAAATCCAGTCCGCTTAATGAATCCTCTATTTTTTCAGGGAATTCAGCCAGCTCATCAAGGTCAGCTTCCGAATATTTCTGCTTCATGCGCATGATATCCATAAATATGGGGGATTGTTTTAACTCAGCTACGCTTATGCCTTTTTTAACCAGCTCTTCGCTTTTGCGGTAAAAGACAATAACGCATTTCAGCATTAAAAACTGTTTCCGCGCGGAAGAATAAGTGTCTATCTTATCGAATGCGACCTGCTGAAGGAATGTATTCTTGAAAATATTGCAGACTTCCAGGACCAGCCTCTGGGTCGGAGGAAGCACATCAGGACCTACGAGTTTCACCACCTGCAAAAGCCTTTGTTCCTTCTGCAGCAGATCCATTATGGTATATCTCAAAGAAAGCCAGTCTTTATCGATATTTTTATGCCACCAGTCTTTTATGTCGTCTAAATATTCGGAATAACTGTCTACCCAGCTTATCGAAGGATAATGCCTGGCGTTTGCGAGGTCCCTGTCCAATGCCCAGAAACACCTGATAAATCTTTTGGTATGCGATGTCACAGGCTCTGAGAAATCCCCGCCCTGAGGAGAAACAGATGCAATGATGCTTATTGAACCTTCTGTTCCGTTAAGATTATTGACCTTTCCTGCGCGCTCATAAAACTCAGCCAGCCTTGAAGGCAGATACGCCGGGAATCCTTCTTCAAGAGGCATCTCTTCAAGCCTTCCTGATAATTCGCGCAAAGCCTCAGCCCACCTTGAAGTGGAATCAGCCATAAGCGCTACGTTATAGCCCATATCGCGGTAATATTCTGCCAGCGTTATCCCGGTATATATGCTTGCCTCGCGCGCTGCAACAGGCATATTCGAGGTGTTTGCGATAAAGATAGTGCGCTCCGTCAAAGGCCTGTTAGTGCGCGGATCTATGAGTTTGGGGAAATTAAGAAGCACATCTGTCATCTCATTGCCGCGCTCACCGCAGCCCACAAAAATCACGATCTCCGCATCGCTCCATTTTGCAAGCTGATGCTGGATAACGGTCTTACCTGTCCCGAATCCTCCCGGTACTGCAACGCAACCTCCTTTTCCTACAGGAAAAAGCGTATCGATTACTCTCTGTCCTGTGATCAAAGGCTCATTGACAGGAAGCCTTTCTTTATAAGGCCTTGGCTTTCTCACAGGCCAGCGCTGGAACATAAAAACATCTTTTGCCTGCTCTCCGTCTTCCAGTAAAGCGACTTTTTCTTCTAATGAATAATCGCCTTCCTGGCAAAGCCATTTGATTTTTCCTTTAATGTCAGGGGCAAGCAGTATTTTATGTTTTATCAGGGCTGTCTCCTGGACTTCTCCGATTATGTCCCCGCCTTTTAGATCATCGCCGTTCTTTACGAGAGGTATAAAATGCCATTTCTTCTGCCTGTCCAATGCCGATATGTGGACTCCCCGGTTTATATAAACTCCCTCTTTACCTTTGATGACCTCCAAAGGCCGCTGGATACCGTCATAAATTGTGCCCAACAGGCCCGGACCCAGCTCGACAAATAACGGATATCCTTCGGTGTAGACCAGGTCTCCTGCTTTAACTGAAGTTGTGTCTTCATATACCTGCACAAAAGCCCTGTCGCCCTTAAGCCTGACCACTTCTCCGATCAAATGCTGCTGGCCCACCTCGACCATATCAAGCATCCGAAGAGAAGAGACTTCCTCTATCTCGACTACCGGCCCTACGACCCTGTATACTTTTCCAGCTACATTAGCCATTGCTCACCTGAACTTAAAAAACCGCCTTCAAAAGCTCCATATAAATATCCTCGTGTGACCTTTTAAGCCGCGAAAGGAACCTGTTATCGAACATCATCCTTCCGTCCTGAGAATTGATTATTATGCCAAGGTCTTTGAAATCGCTCTTATGGGATTTAACAGTGCATTTCTGTTTCATAACGTCACAACAGAGGCCTTCGATTTTTTTTATAAAACCGTCGTTCAGAATATGCTCGTCCAGGAACGAGTAGTACACCTCGATACTGGTCTGACCTATGACTCTTATGCCCTCTATGGCTGCTTTTTCAAGAAAATTTTTATACTCCGGGCTGTTGCGGAATTCTTCTGCGTTTTTCCTTACCTGTTCGAATATCGCTTCGACAAACCTGTCTTTTTCGCCGAGCGTCAGCCTCTTTTTTTCCAGGTTTAAAGTCGAGAATATCCTCTCTTTTATCCTCTGCACTTCTTTATCCGTTTCCTGCTCAAGCTCAAGCCTTTTCTTTTCTGCCCCTTCCTTTGCCTCGGCAATGATTTTTTCCGCTTTTTTGGCAGAGCTTGCGAGCAGATTCTTCGATTCGTATTCTGCGTCCTGTCTTATCTTTTCGCAGATCGCATCCGCGTTTTCCAAGTTTATTTTGTTCAGAAGCTCTTTGTTCATATCTACATGCCTATTCCTGCCAGCTCTTTTAATAATTCAGCTGCGCTTTTTCTTGATTTTATTTCTCCGCGCGAAGGGACCTCTAACACTAAAGGTATCGGCTCCTGGGATATATGCTGCTGGATCTCATCCCTGACAAAAGAAGCTGCTTTTTCAGTAATCAGTATGATGCCGACATCTTTTGTCAGCCTTGCGATCCTTAAAGCCTCTATTGTTTCGGGCTTCGTTGCCACTTCCCGAGTCTCTATTCCGGTCAGCTTAAAACCCAGGCTGCTTTCTTTATCGGCAATACAGAAGAATGTCATAAAAGCACCGTATCCTAGACTTTTCCGAGTATCATTATTGCTATGATCAGGCCGTATATAGCAATACCCTCTGCGAGTCCGACGAATATCAAAGCCCTTCCTGCGACCTCGGGCTTTTCGCTGATAGCGCCGACTGCAGCTGCTCCGACATAGGCGACTGCAATGCCGCCAGCCAGGGCGCTTAAGCCTGTTGCAATAGCTGCTGCCAGGAATGCCCAGCGTGTCACATTCGGATCCTTCGCAACCTCTGTCACAGCTGTTTGCGCAAATGCAAAATCAAAGACAGCAACAGCCAATAAAACAATTACGAGCAGAAATACTTTTTTTGCCATTTTTCTTCCTCCTCTTTCTCAAATAAAAAATACTATCATACTGCCAGCGGTTTATAAGCCTGTTTACCGCTCACAAAAAACTTCGAAAAGAACTCGTAATAATTAAGCCTTACCGACTGGATGCTCACCACAAGCCCTTCGAGGCATATGACAAGGATATTCCCCAAAATAATTATTACCCAAGCGGCTATATTGCCTAAACCGCCGTTAGTCTTTGTCATCTCAGAAAGGCTAAAAATTGCCAGAAATAACCCCGCATGAGCCAGGGCAAATGCCGCTACACGTATAAAAGAGACCGTATTAGCCAGATATCCCATGAAGAGCTCAAGCAGGTTCACTATGCTCTCCATAAAAGACTCTATTATGCTTGCGTGCCTTTTTATAAAAATTGCTTCAAACAAAGGATAGAGAAATAATACCAGAAGTCCGCCGAAAATCAAGAAGGAATATAACTTAGGCACATGGGTCTTATAAAAGAACACCCTGCTCACCAGCCCGATCGCAGCCCAATAGATCACCCCGCCTATTAAACCCGCCTTGTCGAATATCGCCTTTCCATAATCCTTATCCCGAAGCGCATTGATTATATTAAGGAGTATCCCTATGCTTATCAAGACGATCCCAAGCATGATACTTGCCTTAAAGACTTCCAGTATATTTTCCATCGGCTTTATCCAGACGGATTCGAACTCAAATCCGAAGAAGCTTCCGTAAAGGACCCCGAACACCGACGAAGAAATGCCGCAATACAGGATTAAGGCCGCTGCTTTTTTTAGATTTTCCTTCCTGCTTTTCCACAAATAAAGGCTGACAAGGGCCAATACAAGACCATGGCCTATATCTCCGAACATCGCTCCGAACATTATAAGAAAGCTAATAGCCACAAATAGAGTCGGGTCTATTGACCCGTAGCGGGGCAGTCCATAAGCGTCTATGAGCATTTCAAAAGGCTTAAGTATCGGGCTGTGCTTGAACTGAACAGGCACATCCTCTTTCGGCACATCCGCCTGTTCCGGGCTTCTTGATTCGACATAAGAGATATCGGCTATCTTCTTGACTTCCGAGATAAGCCTTTCTTTTTCTTCGTCAGGCACCCACCCTGAGAACAATACAGTCTTATCTGTAGTGCAGGAAAATCTTCTTGCTTCAAGAAGAGACTTTTTGAGCTTGATAAAATAATATATCTTTGACAATTCCTGTCTGTGTGCCTGCCCGATATTCTCGATCTTAACTTCCGTCTCATTCATGTTTTTCTTTGTCTGTTCTATCTGCGAAATGATTTTCTTCTGCGCCTGCAGGGATAAGGCCTCTGATTCTTTGGGATACTCTATTT
>Ga0315273_10001050_pt1 | contig 30618 bp, 24 predicted proteins | sample YL17G02_0_MG_FD_205753 | JGI IMG/M metagenome (GOLD analysis project Ga0315273, IMG submission 205753) | Sediment microbial communities from Yellowstone Lake, YNP, Wyoming, USA - YL17G02_0 | ecosystem: Environmental > Aquatic > Freshwater > Lake > Sediment | place: USA: Wyoming | collected... | reverse complement strand
AGCCGGAGGCGGTGCGCCGACGGCTGGGCTACATGTCGCAGCGCTACGGCCTCTACGACGATCTCACCGTCGAGGAGAATCTCAGATTCTACGCCGGGCTGTACGGGCTCGTGGGTCCGGAGGGCAGGGTGCGGGTGGATGAGCTGATCAGCGATCTGGACTTCACGCCGCGACGCCGCCAGCTGGCGGGGACCCTGTCGGGTGGCTGGAAGCAACGGCTCTCCCTTGCCTGCGCCACCGCGCATCGGCCCGACGTGCTCTTCCTCGATGAGCCGACCGCCGGCGTGGACCCGGCCGCGCGTCGACATTTCTGGCAGGTGATCCGTGGTCTCTCCGCGGGCGGCACCACGATCCTCGTCACCACTCACTACATGGATGAGGCCGACCGCTGCCAGCGACTGGCGATGCTGTGGCGTGGCCGCCTGGTGGCGATGGGCGAACCTCACGAGATCACCATCCAGCTGGGGCAGCCCACGCTCGAGGACGCCTTTATCGCCTTGCAGGAACAGGAGCCGGAGCCGGTCGCATGAACGTGTCCCGTTGGCCCTTCTGGGCCATGCTCCGCAAGGAATTCATCCAGATGCGCCGCGATCGGCTGACGCTGGGAATGATGGTGGGCGTCCCCGCTATCCAGCTCGCGCTGTTTGGCTTCGCCATCCGCACCGAGGTACGGCACCTGCCGACCGTCGTCCTCGATGAAGCGCGGACGCGCGAGAGCCGCGAGCTGATCGCGGTGCTGGTCAACTCCACCTATTTCAGCATCGTGGGAGAAGTGCAGGGTCGGGACGAGATCCGGGCGCGCATCGGACGGGGAGATGCCGCCGCCGCGGTGATCATCCCGCACCAGTTCACCCGCGACATCAAGCGCCGTCGCGGGGCGGAGGCGCAGGTCATCGTCGATGCCGCCGACCCGCTCGCCTCCCAGGCGGCACTGCAGGGCGCAGCCCAGGCGGGGCTCGCGTTCCGCCCGGACTCTCGGCCGTTCGCCCCCGCCGCCGTGACGCTCATGGTCCGGCCCTGGTACAACCCGATGCTCGACAGCGCCACCTACATCGTGCCCGGCATCATCGGCGTGCTGCTGTCGATGACGATGATCATCATCAACGCCATGGCCGTCGTGCGGGAGCGGGAACGGGGAACCCTCGAGCAGCTGATCGTAACGCCCATCGACCGCACCAGCCTCATGCTCGGCAAGATCGTACCATTCCTGCTGGTGGGCTACGTGCAGATGACCGTGGTGATCCTCCTCGGCCGGGTGCTCTTCGATGTGCCGCTCCGCGGCAGCATTCCGCTGCTGTATCTCCTGGCCTTCCCGTTCATCGTGGCGAGCCTCGGCCTCGGCCTCTTCTTTTCCACCCTGGTCCGCAACCAGGCGCAGGCCATGCAGGCGGGGTTCCTCTTCATCCTGCCCAACATCCTGCTCTCCGGCTTCATGTTCCCCCGCGCCGCAATGCCAGTGCTGGCGCAGTGGCTGGGCCTGGCGCTGCCCCTCACCTATTTCCTGGAAGTACTCCGCGGAATTCTCCTCCGCGGCGTGGGGATCGAGGCGCTTTGGCCGGAGTTGCTGACGCTGAGCGCTTTCGCGATCATCATCGTGACGCTGAGCGTACGGCGGTTCCACAAGACGCTGGAATGACCCCAGCCCCGTTCCCCCTGCTCTTCACCTCTCACCTCTCAACTCTCACCCTCATGGCCCACATCGACCCCTCCCAGTGGCGCGTGTTCAACGTGCTGCTCCGGCTGCTCGGCATCGGCGCGACCTTTGCCGGCCTGGTCGCCGTCACCACCTTCGGGCTGGGCCTCCCTACACCGGAGGGCCAATCACCGGCCGTCAGTTGGCCCTCGCTGCTGACCGGTGCACTGGTGACCCTGATCGGCCTGGGCTTCCTGATGATCCCGCCGTTCCGCCCAGACCAGGGCGACACCAAAGTCGTGAGCAATCCCGTCCGAGGATGGAGCAGCTCTCCCAGGCGCTCCTGGTGGACCGGAGACCACCTCGGTTGAGCCTCATCTCGCCCAACTCACTGCCCAACTGTGACTTCCACAGGTAGCTGCCCGAAAATCAGTCCCTGCCGGTGTCCCTACGGCCTTGCGGCCCGACCTCCCGATCGTCTAACCTCGGCCCCGAGCCCCCTCGATAGGGGTGACGACTTTCGCCGAGCACGCAGCAATGGCCACCGCAGTCTCACCGGTTTCCGAACTTGAGCACGGACACGAGGCGCCTGTCGCGCGCATCGTCCCACGGACCTCGATCCTGCACGGTGACATGCGGATCGATCCCTACGACTGGCTCCGGGAAAGGACTGATCCGGAGGTGATCGGCTACCTCGAGGCGGAGAATGCCTTCACGGACGCCGGGACCCGGCACACGGCGCAGCTCCAGGGACGACTCTACCAGGAGATCCTGGGACGGATCAAGGAGACCGACCTGACCGTGCCTTGGTTCGACCGCGGCTGGTGGTACTACACCCGTACCGAGCAGGGAAAGGCCTACCCCATCCATTGCCGCAGGCAGGACACCCTGGAGGCAGTGGAGGAGATCTACCTCGACCAGAACCAGCTCGCGGAAGGGCAGAACTTCCACGCCCTCGGCGGGACGGAGGTGAGCCCAGACGGCAGGCTGCTTCTCTACCTCGAGGACACCACCGGTGGCCGCGAGTACACGCTCTTCGTGAAGGATCTGGTGACTGGGGCCCTCCTGGAACGGATCCCGAATGTCTGGACCGGCACCGCCTGGGCGGACGACAATCGCACCTTCTTCTACCTCACCCCCGATGCGGCGAAGCGTGGCAACAGCGTCTGGCGGCACGTGCTCGATCGGCCACACCAGCAAGACGAGAAGGTCTTCGAGGAGGAGAACATCCTCTTCCCCGTCGGTCTCAGTCGATCGAAGAGCGGCAGGTATGTGTTCATCGTCTCGGACGGCTTCACCTCCTCGGAAGTGCGCGTCATCCCCACGGACGAGCCCCTGGCCACGCCGCGGGTCGTGCTCCCGCGACAGGAGCACGTCGAGTACATGGTGGACCACGTCCCGGGGATGTTCCTGCTGTGCAGCAACGATGGCGCGGTCAATTTCAAGATCGTCTCGCTGCCGGAGGACGATCCGTCCCCCGAGAAGGTGAGCGACTGGCTGGGCCACCGCGAAGAGGTCTTCGTGGAAGGGATCGAGGTCTTCCGCGACTATGTCGTAGTGCTCGAGCGCGAGGCCGGCCTACGCCGGCTCCGGGTTCAGGAGCTGGGTGGTGGCGCGGCTCACTACGTCACCTTTCCCGAGCATGCCTACGGGCTCTTCATGGGAATCAACGCCGACTTCGAAAGCGAGGTCGTCCGGTTCACCTATTCCAGCCTCGTCACCCCGCCTACCGTCTACGACTACCATCTGCGCTCCCACACCCACGAGCTGCGGAAACGCCAGGAGATCCCGAGCGGCTACGACCCCTCGCGATACGAGGTACAGCGGCTCATGGTCACGGTACGCGACGGCGCCCGGGTCCCCGTGTCAATCCTCTCGCGGAGCGGCTCGAGCCTCGATGGGAGCCATCCGCTGTTGCTCCACGGGTACGGCGCCTACGGAACCTCCACAGAGCCGACCTTCAATAGCGCGGTGCTCAGCTTGGTGGACCGCGGGTTTCTGTACGCCATTGCCCATGTGCGGGGCGGACAGGAGATGGGGCGGCGATGGTACGACGATGGCAAGATGCTGCGGAAGCTGAACAGCTTTCATGACTTCATCGATGTGGCCGAGGAACTGGTACGCCGGCGGTACACCGCACCCGACCGGCTGGTCGCCGCGGGCGCCAGCGCCGGCGGGCTCCTGGTGGGCGCGGTCGCGAACATGCGGCCCGACCTCTTTCGAGCCATCGTGGCGGATGTCCCGTTTGTCGACGTCATCAACACCATGCTGGACCCCGCCCTCCCACTGACGGCGCAGGAATGGGAGCAATGGGGGAATCCCGGGATCGAGGCCGAGTACCGGTACATGTTGCGCTACTCCCCCTATGACAACGTCGCGGTGCAGGCGTACCCCTGGATGCTGGTGACGACCTCGCTCAACGATTCGCAGGTGATGTACTGGGAGCCCGGCAAGTGGGTCGCGCGGCTGCGTGCCAGCAAGACCGACCGTAACCCGCTCTACCTTCGGATCAGCATGACCGGCGACCACAGCGGCGCTTCCGGCCGCTATGAACGCCTCCGGGAAACGGCGTTTCGGTATGCGTTCATTCTGGACGCCGTGGGCCTGGCCTCGCGACCCGACCAAGTAGGGCCGGGAGCCAATGGAGCTCATTGAGGATCACCCGCTCGCCGCCTTTCCGCTTACCGCCTGTCCACCTGTCCGCCCGGCTGAACCGCCTCCCTCACCCCCAAGGTTTCGATGACCTCCTTCCGGATCGTCGCGTTCGCCGCCGCGGTGGCTCTAGGTCCCCAAATCGTCGGCGCACAATCGCCTGCGGCGGTCGCGCCGCCGGTCGCCTCGGTGATCCCCAAGCTGGATACCCTGCACGGCGACATCAGGGTCGACAACTACTTCTGGCTGCGGCAGAAATCCGACTCGACCGTGAGAGCCTATCTCGAGGCCGAGAACGCCTACGCCGAGTCGCAAACGGCTCACACTCGACCACTACGGGACCAGTTGTACCAGGAGATGCTCGGGCGCATCAAGGAAGCCGATCTCTCGGTTCCTGAGTTGGACCACGGCTGGTGGTATTACACTCGCACTGAGCAGGGAAAGTCCTATCCGATCTTCTGTCGCAAGCGTGCACCCGACTCGACCGAGCAGGTCTACTTCGACCAGAACCAGGCCGCGGAGGGAAAGCCATTTCACGCCCTGGGCGGCATGGACGTCAGCCCCGACAGCCGGCTGCTGCTCTATCTCGAGGATACCACCGCGTTCCGGGAGTACACGCTGTATGTCAAGGACCTCGAGGGTGGTCAGATTATCGATCAGATCCCTGGCGTGTGGAACGGCACCGCCTGGGCCAGCGACAGCCGGACCTTCTTCTACATGACCGCCGATTCCGCCAAGCGCGGCAATGCCGTCTGGCGTCACGTCATCGGCACTCCGCGCGATCAGGACGAGAAGGTGTTCCAAGAGGATGATGTCCTCAACAATGTCGGCGTATACCGCAGCCGCAGCGGCAAGTTCATTTTCATCCCGGCCGACGGATTCACCTCCTCCGAGTGGCGGATAATTCCCGCCGCCGAGCCCACGGCATCCCCCGTCGTCATCGCTCCACGCCGTGCCGGCGTCGAGTACTCCATCGATCATACCGACGGCTCGTTTCTGATGTATACCAACGACGGCGCCACCAATTTCAAGGTGGTGCGTGCGCCGGAAAGCGCTCTCTCACCAGCCACCTGGACTGACTGGCTGCCCCACCGTGATTCGGTCTTCGTGGAATCCGTGGACGCCTTCAAGCATTTCGTCGTGGTGAGCGAGCGGTCGGGAGGGCTGCGGCGACTCCGGGTCACCAACTTGCAGAGCAAGGCCACGCGCTACGTGAGTTTCCCCGACCAGGCATATGGTGTCTTTCCCGGCTCGAATCCCGAATACGATTCGGAGCAGTTTCGGTTCACGTACTCCAGCATGGCGACCCCCAGTTCAGTGTACGACTACGATCTCCGGACGGGAAAGCGCCAGCTCCGGAAACGGCAGGAGATTCCAAGCGGGTTCGAGCCCTCGCGCTATGAAGTCCGCCGGCTGATGGCGCCGGCCCGAGACGGTGTCCGCGTCCCCGTGTCCATTCTCCTCCGTCGCGGCACCCGGCTCGACGGCCAGAGCCCCCTCCTCCTCTATGCCTACGGCTCGTATGGGGCCACCATGGAGCCGACCTTCAATAGCAACGTACTGAGCCTGGTGGACCGGGGAGTTGTCTACGCCATCGCGCATATCCGGGGCGGCCAGGAGATGGGTCGACGCTGGTACGACGACGGTAAGATGATGAACAAGCTGAACACGTTCTACGACTTCATCGACGTGGCGGAAGAACTGATCCGGCAGAAGTACACCAGCTCAGACCGGCTGGTGGCCAACGGCGGGAGCGCCGGGGGTTTGCTCATGGGGGCGGTGACCAACATGCGCCCCGATCTCTTCCGGGCGGTCGTGGCCGACGTCCCGTTCGTGGATGTGATCAACACCATGATGGATGCCTCGCTGCCACTCACTGCCCAGGAGTGGCAGCAGTGGGGCGACCCGCACGACGAGGCGCAGTACCGCTACATGCTGAAGTACTCCCCGTACGACAACGTGGCCGCGAAAGAATACCCCTGGCTGCTGGTCACCACCTCCTTCAACGATTCGCAGGTGATGTACTGGGAGCCGGCGAAATACGTCGCCCGCCTGCGGGCGACCAAGACGGACGACCACCCCCTGATCTTCAAGATCAACATGGCCGGGGGCCATGGGGGCTCTTCCGGACGCTACGACCGGCTCAAGGAAATCGCGTATCGCTACGCCTTCATGCTGGACGCAGTGGGACTCGCCGGCGCGGCGTCACCCTAAGGCGAGCACCTTGTCCCGCCGTGGGGCAGAAGTGAGAGGGCCGCCGGCGGGAGCCCGGCGGCCGCCCAAGCCGCCGCGAGACGCCGCGGCGGCTCGTCCATCGGCTCGTCGGTGAGCTTGAACGTCCCCCAGTGGATGGGGAGGAGGATCATCGGCTCGGCCGTGGCGCCACGCCCCGCGAGCCCCGGAGCCGCCGAGTCGTCGAGGTCCCGATACGCCAGCACCGCCTCCTCCGGATTCATGTGCACCGGGCGCATGAACCAGCGAGGCTCATAGGCCCCGATCGGAAGCATCACGGCATCGAACGGCCCAAGGCGCTGGCCGATCGGACCGAATTCCGGGAAGTACCCCGTGTCTCCCGCGAAGTAGATCGCCCGCTCGCCGACTCGCACCGTGAACCCCGCCCACAACGTCCGGTTGCGATCGAGAATGCCGCGGGCGCTGAAGTGCTGCGCCGGCGTGGCAGCGACCTTGGCCGGGCCGATCTCCGTTTCCTGCCACCAGTCTAGTTCCCGGATTCCCCGGGCCCCCAGGCGCCGCAGCAGCGGGCCAACCTTGAGCGGGGTGAGCCACGTCGCCTCCGGGTGCAGGCTCGCGAGCTGGCGTATCGTGGGCGCATCGAGGTGATCATAGTGATTGTGCGAGACCAGGATCACATCGAGCGGCGGCAGCTGCTCCAGTGGTAGCGGCGGTGCGACCCAGCGCCGCAGCGATGGGGTCGGCACTGGTGAGGCGTACGTGCCCCAGACCGGATCGGTGAGCACCCGGAACCCGCCGAACTCGATGAGGACCGATGAGTGCCCCATCCAGGTCATGGCAAGGCCGCCGTCGTGTTGGCTGGCGCCCAGCCGGGGAGCCACGCACGGGAACACCGAGGGATGGGGATCCGCAGCTGGTCGCTTGGTGGTGTGCCGTTCGGCGAACCAGCGCAGCAGGTTCGCGAATCCGCGGGGCTCCGAGTCAGGCCAGGGGTTGCGGAACCCGCCGGTCGGGGAGTGGTGCCTGGGATAGGTCATGTCGCAATGTAGAGACTGGCCGACAATCGGACATCATGAAGACTTCCCACCTCCAGGGAGCGACAGTGAGGCACCCCTCCACTGGCCGGTGGGAACAGAATGTGCCACGAAGTAGCCAGCGAGACCCCGAAGTGCTCCTTCTGGCAGAGCTTCCAAGAGGACTGAGACAGTGAACAGGCGCGGTTTCACGTTGGTGGAGGCGCTCGTCGTCATGGTGGTGGCCGGGATACTGGGGCTGCTCACTTTCCCGACACTGACCAGTGCGATGAGTCGGCGGATGGCGTGGAATGCAAGGGCCGTTGCGATCGGCATGTATTCCCGCGCCCGGTCCAACGCCATAGAAACCGGGCGGTCGACGACTCTGACCTGGACCGGGAATGTGGCGGTGATCACAGCCGGACCACGGCTGCTCCCCGGCGTCGGCACCGTCGACACCATCGGGAAGCCTGAGGATTTCCGCCTCCTATACGGGGTCACGGTCACAGGGACACCGGGATCGGTTCTGACCATCGACCCCCGGGGGTTGGGGACCTCCGCGTCGACCACTGTGTTCTTCAGCCGTGATGGCATCAGCGACAGCGTGATGGTCACCGGTTACGGGAGGGTAATCAAGTGAAGCCAAATCGACAGGCCGGTTTCACAATCGTCGAGGTCGTGGTCGCCATGCTTATCATGACGACCGGCCTCCTCGCGATCGCCGCCGGGTCCGGCTCCGTCTTTCGGATGCTGGGCAGCGGGCGCCGCTCGACGCTCGCCGCCACCATCGCCCAGGCCCGGCTGGAGACCCTGCGTCGGGATGCCAACCGCACGTCGCCGCGTTGCACCGCGCTCACCGCGGGTACCGCGACGCCCACCCCGGGCATCACCGAGCGCTGGCTCATTACCACCAGCGGCAGTGCGCGGCTGCTTACCGAGATCGTCGCTGAGCGCACTCCGCGGAGCACGAGCACGGACACCGTGCTCGCCATCATCGAGTGTCTATAATGCGACGCCATGGATTCACGCTGGTCGAGATGCTGGTGGCGATGGTCATCTTCGGCCTGGTCGCGGCCAGCATCAACAAGATCTTCTCGGCCCAGCAGCGCCTGGCTGTCGCCCAGGTTGAGCAGGCCTCGGTCCAGTCCAATGTTCGCAGCGGCAGTGCGATCGTCGCCGGCGAACTCTGGGAACTGGCCTCCGACGCCGCCGGCAGCTCCGACATCGTCGCCTTCGACGCGGGGGGGCTGACCTACCGCGCGATGCGCAGCCTTGGCCTCGCCTGCCAGGTGAGCCGGACCCAGACCCGAATCCGCACCTCGCCGCTCTATCAGTACCGCAGTATCGTCCCGGGGCAGGACAGTCTGCTCCTGTGGGTGGAGGGTGATCCGGACATCTCCTCTGACGACCGCTGGTTGCGGCTCTCGATCACCGCTGTCAGCAACGGCAGCAGTTGCGGCGGTTCACCGGCGATCGCGCTCACCACAAGCGCCATCGACACCCTGACCACGCCGCTCAGCTACATCGTGGCCGATGCCCCGATCCGGACCTATGAGACCATGGAGCTCCGGGCGGTGATGGAGGGGACCCAGAACTGGCTGGGTGCCCGGTCGGTGAGTGGTGGCGAGCCGACCGTGAAGCCCGTTGCCGGACCGGTGATCGCCAACGGGGTGCGCTTTGCCTATCTCGACTCACTCGGCGCCACCACGGCGGTGGCGGGAAGGATCCGGAGCATCCGTATCAGCCTCTATGGTGAGAGCGACCGGGCAGTCCGCGCCGTCAGCAACCCGACAGTGGTGCAGCCGATCCAGGACAGCCTCATTACCACAGTTACCCTGCGGAATACCCCGCTCCACTAGCGGGTGAGGAGAGTAGACGTGCCCAGAAGCATACGATCCGATGAACGCGGCATCGCGCTCGCGTTGGCGCTCTTCGCGATGGTCATCTCGACCCTGCTGATCACGGCGGTCTTCTACATCGCAAGACATGAGCAGCGCATGGGAAATAGTCGTATCGCCGCCACTCAGGCGCGTGAGGCGGCCGAGGCGGGGCTGTCCGCAGTGGTCGCCAACTGGAATACCACCAGCTACAACGCCCTGGCCTCGGGCGCCACGCTGACGCTCCCCGCGACCGTGGTGGGCGGCGGGGCGAGCTATGGCGGCTCAATCCGCCGCCTGACGCCGACCACATTCCTCGTCCAGGCCGAGGGCGCCTACAAGATCGGCGGGCAGACCGTCACTCGACGCCAGCTGGCGCGTATCGTCCGCCTCAACCAGCCCTCGATCGATATGCACGCCGCGGTCACCACGCGCGTGGGCATCACGGTCAGCGGCTCCTCCCAGATCAGCGGGTCCGACACGGTACCGACCCCATGGGGAGGGAACTGTCCGCCACCCGGACCGGCGGTGCCCGGCATCCGGGATTCCGCCGGCTTGGTAAGCACGTCGGGAGCCTGCAGCGGGGCCTCGTGTATCAGCGGAAGTCCACAGATCCTCACTGATCCCTCGGTGAGTTCCAATACGTTCAACCAGTTCGGCGACCTGAGTTTTGCCGACCTCGCCGCGATGGCTACTCTGACCGCCAGCGGCACGGTCACCGGGATCGGCCCGACGACCAATGCCGGTCCCCCGGCCAGTTGCCGGACCGGGGATGCCACCAACTGGGGCGACCCGCTCCACCCCGCGGGCACCTGCGGGGGCTACTTCCCTATCGTCTACGCCCCAGGGGATCTCCGCCTGAGTGGCGGATGGGGCCAGGGTATCCTTCTCGTTGCAGGGGATCTGGAGATCGCCGGCGGCGTGGAGTTCTACGGACCGGTGATCGTCCTGGGTCACATTCGAAGCACCGGCACCGGTGGCCACATCTTCGGGGGTCTGATGGCGGAGAATGCCGACTTCGAAGTGAACTTGCTCTCTGGTAATTCGGTGGTGAGCTACTCCACCTGCGGCATCAATCGCGCCCTCCAGGGAACCTCGCGCGCCAAGGCCCTCAGAGAGCGGAGCTGGGCTCAGGCCTTCTAGCGAAGGTCTGCACAAGTCCCCGGATAAGGCGGTCTGACCCCCTCCTCTGCCCCCCTCTCCCCATTCGGGGAGAGGGGGGCAATCTCTACCTGCATTCTCCCTCTCCGCGGTTGCGGAGAGGGGGGGACAGGAGGTGAGGCCGAGGAGGAGTCGCCGGCTCGAGAGGCATACGGGAGGTCTCCGTTCCGTGGCTTGGGCAGAGCCTCCCCAGGGAAGCTCTGCGCAGGGCTGCCCGGGTCGTCCTTGACGTGGCACGGTAGATATTTTATTATCCGGATATACGGATTGATCGAGGAACTCCGTGGGCACCACGATCGTCAATCGCCTCCAGGCCCTCGCGGATATCACGCGAGACCGCCTGCTCGCGATTCTGGAGCGGCACGAGCTCACGGTGACCGAGCTGTGCAAGGCGCTGCAACAACCGCAGTCGACTGTCAGCCGCCACCTCAAGGTGCTCGCTGACGATGGCTGGGTGGTGTCTCGCGCTGAGGGAGCGAGCCGGCTCTACCGGATGCCGGTGACAGACCTCGATGCCTCCGCCCGCCGCCTCTGGCAGGTGGTCCGGGAACAGGTGGTGGCAACCCCGGCCGCGATGCGGGATGCCGAACGTCTGCGGAGGGTCCTCACCAGCCGGCGGACCCGGTCCGAGGAGTTCTTCGCGTCGGCCGCCGGGCAGTGGGACCGGCTCCGGGTCGAGCTCTTCGGTGGTCGCACCGAGCTGCTGCCGCTCCTCGGCCTGCTCGAGCCGGGCTGGACGGTCGGCGACCTGGGCTGTGGCACGGGTAGCCTGGCCCAGGCGCTGGCCCCATTTGTCGAGCGCGTCGTCGCGGTCGATGCGTCGGCCGCAATGCTGCAGGCGGCCCAGGCCCGTGTGGGTTCTGGCTCGAACGTGGAGCTTCGCCACGGTGACCTGGAGCACCTGCCGATCGACGACGGGAGCCTGGAGGCAGCATTCCTCGTGCTGGTGCTCCCCTACGTGGCGGAGCCGGGCCGGGTGATCCGGGAGGCCGCGCGAGCACTCCGCGCAGGGGGGCGATTGCTCGTCACGGATCTGATGCCCCACGAGCACGACGAGTACCGGCAGACCATGGGGCACCAGTGGCAGGGCTTCGAGGCTGGCCGGATCATGAGCTGGCTCTCGGAGGCCGGCCTCACCGAGGTCCGCTGCGGCCCCGTGCCGCTCGAGCCGGGAGCGAAGGGACCGATGCTGTTCACTGCGGTGGGTGTGAAGAGATAGGCCACAAGACGACCAGGCGACGCGAACGTCGCCAATTACCATGCGGACCTCGCCGGCGCCCTCACGGTTGCCCTCGGGGACGCAATCAGATCGAAAGGGTATCAGCCATGGCAACCAGCGCGATGACGATGCACCCGTTCCAGGCCACCCGCGAGGCGGGACGCGAGCCGTTCAAGGTAAAGGACCTCTCGCTGGCCGAGTTCGGTCGCAACGAGATCCGGCTGGCGGAATACGAGATGCCCGGACTCATGGCGATCCGCAAGGAATACGGCGCCCAGCAGCCGCTGGCCGGCGCCAGAATCATGGGCAGCCTCCACATGACCGTGCAGACCGCCGTGCTGATCGAGACCCTCGCGGAACTCGGCGCCGACGTGCGCTGGGTAAGCTGCAACATCTTCTCGACCCAGGACCACGCCGCGGCGGCGGTCGTCGTCGGCAAGCACGGGACGCCGCAGGACCCGCAGGGAATCCCGGTGTACGCGTGGAAGGGCGAGACGCTGCCCGAATACTGGTGGTGCACCGACCAGGCCCTCATGTGGCCTGATGGCACCGGGCCCAATCTGCTGCTCGACGACGGCGGCGACGCCACGCTGCTGGTGCATAAGGGCGTGGAGTACGAGAAGGCCGGCAAGGTTCCGGCCTTCAATCCGGCGAGCGATTCGGAAGAGTGGGGCGTGATCCTCGACCTGATTCGGCAGGAGCAGCAGAAGCATCCGGGCCGCTGGACCACGGTCGCCGCGGGACTCAGGGGCGTCTCCGAAGAGACTACCACCGGTGTCCATCGGCTCTACGAGATGATGAAGGCGGGGACGCTGCTCTTTCCGGCGATCAACGTCAATGACTCGGTGACCAAGTCGAAGTTCGACAATCTCTACGGCTGCCGGCACTCGCTGACCGACGGGATTCTACGCGCCAGCGATGTGATGCTCGCCGGCAAGGTGGCCGTGGTCTGCGGTTACGGTGACGTCGGCAAGGGCTGCGCCCAGGCGCTCAAGGGCCAGGGTGCACGCGTGGTGATCACCGAGATCGATCCGATCTGCGCGCTGCAGGCGGCAATGGAGGGATATCAGATCATCACCCTCGAGGACGTGGTCCAGACCGCCGACATCTTCATCACCGCGACGGGCAACAAGCAGATCATCACCGCGGCGCACATGGCGCGGATGAAGGACAAGGCGATCGTCGGCAATATCGGCCACTTCGACAACGAGATCGACATGGCCGGCCTGAAGAAGGTGAAGGGGATCAAGCGGATCAACATCAAGCCACAGTACGACGAGTATGTCTTCCCCGACGGGCACAGTGTGCTGATCCTGGCCGAGGGGCGGCTCCTCAACCTCGGTTGCGCCACCGGGCACCCGAGCTTCGTGATGAGCTCGAGCTTCACCAACCAGGTGCTGGCCCAGATTGACCTGCATCTGCATGCGCTCGGAAAACGCACGGTGTCCGGGACGGCCTACAGCGAGAAGAAGGTCTACACCCTGCCCAAGAAGCTCGACGAGAAGGTCGCCCGGCTGCACCTGCAGAAGCTGGGTGTGAAGCTCACCCAGCTCTCCAAGGAGCAGGCTGAGTACATCGGGGTGCCGGTGGAAGGGCCGTACAAGCCGGACCACTACCGGTACTAGGCGGCTCGGCGGCATGGCAGTCGTTTGAGCCTTGGTTGAACCATGGGGGTTACCATCGGGAATGCTCTTCTTGAGTGTCTCCCTGACAGGCGGCCCCCATGACCGCAGGCCACCCCGGTTGCGCCGGGTCGAAGTCGCCGATGACTGGCTCACCCTCGAACTGGCGGATGGCCGGCGCCTGCGAATGCCAACCGGATGGTCCCCGGCGCTCGCGCATGCGGCCCCGGCCCAGCGACGGGGCTGGCGGCTCGTAGCCGGGGGCCTCGGCGTCGCCTGGCCCGCACTGGGTGAGATTCTCAGCCTGCATTCGGTTCCCATTCGCCGGCACCCTGCCGGCCAGTCCGGCCCTGTCCTGCAACTACCCAAGGTCGCCGGATGACCGGGTGAGGGAAGTCACCGCGCCGGGGCCCGGTGAGGAGAGAGATTGTCCCTCCTCACCGGGTCTCGACTCGTGCACCGATTCCGCTCGACCATTCTGCTGCTGTCCTTCCTGCTCGCGCGGCCGGTCGCGGCCCAGTACGCCGCGACCCAGGACGCCAGCCTCCGCGGCTTCCGTCAGGCGGTGCTGTATGTCCCGATCAGCGCCGACGATCTCGCTCCCGACAGTGCCACCGCCCTCCGCGAGCGAGTCAAACTCGAGCTGGGCAAGTCAGGGATCGTCATCGTGTCCGACCAGTCGGACCAGCGGGTCCGCCCGGACGGAATCCTGCGGGTCGCGTTCGCCGCATCGGCCCGGGGGCGCTGGGTCGACGATCTCGTGGTACGCATCCAGGTCGAACAGACCGCAGTACTGCCCCGTACCGGCGATGCCCTGTTGATGGTCACTTGGTATGCGGAACAGCGTGATCTGAACGTCCCGGCCACCGAAGTCGCCCCCCACGCCCGGCTCCTGGTCCAACGCGGAATCGATCGTTTCATCAAGGCCTGGCTCGCCGCCAACGGTCGCTGAAACCCGGCGCTCTGGACTCCCGTCCGGCGGCACGGTTAGTTGCAGGCCGTCCACCGACTCCTCGCCTCCCTTCCGACCGACCCGATGCTCCGCGAAACACTCCTCGCCCTCTGCGCCCTGTCCGCCGCCTCCGGCGCAGCCGACCTGTTCGCCCAGGAATCCGACTCGAGCACCGTCACCCTCGAGCGGATCTTCGACTCCGACTTCTTCGACGGCCAGTTTGCCCCGTCGATGCGGTGGACGCCGGATGGCGGCGCCTATTTCGCCTACCACCGCCGCCCGGATGCCAAGGGCCCCGACCTGGTACGGGTGAATCCGGAGACCGATGAGAAGACGGTGCTGGTGAGGAGCGAGCAGCTCATCCCCGCGGGGGACACGGTGCCGCTCCGGGCGCAGAGCTTTCGCTTCTCGGAAGACGGCCGGAAGCTGCTGCTTTTCACCAACACCGCGCGGGTCTGGCGCCTGAACACCCGGGGCGACTACTGGGTGCTTGATCGGGATACCGGGACGCTGCGGAAGCTGGGCGGCTCGGCGGCCCAGCCGCAGACCCTGATGTTTGCCAAGTTCTCGCCCCAGGGCGACCGGGTCGCCTATGTGCGCGAGAACAACCTCTACGTGGAGCGGGTGAGCGACGGCCGGATCACCCCGCTCACCCGGGACGGTTCCACCACGATCATCAACGGCACCTTCGACTGGGTGTATGAGGAGGAGTTTTTCGATCGCGATGGGTTTCGCTGGAGCCCGGACGGCACCCGCATCGCCTACTGGCAGCTGGATGCCTCCGGGATTGGAGTGTTCGACCTGCTGGACACGACCGACAGCCTGTACTCGTTCGTCAAGCCGGTGCAGTACCCGAAGGCCGGCACCACCAATTCCGCCGTGCGGATCGGCGTGGTAAGTGCGACCGGCGGACCCACCCGGTGGATGCGGGTGCCCGGCGAGCCGCGCAACATCTACCTGGCACGGATGGAATGGGCGGGCAACAGCCGCGAGATCATGATGCAGCATCTCAACCGGCTGCAGAACGTCCTCACAATCCTGAAGGGCGACGCCCGGACCGGGGTGACCACGCCGGTGTTCGTCGATCGGGACAGCGCCTGGGTGGATGTGGTCGACAACTGGAGCTGGCTGCAGGGCGGTCAGCGCTTCCTGTGGATCAGCGAGCGGGACGGCTGGCGTCACGCCTGGACCGTCTCCCGCGACGGCAAGGACCAGCAGCTCATCACCCCGGGTGATTTTGACATCGCGACCGTGCTGAGCGTCGACACCACCGGCGGCTGGCTCTACTACTCCGCCTCACCCGAGAATCCCACCCAACGTTATCTCTACCGGTCGCGGCTCGACGGCGGTTCACCCCCCGAGCGACTCTCGCCCAGAGGGCAGTTCGGCGGCCATAGCTACAACATCGCCCCCGGGGCCCGTTACGCTGTCCACACTTTCTCCAATTTCACGATCCCGCCGGTATCCGAGCTGGTGCGCCTGCCCGACCACCAGGTGATCCGGACGCTGGTCGACAACGCCGAGCTCAGACATCGCTATGGCCTGCTCCGGAAGGGACCGGCAAAGTTCTTCAGGGTAGACGCCGGCAACGGCGTGTGGCTCGACGGCGTGGTGATGTATCCCGTGAATTTCGATTCCACGAAGAAGTACCCCGTGTTGTTCATGGTCTACGGCGAGCCGGCCGAGCAGACCGCGGTCGACGACTGGGGTGCGAACGATCCCTGGCACCTGATGCTCACCCAGATGGGCTACGCTGTCATCACCCTGGACAACCGGGGCGCCCCCTCGCTCCGCGGTCGCGGCTGGCGGAAGTCCATCTACCGGAAGATCGGTGTCTACGCTTCGGAGGATCAGGCGGGCGCGGCCCGGGCCATTGGACGCTGGCCCTGGGTGGACTCCACCCGGTTCGCGGTATGGGGTTGGAGCGGCGGGGGATCGATGACTCTCAACCTGATGTTCCGCGCCCCCGAGGTGTACCAGGTCGGCATGGCCGTGGCGCCCGTGCCGGACGTCCACCTCTACGACACGATCTACCAGGAGCGCTACATGGGGCTCCCGCAGCAGAACGAGGAGGATTACCGGGCGTCCTCACCGCTCACCTTCGCCGATCAACTGCGCGGGCGCCTGTTGGTGGTCCACGGCACGGGCGACGACAACGTGCACTACCAGGGCACCGAACGGCTGATCAACGCCCTCGTCGCCGCCAACAAGCAATTCCGGGTGATGGCCTATCCCAATCGCACCCACGGAATCTCTGAAGGCGAAGGAACAACGCTGCATCTCTTCACCATGCTCACCAACTTCCTGGTGACGAATCTGCCGGCGGGGGGACGCTAGGCAGACGGGCGGAGCCCCGCGAGGCTCCGCAGCACCCCATCCCTTGATCTCTCTCACCCTGCACGGGGTCGTGAGGTCGATTTGAGAGGAGCCGCGTCGACTGACGCGGCATCAACTGCATCCGGTCTTACACCGCCGCGAACCACCCCATCGCCCCGTGCTCGGCCAGCTGGGCCTGGTGCGGGTGAAACATGTAGCGGCCCCGCTCAGGGAGGCGAAACTCGAGGATCGCGCGCTCGGCCGGAGCAAGGGTGACCACGTCGCTGCGTTCGCTCGGGCCTCGGACCGTACCACTGCGAAAAACGTCGAAGACGGTCGCGTGCAAGTGAAAGGTGATGACCGGGACATCTCCCAGCATGTTCGTCACATACACTCGCACCAGTTCTCCGGCCCGCACCTTGAGCGGGTACTTCATATAGAACCCCGCGACCCCGTTCCAGCCGACGAGATCGCTCCGGCCATCGCTGTCGGTGTCGAAGCCGCCCAGCGTGAGCACGATCTCACGCGCCGGTGGCCTGCCACTCGGAGGATCCACGATCAGGACACCGTACAATCCATGGGAGATGTGGTCCGGCGCGGGAGTCATGTCGCAGTGATAGGGGTGGAGCCCCGCGGGCCCGGCGTGGAACCGGTGAAGCACCTCGCCGCCCGGTGGCACCGGCTCCCAGCCGTCGGCGGCGATCTCGTGGGCCCCGTGGAAGTGCAGGTTGTGTGGGCGCGCGCCCAGGTTCCGGAAGTGGACGGCGACCTCGTCGCCCTCGGTGGCCCGGATGATCGGTCCCGGAATTCTCCCATTGAACGTCCACGCCGGCATCACTCGCCCCCGACCCACCGCGACCGACTGTTCACCGACCCAGAGCTCCACGTCCTGTCGCCCGCGCCTGGGCGGTGGTGGCAGTGTGACAGCGTCGAGTGCGGCGGCGCCCAGTTCGTCCGGTGGCGCGGTCATCGCCCCGTAGACGCTGTCCTGGGCGGCGCGCGGAGATCCGCCGGCGATGGCCGGCCGCCCGCGCAGGGGCGGCATGCGTGAGAGCCAGCGCGAGGTGAGCGCACCGCCCCCGACACCGAGGGAGAGCAAAAGGAAATCCCGGCGGGAGAAGCGCAACCTAGAAGTCCCGGCCGAAGGGAATGGCAACGACAGCGAGGATCGCCACATACAACGCGACACCCGCCAGGACGCCAAGAAATCGCCAGCGCCACGGATGTGCGGATTGGTGACGCCATAGCCGGAGGTCAAGCCAGATCCAGAGTATCAGGATCAGGGGAATGGCGAAGAACGTCGCGTTGTTCATGAGCCGGGTGAGCAGACCCGGGCCCGCCCGCCCAGCGGCCGCCAGGGCCGCAGCCGCCCCGGCCGGCAGCTCGGCTTTCGATACGTCAAAGTGCAGACTGTCGAAGACGTGCATCGCCGGGCGGACCGGCGTGGAGAGGGGATCCGGCATCGTCGGCTGCGGGTCAGGCACCGGCTGACTCTTCCAGTCAGGAAAGTGTGCTGCCTCGATCAGCGAACCCCGCACCAGGACGAGCGAGGTAAAGGGAAGCGGGTCGATGTCGAACGGCAGCCGCAGTCCGCTGCAGCCCTGGGCGTGGGTGACGCCCACCGGGGCCGCCACATCCGCCCGATTGCCGCTGAAGCAGTTACCGGTGCTCATTGGGCCGGAGAGCGCGAGGTCCGCGCGCCCGGAGCGCCGCACCAGATTGTCACGGATGATGTTCCGTTCGGCGCGGTAGAAGTTCTTGTCCAGCATCGGGGTCACCAGCAGGCCGTACTGATCGTGATCCAGGATGACATTCCGTTCGACGATGTTGCCGACCCCACCGGCGATCAGCACCCCGTTCCCGAAGGTGATTCCGGGGAGGGCCCAGGCCGGAGCGGTCCGATTGCTGTTGCCCACCACGAGGTTGGCCGCGATCACCGTCTCCCGCTGTGGCGCCTGCAGCTCGATGTCGAGCGAGGCCGGCACCAGGCCCGAACGGTTGCCGCGCCAGGTGCTGCTCACCACGTAGAGATCGCCGCCGGAGTTGGTGCCCGAATAGCCGAGCGCGTTCCGCTCCGCGATGACCCGGCGAATCACGATGCGGCAAGGGTAGCACTGGCCGATGTAGAAGCCGGAATCGGGGGAACCGGAGGCGTACGAGTCTTCGAACAGCCCGTCGGTGGCGCCGAAGGCGTAGATGCCGTAGTCGCCGTTGTTGTAGGCGGTGAGATACGAGCCCCGGAAGCCGGTGACCCCACTCCAGTAGAAGCCGTTGAGGCGCGCGTGCCGCGCGGTCATGTTCTCGATCGCGACCGCGTCCGCGAGCACCGCGATCCCATTGCCGCGGACGAACTCACCGTCGATGACCACATGGTTCCGGTCGGCACCCCGGATCACGATCGAGGGCGTGGTAACCGTCACTTCTTCCTTGTACACGCCGGGAGCGACCAGCACCAGGTCTCCCGGAGACGCGGCGTCCACCGCGCTCTGAATAGTGGGGTAGTCCTTCGGTACCCTCCGCGTGGTCCCGCTGGGCGTGGCCACGGCGGGGATCACTCCCTTCGGGCTGGGAGAGTATGCGACGTCCCCCACCACGATCACGCCCGCCATCCCCTTCCCGTCACGCGTGCCATGGAAGGTGCAGTAGTAGGGGTACACCCCCGCCCTGTCGAACACCACCGTCTCCTCGGAGCCGGGTTTGATCTCCAAGGCGGTGGTCCAGGCGGAATCGCCGGCCACGGCATTGTGGGGATTGGCCCCGACGTTCGTGAAGATCACGCGCGCCCCCACGGGGACCCGCGTGACCGACGCGTTGAACGCGTTGTCGATCATGCTGACGAAAGTGCCAGCCCGCGGTTCGCCCTTGCACCCGGTGAGGAGAGCGAGTCCCAGAAGAATCACCGCGCGCTTGTGCATGAACGAATCCGCCCCATGGAGGAGGGGGCTAGGTTACGGCGGATTTGTTGGAATGGCAACGCGGGGACCCCTGGATCGGGCCCACGCCCCTACCCGATGGGATACCCCTGCGGGTTCTGCGACTGCCAACGCCACGCGTCCCGGCACATGGCATCCAGATCTCGCTCGGCTTTCCAGCCCAGCTCCCGCTCGGCGAGCGCTGGATCGCAGTAACAGCTCGCGGCGTCCCCGGGACGCCGCGGCAGGACCTTGTACGGAATCGAACGGCCGCTCGCCCGCTCGAAGGCGTGCAGCGCCTCGAGCACGCTGCTCCCCTGCCCCGTTCCGAGGTTGTACGCCGTGCAGCCGGTCCGCCCTGCCAGCTTATCCAGCGCCTTCAGGTGGCCGACCGCCAAGTCCACCACGTGGATGTAATCCCGGACGCCGGTGCCGTCGGGCGTCGGGTAGTCAGCTCCGAATACCCGCACGAAGGGGAGCTTGCCGACAGCGACTTGCGTGATGTAGGGGAAGAGGTTGGTCGGAATCCCGTTGGGGTCCTCGCCGATCCGCCCACTCTCATGCGCGCCCACCGGATTGAAGTACCGGAGCAGCGCAATGTTCCAGGACTCGTCCGAGCGGTACAGGTCGCGGAAGACCTGCTCCATGATGAGCTTCGTCTGACCGTACGGATTCACCCCCGCGAGCGGGGCGGCCTCAGTGACTGGAACAGTCGCCGGATCGCCATAGACCGTCGCGGAAGAGCTGAACACCATGGTCTTGACCCCGTGGGCGATCATCGTCTCGCACAGGATCAGTGTGCCGGTGACGTTGTTATGGTAGTACTTGAGCGGCTGGGCGACGGACTCTCCCACCGCCTTGAAGGCCGCGAAATGAATGACCGCCTCGACCGGGTGCCGGCGAAAGACATCGTTCAGCGCGGGACGGTCCAGCAGATCGACACGGTGGAAGGCGAAAGGTCGTCCCCCCAGCTCCTCGGTGCGCCGAACGGCTTCAGGCTTGCTGTTGCTGAAGTTGTCCACCACCACAACGTCGTGGCCGGCCTTGAGGAGTTCCACCGTGGTGTGACTGCCGATGAAGCCGGCGCCACCGGTCACCAGGATACGCATGCAGGGCTCTGAGAGAAGACGGCCCTGAACATACAAGATTCAGGCCAGAATGGAGCGCGGCGGCCGTCCCGTCAGGGCCGCTCGACGTCGGTGAGATTGTCTTCCGGGGTCCGGTCGATGAGGCGGTTGAACGGGTCGATCCCGGCACGCCGGGGTTCCCCCTTCACCGTGAACTCAAAGGTCATTTCGGGCGCGGTGATCTTTTCCTTCCGCACCGCCAGCGCCCGGCCGAGCTTGCTTCCCTTTTCCGGGTCGCCGAAGACACCGACATCCACGTAGTCGCCGAGGGGAGCCGGCGACTCCGTGCCCAGGCTGTCGGCATAGACTTTCCGGGCATGCACCGTCAGCGTCACCTTCCAGCTGCTGTCGGCCTGGCGTACCGCCCGCGCCGTCTGGGCTGTGTGTTCCCAGAAGGTGATCCGCTCGAACAGGTCGTGCAGGGTCGGCTTGAGGCTATCGGGCGTGACCCGATCGAGGTAGCCGAGGAATTCGCGCGAGGTGGTGTAGGGCGGCATCTGATATGCCTTGTCCCCGACGAAGCGGCGCAGCGCCGAGTTCAGGCTGTCCTCGCCGATGTAGTCGCGGAGCGCGTACAGCACCAGCGACCCCTTGTAGTAATGGATGTACGCCTGCCCCTCGGCGCGGAGCAATGGCTGCTCTCCCTTCCGCTCGCCGCTGCGACCCCGCAGGTAGTTATCGAGCTCGTAGCGCAGGAACTTCTGCGACTGCTCCCGGCCGTACTTCCGCTCCATCAGCACCAGGGCGGAGTATTCCGCGAGCGCCTCGGAGAGGATCGCCGCGCCCTGCACGTCCGCGCCGACGAGCTGGTGGCCCCACCACTGGTGCGCCAGCTCATGCGCGGTGACGAAGTACGGCATGTCCAGGTCGTCGGCGTCGTCCTTCACCCGCGAGATGAACCCGATTCCCTCGGAATAGGGCACCGTGTTGGGAAAGGACTGCGCAAACGAGGCGTAGCGTGGAAACTCCAGGATCCGGTACTGCCGGAACTGGTACGGGCTGTAGCTCGCGGAGAAGTAGGCCAGTCCGTCCTTCGAGGCCTGAAGGAAGCGATCGAGGTTGTACTCGTGGCCTGGGTGGTAATAGACCTCGAGATTCACGTCGTTCCACCGGTCCTTCCTGACCGCGTAACGGGCCGAGAGGAACGAATAGAAGTTCAGGATCGGCCGGTCCATGCGATAGTGGAAATAGCGCCTGCCATTCTCCGTCCACTCCCGCTCCAGGTACCCCGGCGCGATCGCAATCTGGTCCGGGCTGGTGCCCACGGTCGCCTCGAAACCGATCCAGTCGGCGTCGCGGGTGAAATCCTGGTTGGCGCGTGCGGCCTCGTCCTCCAGCTTGGGCGTCCGGTCACGGGGGCCGAGCTTCTGCTCCTTGCGCCGATCGTCGTCGGTCAGCTCGCCACTCTCATCGTAGCCGATGGTCGGCAGGTAGCTGTTGTTGAGGAAGCTGCCGTTGGCCGCGATCGCATTCTCAAAGGCGCCGTCGGGAAACCCGCCGTGCCGGTACGACGAGCAGAAGCGGAGCCGAAGCGTATCTCCCGGAAGCAGCGGCTGATCCAGGCGGAAGAGATAGACCCCCTTGAGCGAGTCCTGGACCAGCGGAGTCGCCGATCGGTCCGGGACCAGGCTGTCGAGGCGATAGCCAGTGTACCGGGTATTCGACCAGGTCGCGGCGGACAGCACGCTGACGTAGAGCGTATCGAGCGGTCGCGAGTGTCGATTCACGAGCGCGTATGTCCCCCGGAAGGCGAAGCGCCGCTCCTCGGGGAACAGCTCGGCGGTGATCTTCACGTCGACAATGCGCGGCTGGTCGAACTTCAGGTACCCGCGGTAGCTCCGCTCATAGGCAGCCTGGGCCTTGTCCCGGGTCTTCCTGCGCGCGTAGTGGTTGAGCACGTTGGTGTTCCAGAAGACGAACGCCCCCGCACCCAGCGCGAGCAGGACCGCTCCTCCGGTCGCGACCTGGGTACCGCGGGTCCACCGTCCCCGCGCGAGTGTCAGGCGGTCGCGCGTGCCCGAGGTCGTGCCGCGGACCCAATAGAGAGCGGCCACGGCGAACAGCGCCAGCGCCAGCGCGATGCCGTATCCCGAGAGGGACACGGCCCGCGGCACATAGGGCCCGTAGCCGTTCATGTCGGAGTACGTGACCCCGGGGACGCTGCCGTACTGGAACAGGGAGTGGTCCACCCCCCACGCCCCCAGCACGAGAGTGATGACCCAGAATCCCAGCACCGCCGCGTGGCCGACATACTTCTGGTTCACCAGCACGTGGATTACAAACGCCAGCACGGTCACCTGCAGAATGCTCGGCAGGAGCAGTCCATAGAGCTGCTGCACGTAGAGCGCCGGCTCGAAATGGGTGTAGCCCTTCACGGTCTGCACCCCCATCCCCGCCACCGCGAGCACCGTGACCAGCACGATCATCGCGCCAAGGAATCCGGACAGCTTGCCACCGAGGGTGACCAGGTCCGCTACCGGCAGGCTGTCCATCGTCTGGTCGGCGCCGAGCTGGCGCTCGCGCCACACCAGCTCCCCGGCGTAGACCGCGGCGAGGATATAGAAGAACAACTGGAAGCCCCCGAGAATCGCCTCCGTCACGACCGCCGTCACTGGCCAGGTGGGAACGTCGTAGAACCGGTCGGCGTACCAGACGTTCATGACGACGTTGATGATCCCGATGGCTCCGATGGCGCGGAATGCCGTATCCCTGAGGATCATCCGGAACGTGAATCGGATACTGCTCCAGAGCTGGATCCACACGGTCCGGCTCGAGAAATCGGGACCGGCCACCACCCCGGGTGCAGCAGCCGCGGTGGCGCTCGCCTTGTCGGCAGGCACCGCCCCTCGGCGGGACCGACGGAGGCCGAGCGGCTCCACATCGAAGCGGAACAGCAGCCAGGTGACGACGAGCAGCGCCAGCGCAACGCCAATCCAGATCAGCCGGTTGGTGAGGAGATAGCCTTCGAGCGGGATGACCGAGGCGTTCTTCTGGGCCACCGACCAGTACCGCGTCATCAGCTGGACGGTCGTGATACCGAATCCGTCGACCATGCTCGCCAGCCGGAAGTTGTCGAGATTGCGGAGCAGGTTCTGGGTAATGCTGTAGATGACCAGCAGCACGATCCCCTGGACGTATACCAGGAACATCTTGCGGGTCAGGGTTCCCACCGCGAAGAACAGCGCGCTCACGAAGAACACGTTCGGAACCACGATGACCAGGTATGGCTGCCAGTAGTGCCAAAGCCGGATGGGCAGCACCTGGTCGTGGTCCAGCCACGGGGCGAGCGAGCCCAGCAGCATCCCGACCGGCAGGGCCGCATAGATCACCAGCATCACCAGCAGCCCGCCAACGAAGCGGCCGCCGACGTACCCGAACCGGGTAAGCCGGGTGGTGAAGAACAACTCGTGGGCCTTGAGCTGGAAGTCGCGGAGCACCCCCGTGCCCATCAGGCCGGTGGTGATCACCTGGCCGATCGCGGTAAAGAGGACCATGCCCAGGGCGATGACGTACGGAGCATTCCGCTTGACCTGCCCCCCGCCACCGGTCAGCGACATGGCCTCGCTTGCGATCATGAAGAACCCCAACAGCAGCAGCAGGACGAAGAACAGCCACGTCGACGGCCGCCGCAGCAGATAGCGAAGCTCGAACCCCAGGATCGTGCCGAACATCGCTCAGGCCGCCACGCCGCGGATCCGATGGAAGTACACGTCTTCGAGATCGGGCTCCACCGGCATGAACCCCTCGCCCGGATCGGTCTCGCTGTAGACATGCACCACCGGCATCCCGGCCACCAACCGGGTCGAGATCACGTCAAAGCGCTGCTGCATGGCCGGAAGGTCCGGCTTGGCGACGCTCCGCCGCCAGATCCGGCCGCGCACGTCCTCGAGCACCCGAGACGGGTCGCCGCTCAGGATGACCTCGCCCTGATTGATGATGGCCATGCTGCGGCACAGCTCGCGTACATCCTCGACGATGTGCGTGGAGAGGATCACCACTACATCCTCGCCGATCTCCGCCAGCAGATTCAGAAAGCGGTGTCGTTCGACCGGATCAAGCCCCGCCGTCGGCTCGTCCACGATGAGCAACCGGGGTGAGCCCGCCAGCGCGATCGCGATCCCCAACCGCTGCTTCATGCCGCCCGAGAAGCCACCGACGGCCTTCTTGCGCGCCTCCCACAGGTTGGTCTGCTGCAGCAGTCCCTCCACCAGGGCCCGCCGTTCGCCCCGGCCGGTGATACCCTTGAGCGCGGCCAGGTGGTCGAGGACCGCTTCGGCAGAGAGACTGGGGTAGAGGCCGAACTCCTGGGGCAGGTAGCCCAGGATCCTGCGGAGTTCCCCCGGCTGCGCCAGCACATCGAGGTCGCCGAACCGGATGCTGCCCGTGTCAGGCAATTGCAGCGTTGCGATCGTGCGCATCAGCGTCGACTTGCCCGCGCCGTTTGGGCCGAGCAGGCCGAACATGCCGGTGCCGATAGTCAGGGAGACGTTGTTGAGCGCACGGACACCGTTGGGGTAGGTCTTGGAAAGCTGCTGGACGACGAGTTCCATGAACGCGCCTCGGAGGGTGGGCGGACGCCGGGAAGATACGGGAGAGAGGTGGGGTGGCTAGGGGCGGGGGGCGGTACGACGGTAGGGTAGCGGGCTATTGCGCTTTGCGCGAGATGGCCCGGTACAATCCCCAGGTGACCTGACCGGCTCGCTCCCGCATCGTTTCAACCTGCTCGATTTCTTCAGCGCTCATGAAACCCAAGTCGTGGCAAAGTCTGAGTAGGTAGGTCCGCTCGGACAGCGAACCGAGCGAGATGTCGAGGTACCTTCTGAATTCCCTCGGCCCCCGCTTGGCCGCACCTTCCACGAGATTCGTCGGGATGGAGGTCGCCGCTCGCTGAACCTGACTCACCAGGCCGTAACGCTCTGTCACGGGCCAGCCGGAGGTGAGACGATAGACTGCTAAAACCAACGCGTGGCTCAGCTGCCAAGCCTCCAGGCGTTCATACGGCGTCATGCCGCACGATAAGGTCGACCCGTCAACCCAAGCTCAATCTACCGTACCGTCGTACCGTCGTACCGTCTACTCCTCCGCCACGCCCCCCGCCCGCGCCACCTGATCCGCCTTCACCTTGCCGGCATCAAATTTCTTCACCGCGGAGAGCATTTTGGCGATGGTCTCGTCGAAGTCGGCCTTCTCACCCCGCTTGAGGGTGAAGCGGAGCGGGTTGATCCGCGCCAACACGAATGCCTTGAGGTAGGGACTCTCGAAACCTCGGGCCTTGAGCCCGTTCACCGCCTCCACCACGGCGGCGTCGAGTTCCATCAACTGCTCGGCGCGCTGCCGCCTGATCGCGAGCGAGTGGGAGAGTTTGCTTCCCAGAAAGGCCTCGCACCGCTTGAGCACCGGATGGTACGCTCCACCCGAAAAGCGGCCGTTCTTCTTATAGCAGCAACCCAGCGTGAGGAGCGCCGGCTCCTCAAACTCTGTCTCATAGCTCTTCTCGGCCCGGTCGTCGAGTTCAGCGAGCGCGTCCGCGAGACGGATCACCTCCAGCGCCCGTTCGCGGACGTTGTGGGCCTTTTCGCAGTTGAGTACCAGGATCCGGTGCGCCACCTCAGGCTCCGGCACCACCAGGGCCATCACCGTCCGCGCACCGAGGCTGCGCAGCGCAGCCAATCGGTGGTTTCCGTTCGGCGTCCAGTACTGCGCCTCCCCACTCCGCACGGCGATCACCGGATCCATATATCTCCCCAGCCGCTCCATCGCATCGGCGAGACGCGCCACGTGGGTTTCGGAGAGGTCACGCTGGTAGGGGGTAGGCGAGACCTTGTCGACCGGGAGTGCCGCGAGCAGCTGCCACTGGCCACCGAGCGGCTCGCGGTAGCCGCCGACCACAGCGCCGCCATCCTCTTCCACCTTTTCAGCGAGGTGCCGGAGCGCCACCGGCATGTCGGCGGGCGCCGACTGCTTGGGCGTCAGGCCGCGCGGCTCGGGCGCGGCTTTGGCGCGCTTCCTGGCGCGTTTCTTGGGGGCGGGCTCGGCCATGGGTGGGGCTCGCGGGGTTCGTGGAAGCGTGGCCCGCTCGGGCGAGTCTATCCTGCGCGGTGCGGCTGGCGACCCCTACTCCCGCGGCTCGACCTCAGGCGGCGGCGGAAGCTCCTCTACGGTCTCCTCGCCCCCCTGAGCGGCCCGGTCCAGACGACGCTGGAGCTTGAGCTGCTTCTTTTCCTTCTTGGCGAGCTCCTTCTGTCGCTTCTCGAATCCGAAGTTGCGCTTAGGCACGGCGGTCCTTACGGTGATCCCCAGAGGGGAGGGGCCTCCGGGTCGGGTACGGAGGGTGATGCGAGGGTAAGGCCAAGGCCGGGCCCGGTGCTAGCCCGGACCCCACCAAGTGCGCCGATGCTTCGAGGGAGCCGACTTGGAGTCAGGGGCGGGTGCAACCGCGTTCCTCACGGGCCCCATCGCATTCTGCACCGCCCAGCGCTCCAGCGCGAGGTCCAGCTGCGTCTTCTCCTGCCCCGGGTCACAAGGGAAGGCCGGGAACCTGCGACCCTCCACCATCAGATACCACATGGCCGGTTGCTGGTCCTCGCCGCGGTGCGCGTTGGCCGGCCGGCCCTCATAGGAAACGAAGTGGAATGCTCGGCCACTGACGACCAGGTGGCGCTGCTCGGGCTTAAAAGCTGGCATCAGACCTCCGGACCGGGGGGGGAAGCGAGCCGGAGATGGCGGGGCAGGCGCCAGCAACAGCGGATGGACACGTCGGGAAGAAAGATAATCTGTCGGCGGCCCGTCCGGGTGCCGCTCTCTCCTCATCCCCGGGCCGGTTTACGCCCGGCCCGATCGCTGCCCTCTTGCCCACACCTCACGCCAGAGTGCGCTCCCGGTCGGGGAATAGCGGGCGAAGTCGGCTCGGAGCCAAGCCATGCGCGCGCGGACGGCGGACCCTTTACTGACCATCACCGGCGAGGTCGTGCAGCTTCAGAATGGTGGCCCAATTCCGTGCGGTGGTGGCGTCACCGAGTACCCGATTCACCGCCTCGGCGAGGCGGCTTTCGAGAATCCCACTGGCGCACCACAGATAGCATACCCGCGTTCCGAGAGCCATCGCATCCGGAGCCCAGGCCTGCCGCACCAGCGGTTCCAGTCGAGCACGGTCACCCGGGTTGGACAGGATAGAGACGAGGAGACGGCTCGGATTGTTGGCGACCTTCAGCAAGGGGTTGCCACGGACGATGGCGGCGAGTTCCGCAGCGGTAAGCACCGTCACCCGGGTGGAGACGCCCAGCCGACTGAGGATGGCCCGCTCGATGCGCCCGGCGGGGTCCCCGCGGGCGGTTCGGGGAACCGTGAAAATGACATTGCCACTGTTGAGCAAGGTGCGCACCTCGAGGTAGCCGAGGTCCGCGACGAGGGCCCGCAGGTCCGCCATGGCCACCCGCTTAGCCTTGCCGACGTTGATCCCGCGTAACACCGCGAGGTGTGATCCGGCCATGATCGTGTGGCGCCCTCATACGGATGGAGCCGCCGGCCAGCGAGCAGCTGTCGCGCCGGCCGCGCTCTTCAGCCGGAGCGGGCGGACTGGCCAGCGGCGTGATCTGTGCAAACCGACGCCTCCCGGACACCGCATGAGCCGGAGCGCTGGTGGACCCCTTTCCGGACAAGGTAACTTCCGGTATGCGAAGCGCACTATGCCTCTTCTTCTTCGTCGCCGCCGCGGTCGCCGCCTGCGTGGCCCCGTACAAGCCACCTCGTCCCCAGGAACCCGAGCCCGTCGAACTCCCGCCCCCCCGGAGCTCGCCCTCAGGCGCCACCCTGCAGGACCAGGTCTCGGGCACGACGCAGCGCCTGCAGGCGGTGAGCGTGGTCGACCCGAACATCGTTTGGGCGAGCGGGACCGGCGGGACCTTCGCCGTCACGCTCAACGGTGGCCAGAGCTGGCGCACGGGTGTCGTGGCTGGCGCCGACAGCCTCGAGTTCCGCGACGTAGAGGCCTTCGACGGACACGTCGCCTATCTGCTCAGTGCCGGCCATGGCACTCAGTCACGGATCTACAAGACGGAAGATGGCGGGGTCAACTGGCAAGTGCAGTTCGTCAACCGCGATTCGCTCGCGTTCTACGACTGCTTCGCATTCTGGGACCCGGGGAACGGTATTGCCTTCAGCGACAATGTGCGCGGTGTCTTTCCGATCCTTTACACCAGCAACGGCGGTGCGGACTGGGATTTCCTCAGCGATCCCGCGAATCCTGCCGCCTCTCCCGTCCCCGCCGCCACTGCCGGCGAGGGTGCCTTCGCCGCCAGCGGCACCTGCCTGACCACGATCGGTAAGGAGGCGGCCTTCATCGCCACCGGCGCCGGCACCGAGGCCCGAATCCTCTCCACCACCGACCGGGGCCAGACCTGGCGCGACGTGACCACGCCGATCGTCCAGGGCACCCCCACTACCGGTCACACCTCGGTTGCCTTCCGGAACGAGCGCAATGGCATCGCCGTCGGCGGCGATATCAGCGAAGCGAGCGGTGAGGCCGACAACGTGGTCCGCACTGCCGATGGGGGCCTTACCTGGACGCTGGGCGGTCGGCCGACGTTCACCGGCGCCAGCTTCGGCGCGGCCTACATTCCCGGGGCTACCCCAACTGTGGTCGCGGTGGGGCCCAAAGGGGCGAGCGTCTCTGCCGACGATGGCCGCACCTGGCAACCGCTCGACACCCTCCCGTACTGGAGCACCGGATTCGCCAGCCGGGCGGCGGGCTGGATGGTGGGCCCCGGGGGCCGCATCACCAAGGTGAGCTTCCCGTAGGGCGAGTCTCCGGGCCCGCCTCTACCGGCGCCCGCGCCTCGCAGGATCCTCGAGATAGGCCACCAGGCGGTCGGCGAGAGCCTCCAGCTCCGTCGACCGCTTCCTGTTCCGCCCCCGGAAAAGGCGGCGCGCGACGGTGTAGGTACCGCCGATCGCACTCAGTCCCAGCCCCACGGCTGCCAGCGGGGAGTGCAGCACCCCCATCCCGATCCCCATCCACAGGCCGATCGATCCACCACCCACGCCTCCAACGAGCCCGCCGAAGTATTGGCCCGCGAGCGGTCGCAGGTCCTCCTCGACGCGGATCCGCGTGACGCCGCCGCCGGGCATGAGGCTGACGAACACCTGGCGGGCGGTCCTGCCGCCGAAGGCCACGGTCTGCCAGGACAGTTCACGACCCAGCCGGTTCACCTGGCCGATGTTACCGACCACGGACCGCATCGCTTCCACCAGCACGACGGCATCGACATCGTTGAACTCGGCCCGTGCCGTGCGCTCGATGATCAGACGGGTCGAGGCGCCGAGGAAAGGATGGACCGGCGAGGTGATCGCGTCGGGCCGCGCTACCTCCCGAGCCGCCTGGGCCACATGCTCCGGCGGAATGCCGACCTCGCCCGCGATCCGGGTGAGGCCGCCTAACGAGAGACCGGGGCTCGTGGGTGCGATTGCCTCGAGCTCCGCCGCCCGCGCCAGGATCCGGTCGGAGGCCTCGGTGTCGAACCGGGGGGTGGGTCCGAAGGCTTCCTCCAGCGCTCCGGAGAATGCGCCCGTCGTGCCGCAGCGCTGTCCCTCTCGAAGCAGGAGACCGCCGACCAGGACTCCTTCCGCCGCCGCGGGCAACCGATCAAGGGCGGCACGGTGGCGTTCCGGGATGTCCACAAAACGCCTGAGCCGCGCCGCCTCCTCCCCCGGCCACAGCCCGGGCAGCTCCCCGATGAGCATCTCGTACGTCATCGCCGCCAGGCTGTAGACGTCGCTGCGCGCGGTGAGATCGGTGATGCCGGCCGCCTGCTCCGGACTCATGTATCCCACCGTCCCCACCGGGTAGCCGGTGCGGGTCAGCGCCTGGTCGGCGGCGGTAGTGATCGCCTTGGCGACCCCGAAGTCGGCCACCAGCGCATGGCCGGCTTGGAACAGGATGTTCT
>Ga0315273_10001049_pt1 | contig 30636 bp, 32 predicted proteins | sample YL17G02_0_MG_FD_205753 | JGI IMG/M metagenome (GOLD analysis project Ga0315273, IMG submission 205753) | Sediment microbial communities from Yellowstone Lake, YNP, Wyoming, USA - YL17G02_0 | ecosystem: Environmental > Aquatic > Freshwater > Lake > Sediment | place: USA: Wyoming | collected... | reverse complement strand
GCGTCGGTTTCCATCGGCACTTGGCCCCCGGCGCTGGGCATTTTCCTCAAGATGCTGGAGCGCGGAAAGTTGCACGAGTCGATGACCCTGCGCGACGGTCGCCCGATGGTCTTCGAGAAGATCTACCCGCTCGACGCGGCGTACGACACGCTCGCCGATGCGCCACCGGACGTCCTCGAGAGCAAGCGTTACAAGGAGCAGGGCGACTTCACGATCGAGGGGCTGGCCGCGAGCCTCCGGCGCGACTTCGGCGAATCCGGGCTCGACATCGTGGTGCACAGCCTGGCCAACGGACCCGAGGTCAAGAAGCCACTCGTCGATACGTCGCGTGCCGGCTACCTCACCGCGGTGAGCGTCAGCGCCTATAGCAACGTCTCGCTGGTGCGGAACCTGGCGCCGATGATGCGCCCGGGCGGGTCGTTCCTGTCGCTCACCTTCATGGCGGGTGAGCGCGTCGTGCCCGGCTACGGCGGCGGCATGTCCTCCGCCAAGGCCGCGCTTGAGGCCGACACCCGCACGCTCGCGTTCGAGGCGGGCCGCCGCTGGGGGGTGCGCATCAACGCCATCAGCGCCGGCCCCCTCGCATCCCGGGCGGCAACCGCGATCGGGTTCATGGACGCCATGCTCCGCTACAACGAGGCCAACAGTCCGCTGCCGCGCCGCCTGAAGGCGTCCGAAGTGGGGGCCACCGCCGCGTTCCTCGCGAGCCCGCTGGCGGCGGCGATCACCGGCAGCGTGGTCTACGTGGACAACGGCTACCACGCGATGGGCATGGCGGTCTCCGCCGCCGGCATCGAGCCGCCCGCCGCGTCGTGACCTCCCGGACCATGGTAGCCCTGGGCGCCGCCCTGGCCGGCCTCGCGGTCGCCGCCGGCGCGTTCGGCGCGCACGCGCTCAGGGCGCGGCTGGCACCGGGAGACCTCCTGGTGTTCGAGACGGCGGCCCGCTACCAGATGTACCATGGCCTCGCCCTGATCGCGGCGGGCTGGGTGGCTGAGCGCTGGCCCGGGCCGCTCGCCCCGGCGGCCGGGTGGTGCTTTCTCCTGGGTGTCGTGCTGTTCTCCGGAAGCCTCTATGCACTGGCCCTGAGCGGCCTGCGCGGCCTGGGAGCGGTCACGCCGATCGGTGGCGTGGCGTTCCTGGCTGGGTGGGGGTGTCTGGCGGTGGCTGCACTGCGCCCGCGAGTCTAGGGCGGCAAGCGACAAGAAGTCAGGCAGCAAGCAGCAAGAAATGGAGGAGGCGCTTCGCGCGCTCCCTCCGCCCTCTAGCTCCCAGCGGCACCCAGCAGCGGCCCGACGATCGCCGAGAACGTCCCCTGATAAATGAACAGCATCAGCAGGGCAAGGACGACGAACACCGCCAGGAAGAGGGAGAAGCTGAAGATCCCCTTGAGCAGCGGGCCATCCCACTTGAGGTGCATGTAGAACAGCGCCACGAGCGCGAACTTGATCGCCGACAGCACGACCAGGACCGGAATGAGCCCCGTGTGCATGAACTCGTGCAGCGGGACGCCGGGCCGGTGCGCGATTTCGTATGCGCCGACCTCGGCCGCCGTGAGCACGAACAGGATGAGCCCGATCCGGACGTACTCCCCGGCACGCTCGGGGAAGTTGTGCTCGTGGGCCTGGGCGGAGGAGTCCATGATTCCTCTAGTTCATCAGGTAGACGACGGGGAAAATCACGATCCAGACCACGTCGACGAAGTGCCAGTACAGGGCAGCGATCTCGAAGTTGAGCGCCTTGGCCGGCGGCACGCGCCCCCGGACGCCCTCGAAGAAGACCGTCAGCAGCCAGATCACGCCGATCGCGACGTGCGTGCCGTGGAACCCGGTCAGCGTGAAGAAGCTCGCGCCGAACAGGTTCTTCTGCATCGTGAGTCCTTCATGGTAGAAATGCGTGAACTCGTACACCTGCATGCCGATGAAGAAGAAGCCGCAGAGGATGGTCATGGCGAGCCACCCGAGGAACTTCTTCCGGTTGCCCTGCTCGCAGCCGTTGAGCGCAAGCACCACGAACAGTGAACTGAAGAGCAGCAGGGCCGTACCGGCCGTGACCAGCGGGATCTCGAAGATCTCGCTCGGATACGGCCCCACCAGGCTCTTGCCCCGGTAGACCACGTAGACCGAGATCAGCGACGCGAAGAACAGGCATTCGGACCCGATGAAGGTCCAGATCGCCAGCTTCCGGTTCGGGATACCGGTCGAGGTTGCGGGATGCAGCGTCTGTGCGTCCAAGAGATGCCTCGGGTTTGGGCCGGCTCAGCCTTCGGCCGGTTCGAAGACCCAGTTGAAAATGCTGAAGAAGAGCAGCGCCACCGCCGCAGCGATGTACAGGAGGCCGTACTTCGCCTCGTGGTGCATGAGCGCGATGAAGATCAGCACCACACCGAGCGCGGCCAGGAACGGCCAGTAGGACGGGTTGGGCAAGTGAATGCCAGCGCCGCTCACCCGGACCGGCTCCGGCAGCTTCCCGCCGTGGGCCCGCTTCGCCTCCCAGAGCGCGTCACGCCCGTGCACCGTCGGGATCGATGGAAAGTTGAACTCCTGCGGCGGCGACGGGATGGCCCACTCCAGCGTGGCGCCATTCCACGGATCGGCCGGCGCCGCGACGCCCGAGCGGCTCGACTTGAGCACGTTGACGATGAAGACCAGGAAAGAGAAGCCCAGGATCAGCGCGCCGATCGTCTCGAGCCGGTTGAGTGACTCGAATCCCAGGCCCGCTGGGTACGTGTACACCCGCCGCGGCATCCCCTCGAGTCCGACGATGTGCATCGGGAAGAACGTGAGGTTGAAGCCGATGAGCATGAGCCAGAAGTGGACCTTGCCCAGGCCCTCGTCGAGCATGTGGCCGAACATCTTCGGCCACCAGTAGTACGCGCCGGCCGTCAGCGCGAAGATGCTGCCGCCGAAGAGCACGTAATGGAAGTGCGCCACCACGAAGTAGGTGTCGGTCTGCTGCAGGTCGGCCGGCGCGGAGGAGTGCATGACACCCGAAAGCCCGCCCATGATGAACATCGCGATGAAGCCCAGCGCGAAGTACATCGGCGTCTTCATCTGGATCGAGCCGCCCCACGTCGTGCCCAGCCAGTTGAAGACCTTCACGCCCGTCGGGATCGCGATGAGCATGGTCGCGAGGGAGAACACCGAGTCCGCGATCGGCCCCATGCCGGTCGAAAACATGTGGTGGCTCCATACCCCGAACCCCAGGAAGGCGATGAAGCACCCCGAGAAGACCATCGCGGTGTAGCCGAACAGCGGCTTGCGCGAGAAGACCGGCAGGATCTCCGAGATGATGCCAAAGGCCGGCAGAATCAGGATATACACCTCCGGGTGGCCGAATACCCAGAACAAGTGCTGCCACAGCATCGTGTCACCACCGCCCAGCGGCACGAAGAAGTTGGTGCCGAAGAGCCGGTCGATCATGAGCAGGATCAGCGCCACCGTGATGATCGGGAATGACAGCAGCACCAGCAGCTGGGTGATGAAGCTCATCCAGACGAACATCGGCATCCGGATCAGCTTCATGCCCGGCGCCCGCATGTTCAGGACCGTCACAAAGAAGTTCACCCCCGCGGCCAGCGACGCGATGCCCAGGATCTGCAGGCCCATCGCCCAGAAATCCATGTTCAGCCCCGGCGAGTACTGCTTGCTCGACAGGTTGGCGTAGCCGAACCAGCCCCCGTTCGGCGCCGCATTGAACAGGAAGCTCGAGTTGAGGAACAGGGCGCCGGCCAGGAACACCCAGTAGCTGAAGGCATTGAGCCGCGGGAAGGCGACGTCACGCGCGCCGATCAGCAGTGGGATGAAGAAGTTGAAGAACATCGCCGACAGCGGCATGACGGCGAGGAAGATCATCGTCGTGCCGTGCATCGTGAACAGCTGGTTGTAGAACTCGGCCGAGACAAAGTTGTTGTCCGGCTTCATCAGCTGCCAGCGGATGACCAGCGCCTCGAGCCCGCCGATCAGGAAGAAGACGAACGCCGACGCCCCGTAGAGGATGCCCACCTTCTTGTGATCCACCGTCGTGATCCAGGCCCAGAGGCCCGTCCTCTCGGGGTGGATCCCGGCTGCGCCAGCGTGGTCAAGAACAGAGGTCGCCATTGATGGTGCCTTTTGGTGGTTTCAGGCGGCTAATGCTGCCGGAGAAATGCAACCAGAGCCAGCGCCTCGGCTTCCGTGACGCCCAGCTCGGGCATCATCACGCCAGGCTTCACCCCCTGCGGGTGCTGGATCCACTTCGCCAGGTTGGCATCGGTGTCCTCCAGCCAGCCGGCCGCGATGTACCGCCGCCGGCCGATGCCGGCGAGGTTCGGGCCGATGCCCATCGGCTTGGTGGCGTCGAGCGAATGGCACCCGATGCAGCCCTTCATCATGAAGAGCTGAGCACCGGTGTCGGCCACCGCCGTGGCCGCCACTGGCCCACCGGTCGCCTGCATCCGGCCGACGTAGAGATCGAAGTCGTCCGAAGCCTGCGCGATCACCTGAAACGCCATGCGCCCATGCTCGAGGCCACAGAACTCGGCGCACTGTCCCGGATAGTCGCCCGCCTCCGCCGCCTTGAACCAGAGCGTGGTGCTGCGGTTGTTGAAGATGTCGCGCTTGGCGGCGAGCTGCGGGATCCAGAAACTGTGCAAGACGTCCTGTGTCACCATCTTGAGGGCAACCGTGCGGCCGACCGGCACATGGAGCTCGTTCGCCGTTGTCAGCCCGAGCTCGGGGTAGCGGAACTCCCACCACCACTGGTGCCCGATGACCTCGACCCGCAGCACGCCGTCGCCCTTCGGAATCTCATACGTGCGGAAGATCGTCCGGACGGTGGGCACCGCGATCATCGCCAGAACCAGCGCCGGGATGGCGGTCCAGATGACCTCGACCATCGTGTTGCCGTGGACCTGCTTCGGCTCGGGATCATCCGGCTTGCCGCGGAACTTGAAGATCACAAAGACCAGCGCTCCCTCCACCAGCACAAAGACCAGGGTGGCCCAGAAGAGGGTCGTGCGGAAAAGCTTGTCCACCATCAGGGCAAAGTCGCCCTTCGGCCGTAGCGTGCTCTGGGGGAATGGATCGGATTGCGCGCTGACAACAACGACCACGAGAAGCGTCAGCAGGAGCAAGGCCCCGGCAAACGAGCGCCAGCGTTTGAATCGGTGGTCCATCCTGGGCTTCCCTGTGCGGGGAGGAGCATGCCGCCAGTCCAAAGCGACAAGAGGCTAGATGTTAGCGACCGTTACTGGCCCCGTCAATTGTGAATCCCGGGGTCGAAACGTTGCGTCCTGAAGTGCGTGAACACCCTGAACACTTGGCCGCACGTGACTTGACCGATCGACCGATCGACCCGATCAATCATGAACCCGAACCGGGGATCGTGCCATGCCCAACGTTGAACAAGAACACCTGATCGCCCGCTACGCCGAGGGACCCGATCGCCTCGAGGCCGCCCGCAATCTCGCGCCCGCCGAGGCGCTCAAGTGGCGCCCCGGTCCCGGAAAATGGTCGGTCCACCAGATCGTCGTCCATTGTGCCGACAGCGAGACCAACTCCCACATGCGGGTGCGTTACCTGCTGGGCGAGGAGTCACCCACGATCATCGGCTACGACCAGGACCGGTGGGTGAACGCTATGGACTACGACGCCCACCCCCTGATACCCGCGCTCGCCACCATTCGAGCCGTCCGCGCCAACACCGTTCCCCTGCTCCGCCGCCTCACCCCGGCACAGTGGGCCCGCCGCGGCACCCATACCGAGTCCGGCAGCTTTGGCGTCAAGGAATGGCTGGACGTCTACGCCGAGCACCTGCACCAGCACGAACGACAGATCTTGAGAAATCTGGAAGCTTGGGAAAAGCGTGAGGAGTGGCGCGAGGAGTAAGGGCAAGGCGAAGTACCTCCTCACTCGTCACTCCTCACGCTCTACCTGACCGGCATATTGAACGGCTGGGGAGCCGGCACGTCAATCGAGAAGTGCCACCACTCCTGATCGTAGTTGCTGAACCCCTGCGCCTCCATCGCGGCGACCAGGCGCTGCCGGTTCCGGGCGGCCGTGCCGGTCGCATTGGCAGTGTGCGCCGTCTCGGAAAAGGTGTCGTACGGCGTGCCCATTTCGAGCGGCTTGCCCGACGCGAGACTGACCAGCGTGAGGTCCACCGCCACGCCCATGTTGTGCCGGCTCCGCCGCGCGATGTACCCCTGCTTGAAGAGCTTCATGTTCCCCGTCCGTTCCGCCCACGCGACCATCCCCTCGGTTCCGCTTACCGGCCGATACCCGTCCCAGACGAGCAAGCCGAGCCCCTCCGATCGCAGCTGTTGCTGCACCCTGCCGAGCGCCGCGGCCGCTTCACGCCGCAGGTAGGCCCGGTTCGCCTCGTAACCCGGCAGCGGCGCACCAGTGAAGTTGTCCGAAGTGAGATACCGCAGGTTCACCGCGATGCTCGAATCCACCGACCGGACGTCGACCAGGAGCGACTCCGCAGCCGCGGCGGCCGCGATCGGCACCGGCGGGGCATTGATCTGGCCCTGCGCCTGACCGTGGCTGCAGGCCGTCGCCAGCAGGACCCAGCCCAGCCGCGGCCAGCGCCACGGTACGCCAGTCAAGATAATGCTATTGAGGGGTTTACGTGGTCGCTGCAGCATCCCGTTTGCCCCGTTGTCCATGCTCTCGCGGTCCCCCGCCATCGGTGTATCTTTCGAGTCACATTGAAGCTAGCCGACGGGTCCGGGGTGGAGTATTCGCCCCGGACCGTGCAGTTCATGCCCGGGACGGGCACCTCGCCTCCCCGATCGTATCTCCATCATGGTGGGTGGCCGGACCAGCCAATGCTACGAGAGATGAAGGAAAAGCTGAGCAAGGAAATTGAGCAGCTCAGCTTCGAGTTGAACGTGACCCTGCCGCAGGCTATCGCGACCGCCGTGGAAATGGGCGACCTGCGGGAGAATTCGGAGTACAAGTCCGCCCTGGAGCGACAGCAGTTCGTGCAGGCGCGCCTGGGCCAGCTACACCAGCGCATGCAGCAGGTCACCCAGCTCGAGAACCACGAGGCACCGACCGACCGGGTGGGACTCGGCTCCAAGGTCAAGGTGCGCGATCTCGGCACGGACGAAGTTGAAGAGTTCATGGTGGTGCTCGCCGAATTGATGGACATCGATGCCGGGCACATCTCGCTCGCGTCCCCGCTCGGGCGGGCCCTGGCCGACCGCAGGGTGGGAGACGAAGTGCAGCTCCGGCTTCCGACCATCAGCCGCCGCCTGGTCGTCCTGGAGCTCATCACGGTCCACGACACTGGGGCGAGCAGCTGATATGGAGTTCCCCAAGAAGCAGCTCATCCTCGTGGGCGACCGGGTGCTCATCACGCCCGAGGAGGGTGACGACCGCACCCGCGTCGGGCTCTACCTCCCGGCCACTGCGCTCGAGGCGCAGCAGGTGCAGAGCGGGCTCATCGTTGCCACCGGCCCCGGCGATGCCGTGGCCGACCTGATCGCTCCGGACGACGAGCCGTGGAAGACGCGCAGCGAGCGGCGGAAGTCCACCATGCAGGCGCGCGTCGGTGATCACGCCATCTTCTTCCGCAAGGCGGCCGTGGAGATCACCTTCGAGGAACGGAAGTACCTGGTGGTCCCGCAGGCCGCGCTGCTGGTCATCGTTCGGGAGGATCCCCCGATCTGATGCGGGAGGCTCCCGTTCATGCGACGCCATGCGCTGAGTGATGCCGCAAGGGAGTACCGCCGTGCCATGTGGGTCCTGGCAGGCATCGCCGTCGTCGCATACGCCGTCGGCATCGCGGGCGTGCGGGGCACCGTTCCCCGCGTGGCGGGCCTCCTCGGACTGAGCCTTGGCGTCGCCGCCACGGTCGTGGCGTTCTTCTTCGGGCTCAGGGCCCACCGCCGCGCCCTCACCGACCAGGAAGTCTCCTCCCGACGCAGCATGATCGTCCTTCTCGCCGCGGAGCTCGGCAGCAAGGATGACGAGGCGCTTGTCTCGGTCGTCCGGCGCGGCGGACCGGCGGCAGAGGCAGCTACACTCATCCTCAAAGGACGTCGCGAGCGCCTGGATCCCCCGCGCCGAAGCTGACTCAACACCGCATGTGCTACCAGCTGGTCCTCGTCAGCACCCTGACGCTCAGCGAAGTCCGATCAATGCTCCCGGCCGGCACCCATGCCGATGCCATGGGCCCGTCCACGCAGGTGCCCTATCGCGCGCTGCTCGCCGGCTCGCAGACGGCGGTGGTTCTTCGCGCGGGCCACTGCGCCTGTGGCCTCCTGCAACCCCGTTTCCGCGCGGCCCACACCGACGAGGCCCACCTGCGCGAGCGCTATCGTCAACTGAAAGTGCCTCGCGCCCAGATTGTCCGGGCGCTCGAGCGTCATCGCCGCAGTACGGCGGCCCTTCCGCGCGCTGAACCCGACGCCCTCGTGCGCCTGGCGGTGGAGCACGCCCGCAATGCCGGCGCCAGTGCCTGGCTCCTCGGGTTCAGCCCGCATGACGAACCTCCGGCGCTGCCGGCGACGACGGTCACGACCCGGTGCATTGCCGACCTCACCACCAACCCCGATGGATGGCTCGTCGAGGGACAGGTGACGCTGGTGCGTCCGTGACGGAACTCTTCTGGCAGCATTGGCGTCCCGAACAGCCCCGTGCGGTGCTCATCAACGTGCACGGACTTGGCGACCACAGCGGCATGTATCCCAGCATCGCCGAGTGGTTCCCCGCGCACGGGGTGTCGGTGTATGCGCTGGATACCAGGGGCAACGGTCGCTCGCCCGGCCGGCGCGGGCACATCGACCGCTGGTCCACCTACCGGGATGATCTTTGCCGCTTTGTGCAGCTCGTGTGCGAGCGCGAAGGCATGGCACCGGTGCTGCTTGGCCACAGTCTCGGCGGACTCATGGCGATCGACTATGCGCTGGCACACCCGGACACGGTGCGCGGCGTCGCGGCAGCGGCTCCGGTCCTCGGGTCGATCGGCACACCGGCGCCGCTGCTCTGGATCGCCCGCCTGCTCTCGCATGTCTGGCCCTCATTCACGCTGGAGACCGGCCTCGATCTCTCCGGCCTGGCCCGCGACCCGGCCGTCATCCGCGCCGTGCTCGACGACCCCCTCTTCCACCGGTACGCCTCCGCGCGCCTGGCCACCGAGATCCTCTCCACCATGGCGTCGGTGCACCAACGCGCCGGGACGCTGGCCCGACCCGCACTGATCCTGCATGGTGCGGCAGACCGGATGGTGTCGATCGACGGGAGCCGCCGGTTCGCCGCTGGCCCGGCCGCGGGGCAGGTCCAGCTCATCGAGTACGACGCTTTCCACGCACTCTTTGCCGATCAGGGGTATGAGAAGAGACTGACCGACCTCTCGGACTGGATCGGATCGCTCGAGTGATTCTCCGTTTCGTGCCGCCGGAGGAACGGCCAATCGTCGGTCCCTCGCGAACTTGACGATCCTGCGTTTGTTCGGTATTTCTTCGGGTATCAGATCCGAGCCCGGAGTGAACAACATGCCCAGTCCAGCCTCAACCAGCGCAGTTGTCAAGACGCCTAATCCGTTTACCAACAATGAGATACGTGTCTGTCCCGAGTGTGCTTGCCCCCTCGCGAGAGCGTCTGGCTGTTTGTCGTGCCGACAATGCGGCTGGGGCCGGTGCGACTAGCCGACAGCGCCGACGGGCCGAAAGGCGGGGATGCCCAGTTCGAGCTCGACCATCTGGCGACGGTCACCGCGGCGCGTGGGCTGCCGGTGCTCGACACCCGCGAGCGCGGTACCGAATTCCGTGAGTTGTCGGTGCGATCGGCACTCAACAGTGCCGCAGCAACGCACATGGGATTCTGGTCGATCAATCCCTACATCGGTTGCGAGTTCGGCTGCAGCTATTGCTATGCGCGAGACACGCATCGCTACACCGTCGAGCGCCACGCCGCCAGCGGCGGCCTGGTCGCCGAGCACGATGGCGCGCTCCTGTCGAAGCCGGCCGTCGACGCGTTCGAGCGCCACATCCTGGTCAAGCGCAACCTCGCCGCGGTACTCACTCGCACGCTCGAGCCGGCGCGTGTCGGCGACGCCGCCATCGTCATCGGCACTGCCACGGATCCGTACCAGCCGGCTGAGCGACGCTTCGGTGTCACGCGCGGCGTGCTGGAAGCGCTCCTGCCATTCAATCGGCTCCATCTCGGCATCATCACCAAGTCGCCGCTCATCACCCGGGACATCCCGCTGCTGCAGGAGATCTCGTCGAAGCACCGGCTCAAGGTGCATGTCTCGCTGGCCACGTGCGACGGCGCCCTTCTTCGGCGCCTCGAGCCGCGCACGCCGATGCCACACGCCAGGCTTCGTGCGCTGGCACAGCTCACTGCCGCCGGCATCGATGCCGGGGTGCTGGCGGCCCCAATCGTCCCCCTGCTGACCGATTCTCATGAAGGGTTGGGAAGACTTTTCGCCGCGGCGCGCGAGGCGAACGCACGGCGCGTCAACGGCGGCGTGCTGCGCCTGGGACCAACAGCCCGGAAGAAGTTCCTCGCCCAGATCGCGACGGAATTCCCGGAACTGCTGTCACGCTATGAGCGGCACTTCTCTCACTCGAGCAGCGCCGAGCCGGCCTACCGGAAGGCGCTGACACAGCGCCTGACGAAGCTGCAGGTGGAGTTTGGGTTTCCGACAGGTGGAATGACCCGCGATATCGATGCAATCAACGGAACTGATTCGGATGGCGCCGAGCAGATGGCACTGTTGATCTAGCGGTTACCTCACGTCCTCACGTCTTCACGTCCTCACGTCCTCACGTCCTCACGTCCTCACGTCCTCACGTCCTCACGTCCTCACGTCCTCACGTCCAAGTCAGCACCACCTTCCCGAATGTCGCATTGCCCTCCATGAGCTGGTGGGCCCGGGCAAGCTCCGTCATCGGCAGTACCGTGTCCACCACCGGTCGAAGTGTGGCATCCGTGCCGGCAGGCGAAATAGCGAACGCGGGCAGGACTTCCTGGATGAACTCTCGCACCAGGGTCGCCCGCTCCGCCTGGCCCCGCGACCGCATCACCGTGCCGATGATCTCCAGCCGCTGCCGCAACACCAGCCCGATGTCCACCTCGCCCCGCCCGCCAAGCAGTGTCCCGATCAGCACCAGGCGCCCGCGGGGAAGCAGCGCCGTCAGGTTCTCCTTGAGCGCCGGGCCGCCCAGGCAGTCGATCACCGCGTGCACCGGCCCGGAGAGCTGCGCGGTGAATGACCCGAGGCTCGCGTCGATAGCTTCGTCCAGGCCCAGCGCCATGAGCCGGTCCAGTTTCGCCGCGGTACGCGATGTGCCCACGGTGCGGGCACCCAGGAAGCGCGCAAGTTGCACGGCGGCGGTGCCCACACCACTCCCCACGGCGTGGATGAGCACGCGGTCGCCGCTGGATATGCGCGCCCGGTGCACGAGGGCATCCCACGCAGTAAGGAACGCCTCCGGGATCGCCGCCGCGTCGGTGTACGACAGCGCGCGGGGAATCGGCATCGCCTCGTCCTCGCGCACCACCAGCGCTTCGGCTTGCGCGCCACCACCCACCAGGCCCATGACACGGTCGCCGGTCTGCCAGCGCGATGCACCCGGCCCGCGGAGCTCGACGGTTCCGGCATACTCGAGACCCGGGATCTGTGAAGGCCAGCCCGGTGGCGCGGGATAATGCCCGAGCCGCTGCAGCAGGTCGGCCCGGTTGAGGCCCGCCGCGAGAACCCGCACCCGGATTTCGTGGGGGCCCGGCGTGGGCAGGGGAACTTCGCGGAGTTCAATGACCTCGGTACCGCCGGCACCGTTGTACCATGCTGCGCGCATTGGCATGGATTCACCGTGATACGTGGATGGCCACCGAGGGTACGAGGATTGCAGCGCCACGATGGATGCGGCAATTCCTCTCACCAAGGTCATGCACAATGCGCCGACGTTGCGCCCTGCTCAGTGTGCTGCTGCCAGGTGCATCCCTGATACTGGCGGCATGTTCCTCCGACACCCAGCAACCACCGCCGGTGGCACTCGACCTCGCCCTGGAGACCGTGGCGACGACCTTCGCCTTCCCGCTCCTCGCCACGGCCCCCGTCGGCGACCCCCGGCTGTTCGTGGTCGAGAAGGGCGGACTGGTCAAGATCGTGAAGGGCGGCGCTGTCCTCAGCGCACCATTCCTCGACCTGCGTGGCGTCATCTCGAACGGCGGCGAGCAGGGCCTGCTCGGCCTCGCCTTCGATCCGCAGTACGGCACGAACGGCCGCTTCTTCGTAAGCTACACCAACACTGCGGGTGACAATGTGCTTGCCTCCTACCTGGTCTCCAGCAACGCGGACGTGGCGGCGGCGGGAAGCGGCGTCATCCGCCTGACGGTGGGCCAGCCGTACGACAACCACAACGGCGGGCACATTGCCTTCGGGCCGGATGGCTATCTCTACATGGGCATCGGCGACGGCGGCAGCGGCGGCGATCCCGACGGCCACGGCCAGGATCGCAACGACCTGCTCGGCTCGATCCTGCGCCTCGATGTCAGTGCCGCAACCGGATACGCTGTGCCCGCCAGTAATCCGCTGGTCGGCGTGCCGGGAACCCGCGGAGAGTTGTGGAACTGGGGGCTGCGCAATCCCTGGCGCTTCAGCTTTGACCGATCCACCGGCGACCTCTACATCGGTGACGTCGGTCAGGGTGAACGAGAGGAGATCGACGTCGCGACCGCGGCCTCCGGCGGCGGAAAGGGCGTGAACTACGGCTGGAACATCATGGAAGGAACGCAGTGCTACAACGCGGGCAGCTGCAACATGACCGGACTCACGCTCCCGGTGCTCGACTACACGCACAGTGACGGCTGCTCGGTCACCGGCGGCTACGTCTACCGCGGCGCCGCCATTCCCGATCTGGCCGGCACCTATTTTTATGCTGACTACTGCTCCGGGTGGGTCCGCAGCTTCCGGTACACCGGTGGTCAGGTCACCGAGGCGGGTTCGTGGAGCGCCCTCGCACCGGGTGGCAACATTTCGAGCTTCGGGGAGGATGGTACCGGTGAACTGTACGTCCTCACGTCAGCGGGCGGGGTCTACCGAATCGTCGCGAACTGACGCGCGGCGGTGCCGCGAGTGACCCCGGACGAACTCGAGCGCCTCGCCAGAGCAATACCGCCGCTCATCCGCTTCGGCACCTCCTCCTGGACCTATCCCGGATGGAAGGGACTGGTCTATCACCGGGATTACGGTGGCAAGGGAACGGCGGCGCCGATGCTCGCCGAGTACAGCCGCTTTCCCCTCTTTCGCACCGTCGGCATCGACTCGAGCTTCTACGGTCCGCCCACCGACGCCGTCCTCGACAGCTACGCCGCCAGTCTCCCACCCGATTTCCCGTGCGTCAGCAAGGTGTGGCAGGAGATCACGGTGCACACGTGGGCCAAGGTCCAGAACAAGGCGAGGGCGGGCGAGGTCAATCCGCACTTCCTCGATGCCGCCCTCTTCCTCGAGTCGGTCTACACACCGTACCTGGCCCACTTCGCCGATCACACCGGGCCCTTTGTGTTCGAGTTCCAGCAGATTCAGTCGCAGGGTCGCGGTGGCGTGTTGACCAGCGAGTTCGTCGAGCGGCTGGATCGATTCTTCGGGGAGCTGCCGGCCGGCGGGCCGTGGGCGGTGGAGATCCGGAATCCGGAGTATCTCACCCCGGCGTATTTCGCGGTGCTGCGGGAGCATGGTGTGGCACATGTCTTCAACTCGTGGACCCGGATGCCGTCCATCGGCGAGCAACTGGCGCTCGCGGATTCCGTCACCGGACCGTTCGTCATCTGTCGTGCCTTGCTGCGGCCCGGAAGGCTCTACGCCGACGCAGTGGAAGCCTTCTCGCCCTACGACCGCATCAGGGACCCGCAGCCGGCGCTGCGCGCCGACCTCGTGTCGCTCATCCGCACCGCACTTGCCCTGCGGCTCCCGGCCTACGTGATCGCCAACAATCGCGCGGAGGGGAGCGCGCCGCTCACGATCATCGCCGTGGCCAGGATGCTGATCGACCAGGCCGACAGCGGGTAGCGGCCGTCACTCCGAGTCGAGCAGGACGCCGAGCTCGCGCTCGAGCCCGGCCGTTATCGCGATGCGCGCGATCGTCTCCCCCACCTTGTTGTTGGGCGTCGACGCGCCCGCCGTGACCCCGATGCGCCGCGCGGCGCCAAGCCAGCCAGTCACTTCGACCTCCTGCTTCTGCCCCACCGGCTGGTGCCGGATCGTCCCCGCCGCGGCATCCACGCAGCTGGCATCCTCGATGTGATACACCAGCACGCCATGGGTCTCCACCAGGGCCGCCAGGTGGGTGGTGTTGCTCGAGTTGTATCCGCCTACCACCACCATCACGTCGAGCGGCTCCCTCAGCAGTGCCACCACGGCGTCCTGCCGCTCCTGCGTGGCGGAACAGATCGTGTCGAACGTGCGGAAGTGCTCCGCGATGGCCCCGGGGCCATGACGCCGCTCCATGCTGCGCCGGAACTCCTCCGCGATCGCCAGCGACTCACCCGAGAGCATGGTGGTCTGGTTGGCGATGCCCACCCGCTCGAGATCCCGCGTGAAGTCGAAGCCCGGCGAATGACGCCCCTCGAAGCGGCGCGAGAGCGCGCCCGCGTCCCCACCCTGCTCGATGTAGTCGCAGACGCCGCGCGCCTCTTCCATGTTGAATACGACCAGGTAGCGACCCCCGGGGTACTTCATCACCTGGCTGGCCGTCGCCTTCGTTTCCTCGTGGTAGTGCTTGCCGTGGATCACGGCCGTGAACGCATCGCGCGCGTAGCCCTCGACCCGTTTCCACACGTTGAGCACCGAGCCGCAGGTCGTGTCGACCATGACGCAGCCAAGGCTGCGCAGCCGCTCGAAGTCGCCGATGGTGACGCCGAATGCCGGCATGATCACGACGTCGTCCGGTGTCACGCCCGAAAAATCGAACTCGCCATCCTCGCCGTGGTGCAGGAACTCGATGCCCATCTGCTCGAGCTTCCGGTTCACGTGCGGATTATGGATGATCTCGCCCACCAGCAGGAGCCGCCGATCGGGGAACTTGTGACGGGTCTCGTAGGCGTAGTCGACCGCACGATCGACCCCGTAGCAGAAGCCAAACTCGCGAGCGAGGCGGAAGGTGAGGGGCCCCACGCCCAGCGTGTACTCCCGGGCCCGGAGCAGCTCCACCAGGCCACTGTGGTAGTCCGCGCCCCGCTGCTCCTCGATCGCCCCCTTGAGGCCGAAACCCTTCCGGTAGTAGGTGCTGTTCATCGGCCTAAGTTACACCCGAATCGGGAGGGCCAGGCGGCACCGCGGGAGGCGGGGCGACGGACTCGCAGCGCACGCTGTCCGGCTCCGCAGAGACCCCCTTGAAGCGGCCGATGAGCAGCACCGGGGCGTCACCCGGTCGCGAGAGCCAGGCGACGAAGCGCCCGGCGACCCGCTTGTCCTGCACCGAGGTGATAGCCACCGCCCCTGAATCGCCGCTCAACGCGAACAGGTTGATTTCCTCCGCGATGCGGAGCGCGATGGAGGCGCCTGGGAAGCGGGCAGCGCTGGTGTCCGAGACATCAAACCGTCCCGGGCCCAGCTTCACCGTGCGCACCAGGATCCCCACGCCGGTGTCGCCCGACAACCCGAGCAGCGTGAGCCGTCCACGGGCCTCGCACCACGCCGCCTTGAGCGGCACCACCAGCGTGCCGGTACCCAGCGACGTGTCGATGCTCGCCCAGCGCGCGCGCAGGGTCCCCTCGCCGTCCGCCCGGCATGCCGCGGCAAGCACCGCGACCGCGACACCTGCCTCGCGCAGCCGCCAGTTCACCGCACCGCCGTCAGGATGACGTCGAATCGCAGCGCCGAATTGCCCGGCGTGTCGCGTTGCGTGAGCGCGCGGCTCAGGTCGAAGCGGATGATGCCCGTGCGGAAGAGCTTGCTGTAGATCGACAGGCCGATGCCGCCGCCCACCAGCGGCGGGCCCCCGAAGTAATCGGATACGCCCCCCGCCCAGCCCGCGTCGATGAACAGCACCGGACGCACCGGGCCGGCGAACGGGGTCACATCAGCCTGCGCCGTCCAGAACGCGGCCCCGCGTTGCGTGCCATACTGGTAGCCGCGCACCGTGTTGATGCCGCCGGCACGGAACTCCATCTGCGGCAGCACCGGACTGGTGGCCACGCCGGTCTTGACGCGCAGTGTGGCGCCCGCGGAACTGCCGACACTCAGCCGGAGATCACCCCATGCGCGGCCGGTGACCGTCCCTGCCCCGCCGAGCACATCTGCCGTGAGTGTCCACCCCACAGGTCCACCTTGGTGCAGCGCGACCGACCCGCCGGCAAAGGTGCCCTCGGTCACCGGCGCGTTCGGAGGCATGTCGCCCGATCCACCGAGGAAGTCGTTCACCCCGGAGCCGGTCTCGGTGACCACCGTTCCCTGCCACTCCACCTTCGCCCCCACCCGGACGTCGAGGCGATCGCTCAGCGGCACGCTGAGGTTGGCGCCGCCGCCGCCGCCGAGCATGTAGTCGGCATTGTCGTGCGCGGTGAAGATCGCGTTGAACGAGTTCACCAGATTGCGCCCCGGCGAGACGGGATCCTGGTCCAGGATGTCGTAGTAGCCGTCGACGGTCAGCTTCCAGCCGGGACCATTGCGCACCACCCCAAGCCGGCCCGCGACCCGCCCGTCGCTGAAGCCGTAGCGCACGGTGCCGTACAGGTTGGTGAAGCTCCACCACGGCAGCCTGACCCCGATGCCGGCGCCCAGCGAGTAGCCCTGCACCCGGTTGAACCCGAAGGCATCCGCAGTTCGCTGGTAAGTGAAACGGACCGGCTTCTCCCCGGTGAGGCCGGAAGGCAGCTGCTGCGCCATCCGCGAGAGCTCACCCTCCACTTCCCGCTGCTGGGCCGCGGCATCGGGGTTCGCCGCCAGCGTCAGGCTGTCGCCCCACGCATTGAATGCCGCCAGCGAGTCGGCGGGTGCCCGGTGAATCTCGAAGCGTCCGCCCGTCCATACCGCCGCGTAGTCGCGTGCCCACAGGCTGTCCGGCACCTCGCCGTTGCGGCGCGCCCGCCGGAGGGTGTCCTGCCGCAGCTTCACCAGCGCCCTGAGGCTGTCCTTCGACAACGTTGAATCGGGAAGCGGAAGAGAGAACACCGGCTGCCGGCCGGTGTTGATCTCGTAGTCGCGAAAGGTGGTGACCGCCTCGAACGGTATGACCAGGTCACCCGCGAACGGGATGCTGACCCGGCCCGACAGCACCTGCCGGTACGGCATCCAGTAGCGGCCCTCCTGCAGCGAGTACTCGAGATCGGCGTCCAGCGTCAGCAACCGGCTCACGAGCCTGTTGGCACGCCGCGAGCTCGACGAATCCTTCCTCGTCTCGCCCTCCAGGGCCACCCATTGGGAAGTGCCCACATAGCGGAAGGAGAAGCGCACCGTCTCGGCGGTCTCGGCGTCGAGCCAGAGCCTCCCCACCACGAGCGACTGCCCCTCGCGCGCCGGCGTGACGTCCACCGCCAGCAGCATTACACGACGGCCGGTGGGCAGGGTAACCCGCAGGCTGTCAACGAGGTCGTAGCGGTACCACTGCGGCCCGCTGGATGCGAGCGGGTGCAGCGGGGCGATCGCAGGAAAATCATCGCTGAACAGTCGGATCGAGTCGGTCAGCCCGCGGGCGACAAACCACGGTCGGTCCCACACGCTCCGGAGCTGGAGTTCCTGGTTGTTCGACTCGGCCCGGCGCCCGATGATGTCGACCCGGAGGTTGTTCGGCACCGCCCACGTCACCCGCGCCTCCTGCTCTTCCACGGCCGCCGGCGCACTGCGCCCCCAGCGACGCCGGCCCATGGACAGCGTCAGCCGGTATCGCAGGCTCGCCGCGTAGTCGGTGACGACCGAGTCCTGCGCGCGCTGGCGCGCCATGGCGCGCTCAACCAGCGCCTGGGTGGCGGCGCTGGCGAACGGGTTGACGCTATCTCGTGATGTCGGGGAAAAGACTGCCGCAGCAACTAACGTGGCGAGGAATGCGCCCATTTGGTCCGGCCGTCCCGGTGAAGCCCGTACGCCTTGAGACGGCGCCAGAGTGTCGTGCGGCTGATGCCGAGATGCCGGGCGGTGTCCGCCAGCTTCCAGCTGTTGGCGTCCAGCATCTTGACGATAGCCTCCTTCTCACGCTCCGCCAACGTCGCGGGCCCGGCCACCCCCGGTATGAACATCGCCTCGCCCAGCTCGAGCTGTCCGATGCGTAGCGGCCGGAGCCGGCCACCGAGGGCCGACAACTGCGGCAACAGATCACGCGCATCGGCGCTCAAGTCGAAGGCCTTCAACGCCTCGCGGGCCTGCTGGTTGGCGTACATGACGCGCCCCTGCGCATCGAAGACAATGACGCCTTCGCTGAAGCCATCGAGAAGCGCCCGGGCCAAGGGAGAAAAGACTGATGGCTGGGCGGTGCTGGTGGTGGATCCTTCAGTCATATATGCAGATACGGACCAGGGGGACGTCAGGTTTCATTCCGAGACGGTCAAGGTCATCCCGTGCCGGCCATTGGTCAAGGACGCCCCAGCCTTGGGGGGATACACTACTCGCCGACCGGCACCTCCTCCGGCATCTGCCGATGCTGCCGTCGCTCCGCCAGGATCACCGTCGCCAGGCCGGCGAAGATCGCACAACCCGCCACCGCCGCGCGGGTGGTGAGCGTCTCGCCGCGAAGCAACAGCGGCGCGACCACGGCGGTGAGCAGCGGCTGCAGGTAGATGAAGATGGCCACCATGTTCGACGACGCGCGGCGGAGGGCCCAGATGTTGAGCAGGTACGTGAAGATCGTCGGCCCCACCACGATATAGCCCACCCAGCCCCACACCGGCGGACGCACACCGCCGGGATCGAACCCCCGGAGCGCCATGAGCCCGAGGGGCAGCACGCCCACGATCGCGAAGAGCATCACATACGTGCTGACGGTGATCGAGTCGTACCGTGTCATCATCGGCTTGGCCAGGAGGAAGTACGCCGCGTAGCAGAGCATGCCGAACACGATCAGCACGTTTCCCAGCGCCACCTCCGGCGCGAGCGAAATACGGTCGGGGCCGATCAGGTACACCGTACCCAGCGCCGCGAGGGCGATCCCGGCGAACTTCCACGCCGACGCCGGTTCGCGACGGAGCAGCACGGAGCCGAACACGGTGAACACCGGTACGGTGGTCACCAGGATCGTCGCATTGATGGCCGTGGTGTGCCTGAGCCCGAAGAGAAAGAGCGACTGGTTGGCCGCGACCCCCACCAGACCCAGCACCGCGAGATCGACAAGGTCGCGCCGGTTGGTGACCCACGGCCCGCCCCGCAGCGCGTTGACCGCGAGGAGCACCGCGGCGGCACCGAGCACGCGCACGGTCACGAGCAGCCCGGCGGGGAACTCGGGCAGCACGTAGCGCCCGGCAATGGCGAGACTCGCGAAAAGGACCTGTACGACCACGAGCGTGAGTGGAACCGCCGGGGACATCAGTGGCGCTTTCGCCAGTGCTGGCTGTCGCGCCCGCCACGGAAGCCCTTGCCCGCCCTGCCGCCCGGGCCGCCACCATGACCACCACGACGGCCCTTGTTGCTATCCCGCCCATCCTCGCCCTCTTCTCCGCCTCGACGGAGCGCCCGCATCGCCTCGGCCACCGTCGCACCGAGCGCCGGTGCCTGGCGCGCTCGCACGATCGCGAAGCGGATCGGCCGGTCAAGCGCCGGGAGGTCGCGTTCCTGGAACCGGCGCGCCTGCCCTTCGCGCAGGTGCAGGCGCACGATTCCGACACCGCCTTCCAGTTCGTAATACAGTGGCGCGGCGTCTCCATGCAGGTGCACGGACGAAGGCAGCGCGGTCAGCGCGGTCCGCGTGCCCTCGGGCACGAGCGCCTCGGCGTCCAGGGTCACGCGCTGCCGCAGGAATCCGTCCCAGCCCTTCACCTGCTCCAGCTGTGAACGCAGCAGCACGCGCACGGCCGCCGGAGCGATGGCCGTGAGCGTGCCCCCGCTCCGCCGCCACATCTCATCGAGGTCCGCCACGGCGCGGCGGATGCGCCCCTGGTCGGGGTGCGGGCTTTCTCCCTCCAGGAGTGCGGTGACCAGGGCATCACGCGCCGGCTCGAGCAGCGCCGGGGGGACATTGCCATCGATCTCCTCGGTGACCGTCTCCAGGTGAAAGCCGAAGTAGTCGAGCCGCCGGTGGGTGGCCAGGTGCTGATGCTTGCGCGGGCCGGTGACGCTGACCTGCGGCTTGCCCCAGGTCGCGAACTCCTTCACCACGTCATACGGGATGGTCGTGCCCTCGATACCGGCGCGCGGCGCGCCGAACCGGTCGGCGAAGAACCGGAGGTTCCCCGCCACCGCCCCCCAGCTGCCGGCGACCGACGTCTTCGAGATGCGCGCCTCCTGCCCGTCAGCGGTCCGCTCGTCGATGACGAGGTCGAACGGCATCACGCGCGCGAGCAGCTCGATCCACTTGTGCCGGATCTCCTTCGACGCATGTGGCATGGTCCGCGGCAGCGGCTGCTCCAGCGCCCGGTACACCGATGCCGTTCCGAGCGCCGTATCCTCGATCGACTTCACCAGCACGCCACGGCGCTCCGCCCACGCGGCCAGTTCTTCCTCCACGAACAGGTGCCGGGGCAGCCCGTACACCTCGCCGATGCTGCCGCACTGGTTCACTGCCTCGGCGAAGAGGTTGTATGCGGTAAGGTGGTCGCTGCCGTTCACCAGCGCGCCGTGCAGCTCGCGCTCCTCGCGGGTCATGCGGTGCAGCGAGTCGATGTTGGAACACACTGCAACCACAGGTGTGAGCTCGGGATCGGCGTGCACCAGCAATTCCGCCCACTGGCGGTCCACCGGCATCGCCTCGACCTCGTGCCCGTAGCGCGTCAGCCGGCCATTCTCCACCAGGCCGCGCGAGGTGAGGCGCTCCATGGCGCGCTGATATGCCGTCCGGTCGAGTGGCTGCGGCAGGTCGAGGTCACCCGCATCCACGCCCAGGGCCGCACAGGTGATGGCCACCCGCTCGGCGTCACCCGCCAGCTGAAACTCGGGTGGCGTTGGGCGAAGCTCCTCGAACACGAGCTTCCGGTCGCTCAGGATGGTGACCTCGCCGTCCGGCACGCGCCCGTGCACCCGGCCGGCCATCTGCAGGAGCTCGTTGGCGCCGAGGTAGAGGCGGTGGAGCACGTTGCGGCCACGATCCACCTTGTTCGCGTAGCGCGCGTCGAGGATCACCACCGTATCGAGCCCGCGCACGTTGAGCGCCGATTGCCCCGCCGCGGTCATGGCGAGCAGGAACGGGCGCTCCACTTCACCCTCGAGGAAGGGGCGGACGACACGGATCGGCTCCCCGCCGTGATAGAAGGCCGCCGTCAGCTTGGGCCACTGGCTCCCGATGTCCGAGGCGAGATGCTCCACCTCCGCGCGAGTGGGCACGAACACCGCCACGCCGCGCCGGTCGCGAATGAGCCGCTTCACATACTTCCCGGTGAAGAATTCCTGCGTCGTCTGGGAAACCACCTCGACCTTGGCGCGCAGTGCTGGATCGAACGCCTGGGTCACCAGCACGTTGCTCGACTCGAGGTAGCGGGAGTAGTAGGCGGGATCCACGGTGGCGCTGAGCCAGATGAACCGGCACTTCGCCCGCTTGCCAAGCGCGAGGCACAGTTCGAGTTCGGCCGAGGTCTGGTGGATCTCGTCGACGATGAGCGTGTCGCGCCCGGTGATGAAGTCATCCTGGAACCAGCGCCGTGCAATCCCGGTCGTCACGATCACCACGTTCCAGGAGGGCGTCTCCGGCGTGGCCTCGCGTTCCCGGTTCACCACGCCCACGCGAAGCGGCTCCTTCAGGATGGCTTCCGCGATGGGACGGATGCCGAGGGTCTTGCCTACGCCCGTGCCGGCCACGATACCGAAACCGCCGCCACCTGAGGCCCATGCCCGCAGCTCGGTGCCGTGCTCCCGCTCGAGCAGGGTGTCGAGATGGAGACCGAGGGCCAGCTCGATCGTCTCGCAGGCCGCGCGCGTCGGCGCGATCACGATCACGCGGCCGCGCGGGTGCGTGGCGTGGCGGAAGGCTTCGGGATCGGGTGGAAGATGATGATCGCGGGCGGGATGCATGGCGGGGAATGAATGCCGCCAGCGGGCAAAAGCCAAGTCAATTGACCGACTCGGGACGGGTGGGGTATCCTCTCAGCTCAGGATGATCACACCTCTCGTCCCTGCCGATCTCGACCCGCCACTCCGGGTCGCGATGCCGCCCTACGCGGCACTCGAACCTGTGCCCGGCGTGCTCCGGCTCGGAAGCATGTTTATCCTGGATTTGGACAGCGGGGCGAACGGGATTCGCGGGGTCAGCAGCACGCTGCGCAGCGCACCGTGGGCGCCGCTGCTGGTGGTGACGCGGGCATCCGCGACTGACCCCGAGGTGCTGCGTGAACTCGACGACGTACCGGGCACACCGGCATTCCTCGTCCGCCGTCCGGACGAGGGGCACTCACTCGCGGCCCTCGCACAGCACGCAGTGTGCAGCCGCCGCCCCGCCGACCCCGAGCAGGTGGCGGCCTACGTGGCCTCCCGGCTCCGGCGGCCGTCCATCGCGATGCCGATGACCATCGCGATGTCGGCACCGCCGCGCGGGCTCGCGCGGGTCGCGTTCGGCGTGCGCTGGCTGGCCGGCCGCCTCAGCTCCCTTGGCGATCTCGATGCCTCGGAATGGCGGGATGTATTCCACCTCGCCACCGGCGCCGGCAACCTGCGCCTGAGCAGCACGCAGGCGTCGCAGCGCATGGGACTCGACCTGTGGACGCTCCGCCGGCGGCTTCAGCACCTGGCCGGGGCCACGTCGGACCAGTATCGCGAGTACGCAGGCTGGGAGTGGTTCGTGGAGAGCGTGCTTCGCACGCACTGCGGTGTGACGCCGCGGGAGGGGGAAAGCCAAGCGCCCCCACCTGGGAGGCAGGGGCACTTGAAGAGAGGAGACTGACCCGGATCGAGGTGATCCAGCACCGGGGAGGTGCAGGGTAGGTCAGTCGTCCCACTGCCTGCGGTCATGGCGACCGCCCGTTTCCATCAAGTAACGCCCATCGCGCGCATACACCGTGACTTGCCTCACGCCGGGCCGCGACATCCATCCGCTGTAGTAGTACCGACCATCTGTATAGGCGATTGCCCTCTGGTAGCCGTGCCGCCTCCACCAGCCCTTGCCGCGGTGGGGGACCCGCTCGACGACCAGCACGCTCGGCGCTGCCGCGCGTCGCACGATCACGCGCCTGAGCGCGGCATACACCACGACGGGATAGACGGCGGGGCGTGGCGCCACACCGATGACCACCGTGCCGGAAACTGGAACCGTGCTGACCCGGACGGTGGCACGTACCTGCGCCGATGCGGGCGTGATTCCGACTGTCGCGACGAGTGCTGCGAGCGCGCCGGCCCTGACCATGGTGCTCCTCGACAATGTGTCCTGCGGTTAGTTCGTGAGATCCACTTCAGACAGCATCAATGGCCAGCGGCGTGCCATGACGTAAAACGCTGGTCTGGCGATAGTTACCGAGGCGGGTACATCTGGAGCCGTCCGGGAGGGAGGACAGCGAGGACAATTCCCGGCACCCTGGGATCCCATGGAGGGTCTTCACAATCGGCTTCGCCACGGCCCGGCTTGACACCCTCCGGTGCGGCTTCCATACTAGGCATCCTCGAAGAGCTACCCGCCGCGGCGGGACCGCCCCCGGCCTTGGTCAGGCCGCCAGCTGCTCCACGGTCTTGACGCAACCTCGACGTTGATGGCAGTTCCTCGATTCCCTGGGCTCGACCAACCGTAAAACGGAGGCTCTCCATGGCTGCGGATTTTTTCATCGGCGAATCGCTGGTCGGTGATGGCAACGAGATCGCACACATCGATCTCATCATCGGCTCCAAGAGCGGACACGCTGGTGCGGCCTTCACCCAGGCCCTGTCGCGCAATTCCGATGGCTTTACCACCCTCCTCGCGGTTGTGACGCCGAACTTGGCGTGCAAGCCGGACACGCTGCTGTTCAACAAGGTCACCATCAAGGGCGCCAAGCAGGCGGTGCAGATGTTCGGCCCCGCGCAGGCGGCCGTCGCGCGCGCCGTCATGGACAGCGTTGCGGATGGCACCATCCCGAAGGACAAGGCCAACGACTACGTCGTGCTCGTGGGCGTGTTCATCCACTGGCAGGCGGCCGACGACAAGAAGATCTACGACTTCAACTACAAGGCGACGAAGGAGTCGATCTCCCGCGCGCTGAAGGGCCAGCCCACGCTCGATGACGTGCTTGCCAAGTACAAGGCGGCCCGTCACCCGTTCGCGAGCGGCGCCGAAGGCTGACCTCGCGCGTGCTCTCACCCCGCGCCGGGGGGCAGCCCAGAGTCTCGGGACGCCCCCCGGTTGCTTGGGAGTCCTGAAAGTCCCTCACGACTCACGACTCAATGAAAAAGCTCCTCCTTCAGCTCGACAGCTCCCGGCTCCCCAGCGCCTTCGACCAGGTGATTGCGTACGACGCCGGCGCCGATGCGATCATGAGCTATGGCAACGTGGTTGAGACTGACGTCCGCGACCTGATTCATGGCTGCATCTTCACGCGCGGACCGAAGGACCTGAAGAACACCGCCGTGTGGATAGGCGGCAACAACATGACGGCCGGCGAACAGCTGCTCGCCATGGCAGTGGACGCCATGTTCAAGCCGCTGACCGTTTCGGTTATGCTCGATTCGAACGGTTCCAACACCACGGCGGTCGCCGCGGTCACGAAGATCGAGCAGGCCCTGGGCGACCTGCGTGGCAAGAAGGCCGTCATCCTCGCCGGCACGGGCCCAGTGGGCCAGCGCTCCGCCGGCCTGCTCGCGCGCGATGGCGTGAAGGTGATCATCACGTCACGGAAGCCCGAACAGGGCGACAAGGCGCGCCAGTTCATCAGCGCACGCTTCAACGTCGCGGTCGAGGCCACGACGCTGACGGATCCTGCGGCGCTGTCGCAGGTGCTCGAGGGGGCAGACATCCTTCTCAATTCGGGGCCGGCCGGCGTGCAGATGGTGCCGCAGGCGGCGTGGGCGAAGCACGACACCCTCAAGGTCGCCGTGGATCTGAACGCGGCACCGCCGCTCGGCATCGAGGGCATCGACGTGAATGATGCCGGCGTGCTCCGGGACGGGATCCGGTGCTTCGGCGCCTTCGGCATCGGCAACTTCAAGACGAAGCTGCACAAGGCGTGCGTGGCACGGCTGTTCACGAAGAACGACCGCGTCCTCGACGCCGAGGCAATCGCCGACGTGGCCCGCGAGCTGTTGGCCGGGTCGAAGGAGTAGCAGGCGATGCCGCGGGTCGTTGGCATCGACCCGGGCACGGTCTCGATCGACGTGTGCGGCCTGTCGGGAGGCCGGCTGGTGATCGACCGATCGTGGCCGACGGCGGATGCCCTGGCCGATCCGGCGGGCTTCGCGGCGGCGCTCTCGGTCCATGGCACCCCCGATCTCGTGGCCGGCCTCTCGGGCTATGGCCTGCCACTGTGCCGCGCCGCCGAGACGAGCGACCACGATCTCAGGCTCGCCTTCCTCTCCCGGAAGGGCGAACAGGGTGGCATCGGCGGGCTGAGGCTGCTGACGCGGGCGCTCGCGGACGCGGGGCTCCCCCTGGTCCTGCTGCCCGGCGTCATTCACCTCGACACCGTCCCTGAGCATCGCAAGATCAACCGCATCGACATGGGTACCTCCGACAAGCTCTGCGCGGCCGCGCTGGGCATACACGACCAGGCACATCGCCTCGGCGCGCACGCCCGGGACACCGCATTCGTGCTGCTCGAACTCGGCGGCGCGTTTACCGCGGCGATCGCGGTGCAGCATGGCCAGGTCGTCGACGGCATTGGCGGCAGCAGTGGGCCAATCGGCTGGCAGGCCGCCGGCGCGCTCGATGGTGAGGTGGCCTATCTCGCCGGCAGGATCGACAAGGCCATGCTCTTCCAGGGCGGCGTCACCACGGTCGCAGCCTCGGATCGTCACGCCGCCGGCGCGGGATTCGACGCTTTCATCGAGGGCGCGGTGAAGGCCGCGCGGCAGCTGCTCGGGTCGGCGCCGCTGGCCACTGAGGTGCTGGTCTCGGGGCGCATCGCCTCCGATCCGGCCGTGCGCGAGCGGCTGGCTGCGGCGCTCGGCGACCTGCCAGTGCATCACCTGACGGGGTTCGCGTCGCATGGCAAGCAGGGCGCACAGGGCGCGGCGCTCCTGGCGGACGGGCTGGCGGGCGGAACGCACAGGGAGCTCGTGGACATCATGCGAATTCGCGAGGCGTCAGGCACCGTGCTCGATCACCTTTATGTCATCACTCCCGATGCGGCGCGACGCGCCCTGGACCTGGCCTGATGACCCCCCCGCGCGACATCCACTGGAGTCCCGCATGAAGCCGCTCGGCATGGGCGAACTCGCGGCCAACATCGCCGACGGCATGGCGGAGCACGCAGACTTGCTGCGCTGCGAAGTGCATACGCTCGGGAACGGTGCCCGGGTGATCGACTGCGGGGTGCACGTGCCCGGCGGCTACGATGCCGGGCTGGCGCTCTCCGAGATCTGTATGGGCGGACTGGGCAACATCGCGCTCGGGCCGGTGACGATCGGGAGCGAGTCCTGGCCCGGGCTCACGGTGTGGACGGACCATCCGATGGTGAGCTGCATGGCGTCCCAGTACGCCGGCTGGGCGATCTCGCCCGAGGGGTTCTTCGCGATGGGCTCGGGCCCGCTGCGCGCGCACGCGCGCGTGGAGAAGGAGCTGTTCGGCAAGCTGGGGTACGCCGAGACCGCGGAACACGGCGTGCTCGTCCTCGAGGGCCGCCAGCTCCCCGACGAGGCGGTGGCCGAGTGGGTTGCCGCCAAGGCGAAGCTCGCGCCTGGCCAGCTCACCTTCCTCGTGGCCCCGACGGCGAGCCTCGCCGGCGGCGTGCAGATCGCGGCGCGTGTCGTCGAGACCGCGATGCACAAGATCGAGCAGCTGCATTTCGATCTCTCGAAGGTCGCGAGCGCTGTGGGCTTTGCGCCGCTCCCCCCGGTGGCGAAGAACGATATCCGGGCCATCGGGCGCACGAACGACTGCATCCTCTACGGCGGCAGCGTGCACTTCACCGTGCACGCGAGCGATGCCGAGCTCGCGGAACTGGCGCCGCAGGTGCCGGCATCGGCGTCGCGCGACTACGGCACGCCGTTCTACGACATCTTCCAGCGCTACAACAAGGACTTTTATGCCATCGATCCGCTGCTCTTCAGCCCGGCCGAAGTGCGGTTGACCAGCACGGAAAGCGGACGGACCTTTCACGCCGGGCAGCTCAACCATGATGTGCTGCGCGCATCGTGCTATCCCGCCTGAAGGCGGCCCTCGTTCTCACCCAGGAGTTAGACATGCGTAGCCTCACCTGTACCGGTCTCGTCGCGGCTGCCGTCCTCGTGACAGCCTGCGGCCCCACGAAGGAAACCGCCAAGGCCGCCGACACGGCCGCGGTCATGCTGCCGCCGCCGCCGCCCCAGGCCATCGTGACGGTGCTCTACCTGTGGCCCAAGGACACCGCCAAGTTCGAGAAGTACTACCCCACCCACCTCAAGATCGTGGGCGACGGCCAGCAGGAGATCGGCTTCACCAAGGCCGAGCTGACGAAGTTCGTCTCGTCCCTGCAGGGCACGAAGTCCGAGTACTATCGCCAGGCCGAGTTGTACTTCCCGTCGCTCGAGGCGGCCAGGGCGGGCATCGCGACCGCAGGGTTCAAGGCGGTCGGCGACGACTTCAAGAACTTCGTGGCACCCGACGGCCTCATCGCCATGATCGGCGAGGAGACCGGCGCGGCGAGTGACACGCCCTGCCCAGCCGTCGCAACGGTCATCTACGGCACGCCAGCCAGCGCGGACGCGTTCGAGGCGTACTATCCCAAGCACCTGCAGATCGTGACCGCGGAGCAGACATCCGTCGGGTTCGTCCGCGCCGACCTCACGAAGTTCATCTCGAACCTCGATGGCACGCCGCCGGCCGTGTATCGCCAGGCGGAACTCTGCTTCAACTCCATGGAGTCGCTCACGACGGGTGTGGGCAGCGCCGCCTTTGGCCGGATCGGCAACGACTTCGCCAACTTCGCCACCGGCGGGCTCCGGGGCATGATCGGAGTCCAGTAGTAGGCCCGCCGCGCCATGACGCCGGCCGACGTTGCCAGCGCCGTCCAGCTGGCGTGCCTTCTCGAGGTCGCGGCTCCCAAGCCGGGCAACGTCTCGCCGGGCCGTGCCTTCGGGGACATGCGCTACGAGGACTTCCTCGCGAGCGCCGCGGCCATCGGGCCGGCGTTCCTCGACGCCGGCCGGCAGGGCTTGGGCGCCACCATCCTGGCGGCGGTCGAGGCCACCCGGCGATGGACCGCGGTCAATACCAACCTCGGCCTGATCCTGCTCCTGTCACCGCTCGCGCATGGCATGCTCCGCAAGGGCGACGGCTCGCTGCGCGACGCCGTGCGGCGCGTGCTGCAGGCGACGACCGTCGACGACGCCCGCATCGCCTACCAGGCCATCCGGCTCGCGGCACCCGGCGGGCTTGGCTCCGTCGAGGCGCAGGACGTGGCCCTCGAGCCGGATGTTTCCCTCCGCGATGCCATGGTCCTCGCCGCTGGGCGTGACGCGATCGCGTCCGAGTATGCCACGGACTTCGCCATCACCTTCGAGACGGCGGCACCGGCGCTGACGGCGGCCCTGGACGCCGGCCTCGAGTGGCCCGAGGCGGCGGTGGAAACATCGCTCACGATTCTCGCCCACCAGCGCGACAGTTTGATCGAACGCAAGCTCGGGCGCGCCGCCGCGGACGCCGTGAGCCGGGAAGCAGCCGAGGTCCTCGCCAGCGGTGGCGTACGCAGCGACGACGGAAGGAAGCGGCTCGAGCAGTTCGACGCCGGCCTCAGGGGCGGGGCCAATCGCCGCAACCCTGGCACGACCGCCGACCTCACCGCCGCCGCGCTGTTCGTCGCTATTATTGAGCGGGGACTTCGCACCAGTTAGGGATGCAGTGAGCCAAGGAGAGGGCGTGCCGAGCAGCTTCCGAGTGCAGGTGAGCAAGGATTACCTGGTGTTCGCCTCCGCACACTTCATCACCTTCCGCGGTCATCAGTGCGAGTCGCTCCATGGGCACAACTACCGGGTCGGTGTGATGGTCGAGGGGGGCGTGGATGCGGAGTGCCTCTTCGTGCTCGACTTCAGCGTGCTCAAGCGGATCGTCCGCACGCTCGCCGATGAAATCGACCACAAGGTGCTGCTCCCGACACTGAATCCCAAGCTGGCGTACCGCACCGAAGGCGACATGCTGCACGTCGACTACTTCGGGAAGCCCACCTATGTGTTCCCCAGGTCCGATTGCGCCCTGCTCCCGATCCAGAATTCGACGGCCGAGATGCTGGCCCAGTACCTGGCGCTGCGCCTGCGCGCGGAACTGGAGCAGGAGGGCCACGCCCACCTGACGCTCCTCGAGCTCGAGGTGGAGGAGAGCTTCGGCCAATCGGCCACCTATCGCACTTCCCTCGCTCCCGGCTGATCAGGCGGGGCCCCAGGCAGTCACGGTGCCCCGGTGCAGTGCGGTCGCGATGAGTACGCCATCACACCCGCTTTCCGCCAGTGCCGCGATGTCGCCCGGCCCCCGCACGCCCCCACCGGCCATCAGCGGCACCTGCGGGAGTGCACGGCGCAGCGAAGCGAATAGCTCCAGGTTCACGCCGGCGCCACGCCCCACCCGGCCGACATCCAGCAGGATGAGCGACCGTGCCCCGGCCTCGACCGCCGCCCGCGCCAGCACCATCGGCTCGGCCGACCCGGCTTCCGCCTGCAGGGCCGGCCGCGCGAGGGGAGCGTCGTTCCTGAGGTCGAGGCTGAACGTCACATCGGCCTGCGCTGCCACCGCGGCCAGGCCGGCGAAGGAGTGCAGGGTCTCCAGTCCGACAACGACGTGAGCGAACGCGCCGCCGAGTCGCTCGAACCCGGCGAGCGAGGCCACGCCGGCATCCAGCAACAGCGGACCGCCGAAGCCCTCGCGGCCAAGAAGTCGCCCCAGGAGGTCGTGCTGAGGCGGCTGGCCGGCGATGGCGTCGAGATCCGCCACGTAGCAGCGAGCGACGCCACGCAACGCGCTATACGCGCGCGCCAGCGCCAGGGCATCTCCTTCAGTGCCCGGTGCGAGGACCGACCGGACCGGATCGTAGCGTGAGCGGTCCCCGCCAATCGCATGCACCGCGACACCGCGCGAGAGATCGAGGACGGGGATGAGTTCCATCGGCTGGGATATCGGTGACGGCAATGTGAAGGTGGCGCGCGTGGCCGCTGATGGAGCGGTCCAGGCGATGATGGTGCCGTTTCTCGATCGAGCACGATGGCGACCGGCTCGCCGAGGTGCTCGAGCGCCTGGGCCGTGACATCGGTGCCGCCGGCAGCCGTCACGCAGTGACCATGACGGCGGAACTCTCCCAGCGTTTCCGGTCCAAGGCGGAGGGCGTCGCTTTTGTTCTCGATGCCCTCGAGCGCGCCTTCCCGGGCGCGCCGTTTCATCCGCTCGATACTGCTGGCCGCTTTCGGTCACCTGCGGAAGCGCGATCCCGTCCCATCGAAGTCGCCGCGTCGAACTGGGTGGCCACCGCCATGATCGTGGCGGAGGAG
>Ga0315273_10001048_pt1 | contig 30640 bp, 44 predicted proteins | sample YL17G02_0_MG_FD_205753 | JGI IMG/M metagenome (GOLD analysis project Ga0315273, IMG submission 205753) | Sediment microbial communities from Yellowstone Lake, YNP, Wyoming, USA - YL17G02_0 | ecosystem: Environmental > Aquatic > Freshwater > Lake > Sediment | place: USA: Wyoming | collected... | reverse complement strand
GGTGCTACGCCGGTAGAGCCAATCAATAATTGACCGTTTGTTGGTGCTGCTGTTGTTGTTAGTAAGCCTGCTGTTCCCGAATATAAGAAACTGTTTGCAGTTAGTGTTGAAATTGTTGCGCCGCCAGCGGTAACTAAAAGTCCACCTGCGGTAATTGTTGCGCCGCCTGCTGTGACTGTTAGTCCTGTTGCCGCGGTAACAGTTGATGTTGAAGCAATTGAACCAGGAGCAATGAATGTTGAAGGAATGCTTAATGTTACTGCGCCAGTCGGGCTTGATGCTGTAATTTGGCTAGCTGTACCAGTGATAGAAGCTACCGAACCACCAGCAAATGCCAATGTTTGCCAAGCTGTACCATCGGAATATTCCATGGTTAATGTTTGGTTATTATAACGAAATCCACCAGGATATGTAGCAAATGCTGGTCGGGCGGCTGTGTTGCCAGATGGCATAACAATAGCGCCAGTACCGCTTAAACTAAACACACCGGCGGCCGCGGCTCCTAAGTTGCCAGCATTACCAACGGTTAAAACTGCTGCATTATCTGATAAAACCATGTTACCAAGTGTGGCTGTAATATTACCAGCCGATGCTGTGACGCCACCTGTTGTTGCTGTAACACCTGTACCTGCTGTAACAGTAGTACCAGCACTTAAACTGCCAGCTGTTGCTGAGATATTGCCGGTTGTTGCTGTAATTCCACCGGCAGATGATGTGATACCTGCAGATGTTAATGCTGCATCGGCAGCATCAGCCGCATTTCTGAAATTAAACGTGCCCGTTGTATGCTTTAGCTTTGGACCTGCCTTACCGTATTGTACGTTATCTGCTACGCCGATAAGTCCGAAATTCTTTACGTTTGCCATTTTTATGTTCCTCTAAAATTGTTGAGGCGCGCTGGCCTTCAGTGTATTATTTATCCAAAATTATCTTTTTTATACATAAGACACAATGATTTGTGCCGAACCAACAGTTGCCCCACCTAATGTGAATGTTGATGTAACCGTGACATCTCCCTGCACTGTATCAGTTCCAAATAATACATCTGTAGATGTTGTATAAGTGCCTGCTACCGTTAAATCTATAATAGCTGACGTCATTAAACCTGCCGGCACTGGTGGTGGAGGTACGGGATTATTAACCTGATAACCAATATTCAGTGTTGGTGCACCGTCAAAAGGCGTTAGAATTTCAACCGTAATCAATGTAACTCTTCGTCCTGTACTAATTATTCCAATATTTACCGTTGTCGGGCTTGCCGTTGTCAGAGTATATTCCAATGATTTGGCATCTGTTGATGCGCTATCTTGATTGCTTATCTGCACCCAGACAGCACCATCATACAACCAATTACTCCATTCCCCGACATTATTTCCATTTCCATCATCACTGTCAATGACATACGCCTGGTCACCAATCAATGGCGACAATGCGTTCAATTGGGTCAAATTCATAACCACTGTACTTGTAGAGGTACGTAGTCCTTCCTCAATATACAGACCGCAGGCTTTTACACCATTTTCCACCGATACTAGCCCGAAGTCATCTACTGTATTACCAATAACATCGATGAAGTTTATTGCTCTTGCATCGATTGCTGTAAATTTGATTCGGAAATTAGTTGAAGCGGGTGTAGAAAGTGCTAATCCAGTTCCTGAAGCTGCACCGGCAACCGGGACTCCGTTTATATCCGATGTTACATTTACAATTGTTATTGCACCACCTGCTGTATTTGTTACTACAAGAACAAGTGGACCGTTTGTAGATGCAACAATATTTGGAATTGCTGCATTGTTGATTGCCTGTGCCATTTGTGCTGGTCGTGAATAATCTTCATACCCTGGATCGGTAGAAACAATATTGAATGTTACCGTTGTGCCGTTGATGGTTGCAGATGCAGGAGAACTGGAAGCCCAGAGCACAGGTTCACCATATGTTCCTGAGATTAATAAATTATTTGTTAAGACAATTGCCGGATATAATACAAGTGATGCTGTAACACCTGTGTTTATTGTTTGTAAATTGGTTGCAGAAATAACATCAGTATCAATGCCTGTTCCACCGACAGTAACATCAAAATCATTGAGTTGAAAAACATTAGCTGGTGTAGTTGGCCCCGGTGCTGTGCTATAAGATATAGATGAGGTATTATTTCTAAGCTTTACATAAATTTCTGTACCACCTGGTACGTTTGTAATTTCACCAGGTATAACTGTGGAGGTATAGATAATATCGGCAATGTCACCGGGTAGATAATCTAAGAAGTCTACAATCTTTTGGACTGGATTAATTGTAAACCATCCTGAAATAGTATCCGAAATAGAAGTTATTCTACCTATAACGAGTCTATTAGATGCATTCGATAATACAAAAGAATTTGTGGTAGAATCGGCTGCAATTACCTCATTTAATGCAAATGTATTTGCTGCCTGATATAATGGATAGTCATATTGTAGGTTTATATATTCAAACCTACTCATAAGATTTATACCAAATGTAGATGATGCACCTGCTGGAGGTACAGGATCAATTTCTGGAATACCTGTATCGCCGATGTTGAATACTACATAAGTACCTGAGAGCGGTGAACCATTTCCCACCTGTGCCGTATCACGAAATGTATTATAACGATAGACGTCTTGTACTATCGCAATAACCGTAGTAGGAGTTTTTGCCTCAATTACGATAATCTGCCAGGTCTGACCTGTGGTTAGGTTTGCAATCCATTGGCCCACGGAAATATCCTGTCCACTATATGATCCAGGATCGCGAGTGAGGTATGAACTATGTTGTTGTTCGGAGATAGTCATAGTTACACGCCATCTAAAATCTCTTTGTACTGCCGGTGCCGGTAATGCAGGTGGTATTGTAGGATAAAGAAGTGGATTATACCAAGGCATTGCCTCTGTGCCAGTCACAGAAGAGACAATAGCCTGAACTGATTTCAGCGGAATGTTTAGGAAAGCCATTTGTTAGAACCCAAAAACAACTACCAACCAGGCTCTATTTCCGATTGTTGATGAAGCACCTGTATCTGACATTCTAGTCTGAAGTGACAATACATTGGTTGCAGAAAAGATACTATTTGCTAAATCTGGAGATGCTGCTGTACCGCCACCTACGATAGTTGCTGTAGGCAAACTAGTTGTATCCTTAAGGTTAAATATATTCGTTGAAAAATTCTGACCATATGTTGTAATAGATTTCGGTGGATTCGATTTACCGCTGAATGTATATGTTGCAATACAATTCGCACCATCTGTGACTACTGCTGTTACACCCGATGTCTGTGAAAAGATTGCATCTACTGGTGTGAAATTTCCAGCGCCGCCTGCACTATAATGAAATACGACTTGTTCTGGCGCGTTGGATATTGCGGCCACTGTTGCCCAAGATACATTGGTTCCGTTGGTAGTAAGAAACTTGCCAGTCTGAGCTACTTGAGTAGGTAATAGAGCATTGATTGCTGTAGGTGCTGTTGTCGCACCTGTACCACCACTAGCAATTGCAAGTGTGCCACCCAGTGTAAGTGTTCCACTTGATGTAATTGGTCCACCGGTTAATGATAATCCGGTAAATCCACCAGATCCGCTAACAGATGTTACTGTGCCAGCGCCTGCAGGTGAGGCCCAGGTACCATCACCTCTCCAGAATGTTGCTGCACTTGCGCCCGTTCCCGAATTAAGCTTGGTAACAGGTAAATTATTCGCATAAGATGCTGCAAAAGTACCAGTACCAGTACCAGTGACATCCCCTGTTAGGGTAATGGTCTGATTACCTGTATTTGTGCCGGATAAATTAGAACCAGTTACAGTGCCAGAAGCCGATACACTTGTTGGTGTTATCGCACCAAGCGTTAAGGTAATAGCTGGTGTAGTTGTTGCTGTTGCAACAGATCCACTAACACCGTTAGCTGTAACAACAGAAACAGATGTTACCGTTCCTCCACCAGATATAGGTGTATTTGTTACGCTTGTAATTCTACCCTTAGAGTCAACTGAAAATACAGGTATTTGTGTTGCACTTCCGTATGAAGCTGCTACTACACCAGTAGTGGTTAAATTCAGGGAGAGGGCCGGGGTTGTTGTTGCTGTGGCAACAGTACCTGTAACATCGGCGGTAGGTGTTACTGAGGCCGATGTTACAGTTCCAGAACCATCACCCGGTACCCAAGAAACAACCGATCCGTTTGTAGTTAGGAATTTACCTGCATTACCTGCCTGAGTTGGCACTAATGCATTGATTGCATTTGGTGCTGTTGTTTGTCCTGTACCACCCTTGGCAATCGGAACTGTTGCAAGTGTTGTAACAAAGGATCCAGTACCAGAACCAGTGACATCGCCTGTTAATGTAATTGTTTGATTACCGGTGTTTATTCCTGATAAATTGGAACCCGTAACCGTACCAGTTGCTGCCACAGACGTCGGGGTAATAGCACCAAGTGTTAAGGTAATAGCTGGTGTAGTTGTTGCTGTTGCAACAGATCCACTGACACCATTGGCAGTTACAACAGAAACAGATGTTACTGTACCCGATCCCGAAACAGTAACCCAAGAAAGGACTGATCCGTTTGTGGTTAGGAATTTACCTGCATTGCCGGTTTGATCTGGAAGAGGTGAACCATTCTCCCATAGATTGGTAAACGAATTCCATACTAGTGACTGACCATTTGTTAATAGACCCGGAACATCGACGGTATCTGATACATTAAGTAATTCACCGAGTTTATCGACGCCACCACCGCCACCTACATCGGCATTAACAAATGCCCTTCGTGTTGAATCATAGATTACACCCTGACCGTCTAATAGGTTTTGGATAAAAAACGTTGGTACGTATTGATTTAGGAGAGCATTTTGACCTACGATCATTCTTTTTCTTCCTTATAAGCTCAATAACACTTTATCAATTTCACCCCATTGCCACGTCTGCCATTGTGGGCTTGGTGGAGGTGGTTGAATATAGTCTCTCGAAAGTACAGCACGCAGAAACACAAAGTTTCCAATAAATGTTGTAGCCATTGATCCCGTATCACCACCGTTAGCACCGGTTGGTGCGTATGGATCTATAGGAAATGGTATGAATGGAGTATTTACATCTCCGTTTGGGTTTAGTCTAATCCAAAACCAATCTTCTGCCGATGGATTTATCGCAAGTGTTCCTTGCAGCCCAAATCCACCTACGAAATTTTGATAGATAACCTGAACTGTATGAATTCCATCAGTATAGCCATAGTAGGCATCGCCACGAATTGGTTCGCCGATGAGATTCCAGTTGGTTCCTGTATTTGTCATCATTAGAACTGATTTTCTGATTGCCATTATTGTTCCCTTTCTTTATAGTATTTATCAGAAGAAGGCAATAAAAAACCTGTCTGGAGACAGGTTTTCATTATGCTACTAAATTGATTATGTAGATGTGATCAATCTCCAAGCACCACCTGCATAGAAATACAATTTGCTGTTTGTACTGTCAATAACCATTGGTGCAAATCCTGTAACTGCTGTAGGAACACCAGTTGGGACGCCAGCACAAGTCGGAATGTATGGGAATCCATCTGTGGCTGTTGTTGCTAGTGTTGGGATACCAATGGACACGTTACCAGCATTTGAGATTGTCATCTTTGTCGACAATGTTGTGGTATCTGCTGTTCGGAAGACAAGAGATCCGCCGGCTGTAGAACCAGTGCTGGCATTTACAGTAAATGCTCCGCCTGTTCCAGCAGAGGCATTACCTGCGCTGATTGAAAGGGCACCACCTGCTGTTGTTCCATTACCAGCACGAATTGTAAAGGCACCACCTGCACCAGCAGTACCATCACCACCACGCGCAGTCCAGTTACCGCCAGATGTACCATCCGTACTGGCAACGTTGACAGTGCTAGCAACGGTGACAATGTTAGTAGCACCAACCAGAGTTAGAAGTGTCGCTCCGGCGGCTTGTAGAATTAGGTTTCCGTTTGTTGCACCAGTACCACTAGTAATTGTTACTGCACCACCTGTTGTGACACCGTTACCGGCATTGATTGTGATTGCACCACCTGCACCCGATGTGGTTGTGTTGGCACCACCACTGAGTGTTAGTGCGCCTCCGTTACCAGTTGTACCATTACCACCACGAACGGTCATTGTCAACCCTGTAACTGCATCAGTACCGCGTATGATATTATTAGCAGAAACTAGACCAATAAAGTTTGCGGTTGCATCGATTGCCCAGAAATTTGAGACATTCGATCTAAAGAAAATAGTACCTGCTGTGGTGCCTGTTCCAGTTGCAAGAATCAGGTTACCACCTGTTCCGGTATTTGCATCGCCTGGTTTAAGCGTTATCGCGCCTCCCGCCGCCGCAACTGCGCCAGCACCAGCGGTGATGTTTATGGCACCACCAGCAGCGCCGGTAGTCGTGCCACCGCCGGCACCAGAAGTGATGTTAATGGCGCCGCCTGCACCACCTGTTGTTGTGCCTCCGCCTGCGCCTGTTGTAATAGTTAATGGACCACCCGCCGAAGAATTACCGTTGCCGGCGCCAGTAAGCACTGTTACAGCACCGCCAGTTCCAGAACCCACCGCAGCAGTTGCCGTAATATTGACTGCGCTTCCACTGCTGGTTGTGACTGTTCCACCTGTAATATTAACTGCACCAGGAGTATTTCCAGCACCACCAATAAGATTGAGGGCAGCGCCGTTGCCAGCGGTGTGATTGGAAGCACGAATAGTAAGTGCGCAACCGGCCACAGCACCAAGATCGTTAGGGTGAATAACCTTGGTTCCACCGGCAGCTACTACACCAACAAGATCACCGAGCTGTGCTGTAACACCATTGATCTTCCACTGCTCAGATGCACCGAGCCTGAATGAAATATCACCCTGGTCTGTGCCACCAGTACCAGATGTAAGTGTAAGCTTACCACCTGTTGTATTTCCAGAGCCTGCTGACATGGATGCTGTGGCACCAGTTACAGTAGTAGCACTGCCGGCGCCTGCTGTTAAGGTAATCGAGCCGCCGGCGCCCGAGCCTGGGCCGGCGCCAGCCGCAACTGAGAAGGAGCCGCCGACGTTGTTAACAGTTCCTGCTCCAAGTGTTAGGGTCATATTACCACCCGTTCCGCCTGTACCACCTGTCGGTGCGCCAGCACCAGTTGTAATAGTTACGGTACCGCCATTGCCAACACCCGAAACAGTTGTTCCACGACCGGCAGTAATGCTTATATTACCACCGTCACCTGTTACGGCGTTAGTTCCACTAATCGTGACTGGAGCACCGGCGCCAGTATTTGGTGTACCACCACTAATTGTGACTGCGCCGCCTATACCGTTTAATACTCCACCCCCGAGTAAAATGTTACCACCTGTACCTCCTGTGGGATTAGCATTACCGCCCGATAGTGTAAGTGAATTAGAAGTACCCACTGTAGAACTACTTGCCCTGATTGTCATCGGAGCCGAAGCTGATGTTGATCCGTTGATACCAATTAGCGATTGTAGTGAATTTGCTACAGTACCAAATTCAGTTACGTTTGCAAGGGTTGATGCTGTTCCACCGCCGCCGCCTGCTGCCGCCCATACAGGAACACCGCCAGTTACTGTAAGAACCTGTGTTGATGTTCCAATCGGAAGTTTCGATAATGTATTTGTTGCCGAAGCATAAAGAATATCGCCGGTTGTATATGTTGTTTGGTTAGTTCCACCTAAAACTGCTGTTACAGGCGAAGTAAGTGATACCTGATTACCAGTAACAGTAATACCAGTGCCGGCTGTCACAACACCCGGGCCAGTAAATTGTGAAAAGACGATTGCTGTAGTACCAACAGTGATTGTACCTGCTGTAGTTTGTACCCAGCTGGTTCCAATTAGCGTTGCACCAGTACCAGAGATATACACCAAATCACCAGCTTGAATTTCTGATGAAGGACTACCATCAAAGTCTGTTGCACGAGTAAGCACAGTTGCCGAAGTTCTTACATATATACCGTTGTTTGCTTGTGTTGCCTCATCTTTAACTAAAACGCGATCACCACCTACCCAAGAAGAAAATCCACCGATTGTAGTATATGTACCAGTAGTGGTAAGTGTTGCACCTACACCGCTTGCGCCGTTAGCATATGTAACAGTTCCACCCGATGTAGATGCAAGTGTTGCTGTTGTTGCTGTAATTGCTGCGTCGTGTACATTTATACCCGATGAAATAGCATCTGCATATTGCTTTGTGACTGCACCAAGTGCAGCAGTCGGATCAGCATTTAGAATTAGGAAACCAGTCATTGTGTCACCGGCTACATTAACTGGTGTATATCCTAATGCTGTTGTAATATCTCCAGAACTGGCAGCTGATAATGCAGTTCCATTTCCCTTTAGAACACCCGTTACCGATGTTGTTAATGTAATTGCCGGTGTAGTAGTGGATGTTGCCACAGTTCCAGCAAATCCATTTGCAGAAGTAACTGATACAGATGTAACTGTTCCAGCACCGCTAACAGTAGCCCAAGAAACAATAGAACCGTCTGTAGTTAAAAATTTACCCGAATTACCAGTCTGGACTGGAACTAATGCATTAATTGCACCGGATGCTGTTGACTGACCTGTACCGCCCTCTGATATAGCGAGAGGACTTGGATTGGCTACATAATTTGCGCCCGAAATGAAAACTGCCATGGAATTAGCTCCTTAATGTTAATCATATTTATCCAATATGAAACATTAAGTCATAAGGAAAGGTCCAATGGACCTTTCCTTATAGTGCTATAAATTACTTATAGAATTATGGTTTCTTCGACGATTAGATCTAAAACTGTAACGCTAATTTCATCGCCAAGCATATCAACATTGACTCTTCCACCATTCATTAATTTGCCAAATAAGATTTCTTTAGATAGTGGCATCTTAACTTTAGTTTCAAACAATCTCTCAAACGGTCTCGCACCCATCATAGGATCGTAACCATTCTGTGCAAGCCAATCGCGAGCCTGTTGAGTAACATTTAGACTAATGTTCTTTGGAGCGAGCAATACTTCTGTCTTATCAACTTCGGCATTAACAATAAGGTTCATTTCAACCATTGTTAACTTGTTGAATTTAACAATTGCATCCAACCGGTTTCTAAATTCTGGACTAAAGAATCGCTTGATTTCTTTTTCCACTGCACCCGAATTATCCTGATCTCCGAATCCAATCTTAAGTTTTTCTGCATCTGCAGATCCCAGATTGGCCGACATAATGATAATCACGTTTGAGAAGTCAACGGTCTTGCCCTTAGAGGAAGTTAGACGGCCATCGTCCATAACCTGCAAGAGCACCGTCATAACATCAGGGTGCGCCTTATCAACTTCGTCCAGCAATAATACGGCATTTGGATTAGTATCAATTGCTTGAATAAGTTGTCCTTCGCCCATCTTACCCTCACCGTGGCCAACATAGCCAGGTGGAGCACCGATCAGCTTGGATACCGTATGCTTTTCCATGTATTCAGACAAGTCAAAGCGTATAAATTTCACGCCAAGTGCTTCAGCAAGCTTCTTAGCGGTATAGGTCTTTCCTGTACCAGTTGTACCAGTAAATAAGAAAGATCCAATAGGTTTGGTTGGATTACGCAATCCCGATTTAGACAAGAAGATTGACGCTACCAAGTTGTCAATAGCCAGATCCTGCCCATATACAACATTCTTAACACGTGGAGCAAGGTTAGCAAGTGCGTCATTTTCCTTCAAATTCATCATCTGTGCGGGTACTCTGGCAAGCTTGGACGCTTGCTTTAGAACCATGTCAATAGTTACTATTTTTTCATCTTGAAGCTTTGCAATAGCACCTGCTGAGTCCATAATATCAATAGCCTTGTCAGGGAAGAACTTTTGTTTCATGTAGCGATCAGCTAAATCAACGCACATATCAAGTGCGCCATCCTCGAATGTAACTCCGTGGAATTTTTCATACTGGTAAGCAATACCGGCAAGGATGAGTTTTGTCTCTGCTGCTGATGGTTGATCAATGTCGTACTTTTGGAAACGACGCAGTAAGGCTTTATCCTTCTCAAAGTGTTCATGGAATTCATCATATGTGGTAGCACCTACGCACATGAGTTGACCCTTAGCAAGCATAGGCTTCAACAAATTACCAGCATCCATTTGACTACCGGTTGTTGAACCTGCACCAAGAACCATATGAATCTCATCAATGAACATAATGCAATTACCAAGCTTCTTAACTTGATCTAATACACCCTTCAGACGTTCTTCAAAATCACCGCGGAACTTTGTCCCGGCAAGTAATGCACCCAAATCCAAACTATAGACAACCTTGTCTTGTAGGGCCTTTGGAACTTCTTTCTTTGTAATCTTGAGTGCAAGCCCTTCTGCAAGTGCAGTCTTACCAACACCAGGTTCACCAACATAGACTACGTTATTCTTTTTACGACGAGCTAAGATTTCGATTGTGTCCTTAACTTCGCGTTCGCGTCCGATAACCGGATCAATACTTCCATCGGCTGCTTCTTTGTTCAGGTTGCGAGCAAATAAATCAAGTGGTGTTTCACCTGTGCCTTCCGTAGCTGCTTTTTCTTCAGATTTACGCAACTGGGCGATAATCTTCTCTCTGGAAACACCGTTCTTACCTAAGAAGTAATATGCGTGACTTGTTTCCTCACTTAGGATACTTAGAAGAACTGCCTCATTACTAAGTTCATTACGACCACTGAATACAAGTTGTGTCAATGCTCTCTGAAATGTGCGTTGTAGAACTGCTGTTCTTTTGGCAGGAACATCCTTTAGGGCATCCGGCTTCTTGAGTTCGGGTTGGCCTAAAAACTGGATTACATCTGCCTTAATTTTAGCTGGCTGACCATTGATGGATAGGATAAGTTCATTGACATCCTTTTCGTGCAACAACGATAATAGGATATGTTCAAGTGTCACATATTCGTGATTATTATCGTTGGCAATTGCCACCGCACGTTCAATCATCTTCTCTACCTTCTTTGTACTCATTGTAATCCTTATATAGTAATGGAATCTCTATGTGATAGATTCCGGAGGGAGACCTTTTCAAACTCTTGTAAATCTTTAGGTATAGTAATATTTATGCGTACTAGAAGATCTCCAATAGCACCTGTTTCGGGATTTTTCATTCCCACCTTGGACAATTTTACAATTTGTCCAGATTGTATTCCTTCAGGGATGGTGAATTGTAATTTATTCCCATCTAATGTCCCGAGCGTAGCTTCAATGCCTAACATAGCCTCGATTGCTGTAATATTTATTTCAATCATCAAGTCGTCTAATGCACGTTTGAATTTAGCATCCGGTCGGACATCAATTTGGAACATCTTACCATTTACATATAGCTTAGTTCCTGTTCTAATTCCCTTTGGTACCTGTATTGTGGTATCACCGTGTTTTATTGTACAGCCTATATATGCATCTTGTAACGAAATAGTCAGAATGGTTGGGGTATGAGTTCTGGCCTGTGTAAATCCCCTGGCCGCATTATTTCTAAAGATTTCTTCGAAGACATGTTGCATGTCTCCGATATCCTCAAAATTCCATGTTTGTGAAGTAGCACGAGTACCGTGCGCAAAGGGATTTCTAGGTTCATTGAATCCGTAGTGATCATACAATTTTCTTTTTTCGGGATCACTGAGTTGCTCATAGGCTTCTTTAGCCTCTTTGAATTTTACTTCAACAGATGCTTTTTCAGCCTCTCCTTGCACCTTATCTGGATGATATTTGCTCGCGAGCTTACGATATGCTTTCTTTATATCGTCGTCGGATGCATTTTTTGCAAGGCCAAGGATTTCGTAGTAATCCCGTTTGCTCATTTAATTCTTTAGAATCGGTAGGTAATTCTACCTAGTGTCAAGTCGTATGGACTCATTTCGATTTCTACCATATCGTCTAGTAGAATTTGTATATTATTCTTACGAATCTTTCCGCTGATAACTGCATTTAAGATATGCCCACTTTCTAGTTTAACTTTAAATCGGGCTCCGGGTGATGCATCTGTGACGCGACCCTTTGTTACAATCATATCGTCTTTAGCCAAGTTATCAAACTCCGTAATTAAGTTGTGTATTTTTAAGTAACATTACCTTGTCGTCCCTACTGACGCAAAGATATTTTCCGAGTGGAAGTATTTGGCAATTGCCCAACATGCTCTGTAATACATTAGCTTCATGCGGATTCTTGCCAACTCCAAAAGCAGATTCGCTTAGGAAGTTTCTTCCAATCACAACATCATAATCGCCCACATCCACAACTTCCGCGACGATCTTTCTTCTGTTGTGTGTCAGTGTAACGACATTACCATCTATAGTCAAGTCTGACACCAAGGATTCTTTAAAGAATTGATTGATACTTTCTTTCATATCTTGCATTTTAAATTCGTCCTTAGGTACATATGCTTCTGGTTGAAGAATTAAGTAATTGAATAGTTCCGGATCATTAAACTTGAACGCTCTGTCGTCTGCAAGGTATGTTTTTACGGTCCAATCCATATTACCAGATAAGTTACCAATGTCCTTTAATAAGGCTTGGAACTTGTTAGGGAAGGTATCATCTCTCGACATTTCGACAAAGACGAGATAGCGCCCTTCTTCATCTGTATTGGGACTTACTTCAACATCCAGGGTGTCGATAAACCCTCGTTGGATGAATGTATTTAGGTCATCAGCAGGGTTTTGATCATTGAGATAGAAGGCTACAACAATAACATCTTTTTCATCACCGGCCTTAGGTTCAAACTCGTCGATCGAAACGTCTGGCAAGATGGTGCCTGCTAGATCGCCATTCTTTAAGCTCATACTTCTTCCTCTGGTGGCATCTCTCCAGGACCACCCATATCGTCTGGTGTAATATCCTGTTCTGGTGCTTCCTGTTCTGGTGGTGCTTCATCCGCGAATGCACTTGCTATCTCTTCATTTGTATCATCAATATCTTTTTGGATGATATCATCTAAATCCTGCAATCCGCGATTGATATACTTAATCGGCAATTCTATTGTTACAAGCCAGACATCGCTGTCAACCATCTTGGCTCTCTTACTTTGTGGATCTACCCAATCCTCTGGTCCCTTAACCTTAACAGGTCTCTTGAAGATTCCTTTTCTAAAATTTACTTTGGCGCCGAGCTTGGTTAAACGCAATCCTGCATCTGGATCTGGCATCATTGCGTATGGATACATCCACACAGTCTTATACCAGTATCTTCCAATCTCCGGACCTTCTACCAATTCTCCAAGAATCCAATTCTTATAGGCAAAGATTTCAGCATTATCTAATGTGCGCTCAAACTCCAACAAGGTGTCCAAAATTGTATCACCCTTTGAAATTCCTACTAAAGTCTGCTTGATGCTATCTAGATCAGTTGTCATCCGTTACCCTCTTTTGATTATTTATCTATAACTTGAGAGATTTTGAAAGTTTTGAAAAGACACCTCAATCCAATCCTCTACCTTTAGAAAGTCATAAGTAATAGGTATGCAAAATACACTCGGTACTATTATCGACGTTTCCGCGGATGGGCACTCCCTGCCCAGAATTCCGCTAACTCCACAAAAACCACTACTAAGGAGCATAACCTTGAGCAAAAATCGCAGAATGGCGAAGGCACAGCCACAATCACGTTCATCACGTCAAGTAAAAAATTTCGTAGATGAGTCACAGTCCACAAATGTAGTCAAGCTTGGTAATCGTAATTATAAAAGAGTAGAAATGCTCCCACGTAATACGGCACAAGAAACATACATCGAAGCCTTGCTAGAAAAAAGAATGGTATTTGCAGTAGGTCCTGCAGGTACAGGTAAGACATTACTTGCGGTCTTACGTGCTATTAAGGCATTAAGAGAACAAGAAGTAACAAAAATTATCCTAACACGTCCGGCAGTGAGTGTAGACGAAAAACATGGATTTTTACCGGGAGATTTAAATGCAAAAATGGAACCTTGGACACGCCCGATCTTTGATGTATTTGAAGAGTATTACGGACTACAAGAGACAAAGAGAATGCTTGATGAGGGCACCATCGAAATTGCGCCCTTGGGCTTTATGCGCGGCCGCACATTCAAGTATGCCTATATTATTGCTGATGAAATGCAAAACGCAACGCCAGATCAAACTAAGATGTTATTGACACGTATTGGCGACGGTAGCAGTATGGTTATTACCGGTGACTTAAAACAACATGATCGTGGATTTGATAAGAATGGTCTAAAAGATTTCTTAGAGAAACTAGCTTCGTACAAAACTAGGTCGATGGCAGTATGTACATTTCAGAGATGCCACATTGAACGAGATCCGTTAGTAGCGGAAGTCCTTGACGTATATGGGGAGGATGAATAACAAAAGGGCCCCAAGGGCCCTTTTTAATGTTCTTATTTTTTAAGTTCGTCTATACGTTTTTGAATAGTATCTATTTGTTTCTGTACTGATTCTCTATATTCTTTTTCTTTAGTCTGATGTACATATCTTGCATCTGAAAAGAAAATACCGACAACGGTAAAAATAATTGTTCCGGTAGTACCAGTTAAGATTTTTCCATAATGATTCTTGAGAAATTCTAACATTTAATTATTATCCTTCTTTTGTATAATTTCTTCTAATTGTCTTTTATATCTTGCTGCTAATGCTGCATCTATAGGAGATAGGCGTTGATTAGGTGCTTGCTCCCTCTTAATATCTAATTCAAATAATTTATCTTCGAGATTCTGTTTTCGTAGATTAGATACCGCTGATTTAACTGCTAAATGAATTTGTTGCTTATCCTTCTCGACATCTGCGGCATGGGCATAACGTGCATCGAGCGTAAAAAGGGTTGCCACTAGCGTAATGATAGTGCCGGAAGAACCTAATAAGATTTTCCATTGATTTTCTTTGATTGTCTGCATTACTTGCATACCGTTTCCTCTTATGGTAGCAGTATTTATCAAAGATTAGGAATTCTAATACCTATTTAAGTCCTAATTTAGTCATGCTGAGTTTTAGGATATGATTTGTTATGAACGTAGCCCATTTTTCGGCATCCTGTTCTATCACCCTGAAATCATATACATCGGGTGGAACAAATACTCTGTTTGTATTGTCGAACCGCCCCCTTTCAATCGTATCTACCCAAATAGTCCAATGTGCATTGAAATTATTTCTCATCTCAACCAATGGCGCAACAAAATCACAAATAACAAAATCACATTCAATCTTATCTGCAAGTTCGCGCATTCTATGACTCTGCCTGATTCGACCTTCGTGACTAAAATCCCAATCGTTGTATTCTTTTCTAACTCTATCGGCATTTAGCCAGATTACTTTCTTTTCATAATGCTCAAAATATATCCTAAGCTTTTCTGCAAGTGTTGTCTTTCCGGCACCCGGAAGGCCCATAACAAGAATTCGTTGTGTCACGATATTAGATTATATTCCTTGCAAACCATTTCGTAGATTTCTTTCCACGGATGTTTAGGACCTACAATAGCAAAATGTTCTGTCTCATAATGGTCGTTATGGTCTTGTTGAATTAATACCGTTCTAAGACCCATTTGATAGCCGGCTTCGGCATTCTTGATATGATCTTCAATCCAGAATAAATCAGATCCTTCCCAGGGAAACAGAGCATTTCTTTTCGAGGACCCTGTCTCTAAACAAATAAGTTCAATGAACATATTTCCAAATAGTTTTTCTAGATTTTCTTTTCTATGTTTCTTGGCAGTCGGATTAGCACTCAGACTAGTAATACAGACAAATTTAAATCCATGACCGGCTAATTTTTTAACATACTCAGCAGCATCTTCATATGGTTCTAAATCAGCAATATATGGACTCTCGTTGTATTCGTTGATTAGCTGATACGCCTGGTCATCATTTATATCATAACGAGCACTCATTGAATAATGTTGATCTGTGCCAGGGATTAATTTATGGCCCTTATCGGCCATAAACTTTTCAAATCCGCCAAACCACCAAACTAATACACCATCGGCATCGGTTAATATTATTTTAGGCTTCATGCTACGTCAAAAACAGTCTTGGCTCTTATATTGCCGAATTGGTCGACAAAGACTTCGGGGCTTTCCTCTGGTTGAATTTGAACTTCACGATAAGCAGCATCTAATTCATCCATTTGCTTCTTATATTTTGTGCGGACATACTCTTCAAATTTATCGTATTCGGTTATACCATATCGCGAACCGGTAATCATTTTTCTATTGATGTAATCGCCAATAGCACTACCTACAGAAATATGTCTATCTCTAACTTGGTTTACAAATTCTACAGATTCTGCAACTTCCCATTGATCCTTAAGACCCTTACCTGTCTTAGGATCCTTCTTAAGGCTATTCTTGTGCGATACAATAATAAAAACTTTTTCTTTGCTCATTCTTTTTCCTTTTTTGGTCTACAATCATGAAATTTTACATCTTTTCTATTACAGAATTTTAGACGCAAAAAGTTATCTGCTTCTTCCGAATATGTTAGGACTATGGCAGTTCTTAAATCCATATTAATAGCTGCCTGTGCCCCACTAACCTGAACACCGTTCTCAAGTATGTTATTGAACATATTATCATATTCGTTAAATATTTCGTGGGATGGTGTATCTCCTATAAAATACTCAAATCGAGAATATATAATCTGATTATGCTTCTTTTGCAATTATTTCAAGCTCTACCATAGTTGCACTTAGATTGATTTCAATATCTGCGCACATTGTATGTTTTACCAATCCGTCACGTATTACTAAAATACAGCGATCTTCTTTAGAATCATTACCATCGGCCCAGACATCCAAATTCTGATACATGAATTTGTAAATATCTTCATATTCTTCTTGCTGTGCCTGTGTGCAAATTAGTTGCCTTGCTTCCTTAAATCTCTTAGATCTAAACAATGCAACCATGTCCAGTCTGTAGTCAGCAACATTCTCGATACCTTCGCCAGGTTTTTGCAATTTACCGTCTAATACATTGGCCTGCACCATACTTATACCCCTGCGTAAGTCGGGATAAGTTTTTTTGGAGATTTCTTCTAATGCGTCAATGTCAATTTCAGTGTTTTCTTTTTGTAAGATATCAATAAGACGCATATCAAATTCGTCTTTATTCAAACTCTCAATATGCATACGACCTGTTTCGCAACGAGAATGAATAGCTTGGATAATCTTGTGTGGATAATTACATGTCAGCAAGAAGCGTACATTCTTTGCGTATTTTTCCATTGTGCCACGCAATGTATTTTGTGCTGGTGGAGATAATCCATCAGCCTCGTCTAAAAATACATAACGAATTTCACCATATCCCATGGTTTCGGAGAATCGTGTAATTGTATCACGAATGTAATCAACACCATTATCCTTGGATGCATTTACATCAAGAATATCAAATGCATTAATCTTTAATTCATTCAACAGGATTTTAATAAGTGTGGACTTGCCAGTGCCTGGCGAACCAGACAGAAGCATATGCGGCAATGCACCACCTGCAATCCATCGTTCAATTTGCTTTTTCTGATTTTTGTCTTTGAAGACATAACCGTCAAGTGTAGGTGGACGGTATTTTTCGACCCATAATTCTTTCACAGACTGACCTTTCTAATTTGTAACAAGTATAACTATGAACAATAGAAATGTCAAGTCTGAGCGCGTTCGTTTGCCTGTGAAAATACGGAGAAAATTGCTGTCTCTGGATCATCGTCAGAAACAAGCATACATGCCTGTGGCCATTCTACTCCAAATAATTGAAGATATGTACCGTCCTCCTGTCTGATCTTAATCATACGAGTCCATCGTAGATGTTCAACAAGAATCCATTGTCCGGGTGTAATATCTGTGATGTCTTCTCCAACAGAATATACTTTACACCAGCGTGGGCGTATACCCTCACTCTTACCATCATCGCTCGGAATAATAATTCCATTGACTACACGCGATCCTCGTTCCAGGTCGGTAACAAGGACTTTACCTTTGAGTGCTTTAATTTTCATCGTCTTCTTTCATAACAATGTCGCCACTGGGCAACTCTACTTCTTTCATTGCCTTTGTTGTCTTTGCAACTCTGGATGCCTTTGGTGCCTCTAATACCGTTGCAGGTGCTGCGGGAACAGGGCCCTTCAGGCCAGTATTTACTATGGTAGATTGAACTCTGTGATTTTCGCGAGCAATCTGATCAGCAGTCTTGGTTACGCGGCCATCCTTAATTTGATCACCCTTGGCATTTACTTTCATATTTCCAATTGCTGGAACTTTCTCATTTTCACGACGAATGGAATCCATATCCAATGTCGTGCCTCTATATGTAACGTGGCGTGACATGATTTTCTCCTAATTTTTCTAATTTTAGTTTCTTTGTTGCTTTAATTTTTTCCATTACTTCCGGTGTATGTGTTTTACCAAAGAATGGATTATCGCTACCTATATTCTTACCCTTAACCATTTTACTAATTTTTAATTTAGTTTCTTCAGTATGCTTAAATCCCTTCTTAGATTCAGACATCTTTAGCTTTGATTCTTCTGTGTGTTTTCTACCTTTGCTGGATACTTTTAATTTTTCTATCCATTCTTCTGAAAACGTTCTCCCTTTTAATTTAGCAGATATTTTCTCCTTAGATTCTTCTGAATGTTTGTGCTGTTTACTCTTATCACTTAGCTTTTTCCTTGTCTCGGCTGTAACCTCTCCGTAATAACCGCCCATATGTCCGTCTTCTATTTTAAGATTAGCCCATTCTTTAGATTCTACTATGTTATTTTCCTTAGAAAAATTTACTGCATATTCTGTTATAGCTTCTTTATCTTCAAAAAATTGTGTCCATAATGTAGATACATCATCTCCGTGTTTATTAAGATGCCTCGTCCAAACTATACCAGATCCTCTATACTTAATTGGATCAGAAATTGTCTTACCAAAATATTTCAATCCGGTTATATTATGTTGTTTAATATATAACCAGGTGGGTTTAAATTCCTTCATTTTAAATAGTCTTTGATATCGAATCCATATTTCAGCGAATCTACTCTATGAACACCTATCAAATACAGAATGTACGATGAAACACTTGAACCTCTTCCTACACCCCAAATAAATTTATTCTTCCTCATGTAATCAACAAGAAATATAAACAATCGAAGTAACATAATTAAATCACGCTCTTCATAGAGTTCATATTCTAATTCTACTCTGTCTACTTCGGCATTTGTTTTACATTTATCGAATAGCCATTTCTTTACATCTATTTGCTGATAAATTTCTGGGAAAATCCATTCATCGGCACATTTTTGGTGAAACTCGTCAAACGTTAAAAGTTCCTCTGGTGCATCTAAAAATGTAATTGTTTCTTGCAGTAGTTCGGCCTGGTGTTCTTTAAAGAGGTTTATTTCCTCATCAAATATAACATTCAAGTGACTTATGCTCTTTCCTTGCAGTAATAATTCTCTCAATTCATTACTGGAAAGTATGGCTTGACCGTACATATTTGTTTTCATTCGACCTTCCGTGGCTTCCACTTTTCCACCTGAACAATTCTTGCTGGTTCTCTTACCATACCGATATGTGTATCATCCATTTCAGAAACTACTCTTTCAAATTCATCCATTGGATCAGTAATTCCTGCAAAAATTTCTTCGTCTGTAGCTTCTGATTCTTCTGGGCGAACAAATTCAAAACAGAATCCATCATTTCTTGTCCACCAAGGTTCTATATCCCTGCAGGTACCTTCTGTGTAGTATTCTGTTGTGGTTGCTGGCAATTCATATTCGTGTTCGGGACAATCATAAGTGTACTGCAATGATGTATCACTTGCCTTTAATTTAATTTCGCCGATCTCCATATCCGAGCCGGATAATGCAGAGAGTTTTGAATGTATCAATCTTATAATTAAATCATCACTGGGATTTCCAGGACAATATAACATAATATTGGATGATAGATTCGCAAGGTATAAATCATCTTCGTTACCCACATCCACCATTGTTATATAAGATAAATTAGTATCTAACCAAAAATATAATTTCTGATATATAACACTTGCTCTATATTCAATATCTTCTTTTGATTTAGACTTCTTACCCGAAACAATTAAGTTGACAGATAGTTCCCAATCAACAGGAGTAAGAAATCCTTCTTGTATTCTTGTTCCAGCAAATTCATAACTCAGGGTCATATAATTTCTGATGATGCTTTTCCCTCGTTTCATCATAGTTATTAGTCCTCGATCTTACCTAATTCAATCGGTTTATTAGCTTCTGGAAACTTTCTTGAATATTCATCATCCATCATCTTCTGCATTCTTTTGGCTCTTTCGTCCTCAAGATGTTGAATAACTTCTCTAATGCTAAGAACCGCCGGTGAATGTCCAAGTGTTTTCTGCATGTTCATAAAGGTGTAGGCTCTCCCCAACCTTTCGATAATCTCTTCGTCGGTTAGTTTGGCAACATCTAAAAACGGGTGCATACGGTGTCCTCTTATTATCTGTATTTATGGCAGGTTCAGACCAGTCTTACAAAAGATGACACAGATCTAAGACTCATCCGCTTCTACTATCTCGTGGATAGTGAACCATCTTTCAGGCCACATCAATACCTGAATAGCATTTGCAGAAATAGAGAGTCTGAATTGTAATGCATCCAATTCATCAGCGAAACAGATATATCCGCGCGCGACACGCTGATAATCGGAATCAAATGAAGAAACGCCAATACCCGGAGGAATCATTACAGCAAAATGATTAGGTCCCGGAGGAGCAGGATGCTTAAATTCATCCTTTATTTTCACTTGTTCATATTCAAGTTGACAATAACCCCAGGTCCCCTTAAGCAACTTATAGGCTTGTCTTGTGAGTTTCCTATAATCGGTCATTGCCTCATCCGCTACAATATTAGAATAATCCAACCTAACCACATATGGTTTAGGAAAGAATATTTTAGTTCGCGAATGAAGTTTCTTAACGCTCATATGTATTCGTGATGGCGCTTATGAAAGGCAGTGACATCATCCTTCTCAGAAAATCGCAGAAGAATATACTGACCCATGTCGAGTTCAGCATATAGGCCCTTAATTTTTTCTAAGGTAGGAAGAATGTCAGCCTGGCGACGATAAAAAGTAGCAGGATGCATCTTAATAGACATCCAATCAGAGGTATAACTATCTACCACACGTAGATCACCAACAATGCATCTTCCTTGCTGTTTCATTTATATCTCCATTACGGTTTATTAATCCATAGCCATTTTTCGCATATGCTAGAAGCCAATTCTTGTCCACGAATTGTTCCTCCACCAATTACATTCCACATTCTATTCATTGATACAATGTGTTCTTTTCCGGATATGGTTCTTATTGAGAGAGTGACATCCCCTTTAAGTTTATCTACCACCATATCCTCAGCATCTCTGACATTAATGGATTCAATAAACTTAAAGAGGACAATGTCATCATCCACGGTCACAACCGAATGACCGTGGAAAGATGACATTACAGAAGGCTAAGGTACAGCGAAGACGCCGGATCAAAATCCTGTTTGAAAATATAGATCTTTGGGCTAACCGATTTGCCGCCCTTCAGTGTCTTCAGTACACGGCCTTCCATTGTCCACTTATCTTCGCCCTTGCCGACGTTGGCATTGAGCCAATTGACAAGCTTGTAGAAATGTTCGCGATCACGAATCGTAACACGGAAGGTATGAGCCGCGTTCTGCTCTTTCAGGTTCACCGGAGTGGCCTTAGGGGTAGTTTGCTTGTTCATATTACACTTTCTGTAAAGTTGGGTTGTTGAGCTTATATTTTATACTAGACTAAGATTGTTGTCAACTGGATTTACCACCACTTGATTTCTTTACAAAGCTTACATTCATATGCATCGTCATTATGCCCATGCCCCGAATATCGCCACCCCTTATTGTGTGGACATTTCCCTGCCAATATTAGAATGGTCTGCTCCTCTTCTGAAGGCGTTAGGATCCTGTCCATCTCGTTATCATCTAATTCCACGACGGCTATGTTAACTCTATATCTAATTCCACTAGTTCTAACCCAGTCTCTTTTATATATTTACGCACACGGTCCAGTGCGTCTCCCCATCTGGTAAGAATTTCCAAAGATGGTTTTGGTGCAACAAATCTTGTTAATCCGGCTTGAGCCATATGTACAAAGCATCTATCACACGATATTAACGGCCAGGTGTACAGTGTACATCCGGCGGTACTTTCTTTTGCAAACAAAAGTGCATTCATCTCGCAATGAACTATTCGACTATATTTTTCTTCGCGGTTGGAATAGTTTTCCGGTAAGTCTAACATGTTTTTTGGAAAACCATTGAATCCGACCGAAACAACGCGGCGATCAGGTGACACAATTACAGCACCGGTTTTGGTGCTTGGATCTTTGGACCAAGTGGAAACTAGCTTTGCCAGATCTAGAAATCTAAGATCCCATTTTAGAGTATTTTCCATTATCTAGATAAACTTTCTTTTGTAATAATTTGAGCAAGTTCTTCGCCGAGATCCTCTTTATCTGTAATTACATACAGACTGGTATTATGCCGATCGGTTCGAGGATCATATACGCTAACCTGAATTACCTTGCCACCTGTAGCAGCATGCACGGTAAAATTCATACCATTTGATCTATCACCGATACTTGAACCTTTTGTTACCGGTGATTGCGCACATGAATCTTCAGTATAATATCTCTTATCCTCGCTTACAGACCATTTAACTACGGTCTTTACCATCTTCTTTATATATCTACCTAATTCCATATTGTCCCCATGTTAATTTAAAAACAAGTAAAGTTGCCTCATCCTTGAAAGCATATACTCGTTTATCATTGTCTATATTATATCCATACCAATCATCAAATTTTCTACCAAGCATTTTATTGCACCAGGTATCCTGAATACTCTCGTCTAATGTTTTAATAATAATTCGGTGTGGCCAAATTTCTTTTTTAAGAACTCTCACATCCAAGTCAATTTAAAAAGTGTTGCGTCTTCGCCATCATATATGTGGATGGTATACATTGGATCGCCGCTGTTGAATCGCCATGTACAATCATACTGGCCCTTCATATTTTGTTCCATCCATTTTTCAAAATCAGAATCTGCATAAGCCCAGCAATGCCAACCTACCATATCTTCTCTAAATTCTTTAGTTTCTGTGTGAAGAATATTATGCCAGCCATCTTCATATCGCCAGTGGCGAACATTTACTTGCATTTGAACCTTAATTTGAATATTAACGCGTCTTCTTCATTCTTAAATTTAAATATTGCTAAAGTATCATATCCAGATACATCACTAACATCAAGCTGACCAAAAGATTCTAATTCTATATTAAGTTCGTCGCAATAGTCAACCATTGAATTAACTTCTTCCGGCGAGAGATCAGCTAATATTATCTCACAGCGATTCTTTGGCCAGTTAAATTTATAGATTGGTTTAGTCATATACCCAATAATCTTCTAACAACTAAGAATTCTTCCCATGATTGTTTTAATGCCGGATGTTTTTCTAGCTGTTCTTCCGTAGGTGGTATAAATGGTGGCACAGGCATTGGATTCACCATTAAAGGCATCCAGGTTGTACCTTGCCACATATAAGTCTGCTCTCTGTAACTATCATACCAACAATCTCCTATTTGTGGAGTTGATGGTCTATTAAGTACCCAAGTTAAGGACATATCAGATATCGTTTTCTACCCTGTTTTCAGAATGCCAAACAGAGAATTTTCCACCCGGATAACGTGCCTCAAGCTTATTGACATTTTCTTCAATGACTTGATTAGGATCAAATCCCAGTGCGATACAAGCATTCATCCAATACCAAATGATATCGCCTAGTTCGCGTTTCATATGGAAAATATTATCTTCGTTATATTCCTTACCGTGAAAGAGAATCTTCTTAACGATTTCGTCGAACTCGCCGCCTTCGCTTGCTAAGCCGACGCCGGCAGTTGTTAAACGTGCTACATCACACCCCTGTGATTGTAGAAATTTGATTCGCTCGATAAAGAGGTCTGTGTTTTTACTTACTGGGCTGGTAACGCCATCAACGAATGTGGCATAGTTGTTTAGAATAGTTTTGTCCATGAATTCCTTTATAGTCAGACATAAGTGTCTTGTTTTACATGTTTGACTATTTTATAGAATTTCACAAATTTGTCAAGTGAATACCGTGTTCTGGTTTTACCGTAAGAAGATTTACTTGGATCTTTTATTTGTGTAAGCCTATCATACGGCTCATCAACAAGTTCTTCAATATGATCAATTTCAAAGGAATTAATTGTTGTTGGCGTTCTTCCTGAAAAACTTGAAAAACTATAAGGAAAATCGATCATTACTTTTCGACCATGAGTATTCTCAAGAATCAACATACCCGAATCGCAAATTGCTAAGGCAGTGTGAAATAAATCTGTTGCTTCGGGAAGAGTAATTTCATCTAAGGTAAAATGTACTTTCGGAACTGCGTGAATCGATGCTAGTTTGATCATTCCACGCGATGAATAATAACCCGAACTAGGCATACTGGGGATATTAGTAAAATACGAAGCTCCACCGGCAATATCCTTGTTTAGATATGCCATAGATTCCTCTCGTGTGAGTGGATTATCTGTTTTCTTCAATACCTTTAGGATCTTCAGATCTGTCTGGTAATGATATTTGGCATCTTCAATCCTAATAATTTGCCTACGCAGAAATACCTGCGGTTTGTATACGTATCCTAAAGAATCAAATGGGGCATAGAGAGATAAGACACCCATATATGTTCCAACTAATTCATTTTGAAGTAGGACCGTATCACCAATCTGTACATCCTTAAGATTAACCTTACCCTCAATGAGTTCTGTATTCTGTGAAGCTTCGAGATATGTCGGGGAACTAACAGGAACTAAAACCATCTTAGTTTGACTATCTTCTCTAGCCCAAACACATTTCTCCTGGATCAGTCCTTCTGTGACTCCGGTAACATGAAGAATATTTTCTAAATTATCATTACTGATTCTGACTAGATATCCACGCGGGTCGATAACAAGCCAGGCCTGATCTAAAGATCCCCAGTTTTTTCTATCTGTCTTATGTAATGTAAATCCCGGTAGAGGAATATTATTATGTTCTTTAAGTACCGTGTACTTCTTTGTTATATTTTCTAATCTCTTTTTCTCATTGGATGAATTTCCAAAAGGAATAACTTCTGCTTCTGGTAATTCGTGTTTTGTACTTGTTGTATTCCATCCTGAGTAAATCTGTTTTGCAATATTGAGCATTAATTATTTTCCGTTATCGCTTATTAAATGTTTAATCCTGCGGTGGACAATAGATCGTAAGACTATAAATTGTTCCTTCTCGTCAGGATTTGGTGTTTCCTTAATAAGCTGGAGATAATTTTCGTCGAGGATAGTTGCATCATCAAGATCCGAATGTTTGATAATGATTAGACGTTGCTTTAATTCTTGAACTCCGTACATAGTATCACCTCGATTGTAGTCAAAACTATTTATGCACCTAACCCAAACTGTATTCTAAACATTGTGGCATCAGGCGCGTCCTCAAAGCCAAATTTATTGCCACCTAGCATAGTCCAGCGCCCTTCGAGGTTCTGTACACACCAAATAACAATTCCCCTACTAGCAATTTCGTGATAAGGAAGATTTATATGTGTAAATGTCCATGATGTATCCTTATCGCGAATCAATTCATTCATCGGTACGTATGTATTCTTATCCATCTTATCCTATATTGCTAATATAATACATTGTAACATAATTTATGTATTATGTCAAGATCATGCAAAAAGGGCCCTAAGGCCCTTTTGTTATATTTGATTATTATTTTGATCTATATGGTGTCCAATTCGACCTTGTCTGCTTTAATCTATCAGCAATAACATACATCGCAATAGGATTATGACCTATACCCATATGGCTTGCGCCAGGAACTTCGATATTTTCAGATTGATCGTTTTCATCCTCAATGGAACATTTCCAGTGTACCACACCATCTGTTTTACTATATAGAGATGTGAACGGAACCGGTGGCGGCTCACTAATCTGCTTTACTATGGTAGGATTCTTATAAGTCTTATCCTTACTCAAGATTTCATATACACGAGCAGCATTGGTTCCATCATCTACAGATTTAAATGGCGAACCAAGTGTAATGACTTGTCTTATAAGATCGGGGCACAACTTAGCTATTTCCCTGCTATAGATACCGCCTAAACTCCACCCTATTAGGCTAATCTGTGCGCCATTAGATGCTTCTGATATCTCAGCAACACGATCAGTTAGGTCTTTGAGTAATTTCTCCATTCCCTGGCGTGGACCTAAGTTTCGTCCTAAGCCCCACGTATGTGAATGGTAACCGATTCCATCAATAAAATTCCTAATATATTGAGTGGAACCATCAGATCCACCGAGACCAGGAATAACCAAAACTGGATGCCCATCTCCCGGTGGTGCAATAAATTGTAGAGGTGAGTTTAAAAGCCAGCCAAGACCATATTCATATATGCATCTTGCTGCCTCTAATCCTAATAGCATCTTTGATGGACTTGCCATGTACTACCTTTCTATAATATATGTATTTATTAAAAACCTACAGAATTACCACATCCGCAACTTGTTTTCTGCGACGGGTTGTTGAATATAAAACTCTCACCCATCATATCTTTCTTGTAATCAATCGTCGCTTCCTCTAAATACATACTACTCGCCGCATCTACTACCATCTTATGCGACTCGCTAAGAGGAAACTCAAAATCATCGTCTTCCTGTTTTTCTTCAACTGCAAAGAAATAAGTAAATCCGTTGCAGCCGCCGCCTTGCAATCCAAAGCGAATCATTGTTGCTTTTTCTTCGGTGAGGACTGATATAATTTTTTCTTTTGCTTTTTCTGTAATTGTAATCATATTCTCTTATCCACAATGTGATCTGCCAACCCAAGCTCAACAGCTTCAGGTGCAGTTAGCCATTTATCTCTGTCAAGCAATGTTACAAACTGATCGTATGTTACACCCTTGGAATTGTGCTTAACATACAATTCCGTCATCTCTTTCTTCATTCGAAGACTTTCCCTGAGGTCAATTTCCATATCAGAAACCTTACCCCTTGTACCAGATGCGGGTTGGTGTATCATTGTCATTGTCCGCGGAAGCAAATATCTGTGGCCTGGTGCGCCAGCTTGGGCAATAAACGATCCCATACTTGCCGCCCAACCGATAGCATATGTATGAACCGGGCACTTAATGTATTGCATGACATCATATACCGCTAATCCATCATAGACAGAGCCACCGGGAGACTTGACATACATACTTATCGGTTGCTCTGGATTTTCAGCTTCCAAGAAGAGTAATTGTGCCACGATAACATCACACATATTTTCTTCAACTTCACCTGTAAAGAAAATAACTCTTTCTTTCATCAAGCGTGAATATAGATCATATGAACGCTCACCACGGGCGGTTTGTTCAACTACGATTGGAACCAATGCGTTTCTCATTTTTGTTTTCCTTTGATAAATAGTGTTATGAAAATTAAAGAATTCTTAGGTGAAAGTGCTACCGATGTCGTTGCTCGTTTCTATAAAGAGGCGTCTGCTGATATGGACAAATTTTATAATCCTGAAGATGTAAAATACAAAAATCAAAATAAAGAATATTACGATGAGCACTTCAAACAATGGTTTAGTGAAGAAGTAGTTCCAGTCTTCACCAAGCCAGTCACCAAGCCACAAGCAGAATACACTAATATGCCTAAACAGGGCAAGCTCCAATCCCCTGGCTATCGTGGCTTGCAGTATGCGTTAGCTGCTGCGAATCTACCTTATAACCACAATGTACAAGCATACAAACCTGATCCACAGCGTGTTCTTGCAGCACAAACTATGGACGGTGCTAGGAATAACAACGGTCAGTAACCTTGTAATTTCTTAATTAGTAATCTTTCTAGATCATCTTCTGTGAATTCAAATACCCTTAAATCATAACGATTTGCAAATGACATCATATCCTGCAATAATTGATCAATTTCAATTGCAGATTTGCGTATTGCCGGCATTGCTGCCCTGTCCCAACGCTTAATTATATAGACATTAGTTCCGGATCGCTGGCATAATACTCTATGGCCGTCCTGGGTCATTATTCCGTACATCAATTATAGAACAGCATTGATACTCGCTGCTAAATCCGGATCGTGATTGTCGGCATCTTCGTTGAACCAATCAGTACTCTTCATAGCCCAACTCCAATATGAATGAGGAACTGAAGTCATTAGTTCGCCTTTATGTTTTCCAAAAGGCATTCTTTCATAGATAATAGGTTCAGCTGCCCATTTTGCAATTTGTGGGCCATATGGTTGATCCTTATCAATTAGATTCATTTCCTCCATATAACTTACAAGTGCCTCAAGCAACTTCGCGGTGATATAGGAATCATTGCCAGCACGATGGCAACGCATCTCGATTGGAATATCCAACTCAAGTGCAAATCGTAAATATGGGAGATTTGTTTCTTCAATTGCCTCTACGCCATTGAATAGCTTCTTTGCCATTCTCCAGGTACAAATCCAATTGTGTTTTGATGTATCAATACCGTGTCTTTCTAAAACACGCATATCATAGAAATGATTATGGGCTACAAGATAACCACCAGTATAACCATTTATTACTGATTGAAATACTTCGCTTGAATCGACAAAGGATGGTTTATCTTCAACCATACTATTTGTGATGTAGCAAATTGATTCTACCTTGGGTGGAATAGGACGATCGACAGGCTTGTGTAATTCTTGAAAAATTGTCCAATCATCGTCTTCTCTAATAACGAAGCCAGATTCTACAATTTCAGCAATTTTATAATCATCAGAATTGGTTTCAGTATCTAAAACTAAACAACTCTGTAAGAAATCTTCTTTATGTGACATCGTGAAACTCTCCAGTAAGCAATAGTGTAACAACTACTTACTGAAAAGTCAATCAACCACTAAAGAATAAAGATATCAATATCCTGACATTTTACCGAGACTGGCAAAACGCTTCATCCAGGTTAGCACTTCTTGATCCGCACCTTCCTTAGACTCATCAATTTCTCCGCCTTCGGAATCGGATTCTTGCTCTTTCTTATCCTTAAGCGCCTTTGTCATTGGTTCTTTCTTATCTTCGTCTTTGTCGAAGTCTAGGAAATCGGGCTTGTCGCCTTTCTTTTCACCTAAAGTTACCATGCCGAGAACAGGAGAAACCGATTCCTTTAGCATGTCATATTTCTTTAACGAATTGAGCATTGCTGCTACATCTTTGTCTACATTTTCCATTTGTGGATTTCCTTGTGGTTGCTGTGGTGCAGGTAGGGCCTGTGGTTGATCCCCTGCTGGTTCTTCGGCCGATGATCCGCCTGACTTTGGACGAACCTGATCTGTAAAATATCCAATATTTTCTAATTTCTTTAGTTTCTTTATCTCATCATCTATACTATAAACTTTTGTTTTACCTTCCTTACTATTCATAAGGTGAGGATCTTCATTCATTTCTACCATCAATTTTTCTAATTGAGCACTATGCTGTTTGAGTCCTTTAACTAAATCTGAATAAATGTATGGAAACTTTTCTTTAATCTCTGCCTTGTTTGCAGGGTCATCGGCGATATCATGAAAACATGGTGTCCCGGCATCAAATTGATATTTTTCGGGTCCTGTGGTTCGTTTCCCTAATACTCTGCCATCTCGATCAATATGCTCTGGATCTTTTGGGTAGACTTGAAATAGCATTGCTCTCGACGAGTAATTTTGATAATTACCGTCATAGGTCGAATTAGCCGTACACCACTGTGTTCCTAATCCTAATGCTCTAGCAGCAGCCCAATTGAATACTGTATAAATTGAATAATCCTCATTATCAACAATTTTCGCACGCTTGGCAATTTTGTTTACGGCGGCATTCTTGGCGGCGTCTCTAATCTGGTCTAGTTTATCATGATAATGTGTTGCTAGATATTTTCCTAAATCTCTCACACTATTAAATTTTGGAATATCTTTATGAGTTGCATCAAGCATATCACGATTCTTTAAGAGAGTCCAATCTCTCATATTCATATTCATAACACCTGTGATATCTTCCCAGTTATGACTTCCTGCAATATAGCGACGAACAATCCATTCGCTGTAAGCACCATCACGTGAATAAATTGTCCCCTCATAACCTGCCTTCTCAATTTTATCTAGGTTTTCTAGAAACCATTGAGCAAGTTCTTCGTCTGGTGCTTTCTGGAAAGTTCTACTAGAATTGGCTGGAAAATTCTGTGGATGTGAACGTGCATCATCGCGCATTGCATCAGCAAGTCCCACAACAAGTTTTTTATCAGCAAGAACACGCTGACTGCCCTTTGTCAGGGCAATCGCTTCGGTTAGAAACATCTCTTTAAGATACTGAATGAAATTCATTATAGTCCGACGAGATTATCCCTTAATGCATCTAAGATTGGACGCAATTGTGCAGCATTGCCGGCAGCAGCTTCAGCAGCATATTTGTTAAACTTGTCTGAACGTGCGTGCCCGCCAGATGCCTGTGCAATTGCCTTAGTAATGGCAGATGATAATTCTGATGTCCTAGATCCCCATCCTGAATCAATGCCAACATTACCCGATGTATCCAACGACACTAACAATTGCTTTAGTTTCTGTCCACTTGCGA
>Ga0315273_10001047_pt1 | contig 30652 bp, 20 predicted proteins | sample YL17G02_0_MG_FD_205753 | JGI IMG/M metagenome (GOLD analysis project Ga0315273, IMG submission 205753) | Sediment microbial communities from Yellowstone Lake, YNP, Wyoming, USA - YL17G02_0 | ecosystem: Environmental > Aquatic > Freshwater > Lake > Sediment | place: USA: Wyoming | collected... | reverse complement strand
CGTCGTATCCACGCACACCTGGTACCCAGTCACGCCGCTTGACGCGCCCCAGGCCAGCGTCACCGCACTGCCCAGGCCCGTCGCCCCGTTTGCCGGCGACGCCTTCCCGAACGCCGCCGGCGGCGGCGCCGCACCCACGGTGAAGGACCACCACGTCGAGTTGTCTCCCTCGAACGTGCCGCTCGGCGTCTGCGCCCGCACCTGCCAGTAGTACGTGCCGTTGGTCAAACCCGTCAGCGCACGCCCGGCCCCGCCCCCGTTCGGCCACCAGGCCCCGTCACACGTGTTGTTGTTCGTCGTGTCCCAGCACACCGAGTAGGCCGCATCCGTTAGCGCAGACCACGTCAGCGTCACGGAACTTCCCAGCCCGCTCGTGCCGTTTCCCGGCGTGAGCTTCCCGAAGACTGGAGGCGGAGCCCCGCCGACGGTGAAGCTCCAGCTGGCACCGTTGTCGGCCAGCACCAAGCCGCTCGGTGTCACCGCGCGTACCTGCCAGTAGTACGTCGCGGCCGCCAGGTTCGTGAGTCCCCACGACGTTGCCGCGCCTGCGGATTGCCAACTGGTGTTGCAGTTGTTGTCGTTCACCGTGTCGATGCAGCCCAGGTACTCCGTCGCGCCTGGCATCGCGTTCCAGGTCGCGGTCACGGAATTCCCCAGCCCCGTCGCACCATTGGCCGGCGACACCTTCCCGAAGGTCGCCGGGGGCGTGCCCCCGACGGTGAACCCCCACTCCACGCCGTTGTCGGCGAGGGCCAAGGGGGTGGCGCCCGACATGGCCTTGACCTGCCAGTAGCGCGTCCCGTCCGGCTGGCCGAACAGGACGGACGAAGTGGCGGCGCCGGCCGACACCCACTGGGTCGTGCAGCTGTCGTCCTTCACCGTGTCCACGCACACCCTGTATTCCGTCGCGCCGGCCGCGGTGCTCCATGTCAGGGTGACCGTGCTGGTCAGCCCGGTCGCGCCGTTGGCCGGCGTCAGTTTGTTGAAGAGCGCCGGCGGCGCCGCGCCCACGGAGAACGACCACCACGTTTCGTAGTTGGCGTACGTGGTCACGCCACCCGCCGTCGCGCGTACCTGCCAGTAGTGGGTGCCGTCGGCCAGCCCCGACAACCCGAGCGTCGTGGCGAAACCCGCCACCTGCCACGTTGTATCGCAGGCATTGTTGTTCGTCGTGTCGACACAAACCTCGTACGATGCGCCGGGCATGGTTCCCCAGCTGAGGGTCAGCGAGTTCGGCTGCGTGGTTGCGCCGTTCGCCGGTGACGACTTGCTGAATGTCGGCGATGAGCCGCCGGCTTGGATGCGTTGGCCGAGCACTGCTGACCAGAACTTCGCAGCCACGACGAGCCATTCCGGCCGGTCGGAAGCTGCCGCGACCTGGGCATAGTCGTTGCCCGTCTGTCCTCCCGGAAAGTTCGTCGTGTCGGTCACTCGAATCATGCCGGTAGCGGCACCGCCAGCTGTAACCTCGGCCCCATATATTTCGAGGATGTCTTGGTGGGCGAAGGCGGTCATGAATGAGCCCGTGGTGGGATTGCGGCTCATTCCCAGGGAAGTGATTGTCCCGGTCGGCGCGATCGTGAAGCGTTCGTTGCCTGCGGTGTTGGCCGAATTGATGAGCCGGCCGAGGGTAGCGAAGCCCTCGGGAATCACTCGGTACCATGCGACCAAGTAGCGGTCGTTGACGGGATCATACGAGACGGCGGACGCCCCGTTATAACCGCCGGAGGCACCGTCGACGTCGAACGGCGCACCGAGAAGCTCACCTGTCCCGGCCTTGACGCGCTGCCCTCGCACGCCACCCTGTCTGATTGCGTCTATCCACCACGCGTAGACGACATAGAACTCGTCGGCGACTGGGTTGTAGGTGACACTCGGTTGGGCCTCGAAGGTCGGCGTTGATGTGATCGTGATCGTGCTGCCGAGCATGACTCCGGCGACGGTAAACCGAACCCCGTGTACGTCGTACGGACCGGTGCCGTAGAACACCTGGAATTCTTTGCGGACCGTGGCGTACGCAACCACAGGAGGCGAAGTCGTATAGACAAACTCTGCGCCCACCCGGAAATCCGTAGCCCTGAACAAGGGAATCCCACTCGGCTGGTAGGCAAGCGCGCGTCCATAAAGGACGGGTACGGAGGAATTGACTCGATTGTCCTGCCAGACGACCATGAAGACGCCGTCATCCGAGTCGAAGGTCACTCGGGGCGTCGCCGTGTACTCCAGCGTCGTTGGTATCACGAATGGCGCGGGCCCGAGCGGCGTGCCATCGCCGGACACGAACCGGCCCTTCACCCCGTTGGTGAATTCTCCCCACACGACCAGGTACACACCGTTGTTCGAGTCCCACGCGACATCCGTGTACCTCCCGAAGCCGGTAACGTTGAAGGTGGGGCCCAATCGCGAAGCTTGCGCGGAGGCGGGAGATGCCATCAGGCCTGCGCCCAGAATCAGCAGGATCGCGAGGGCAGCGAGCCGCTGACGGGAAATCAGGCGTTCGTCGGAGAACAGCATAGACATACCAGTAGAATTATCGGCGCGGTTTACGAAGAGATTACGGATTCACATGCACAGACTCCACCTTAGGCGGGCGCGTCGGGCACGGCGCTCGACGAACGCGGAGCCAAAGTGGATCAGTGATGTGCCGCCGCCAAGGCACGACGGTCGAATGCTACTAATCTTACACCCGCCGAGCGTCGTCCGAAAGCGCCGGCCCTGATGGGGCCAGGAACCCGTTCACGGACCGGCGGGCGAGGTGGCCGAATCCGGCCGCCACGCCGCTTGCACGGGCGTCGGTGCCTGTTCTACGATCACGTGATACTGCAACGGACTTGGCGCCTCTCTCGGCCAGTCGGGCACGCGGTCGCATGAAGACGCGCGTGGGGTTGTGGCCCGCGAATTCGTTGCACGTGGATCGAAGCGGGGAGCGAATGCCGACGGGCCGGAGTTGCGGTGAACATGGCAGAGGGTCAGGCTGATGATTGCCGACTCGACCTATGATGCGCGTGAACTCATAGGCCGGCCGGGTGCGGGCGCGGTAACGGGAGCCGTGGCGGCTACCTTGATGCTCGCGCTGATCGCCGGGCTGGACAGCCCGGATTCTGCGCGCGTCTGGCTTGGAGATGTTGCCAGGGTCATGCTGCCGGCCTCGCTCCGGACCCCGGCCTCCCTTGCAGTTGTCGGGTTATTTGTCCATCTCACGGTGGGGAGCCTGTGCGGCGCCTTGTACGCCGCATGTCAGCAACGCACCTCGACAGGTGGACTGTTCGTTGTCGGCGCGTTCTACGGATTCATGATCTGGCTCGTGGGCGACCTGATCCTGGTCCGGTTGTTCGGGGTTGGCCCGCAGTTGCTGCAGACGTGGTCGGGCCTTCTGGTGACCGTGGCGTACGGGTTGATCCTGGCCACATGGGCGGCCCGTTCGCAGAAAGCGTCGGGACGACTCGGCCCGGCCACCAGGCCGGTGGACTGACGGATTCGCCTTCCGGTGACGGGCGGAGTTCGAGAGGGGTAGCAATGGTGAGAGGGCTCGTGGCGACCGTCGGCGAACTGTTCCAGTTCTTGTGGGGTCGCAAGTTGTGGTGGCTGATCCCGATGCTCACCGTCCTGCTCGTGTTCGGCGCCCTGATCGTGCTGGGAACCGTCGCGGGCGTCGGCCCTTTCATCTACACGCTGTTCTAGCGCAGGAGGAAATCCGTCATGGGACTCGTACGCGACGCCTGGCACGCCTGGAAGGCGCGAGCCCACGACATCGGCGAGTTCCAGTCGCGCGTGCTGTTGACTGCCTTCTATTTCACGGTCTTCGTACCGTTCGCCTTGTTGACGCGCCTCTTCAGCGATCCACTCCGACTCCGCCTGGGCTCGCGCGATACGGACTGGTGCGATGTGGCGGCACCCGACGCCAGCATCGAGGCCGCCCGGCGACAGTCCTAGCAACTCTTGGCGCAGATGACGGTTTCGCGACACCTCATGGTGGACCACGATAGGAGTTCGTGACGATGGGACTTCGCGCCGGACGGATCGCGCCGGCCGTCATGGGCCGGCTGATCGCCCCCACCGGCCGTCAATGTTGCCCGCACCGCGGCGAGCAGCGCCGCGAGGCGGCCCTGTAGCGCGCTGCGCGTGCCCATCCCCGTGTGCGCCGGTGTAGTACAATTCGTGCGCGGTGTCGATTCCCGCAACTCATACAACTGTGTGGCCCCGTGACTGGCAGAACGGGTCGCTAGGCACGTCAACGTCCGGCTGGTCCTGATGTATATCCTCGGTATTTCCGCCTTCTATCACGACTCTGCCGCGGCGCTGCTGGCCGACGGTGACCTCGTCGCAGCCGCTCAGGAGGAGCGCTTTACCCGCGTCAAGTTCGACGCGCGGTTTCCCGCCGAGGCCATCGGCTTCTGCCTTCGCCAGGCTGGCATCACGGCCCGGGATCTCGACGCGGTTGTGTTCTACGAGAAGCCACTGCCGAAGTTCGAGCGAATCCTGCTGTCTCATCTCAGCACGTTTCCCCGATCCTGGCAGGTGTTCCGCGAGGCGATGATTGCCTGGTTCCGGGAGAAGCTCTGGGTGAGCTCCCTCATCCAGGACAAGCTCCGGGTGCCGCCGGAGCGCGTCCTGTTCGTCGACCACCACCTCAGCCACGCAGCGAGTGCGATGTTCTGTTCGCCGTTCGAGCAGGCGGCGGTCCTGACGATAGACGGGGTCGGTGAATGGACGACGACCGCCGTGGGTCATGCCTCGGCCGATTGGGGAGCGGGGCTGCCGAATGCTATCCATCTGCAGCAGGAGATCCGGTTCCCGCACTCGCTCGGCCTTCTCTACTCCGCGTTCACCGGCTGGTTGGGCTTCAAGGTGAACAGCGGTGAGTACAAGGTGATGGGCATGGCCCCGTACGGCCAGCCTCGATATCTCGACAAGCTCGAGAAACTGGTGCGGGTGCACGCGGACGGAAGCTTCGCCCTGGACATGGACTACTTCACTTTCCATCACTCGCTCTCCGAGACCTGCGGCACCAGGTTCCTGGATCTCTTCGGGCCTGCCCGCCAGCCGGAGAGCCCGTTCTTCACGCGCACCACCGGTGAAGATGTTCGAGGGCGCGAATCGGAAGCTGGCAGGAACCAGTACTACGCCGACGTGGCCGCCAGCGTCCAGGCCTTGACCGAACAGACCATCCTCGGCATGCTCAACCGCCTGCACCACGACACGGGACAGAAGAACCTGGTGATGGCCGGGGGGGTCGCACTGAACAGCGTCGCGAACGGACGCATCATGCGGGAGACACCCTTCGAGCAGGTGTACATCCAGCCGAACGCCGGGGACGCGGGCGGGGCCCTGGGGGCGGCGTTGTACGCCTGGCACGTTCTGTTCGGCAAGCCGCGGAGTTTCGTCATGCGGCATGTCCGTTACGGTGAAGAGTACGACGAGGCGCGGGTCGAGAGATTCCTGAAAGGGCGAGGCGTCGTGTACGAACGCACCGCCCATCCCGACGAGATGATCGACCGGTTGGTCGACGCGATGCTGCGGCAGCAGGTGGTCGGCCTGTTCCAGGGTCGATTCGAGTGGGGACCGCGAGCGCTCGGCAGTCGCTCAATCCTCGCCGATCCACGACAGGCGTCGATGAAAGAGGTTGTCAACACGAAGATCAAGTTCCGGGAGCTCTTCCGGCCGTTTGCCCCCGTGGTGTGCGCCGATGACGCGACGCGGTACTTCAAGCTGGGGAGGGCCGAAGGACAGTACCCGCAGCGCTTCATGCTGATGGTAACGCCAGCCGAGCCGGCCCGGGCGCACGAGATCCCCGCCGTTGTCCATATGGGAACCGCCAGGCTCCAGACCGTCTATCGCGAGGATCATCCGCTCTACCACGATCTCATCCGTCAGTTCGGCCAGGCGACCGGCGTCCCCGTGCTGCTCAACACGAGCTTCAATCTGCGGGGGGAGCCGATCGTGTCGACTCCCGGCGACGCGTTCAATACCTTCTCGAAGAGCGACATCGACGTGCTTGCGATCGGGCCCTTCCTAGTCAGGAAGAACGCCGCCGCCGGAAAAGGCGTCGCGTCACGGGCGCGCGTTCCGGCCTCGGACGGCTTCGATCGGCTGGCTTGCCCGGTGTGCAGGTGCCAGGTCGTTCCTGGCGGGGCGGCAACCGCTACGCTGGCTTGCACCAGGTGCAAGCGGGAGTTCCCGATCGACGACGGCGTTCCCCTCCTCTACTGGCCGACCGACGAAGCAGAGGTCGATCGAGTGAGCGAGATCGTCAAAGGCTTCTATGAGGAGAACCCGTTCCCGGGCTACGAGGATATCGACAGTGCCGACACGCTCGCCGAGAAGGCGAGACGGGGTGTATTCGCCAAACTCCTGGACGACCAGACGCCGCCGGGTTCGACGGTGCTGGAGGTCGGCTGTGGGACTGGCCAGCTCAGCAACTTCCTTGGCGTGCGCGGCCGCACGGTATACGGGGCGGATCTGTGCCTGAATTCACTGAAGCTCGCACGACAGTTTCGCAGCCGCAACCTTCTGCACACGGTCCACTTCGTCCAGATGAATCTGTTTCGACCCGTTTTCGAAGATGCCAGCTTCGACCTGGTCATCTGCAACGGCGTGCTTCACCACACCGACGATCCAGTCGGCGGATTCCGTTCGATCGCGCGATTGGTCCGCCCCGGTGGCCACATCGTGATCGGCCTCTACAACCGGTATGGCCGCGTCTGGACCGACTTGCGCCGGACCCTCTTCAAGCTGTCGGGCAATCGTTTCCGCTCCCTCGACCCGTACCTGTCCGACCCGCAGGTCGACGACCACAAGAAACGAATCTGGTTCGCCGATCAATACTGCCACCCGCACGAGTCGAAACACTCCGTCGAGCAGGTGTTCGACTGGTTCGATCAGGCTGGTTTCGAGTTCATGAACGCGATCCCGAAGCCGACGCCGTTCGGGCGAATGGCCCTGTTCGAACCGCTCTTCGAGCCACACCCACGTGGGTCCGCCACCCAGCATCTGCTGTCGGAGCTGAAACTCGCGCTCTCCGGTGGTGCGGAGGGAGGCTTCTTCGTGATGATCGGCCGGCGGAAGACCTCGAATTGAAGTCTGGACTATAGGTCGGGAGAAACCGGAGTTGCGCGCCGGCGGCCTCGATGGGTATCGCCGCCACATTATGTGACGGCATCCCGCCATCGCCATCGCCCAAGATCCGAATCGGCGGCGCCATCGAGGACGCCGCCGTCAGCACTCTTCTTGGCGGGAGCAGTGCCACTACCGCGTGCGAGGTACGCGTGTCATTCGCTCTGGCGCATGCGCTGGGCTTCAGGCATGAAGTTCCCGAGAACGCGGTAGATCGTCACGCTCAGGCGCGGGCCCGACGGGCGGAATGACAGCGGTACGGCGCCCCTGTCGTAGCCAGGGACGGTCTGCCACGGGAGCTCGCCGTCGATGGCCTCCTGTGTGAGCGGGCCGACGAGTGACGGAGGGAGTCGGACGCGGTGCGCATCCGTGGGAGGGTCAGGCACCACGAGCACGAGTAGATGCCGCCTTGCGTGCGCGGCCACCGACGTCCTCACGCGGCCCCGTCCTGGCGGGTTGACAGGCGTGCGCACGCGAACAGGCCCGCGAGCAGCGCACCCAGCGCCACGACCAGCAGCCATGGCCGCCGCGGATAGACCAAGGCCACACTGTAGCTGCCGTCCTTCGGTGCCTGGAATGCCAACTGTCCGTCGCTCGCGCGCAGCGCCACCGCCGCTCCTTCGCAGACGGCGGTCCATGCCGGGTAGAAATTGGTGCGCACCACCACCTCATCCCCGGCCTTGACATCGGTCAGCGACACCGTTGCTCCCAGCCAGTCGCGCTCCGAGAGCCGGCCGGTTCCGTTCGGTACCACGACATCGCGCGGGTCAGCCTCCAGGAACTCGAAGGCCGTCCAGCGGCCGTGGCTCCAGCGTTTGGCGAACCCCGGCTGGGACGAAAAGTATGCCGTGGAGTCCTTGCTCCAGACGACGGCGTGGCGGATGCCCCACATGCGCAGTTGGCCCGCAAGCTCGGCGACAGGCCACCCGGTGATCGAACGGCTTTGGAACGCGCCGCCAGCCAGCAGGTTGGCACGGAACACGTTCCACTGCCACCCATCCCAGAGGCCGGCATAGAAACGCTTGCCCGTTTCCGCCGCCAGTATCGCTTCCATGTGGGCAATGAAGGGTGTCGCCTCGGTCCGGCGGTTGAGGTCGGCATCCATGTCGCGGTGAAACGCGTTCTCGAGCAGCACGGTGGCCCCGTCGAGGGTGCGCACGTAGTCGACCAGCGGCGGGTCGAGGTCGCGGCGTTCCTCGATGTGGGGAATGTGCCACCAGTACACCTGCACGTACGCGGCCAGCAAGCAGACCAGCACCGCCAGCACCATTCGCGGCGCGCGGAGTTGCACGAGGAACGCCGCAATCGCCACGGCCGGCAGTACGGACTGGAGGTGTAAGGGGCGCACGAACGCGTAGCCGAAGTAAGGGCTGTTCAGGAGGGTCAGTCCCAGCACCGTCAGTGAAGCCCAGGCGTAGAAGGAGGTCCTTCCCCGGCGGCGCCAGGCAAGCAGCAGCAGCACCGGCAGCATGCTTCGCATCAGTCCCGTGAAGTCGTTGAACCATCGCCCCGGGAGGAACAGGATCTCGACGTTGTAATAGATCTGCCGGAGCAGCGGCTCGAACCGGAACGGCAGCGACTGATGGGCGGCATTGCTGACCGTGAAGTAGGCCGGATAGCGCCACGACTCCCACGTCAGCGGCAGCGCGCCGAGTACCGCCACGGCGACGGCGATGGCCGCACGGCCGGTCCTCCGCAGGTCCCGGTAGTAGAGCGCCTCGGCCGCGAACAGCACCGACGTGTAGGCGACGTAGCCCGTGTGGCAATGGCCCATGAGCGCCATGGCTCCCACGAGCAACGGAGCGCCCCAGCGGCGGCCCTTTGACGCGGCGTGGTTCCCCACCAGCGCTGCCACGGCGCAGAACATGCCACTCATGGAGTTGGTGTCGCCGCTGCGACTCATGAAGTAGGAAAACCACCCGGTCACGGTCAGCGCGACGAGGCCGGTCGCGAGGCCGGCCGCGCGGTGCGCCTCGCGATCTTCGCGATCGAGCCTCAGGTCGACGTACACCAGCAGCGGCAACGCCACGAGCACGATCAGGTGAATGGCATGGAAGCCCACTCGCTCGCCCAGCAGGAGCATCGGAATCGCCGCAATCGTGCTCAGTGTCTGCGAGATGTCGGAGGAGGTGTTGTAGCCGCCGAGGAAGTCCCAGCGCCAGCCCGTCGCGGTGCCCCGGGTGTAGAGGGCCAAACCGTCGACGGTCACTTGGAAACGGGTCGCCCAGTTGTCGTGAAAGGGCAGCTGCGTCCACGAGCGCCACGGGAACCACTGGAAGAAGCTCGCCACCAGGAGACCGAGCCCCAGCGACATGGCCGTACGTCCCATCCATCGCGGGGCGTCCCGCTCCGGCCACCGCCGGAGCAGCGCAGCCGACGCCAGCACGAGCAGCAGCACGAACAGCGGCTCCTTACTGCCGTGAATCGATCCCGGCACGTGCGCCCACCGCGCCGTCAGGGCGTAGTTGAGCCACATCAATCCCATCGACATCGCCAACACCACGCGCGACGTCACGGCCCCTCCTTACCGCGGCTCGAACAACCGCGAACGTTTCACATTCAGCGCGTGCAGGTAGTACTGTGCGATGACCAGCAGCGACGCCATGCCGTAGCGGAGGCTGCGGCGGAAGTTGATCGACGAGGCCTCTTCGAAGTAGCGGGCGGGCACGGGGATGTCGCCCAGGCGGAAGCCGAACGCCGCAGCCTGGACAAGGAACTGGCAGTCGAACACGAAGTCGTTGGAGTTGCGCTCCCACGGAATCGTTTCGAGCACGCGCCGTCGGTAGGCCCGCATGCCGCTGTGCCACTCGCCGAGGTTCTGCCCCATCAGCAGGTTCTCGACGACCGTCAGAAACCGATTGGCGATGTACTTGTAGACGGGCATCCCGCCCGCCAGAGCTTCGCGGCGGGTCCGGATTCGATTGCCGCACACGACGTCGCACACATCGTCTCGCAGCAGGCCCGTCAGGTAGGGGACCAACCGCGAGTCATACTGATAGTCGGGGTGGATCATCACCACGATGTCGGCACCGGCGTCGAGAGCCGCCCGGTAGCACGTCTTCTGGTTCCCGCCGTAGCCGGTGTTCGCGGCGTGACGAATGACGCGCAGGCCGAGCGACTCGGCCAGCCGCACGGTGCCGTCGCGCGAGCAGTCATCGACCAGAATGATGAGGTCGACCGTGCCAGGTGGGATGTCGGCGACCGTCCGCTCGAGCGTCTTGGTGGCGTTGTAGGCCGGCATCACGACAACCGTAGACATCGTCCTCACTATCCGGTGGGTGGTGCGCCATGTGGAGCAGGGCCGCGGCCGCCATCGAGGCCCTGGTAATCCATCACCAGATTCGAATGCTATCACGCACGCCTGCGGCCCCGGGGCCTGGAAGCACCCTCTCTGGCAGGAGAAGCGCCATGACCGTGTACTACGTAACGTACAACTGCGATTCGCTCTAGTGGCCAGGGAACTGTGTGCGGAGATACCAGTCAGCCAGGTAATCAGCCATGAACTGGTGCCCGCGAGCCGACCAGTGACAGTCAGCCCGCAAGTACAGCATCTGCGCGTCGGCCGGTTGCGCCTGAGCGTACCCCCGCATGGCCCCGGAGGGATCCAGCAGTTCGATTCCGTGCCGGTCCGCAACGCCTCTCAGCCAGGTCTGCACGCCCGAATCCGCAGGCAGGACACGATTGTCCTGAAAGCCGTCGAGGTAGCGCGCGACAGAACACTCCCCGGGTGAGATCTGGTATGCGTTCGGAACGTAGACGACTACGAGTCGGCCGCCGTCAGCGGCCACGTCCTCAGCGAAACGCTGGATCTCCGCTTCGGTCGCGGCTGCCGCCTGGCGCTGCGCGTCAGTCCACAGATCCAGGGGCCTGATACCCGGCCAGAACTTGCTCCAGGCGATGCCGCTCAGCCTGGCGTCCAACTGGTCCACGGGTCGCGTGAGCAGTGCATCGATCTCCGCGGAGGCGAGCAGCCCATCCCCGGCCATCCGCCGCGCCATGTCCTCTGCGCTCGCCAGGTCTCGCCCGGCGGTCCGGGTGCCGATCATCGAGAGCGCCCGCTTCACGGCCGTCGGGCCGACGCGCTGCAGCATGGTCTCAGCCACCCGAACGGCCCGCACGTGCTTGTACCAGACCCAGCCCGGATCGACGGGCACCACGAAGTGATCGGGGCGTCCATCCGGCCGCATGACCGCCTGGAACGTACGGACTTCGTCACCAAGTGCCCAGAGGTCGTTCCAGAAGAAGAACAGCAGCACCGTTCTCGGATGCAGACGTCGGCCAACCTTCAGGTACCAATTCCATTCAAGGAGCGGCGACCAGCCCCGCATGCCATGAGCGACGACGTTAACCTTCGCCGAGCGCGCGCGGAACGCCGCCTGCAGCCTCGGGCCCAGCGTGGTTTCCCACGGTAGTTGGCGCGCTTCGATCATGCTGTCGCCAAGCAACAGCAGGTCCACCGGTCCAGGGGGAATTTCTGGGCCGCGGATGCCGAGTTTGTTGATTTCGACGACCGCCGGGGGGAACTCGTCAAGCGGTCCCGGCCAATTCACGAATGCCGACCCCGGAGGCGTGATGCTGCGGAACTGCCGCACGTACTCGGACGAGTCCACCTCGCGAAGGTTCTCGCCCAGGTGGAGCAACCGCATCCCGGCCTCGACACCGGCAAGACCCAGAACCACCCCGAAGCTTGCCGCCAGCATGTTGCGGCGCATGGCCTGCGAGGCAAACAGCGCGACACCGACCATGGCCGAGGCGCCGCACGCAAGAAGCGCAGAGACCGCAGAGCCGAACGGCGTAACCCCGATCGCGAGCCCGTCAATTCCGGTGATTCCGAGAACAACCGCGAATCCGATGAGCAGGTTTCGCACAGTCCGGTCGGCGGGGGTCCCATTTCCGGCATGGCCAGCGTTCGTCGATGTGCCGCCACCAACTGGCCGCGCGAAGTACCAGACGAACGACCACGCCGCGAGCGTGTACGTCGCAAACAGCCTCAGCGCCCATGGCCGCTGACTCCACCACGGCCCGGCAACCGCTATCGTGGCCAGGAGGCCGATCCAGGGAGTCACCGCGAAGAACGCGCGGACGACGGGACGCGCGAAGGCCGGCCGGCCAACACCGAGAGCAAGAGGATTGCGTCCGAACAGGGAGCACACCGCGAGGGCAAGGACCAGGCTCCCCGCACCAAGCGCCATCACGTAGGGAGCCGAAAAGCGTCCCGCTCGCACGAATAGCTCTGCATAGATCGCGCCGAGGGCAATAACGTTCAGTGTGCGGAGAAGTTGGTGAACGCGGGCGTCATTCGTCACTGGCGGCGATATTAGCATGGGGGTCTTGAGCCTCAAGTCACGTGGCTGGCGAGTCGCCCAGGGGCGGGCTCTCGTGGCTCAATGATGCGGTTCCCGCCCCAGCCAATTAGCGAAGCTCCGCCTCAAATCGCCGAGGATCCGTCCGCGGATTGCAACGGACCTTCGCTATGAGCGCGCGGCCACAGGGTGCCCGCGCGTAAGACAAATTCCAAAGCGTACGGCAGGAACGTGCCTCATTCGTCACGATCTTGACTTTGGAAGATGTCTAGGAACGCCCCCTACCCCCACGCTCTTGTAGGTCGGCCAATGCAGGAGTACTGGGTCCCCAGCCTCCGGTTGGATTCACATTCGGCAGCGCGGTTCGCGAAGGTCACTTCACTTCTGCTGCGGCCAGCACCCCGCCCGCGGCGTACATGCGCACCCAGCCGGTACTGTCTTCGAGCAGGCGCCTGAGAATCGTAAGGTCTGCCGGTTTGAGGGACTCCAGAACGCGCGCTGCCAGCCGACGTGCTGTCGAGTCGGCGTCACCTGCGACCGTTGTGAGGACGGCGCGCGCGGCGGCGGGTTCGTCGCGGGCAATCGACTCGGCTCCCTTGACGCGGTTGAACGGATCGGGATCGTTCATGAGTTGCCGGGCCGCCGCGGCCACTTCGCCTCGGTCGGAGAGCGGGTCGGCTTCGAGTGCATCCAGCCGCGCACTACCGACGTTGCTCAGGAGCATGGCCTCCACGTTCGGGCTCCCGGCAGTGTCTCCCAGTCGCCTCAAGGCGAGCGCCGCCTTGGAGCGCACCCGGGGTTCGTCGTCGGAGAGCAGCTTCCTGATCTCGGGAATCGCCGCCTTGTAGTCCAGCACGGCCAGCGCCTCCGCGGCCTCAAGCCTCGTCGTCCAGTCTGGGTCCTTCAGCAGCGGCAGGAGCACCTGGGCCTGGTCTCTCAGCCCGGAACGGCGAATCGCCTCTACGACGTGGCTTTTGTCCCGCGGTGTGCCCGACGACGCCATGCCTGCGAGGCGAGCGATGGCGGCCGTGTCACCCAACCGAGCGAGCGCCCCATTGGCCAGTGCCGCGACCGGTGTGCCGGTGGCGTCGGTCGCCATGCGCTGCAACTCGACTGGCGCCTGGGTGTCGCCGTAGCGCGCGAGCCGCTCCCAGGCTTCCACCTGCAGCCGTGGGTCGGACACGGCGTGGGTCGCGATGGCGCGCAACTCGTCAGCAGCAATCGGGCTCAGAAGCTCAGCGTCCGGCCGGTGGTTGGCTGCGACAAACCGGTCGTACGCGTCGTACGCCCGCCGTGTGTCTCCCCCCGCCACCGCCTCCTGGATGGCGGCCTTCACTGCCGCCCGATTCGCTGGAGCCGTCTGGGCCAGCGCCGGCTGCGCCGCCGCCGACCAACCAAGGAATACCACGGGTACGAAGACAGCGAATTTCATGGCCTGTTACCTGCAGAGCGGAACTCCTAGGGGGCACGCTCCCACGTCCGTGTCGGCGTGTCAACCTCTGCAGTGTACCGAACGGGGGTGAGGAAGGTCAACGAGACGGCGCCTGGCTCACACTCCCGGCGCGCCAGGGCGAGTCACGTCAGATCATGGGCTGGGGTAAGATGCGGGCGGTGTTCAAGAAACTCAGGGAGCTCACCGTCAACCTGACGGTCTACGGCGTCGGCGACGTCGCCGTCCAGTTCGCGAGTTTCCTGCTGCTGCCGGTCTACACGATCGTCCTCTCGCCGACCGAGTACGGCGCCATCGCGCTGCTCCTCATCGTCGAGCAGGTGATGCGCGTCGTGAACCGCTGGGGCATCGATGCCTCATTCATGCGGTTCTACTACGACTGCTCCGACGCCCGCGCGCGCCGCGAACTCGCCAGCACGGTGTTCTTCTTCCTGCTCGCCGTCAGCGGTGGCCTCACCGCGGCGGCCGTTGCCGCCGCGCCGATCATCGCGCGGCCTCTCTTCGGCGGCGACGACTTCACCGCCGCCCTCCGCATCGTGTTCGTGACGACGCTCTTCGGCAGCGTGTCTTTCCTCCCGTTTCATGTTCTGAGAATCGAAGGGCGCGCGCGGACCTTCGTCGCCCTCACGTTCGCGAACAACCTGTCGACGCTGCTGACGAAGCTGCTGCTGGTGGTCGCGCTGCGGAAGGGCGTGATGGGCGTCGTCCTGGCTGATCTGTTCGTGGCGATCGGCCTGGCGGTCCTACTGGCGCCGAGGTACGCCGCGCTGATCAGGCCGATCTTCTCGCCGCGCCAGCTCCGGGCCTGCCTGCGCTTCGGCCTGCCGCGCGTGCCGCACAGCTTCGCGCACCAGGTGATCGCGGTCGCGGATCGATTCACCCTCAGCCGCTTCGCGCCGCTGCAGCAGGTGGGCGTCTATAACGTCGGCGCCAGCCTCGGCCTCGGATTGAAGCTGTTCCTGAGCGCCTTCGAAACGGCATGGGCTCCGTTCTATTTCCGGGAGATGAAGACGGCCGACGCGCAGCGGACGTTCCGGACGATGTCCACTTACGTGTTCGGCGTTCTGGCGCTGCTGGTAGCGGGGCTCGCGGCGGTAGCGCACGACCTGGTCCGACTGATGACGGTGCCCCGCTTCTACGGCGCCGGCGAGATCGTACCGTGGATCGGCCTCGGGGTCGGCCTGCAGGGCATCTACCTGCTGACGTCGATCGGCTTGAACATCACAAAGCGCACGGCGTACTACCCCGTGGTCACCGGCGCGGCGACGATCGCGGCCATTTCGGCGAGCGTGGTGCTGGTGCCGCGATTCGGGGCGCTCGGCGCGGCGTGGTCGAACGTGATCGCGTACGGCGTGCTCGCCGCGGTCGGCATGGCGCTTTCCCAGCGGTTCTACCCCATCCGCTACGAGTGGCCGCGCATCTGGCGCCTGGTGGCCGCGGCGCTGCTGGCCGCCTTCGCGGGCCGCCTGATCGTAGGGCCGACGGTCGCGCCGCTTGCCGGCGTGCTGGTCCGCGGCACCTGCGCCGTGGCTGTTTTTGCCGCCACGCTGGCCGCGACCGGGTTCTTCCGGCCCCGTGAGATCGTGGCGGCTCGTGAGGGCCTGCTGGGACTGTTCCGCCGCTCCAGGGCCGGCGCCGAGTAGGTCCCTCGGGGTACTTCGAGAATTCGGGATGGTCCGGGCTAGAATGGGACGATTGGAGACAGACACCCAGATGCTCGGACGCCGGGTCCTGCTGTTCAACCCTCCCCTCATCAACGGCGTGGCGTTCACCCGCCAGGGCCGCTGCCAGGAGCGGGAGGAGGTGCTCGGCACGACCAAGCCGCCCTACTCGCTCGCGCTGCTCGCGGCGCTCCTGCGCCAGAAAGGCGTCGAGTGCCGCCTCGTCGATCAGACGGCTGAGCGTCTCTCCACCGAGCAGCTCATCGACAGGCTGAAGACCGAAGGGTTTTCGCCCACGTTGCTCGTCTTCTGCAGTGCCACCCCGACCCTCGATGCCGACGTCGTCGAGGCGCGGAAGCTCAAGCAGGCGTTCGGCGCCCCGCTGGTGTCGTTCGGGCCCCATGCATCGGCGGCACCGCGGGCATCGATGGAGCGCGCCCCCGACGTGGACGCCATGATCGTCGGTGAGCCCGAGGATGCCGTCCTCGAACTCGTCCGCCTCGAGACGTTCGAGCAGGCTGACCGCATCGCCAGTCTGACCATCCGGCGCGGCGGCTCCATCCTGGCGCACCGCACGCTCGGCTCGTACTCGGGCTTCGCGACGATGCCCTACCCGGCGTGGGATCTGCTGCCGCTCGACCGCTACCGCCTGCCGCTCGAGAACACGCGCTACCTGATTGTCGAAACCAGCCGCGGCTGCCCGTACCGTTGCGACTTCTGCGTCGCGCCCGTCATTCAGGGTCACAAGTTCCGCGAACGGGACGCCGTGGCGCTCGCGGACGAGATCGAGGAGGGCAAGAAGCGCTTCGGCATCGACCACTTCTACCTGTGGGGTGATACCGTCACGCTGAACGCGAAGAGCTTTTCCCGTTTCTGCGACGAACTGATCGCGCGCAAGCTCAACGTGCGGTGGTTCGGCAACGGCCGCGCCGACAACCTCACCAGCCCTGAGTTCGTCGCGAAGCTCAGGGCGTCGGGCTGCTGGATGCTGTCGCTCGGCATCGAGTCGGAAGACGACGATGTCCGCAGGGACATGATGAAGAAGCTGGATCGCGAGAAGATCCGCCTCGCTATCCAGAACCTGCGAAAGGCGGGCATCAAGTCGTTTGCATTCTTCATCTTGGGTTACCCGGGCGACACGCAGGAGTCAATCGAACGGACCGCCCGCTTCGCGCGCGAGATCGACCCGGATTTCGCCAACTTCTACCCGGCGGTGCCGTATCCGGGCACCGAGATGTACGAGAAGTGCCGCCGCGACGGGATGCTGGCGACCGACGACTGGTCGAAGCTGGAGTACTCCTACTACGTGCTCCGGAGCGGCGACCTGAACGAAGCGATCGTGATGAGCGCCATCCGCCTGGCCACGCGGCGCTTCTTCCTCCGGCCGTCGTGGATGGCGAGGCACGCGCTGGACCTTGCGCGGATCGTGCGCAGCAGCGGGCCGCTGGTGTGGCACGCGGTCGTCCGCCTGATGCGTGGAGACGAACAGGTGACGGACGGGGCGGCCGCATCGCCGGTATCGCCCGAGGCAAGACGGGTGACCGTGCACCGTGTGGAGGTCGTCAGGCGTGCGCCAGGAGACGATCGGCCTGCTTAGGGCTGAGCTGGCTGCGGGAGGGCCGCGGCTTCCGCTCGCGGCGCTCCCACTGGAAGAGTTGCGCAATCTGGACCAGGAACCCCATCGCCTCGCGGTGGTTCATCTTGCTCTGGCCGGCCGCGCGATCGCTGAAGACGTAGGGCACCTCGACCACCGAACGCACCGTCCCCCTGACCAGGAGTTCGAGGCAGATCTTGAAACCGGCAGCCTTGATCTCGACCCCTGCGATCACCGGGCGCCGCAGCACGAAGAACCCGGATGCCGCGTCGTGGACGGGCGTGACGAGCCGCGCCACGAGGCAGGCAGTGCGCGACATGACGGCCCTGGAGAGCGGCCAGTTCTTCGTCCCGCCGCCTGGGATGTAGCGGCTGCCGACCACCACGTCCGCGCCGGTCTGCTCGAGCGCCGCGACGAGCACCGGCATCCGCTCTGGGGGATGGCTCACGTCGGCGTCCATCACGCCGAGCACCTCGCCCCGCGCCACGGCAAAGCCCGCCATGACCGCGCTGCCGAGGCCGAGCTTACCCGACCGGTGCACGACGCGGACCGGGAGCTCCCGCGCCAGGCTGTCGGCCAGGTCCCCCGTGCCGTCAGGGGAGTTGTCGTCCACGATGATGATCTCGCCGTCGATCCGGGCGTCGCGGAGCACGCCCACGAGAGTTCGGACGAAGTGCTCGAGGCGTTCGCGCTCGTTATAGGTCGGGACGACGAGCGACACCGTCGGGGTGTCAGGCACGGCGGCACTCCTTGCCGGCCCCGCGGGCATCCGGTGCCGCACCGGGGCCGGCCGAAGCCATACGGTATGATATCCCTCGTTTCCGGGACAGGCCCGGAGAGTTCCATGTCATGAGCCGGCCCACCGCCTGGACACTGCTGGTGATCCTCGTGCTGGTCCGCCTGCCCTCCCTCGTGCAGCCGGCGGGCGCGGACCAGGATCTCTACGCCTACGTCGGCCAGGAGATCGCGCGAGGCGGCCTGCCTTACGTCGACGCGTGGGACCAGAAACCGCCGGCAATTCATTACACGTACGCCGTCCTGTACGGCCTGTGGCCGCACCCGTCCGTGGTTGCGGCCGCCGATCTTCTCGCGGCTGCTGCCGTGGCGCTCCTGCTGGTGCGCCTCGAGCGGCGCATGACCGGCGGCCCTGGATTCACGGCAGCGCTCGTCTTCCTCCTGCTTGGCAATCCGGTGTACTCGCGCATGGGCGGCATGTGGCTGCGCTCCCAGTGCGAGACGTTCATCGCGTTGGCTATTACCGGCGCCGTACTGTGCACGCACGCCGCCACGCACGTGCCCACCTCAAACCGCGGGCGTACCTGGGCCCTGCGGTTGTCGGCCGGACTGCTCATCGGCCTGGCCGCGGCGTTCAAGTACAACGCGGCGGTCTACGGGTTCGCCGCCCTTGCCGCCGCGGCCGCATGGAGGTACACCCGGCGGCGCGAGCATCCGAACTGGACAGGCCTGCTCTTCGGGGACGCGACAGGGCTTGCCGCCGGAGCGATGCTGCCGGTCGCCCTCGTCGCGGCGCGTTTCATGTGGGCCGGGGCATGGGACGACCTCTGGCAGGCCACCATCGTCTACAACATGCGGTATTCCGGTGAGACCTACCGCGGCGCGTTCGACATGGTCCGCTACGCCGTGACGTTTCCCGTCCGGCAGGCCAGGGTGGATGGCCTCTGGCTGGCTGGCGGCGCGGGTTGCCTGGTTCTTCTGATCAGGATCCGGCGCGATCCCGGCGCCTTGGCGGCGCTCGCGTGGGTCGCCGCCGCCTGCGCGGCCATCGTCATCAACGGCGGCCGCGGCCTCCCGCAGTACTTCGTCCAGGCGAACCCGGCGCTCGCGATGGCGGCCGCGCTCGGTGCCTGGCATGTCTACCGGGCCGCGCGGGCGCGCTGGATCGTCGCCGTCGCTTCTGCCGTGGCGCTCCTGGCGATGTCGCGGGTCGTGCCACTCCGGAAGGCTGTCGATGCCACGGTGTTCGATGCGCGCTCTGCGGCGGGCGCGATGGCACGCGATGAGTATCTGGCCAGGTTCGGAGGTCAGCGTCCCACCGACAAGCACGTGCCGGCTGCCGTCCGGCGCCTCGGTCAGTACTTCCTGGAGCGCAGCGCGCCGTCGGACACGGTGTTCGTCTGCGGTTTCGCGCAGGGCGCGCTTGTGCAGTCGCACCGGCGGAGCGCCTCACGTTTCTTCTGGAGCCGGCCGCTCGTCGTCGGCTTCAACGAAGGGCGGCCTGGTTACGGCGCCGCCGGCCTGCTCGACGACCTGCGGAAGGCTCACCCGGCAATCGTGGCCCTGCAAGTCAACGACTGGCAACTGGAGGGCATCGACTCCGCCGGCTACTTCATGTCCCGTCCCGCACTGTCTTCGTGGCTGCAGTCGGGCTATGTCCGCCAGGCCGACCTGGACAGCTTCCAGATCTGGGTCCGGAGGCCTTTGTGACGGCGGAGCCGATGCGGGCGGTGCCTGGCATCGAAGACATCGATGCGCGCACCTACCGCTGGTGCCTGCTGATCATCGCCGCGGTGGCCATCCTGCTCCGCGCGATCTTCCCTCTTGCGGATCCGCCCTGGCTGATCCCCGTCGGCGTGGTCTGGCATGACGAGGGGGCGTGGACGCACAACGCGCGGAACATGGCGCTCTTCGGCACGTGGGAAACCGACCGCTGGAATCCCATGTACCTCGCACCGGTGTTCAATGCCCTCGAGTACGCCTCGTTCCGGATTTTCGGCGTCGGGCTATGGCAGGCGAGGCTCGTGTCGGAACTGCTCGGGTTCGCTTCGGTGCTCCTGGTGGCCGGCGCCGTACGGCTTGCTGCCGGACGCACCGCGGGCGCCATGGCCGGTGCGCTCACCGCCACGAACTTCATGTGGGTGATATGGAACCGTGCCGCCCTGCTCGAGACCACGATGGTGGTGCCGATGGCGGCCGCCCTCTATGCGTACGCGCGTGCGGAGCGCGCGAAGGGAAGGCGTGCGGTGTTGTGGGGGGCGCTTGCCGCAGCATTTGCGGTGGCAGCGTTCTTCTCGAAGGCCGCGGCCGCGTTCTTCCTGGCCGCCATCTTCGCGGTCGCGATCGCGGGGCTCTGGGACGCCTGGCGCCGGCACGGCGAGGGGCCCGGATCACAGGATGTGGTGAACGCGCACTGGGGCGTCCTGCTGGGCCTCACCGTGTCGGTCGCGATCGCCGCGGCGGTGTTCGTCATTCCGTATTGGACGGAGTTCAGGTTCTACAACTGGCAGATGTCCGTGACGCGCAAGCCCAGCTATACCTGGGAAGCCTTTGTCGATCGCGCCAGCTGGCTGCCGGTCGTCCACGATTTCTTCACCAGGCAGTGGATGCTGCTGCTGCTCGCGCTCGGGGCGCTGTTCAGCACGCTCGCGCGGTGGCAACGGGCGACGGCGGTCGAGCGCCTCTCAGTGGCCTGGGTCCTGTTCGGCGGCGCTGAACTCATCGGCCACGACGTCGGCAACGAGCGGCGGTTCGTGTTTCTCGTGCCACCGCTCATCACGCTTGCCGCGGTCGTGCTGGGCCGCGACCGCCGCCTCCTCGCGCCAGAAACGGCGTCGCTCCGCCTGCGGAACCTGCTCGCGGCCAGCCCGCTGATCGTCTTCGCTTTGTACGTGCTGGCAGGCGCGATCGCGCGCGTCGGATTCGAGCCCCGGATCAGCCCCGGGGTCAGGCTTGGCGCGCTCGCCGCCGTGCTCATGGCCGTCGCGCTCGCGGCCACGTGGCCTCGGCCGGCGCGATGGATGTCGGGTGCGCGCTGGTCGCTGCGCGCATCGGTCCTGCTGCTCCTCGTCATCCTCGTCGGCGACATCGCCGGATTCGTGCAATGGGCCGCTGGCCGCACGTCCTACAACTACCAGGCCATGCGCTCGGTGGCCGAATGGCTGCCGCCCGGCACCCTGGTGCATGGCAAGCTCGCCAACGGCCTTGCTCTCGAGAGCCGGATCAAGCCGGTCTTCATCGGCCGCGGCTTCGGCAACTACGACGACCGTCTGCAGCGCGACGATGTCCGGTACGTACTGACGTACACGCGGCCCTACGTGGGTTACGAGGGCCGCGTCATTCAGGACGTGCTTCGTGCGACGCGCTGGCGCGTCGTGCGGACCTTCCGCGTTGCCGAGACAACCACCGGCGACGATGAGGCGGTCCTGATCGAGAAACTGCCCGGCCCCAGAGTTCCCGCGCCAGCGGAGGCGCGATAGGTGGCCGCTGCCGTTCCGCCGCCCAGACCCGCCGTGTCACCGCCGGGTGCGCTCATGAAGCCGGGTCCGCAGGTGGCGCGGATCGCCGCGCTCGGTCTGCTCACCGCGGCGATCTTCCTAGCGTATGTGCCGGCGGTCGTAGCCGGCCTCGGGTTCGTGTCGGACGATTTCATGATCCTGCAGCGCGTCCGCGACGCGGGCGGGTTGACAGGTGCCGCCTCGTTTTTCGGGCAGTCCTACTACGACTACTACCGGCCGCTTGGTTTCGTGTCGTTCGCGGCGGACTGGACGCTGTGGCGGAACTGGCCGGCCGCCTACCACGCAACCTCGATCCTGCTGCACCTCCTCAACGCCATCCTGGTGTTCCTGCTCGCGCGGCGGCTCGTCGAAGAACAGACCGCGGCCGTGGCGGCGGCGATTTTCGGCCTCCACGTGGTCAACCAGGAAGCGGTGTTCTGGGTGTCCGCGCGCTTTGATCTGCTTGCCACCGCCGGGGCGCTGGCAGTCCTGGTGCTCATCGGGTGGCGCTGGAAATGGAAGTACGCCGGCGCGGCGCTGCTGTATCTCGCCGCATTGCTCGCGAAGGAATCCGTCGTTGCGCTGCCGATCGCCGCCGGCGCCTACCTCTGGTTGATCAGTCGAGAGAAGACCCCGGTGCTGATGCGGGCCTTCGCCTGGCTCGGCGCAGCCGCGGTGGCGTACGTGTTGCTGCGCCAGACGTCCGGGCTCGCGGGGACTGGCGGCGCATCTCGGCTTCCGAAGCTCGCCGCGCTGGCCGTTCTGCTGCTCGTTCAGTTGGCTGCCGCTCATCATTCGAGCGCCTCCCTGCGGAGCTGGCTGTGGGATCGCCGGCATGCGCTCTCCGCGGGAATCGTCGTGGCGCTGCTTGCCATCGGCGGCCTGACGGTGCTCTCGGAGCCGGGGTCGGCTCTGCGCGGCGCATTCGGTGCATTCGGATTCGCCGCGCTTCACTTAGTGTCACCGATTTCCCCGGTTCCCTGGCTCAACCCGCTCCCCGCGTGGCTGACGATCATAGGACTGGCGGCGGCGGGCGCGCTTGTGCTCGCCGCGTGGCGCTTCGCCGGCCGCGAGGTGCTTGCATTCCTTGGCTTCCTGCTGGCGGCCGCTGTCCTGCCCGTGTCGAGCATGACCGAGGGATCGCGTTACTTGTACCTCGCGTCAGTGCCCGTTTCGATCGTCGCTGCATGGGTGTTGTCCACTGTCAGCGGCCGTCGGACCGCCGCGGCCTACACCCTGCTGGCCGTCGTGCTCGTGGCCTTCGGGTGGCAAGTGCGCGCAACCGGTCGAGACTGGCTGTGGGCTTCCGACATGACGTCCCGCGCTGTGGCCACGATCGTCCGCGCGGCGGGCCCTGGCTGCCGCGGGGCGAACGTCTTCCTGGCGACGGCGCCGGTGCGTGTCCATGGCGTGTATGCGAACATCAACGCCGAAGGCCTTGCCGCGCTTGGTGACTGCAGGCCGGCCAGCGTCACGACACTCGTGCGCCTGGGGTATGACGCGCCCGCGGTCGCGGCCGAATTGACGCCTGGCGGCCTGACAATGAGGATCGAGCCGTACTCGGGCGGCTTCGTGACATCGGCTGATCTCCAGAAGTTCAGCATCCAGCTCGGGCCTGGCGTCCAGACAGTCGTGCACAACCCGTTGGGCCGGTTCGAGGCGGCGCCGGCGGGGAACACCTTCGTCATCCGGCAGGCGTTCGCTCATCCGACGGACCCGCAGGCGCGCTGGTTCGTGCTCAGCCGCGGCCAACTGGAGTTTCTCCCGGCCTCTTCACAGGCGACGCCCGCCGGGCAAGACCGGCGCTAGACGGGACGCAGGGCGGCCGCCGGGTCGCCTTACGGCCCGGCTTGCGGGTACAATCGTGAACACGTCATGAGCATGCTGCGTCGACTTGCGAGAGCGGTCATCGGGTACCTGCGCACGCTGCCCGCCGTCAATCGGTGGTACGCGCGGACGCGTTCCAGGTTGTACGAGCGCACTGTGGGAGGCTTCATTCGCGACGGCAGCGGCCGCGCGAACCGATTCCCGGCCGGCATCGTGTACGAGGCGACGATGCGGTGCAACCTGCACTGCGAGTTCTGCTACGTCGGCGATCTCCTGAACATCGAGGGCGAGTGGCGACAGGAAATGCCGATCGAGATGATCCGGCGCGCCTTCCCTGAGCGCGATGGGCTGCAGGTGAATCTCACCGGCGGCGAGATCTTCATGCGCAAGGACGTCATGGATGTCCTCGACCTCTTCGCGCGGAAGAAGTACGTGTGCGGGTACCTCACGACCAACGGCACCATCATCGACGAGCGGCGCGCCGAGGCCCTGGCCGACCTGGCGCTACGCGGGTTTCTGAAGCACATCAGCGTCTCAATCGACGGCCCGGGCGACCTCCACGACGCGGCGCGTGGCGTCAAGGGCACCTTCGAGCGAACGGCCGAGGGGCTCCGGCGGCTGCAGGAGGCGGCCAACCGCAAGGCGGCGCCGCTGCGCGTGAGCATCAATACGACGGTGGCCGCCGAGTCGCTCGCGTCGCTCCACAGCATGGTCGATGTCGCCGAAGAGCTAGGCGTGGACGCGATCGGTCTGAACCACCTGATGTTTGCCACGCCCGAAGAGGCCGAGCAGACGGCCAAGATTCTCGGCGCGGCCGACACCTCGGTGATCGCGACGTTCGTGACCCCTGATCCCGGCCTCGACGCGACCGCCGTTGCCCTGCAGGTCAGGGCCCTCCAGGAGAAATGCCGCGAGAAGGGCATCCGGTTCGACTTCCGGCCAAAGGTCTCGCCGACCATCTTGCAGAACTACTATCGGCCCGGCGCGCCGCTGCTCGGGCGGTGCCTGTATCCGTTCCTGCACGCGCGAGTCGGCTTCAGCGGCAAGGTGTACTTCTGCCCGTTCATCCGCATCGAGGTCGGCGACCTCAACACCTCGTCGATCGAAGAGGTCTGGAACAGCCCGCGCTACGTCGAGCTCAGGAAGCTGCTGCTGGAGCGGAAGCTGTTTCCCGTCTGCCGCCGCTGCTGCAAGGTGGAACTGTCGTCGGAAGCGGTGCCCGCGACGGAAGCCGTGCCTCGACGGCGGGTGATCGCCGTCACCCCGGTCCGTTGAGACCGGTGCGGCCTGGTCCTCGTCACGCCGTCCCCTTTTGCTGATTCGCGGCTCTCACCTGTCGAACCATGTCCGCCCTCACGGCGCTCTCCGCGACGGCATCGTCGAGCAGCGCGTCGACGGTGGGCAGCGGTGACGCGACCAGGAAGATCTGGTACGAGAACAGCCCGCGGGACAACCGGATCAGGAACGCGTTCAGCTTGACGAGAGCCCGTCCGAGAGGACCGTCCCCCACGGCGAGCGGGAACGGTGCTGGGATTCCAGCCAGCCGCTCAATGTTGAACCCGCACTGCTCGAACAGCAGGCGCAGGGTCTTGAAGGTGTAGAGGCGGCCGTGCGTAAGGTCGAGGATGCCCCTGCGCCCATAGTTGAAGTGGCCGAGCAGTGCCTGGAACCGGACCACGCAGAACGTCACGTTGCCCGTCGTCACGATGAACTTCGGCTGATGGCTGAGGGCTGCGGCCCGCAGCCCATCCAGGAACCGCTCGGGTTCCTGGAGGTGTTCGATGATGTCGAGCAGCAGCACGATGTCGTACTGGCGCAGATCGACGTCGAGCGGCGCCGGTTCCTTCCACGTGATGAACGTGCCGAAGGGCGACGGTTCGACCGGGGGCAGCTGGTCGGCGCCGTCGATGCGGCAGTGCTTCTTGAGCAGCTCGCGGGCGAAATCGCCCGGGCCGCACCCGACGTCGAGGACGCGTGAACCGTCGGGAACGGCGGCCAGCGTCGCGGTGTGGGACGATGCGTAACCCAGCTTGAGCCTGTAGTGCCGGTTCCCCGACGCCTCGACGTCGTACTTGCGGTCGTACAGAAGGTTGAGACGATGGAGGCGGCTGCCCACCGTGGCGAACACCACATCCTTGGCGTACTTCAGCCCGTCGACGCGGCAGATCTCGTCTCCGTAGTAGGTCGGGATGGGCACCTCCGCGACCCGGAACCCGCCCAGCAGCAACTGAATGATGATCTCGGTGTCGAAATGGAACACGTTCGAGTTACGTTCGAACGGAAGCGCGCCGAGCGCCGACACGCGGTAGGCGCGGAATCCCGAGTGGAACTCGGAGAGGTGCACGCCTAGCATCCGGTTCTGGAACCAGGTCAGGATCTTGTTCCCGGCGTACTTGTAGAGGGGCATCCCTCCGCGCCGTGCCGCGCCGGGCACCAGCATCCGCGACCCGAAGACCGCATCGGCGGTGCCGTCCACGAGCGGCCGCAGCAGGTCCGGAATGCGCTCGGGGGCGTACTGGCCGTCTCCATGCAGCAGCACCACGAAGTCGACCCCGTGGCGGAGCGCGTAGGCGTAGCCCAGTTTCTGGTTGCCTCCGTAGCCCTGGTTGTGGGCGTTGTACAGGACCGTGACCGGGTGGCCGACCTTGTCAGCGGTCAGCAGGCCCACCTCGAATGTCCGATCACGCGAACTGTCGTCGATGACCAGGACCTCGGCATCCAGCGCCCAGATGCTCGCGGGGATGCGCTCGAGCACGCGGCGCAACGTCGACTCGGCCTCGTACGCGACGACGAAGACGAGCACGCGCGGTGAGCGGCGTTCAACGGACTCACCCACGTTCATTCCTTCTGGCATATGGGGTACAAGGGCGCCCGCACTCCGTGACGTGAGTGCCGAACCGCCCGACGGGAGTGACATGCCGTCCGCGGCTGGTGCGTCACGGCAGGCCGGCAACCGACATCAACGCATCATAGACGACGGCCTGACAGTATTGTGCCTCGGTCTGACCGGGGCGTAAAGAGCGGAGGCGGCAGCGCCTGCCTCGTGGGAGCGGTCGGGCGATTCGGGTATGATGGCCACTCGCTGGAGACAGCCTGTTAGGTCAAAGGACGCACATGCCACTTCGAACGACCCCGCACGACGCCGCACGCAGAGGGCCTGAGCGGTGGTGGCACCGGAAGTGGATCGTGCCGACGACGCTGGCGTTGATGCCTGGGCTTGTCTTCCTGCCGGCGGCTCTGCTGCGCGGGACGTTCTCTTTTGGTGATGTGCAGTGCTACTTCTACCCGTATCACGTGCTGCCCGCCGCGCTGCTGAAGCGTGGCGATCTCCCGCTCTGGAACCCCTACGCATTCAGCGGCATCCCGCTGCTGGCCGATGGCCAGACCGCGCTCTTCTATCCGCCCAACTGGTTGTTCTTCTTCTTGCCGGGCGGTGCGGCACTCAACTACGCCACTTTGATCCAGTTCAGCGTCGCTGGGCTCGGGACGTATCTGCTGCTGCGGACCCTCGGACTGTGGCGGCTGCCCGCGTTTCTCGGCGCGGTGGTCTACATGTTCTGCGGTTGTCTGACGGCTCGGGTCGTCCACCTCTCCATCCTGAGCGGTGCGGCACTCATGCCGTTGGCGCTGTTTTGCGTCGAGCGGGCGTTCCGCGAGAGGCGAAGACCTGCGCCCCAGCAACCCGCCGCTGCGTTCCGTGTGCCGTGGTTCCTCGCGTCGGCCGCGGTGATCGGCATCCAAGCCTTTGCGGGACACCCGCAGGTTCCCGTCTACACGGCCATGGCGCTCGGACTCTATGCGCTGCTCCGCGGCATCGAACGCTGGCGCGATACAGGCAGCGCGACGTGGCTGTGCCGGCTGCTGGCGACCGTCGCAGGCATCTACGTGCTCGGCTGCGGCCTCGCGGCAATCCAGTTGCTTCCGTGGGCTGAACTCGGCGCCTCGTCGACCCGCGCCGCGGGCATCAGCTTCAATCTGGTGTTCAGCACCTCGATGGCCCGCAGCGAGTGGCTCTTGCAGTTGTTCCCCTACCTGTACGGATCGCTCCGGACCGGCCCGTTTGCCGATGAGCCGATGACTCTCTCGCTGGCCGGCCGGTTCATCGAACACTCGGCCTACGTCGGGATGCTGCCCATGGGACTCGCGGTCTACGCCTGTCTCGGCCTGAGATCGCGCAGGACGGCGAAAGGGGCAAATCGCTCGACGTTCTATTCCGTGACGTTCTTTACACTGCTCGCGATCCTCGGCTTGCTGCTGGCCGTAGGCTGGGCCACGCCACTGGCGCACGTCGTGTACCGCATGCCTGTAATCGGAAAACTGCGGGCGGTGGAACGCGCGCTGCTGCTGGTTGACTTCGCTGCCGCGGGTCTGGCGGCGTTCGGCCTGCAGCGCCTGATCGAGGCCGGTTCGCCGGCAGCCGCCCATCGCCGTTGGAGCCTCGCCGCCATCGGAGCGGGCATGGCGGCGCTGCCGGTCGCCGTGGTGCTACTGGCAGCGCAGCCCTGGTTTCAGCGAGCGATGCACCTGCCGACTGAGGCTGTGGCGAACCTCCAGCCCCAGCGGTTGAACACCGCCGTGCCACTCCTGTTCGCCTTCGCCAGCGCTGCGCTGTTCCTGTGGTGGAGCCGGCGTCCGGCCACGCGCGTCGCGCTGGCGCTCGCGGCTGGCCTTCTTCTGCTTGACCTGGGCGGGTACGCGGCCTTGTACAATCCAACCACTGACCCGGGTTTCTACAATCAGCGTCCGGATGTGCTTTCGGCTTTCAACGGCGAACTGCGGCCCTTTCGAAAGGCGATCTTCCTCCCGACATACAACCCCTACGACCCTGCGACCCTGACGACGCTGGCAATGAGTTGGGGCATGGTCTACGGCATCGAAGACATCAATGGCTTCAACTCGCTCCAGCCGCGTCGGTACACCGACTACGTGTTCGGTCCGGACGAGGGCGACGTGTCCTACGGCCTCCTCGGAGACGATCGCCTGCTCAGGGCCGAAAGCCCGATATTGAGTTCCCTGAACGTGCGATACGTACTCCTTCGGGCCGGTTCGTCTTTGCCTGTTGGAGCCGGGTTACGCCGCGTCTGGGAGAACGCCGACGTCATCGTCTACGAGAACATGCTGGCCTATCCGCGAGCCTTCTTCGCCGACACTGTGCAGCGCCTGACTGATTCCGCAGCGATCCTGAAGACCGTGACCGCGGATGGGTTCGACGGGCGTCAGCGTGCCATCGTCGAGACTACTCAGGATCTTTTTGTCCCCGCCACCGCCGCCGGTCAGGCCCAGGTCACGATCCTGGCATGGAAGCCGAACCGAATCGCGTTGGCCTCCAACACGGCCTCGCCGCGATTCCTGGTGCTGAGTGAAATGTACTTTTCAGGTTGGCAGGCGGAGGTGGACGGCGTGGCAACGCCCATCTATCGGACGAACTACCTCTTCCGGGGAATCGTCGTGCCAGCCGGCCAGCACACCGTTACATTCGCCTTCCGCCCCCGGTCGGTCCTTGTCGGCGCAGCAATATCGGGGTTCGCGATCGTTGTCGCAGTGATGCTCATCGTTGCCGGCCGGCGTCCGCGACGACCGGGACCGCGCCACACGCGCGGGGCGGCCTCGGGGTAGTCACAACGCTCTCCCCGGCCCTCGGGGTGTCTTTCGCTGGGGTCTGACCGGTCCGCAGCGTCGCCTGGGAGGTCCTTCGGACATGCGATCCTCGTTCACCCGCCCGCTGGCCGTCCTGGCCGCGAGTGTCGTCGGTGCGTCGCTGGTCATCCACGCCTGGCACGCCGTCAGCACCGCCGCGTACGTGGATTTCGTAACCGGCGTCTGGCTGGCGCTCGCAAACGATCTCGTGCACGGCGTGTTCTACCGCGATCTCTTCGGCCCGGATGGGTACGGGGGCACCCGGTACTTTCCGTTGTTCTTCGCCTCGATCGGTGCGCTGATGCGCCTCGGCCTCAGCCCTCTCGCGTCCGGATTCTTCGTCAGCGCCATCGCGGCTGCCCTGCTCGTGGCCGGAATCCGCCTGTTGCTGTCCCGCTTCCGCCTTCCTGCCGCCATGGCGTCGGCGGTTGCCATCTTCGTGCTTGCGCCGCGGTTCGTGCAGCAGGGGTTGCTCGCGATCAGGAGCGACATCCTCGCGGCCGCGCTGGTCGTCTGGGGCCTCGCCTGCCTGCTGCCGTCCTTCGACGAGGAGCGCCCGAACGCGAAGACACTCGCCGCCGCCGCGGCATTCTTCACCCTGGCCGTGGCCACCAAGGTCACGAGCCTGTATGCGCCGGCCGCTGCAATCGCGGCGCTTGCGTGGGCGGCGCGGCCCGGTGCGGCCATCAGGCTCGGCTGCATGGTCGCCGCCGGAGTCATGGCCATGGTTGCCATCGTGGCGGCCGCGAGCGGCGGGCGCGCGATCGAGTCCTGGCTGGCGTGCGGTTTCGCCGGTGCCGGGATGGGCGATTGGCTGAGGAGCGTACCGTCCGCTTTCTTTTCGCAGATCATCGGGCCGTCGAGGGTGTTCACCAGCGTGCTGCTGGCCGGCGTGGCCGCATGGCTGGTCATGATCCTCTCACGCGGGCCGAAGATGTTGATCGTCGCATTCCCCGTCACGATCGCCGCCACCGCCGCCGTGCTGGCTTCCCCGGGGACCAGCTACACGAATCAACTCATGGATGCCCTCGCCGTAAGTGTCGTGATCGTCGGCTGGACGCTGGCCCGCTACCCGCGATTGCGGCAGCCGGCCGCGCTCGTTCTCCTGCTGCTCGCCGTGGCAGCGGCCCGCCAGAGCCTGGCACCCGTGATGAACGAGGCGCTCCGGCAGCGCGCCTGGCAGGTTTCCGCGGAGCGGGAGGATCTGGTCCGCGAGATGACGGCACGCCGCGCACCGGTTCTTTCAGAATCGCCGGAACTGCTGGCCCTCGCCGGGGTCCGCCCGTACCTGCTCGACCCGTTCACGTTGCGGGTGCTGTCGATTCGACGGCCCGACCTGCTCCGGCACCTGCAGCAGAATCTCGATGCGCGGCAGTTCTCCCGCGTCGTACTCATGTATGACCCTGAAAGCCCGGCGGGACGGGGCTGGTATACGAACGTGGACTTCGGATGGCCCATCGTGTCCAGAATCCTGGCGAACTACGAGCTTGCGGAAGTGAAGGCCGGCCTCCGCGTGTACCGCCCGAAATAGGATGACGGCCGCGGCGCAGGCGTGATCACGCGCTCGACCGGGTTTGCGCCAGTCCCAGTACAAGCGTGATCGACGCACGTCGGTGAGAAAGAAACACTCGAAATGCCCGATCGGTCGTGACAACGTTTGTTTAGCGAAAGAAACAAGCCGCGGCCCGAGGAGGATTCGCAGACCCAAGGCCCCTACGGTAGAATCGCTACGAGGGACGCGTGCGCCGAATTGATCCCGATGCCATTGCTTCACACGCCCGTCGTCGGTTCCGCTCGGAGTACGACTACGCGTTGTTCGAGTACTACCGGAGCGC
>Ga0315273_10001046_pt1 | contig 30653 bp, 29 predicted proteins | sample YL17G02_0_MG_FD_205753 | JGI IMG/M metagenome (GOLD analysis project Ga0315273, IMG submission 205753) | Sediment microbial communities from Yellowstone Lake, YNP, Wyoming, USA - YL17G02_0 | ecosystem: Environmental > Aquatic > Freshwater > Lake > Sediment | place: USA: Wyoming | collected... | reverse complement strand
ACAATTAAACAACCAACGCCTGTTACTGTTGTTCCCAATAAAAGTGGGGACACAAAAAAAACTGATAAAACAGGGCAACCTGCAAAAGAGGGTAGACCAACAAAGCCTGTATCGAAAATATCAGAGGAAACCGAACAGACAAGAACCGAGGGTACAAATCTTGGGAGAGGAGGTAAATTATAATTATGGTAAAACTTATAGGTGATACACTTAGAAATTCTTTAATAGAGCAGATTGGTCATGAAAAATATAATGCTAATCTTTATATGTATATATGTGGATTTTTAAGAAGCAAAGGTTTAGATAATTTATCAAAACATTTTTTAGAACAACACGAAGAAGAGACGGTACATTCCTTAGAATTTTTTAATTTGCTAACCGATTTAAATGCTGATGTTACAATTCCAGAAATAGACGGGATACAACTCCCGTTTGAAAATATTATTGATGTAGCAACAGCTTATTTAAATAGAGAAATATTAACTACAGATAGTATTAGCGAAATCTTAAAGCTATCAATTCAGGATAATAATCCTGTGGTTGAACAAAAATGCAGAGAGATGATTACTAAACAGCAAAAAGAGTATGAAGAAGCTACTACATTCCTCGATAGAGCAACACTAATGCCTGAATGGTGGCAATGCGTAATTTGGGACGCTACCGGAGGGTAAGAATATGTAATGATAATTAATCCTAATATAATTGAAAAAAAGTATAGATGTAATAAATATGTTAAAAGTTGGTTAATACGTCATTATCGTATACCCCTACTAAGTTTCGACAGAAAATATTTTTATTTTGCCGATACAGAAAAGCTAAGAGAGTGTTTGAAAAAAATGCCCTTGGACGTAAAAATATTATCTATACTCTAAGGAAAGGAGGATACACATGCAAAAACTTAGTTTCACTATCGAAAATGCCGAAATGGTTCAAGAGAACCCTGATTCTAAATTTGCTCTTTTGGCTTTAGACTTTTTTGCTTCTGGTGATAATCTTCATGACATGTATATTTCTGAAGAGACATTAATGCGTACAGCAGACACTATTAAAAATTGTCCTCTTGTTTGGAAGTATGATGAAATATTAGATGATGTTTATACACACGACCCTGATGAGGTTCCTTGTGGGTTTGTACCAGAAAGTTCTTCAATAACAAGCAGGAAACTAGAAGATGGAAGAACAATGTTGTCAGCTATAGCTTATGTGTGGAAAAGATATACTGGTCCATTATTAAGTTTCTTCAAGCGAGACGGAAGCAAAAAGCCTGTCAGTGTAGAAATGAGTGTATATAAAACTCAGACCAAGGAAGATGGAAAAACCGAGCTTCTTGATTTTAGGTATGAAGGTATTACTGTTTTGGGAAGTTATGTAACTCCTGCTATACCTATGGCAAACGCAAGCGTTTTATCTTTTGCAAAAGAGTATGAAGATGATTTAGAAAAAGAATTTTCTTTTACTGAAATTATAATTCCAAACAAAGTAAGAGGTAGTGCAGAAAAAGGTCTTGAAATCCGCAAGGAAGAGGGCGGGGGTACATCAACAGGTATAGCCTTCGCACGTTATTTAGTTAAAAACAAAATAATAAGTCCTGAAAAAGTTAAAGAGATTAACAATTATTTTTCCACACATAAATACAAAAAAGATACTGTTGATTGGTTACTTTGGGGTGGAGATTATGGCAAAGAATGGGCGGAAAAAATTTCAGCTAAAATAGACTCTGAAATTGTTACATTCCCCTATAAATCTAAAGAGGATGTAAACCCGGCACTAAAGGGTATTACCCCGCCTATTTCTGTTGAACAAGCAAATGCTATTGCTAGACAAGCAGATTCGATTGGTTCAGATGATAAGAAAAATGGTTGGGCTATTGCTATCAGTTCGTTTAAAGATACACACCATGTAGAAGATGGTAAGTGGATTAAAAACGAGGGTAGTACAGTAAAAGCGTCTGTTGATGAAACAACAGATGAAGAAATTAATGATAAGGAGATGGCTATGGCAGAAAAAACACAAGAAGAAATGGCTCTAGAAGAAGTCAAAGAAGAAGTAAAATTGGCTGCTGATACTGCTAAATCAGAAGAAAAAGAAACCAAAGCAGAGGAAAAGAAAGAAACCCCTGCGGAGGAAAAAGAAGAAGTGAAAAAGGGTATTGAGAAGAAATTCGAATTCCCAATTCAGAAGATGGAAGAAATGTTTGCCGGAGACGAAGATGTTAAAATGGCATTAGAAGAAATGGCAAAAGGAAACGATGCTGATTTTGGTATCGTTGTACAAAGCATGTACGCTAAGATGTGCAAGATGGAAGAATATGCTAAGAAATTAGCAGAAGATAACAAAGCTTATATGGCACAAAACGAGGAGCTTAAGAAATTCAAGGCAGAGTTAGAAGGTCAACAGAAAGCCTTCGCTATTAATGAAACTCTAAAAGAACTCGCTGTATCTGTATATCTTCCTGATGATATTAAGGCTGAAATGAGAGCAGATGCTGAAAATTATACTTTAGAGAATATTGAAGCATGGAAGAATTCTTGTAAAGCGAAATCATTCGATTTTGCAATCAGAATGCCTAAAAATCAAGGCGTTATTGAAGTTGGACTGCCTTTCGGTGGTGCAACAAAAAAAGCAAAAAGCTTATGGGATTAATCCCTAGGCTATTTACAATTTATTTAATTTAAAATAGGAGGTTTTTTATTATGGCACATGGTGTTTTAATTCCCGCAGCAATCGCTGCAATGAATGTTGATTCATACAATAGAAGTGTTATCAGTGCATCAGCTATCGATAATGGTAACGTGCTTGCAATGGGCGCACAATATACTACTGGAAGTTTAGTAGAGGTTTCTCTAGTTACTCAACCAGCAGCAGGTTCACCCGTTAATGCATGGATGGCATATTCTGGTGATGAAATCATTGTTACTGATGCAAAATATAAGGGTCTAGACCCTGATGTACGTAACTTCTGGAATGTTGAGAGAAAAGTTTTCTCTGCTTTCAAACCACAAGTAGGCGACATTGTTATTTTAACAGCAGACAATTTCTCTAACTCATTCTCTTCCCATACATATGCAGTTGGTCAAGCAGACAGCTACAAACTATTATGGGTAGTTGGTGCAGGTCCTACAACTGGTCTAGGCTTCAAATATATTGCAACTACATATATTTCCCTTGCTACAGGCGGTATCGACAGTCAGCGTGTTACAGCTTACAAGCTGGAATGCACTACAGTATAATTTTGGATAAAAGGAGATATATATTATGAAAATCCCAAATCAAGTACTTTCTTTCGCAGGTGAACAGAACTTAACACCTTATAAAATGTTCGTTGATTATTGGAACCATTATCGTGCTATGAACGGTGCGACAAATGTGGAATATCAAAAGAACACAGTTACTCCCGAGGGGGCAGTAATTGAGCTTTCTTTCTCAGAGAAAGAAGAAAAATTAAACGCAGCTTTAAAACGTGAAATTATGCGTGTAGCTGGCGTTACCAATTTCGAGCAATTCCCAATCGAAACTTGGTCGAATCATCCTACTCTCCGTTGGGCAACTTTCGCAGTTGTTTCAGCAGTTATTGATATGGTTCTTCCAGATTCAATCATCGACAGCATCGGAATTTATTCTGATGTACGCACGATTGGTTGGGGCGATTCAGCAGCATTCGATGTAAGTCCTCGTGATTTATTCATCGTTTCTAAAGCTGGTCGTAGCAAGAGAACAACCGAACTCCACAAGCAATTCAAAGGACAGGTAACTGTTATCCCCGAACCTCGTGAAATGACCGTTTATGTTTCTCTTATGAAGGTTTTGGCAGGAAAAGAATCTCTAGCAGAATTTGTAATGAAGATGGTACGTTCATTCGAGACAGCATTAGCTATCGACGTGTACAACGCTTTCTATGTTGCAATGGACGCTGTTGACAGCACTGCTTCAACCGGATTGCTTGTAGCTGGTTATAGCCAAGCAGAATTTGTACGTCTATCACAGACTGTTGCTGCATGGAATGGTGGTACAAAACCAGTTGCTATTGGTACTCAACGTGCTCTAGCAAGTATTCTTCCAGCAAACGCCAACTATCGCTACGAAATCGATAGCGATTTCGTAAAAGTTGGGTATCTACGCAACTTCCAAGGTACTGATATTATGGTACTCCCACAAGTTGCTGATTGGCAGACTCCATTTGGTTTGAAACTTTCAGATTCTCGTATCTGGCTTGTTTCACCTTCATCAATGAAAATTGTTAAGGTTGTATTGGAAGGTTCAGTTCTTTCATACACCAGTGATGTATATGCCAACGCTAATTTGATTCAAACTTCAACTATGATTAAGAGTTGGGGTACTGCTATTGCAACCAATGCAATAGCTGCAACTATTCAATTAGCATAATCTATTATTAGAAAAAAGGGGATAGGGCGAGAACCCAAAAAGACAGTTTTCTCGAATTGTCCTTCCCCTTTTGTACTACGAGAGGTGCAAAATGGAAGAAAATATATCAGGAATTTATTCTATAAAAAATATTTTAAACAATAAAAGATATATTGGTCAAACAATAAATTTAGAAAAAAGAAAAATATGTCATTTTCATAATTTAAAAAATAACTCTCATTTTAATTTTAAATTACAAAGAGATTTTAACGAATATGGAGAAAACAATTTTTTATTTGAAATTCTAATTTATTGTGAACCAAGCGGATTAACTGAATATGAGCAATCCTTTGTTAATTTTTATAAATCGAATATATATAATATTCTTTTAGATTGTGTCAATAGTCAACAAGGAATAAAAATTTCAGAAGAAACAAGAAAAAAAATGAGCATATCCCATCTTGGAAAAAATAATCCCAGATACGGAAAACATCTTTCGGAGGAAACAAGAGAAAAAATTTCAAATAAAAAATCTAAAGAAAATAATCCCATGTTTGGAAAAACAGGAAAAAATCATCCTAGGTTTGGAAAACACCATTCTGATGAAACAAAAGAAAAAATGTCAAATATAAAACTAGGAGAAAATAATCCCATGTTTGGGAGAAATCATTCCGATGAAACAAAGAAGAAAATGTCTGAAAATCATAGTGATTTTTCAGGAGAAAATCATCCTAATTTCGGAAAACATTATTCCAAAGAGCCAAAAGATAAATAAAATATCTCATTAATATATATTAAAACCCGAGGAGAAAAATGAATAAAAAACCATCTACACAGCTTTCAGCCGAGGAAAAAAAAGAACTCGAAGCCTTGAAAGCGAGACTAGCTGAATTGGAATCTACCCCTAATGTAGAAGAAACTGAAAAAGAAGAACGCAAAGAGGGTAAAAAAGATAAAGTTTTGCTAGATGATTATGTCCCTGTTGTAAGCCTTTTACCTTATAGATTAAATCTGTCAACTAAAGAAGGTGGACAAGGAGATATTAAGAAGTTTACTAAATTTGGGGAAGTGAAAAATATTCTCTATAAAGATTTAGTAGATATCATAGAGGTTAATCGTAGCTTTATGGAAGCAGGATATTTTTATATCCTAGACCCCGTTGTTATACGCCAGCATGGGCTGGATGAAGTTTACTCCAAAATATTAACAAAGGAAAAAATAGAAGAGATACTAAATAATGTAAACACAGAATATTGTATTGACCTTTATAATTCAGCTAATGCTGACCAACAAAAGGTAATCGTACAATTGCTTGTCGAAAAAATGAAAACCGACCCCGATTCTGCAAATCTATATACGGTAGATAGAATCTCTCGTTTATCGAAGGTTGATATCACGCAAAAAGCAGCAGATGAAAAGGCTTTGCAAGAAGAAGCAATTGCATTAAATCAACAAACCTAATAACTAAAAAGGAGGTCAAATGGGAACTTCGCTTAGTGAAATCTACGATTTGTTTATGCAAAACGTAACGGACTATAGACTAATCGACCTCTTTAACTCAAGTCAACCAGATTTTGAAAATTATCTAGAAGCATGGTTAATATATGCGATTACAGAGTTTGATATGTGCGACCAGAGTTTGATTTATGATGATAGCACAAAAATTTTCTTAGTTGATTTGAGTGTAACAAATAAAGCTATATTAGCTAAACTAATGGTAAGATACTGGTTACAAAAAACAGTTAATGATGTTACTCAATTTAATCTTCATGTTACTGATAGAGATTTTAAGGTAGCATCAGAAGCACAAAACTTAAGAGAAAAAGTAACATATTTAAATATAGTAAAAGAGGATTGTTCTCAATTGCTTGTTAATTATGGTTATAAAAGAGTAGAGTGGACTGAATGGTATAATCAAGACTTTTCTGGAATATAAGGGGGTGTAGATATGAGTTATACTTATAAATATATCCCCTCTGCTATCATGGCAGGAGCAAAAAAAGGTACAAACCCGAAACAACAATATATCGATATATTTCAAAAGACACTTGATGAACAGTTTTATAACTCTTCAGATTGGTGGACTATCAAAGAAGAAACTTATCTTGGCTCTAATATATATACAGACACAGATGTTCGTATATCACATGTTATCAATGCTGAAACAGGTTTAAAACTTGGAGACGATTGGAAAACTGTATTATTTCCAGATATAAGTCATACTCTAGATATAGGGAAACGTTATATTTTTGATAATAATGTTTGGATGATTATAAACATTGAAACGATAAAAAATATAGCAGCAACATGCACCATTCGAAGATGTAATAATACCCTAAGATGGATTGATGAAGCAACAGGTGCTTATTATGAAGAACCTTGTTGTATAGAATATTTGGTAAAAGAACCTAGAGATTATGCAACCCAAGGCTCTCCTTTTATGACTCCGGGGGGATATCTTCATATAATTACCCAACTAAATCCTAGGACAGCCCTTATAAATGAGAACCAAAGATATCTTTTCGGTAACTCTTTGCATTGGGTTTGTTATAAAGTAACAGGTACTGGTATAAATGATTTTACTAACACAGAAACTTATAATAATAATAGTGCTCAGATACTAACATTAGATATGGTCGCTAATTTTATTAATCAAGAAACAGATGATGTTGTTAATGGAATCGCAGATGTTTATACAAATATATATCATATTAATCTAAGCAGTGGAAGCATAAGTGGCTCCGCTATGAGTACATACCAATTAACAAGTAATGTAACTTACAATGGTGATAGTGCTGTAAGACCTATGGAATGGGCAAGTTCTGATACTAAAATTGCTAGTGTTAGTGGGAGCGGTCTTGTTACTTTAATTTCTAATGGAAACTGTATAATAACAACAGCTATAGTAAATAATTCTGCAAGTGCTTCTTGTTTAGTAACAGTTACCCCTACTCCTACAATAAATAACGAAATACTAATTAGTCCGAATACAAACTATGTTCTGGAAGGAAGTAGTGAAACATATTCGGTTTATTTGTATCAAGATAATATACAAAAATCCGGTTCGTTTGTATTTACATGTAATGGTAGTAATGTTCCTTCTACTAATTATACATTTACACAAACAGATGGAAACCACTTTAAAATCTCAAATATTTTGAGAGACGTAAATTCTTACTTAACGGTAACGTGTACAACAGGTTCTGTAATTGCTCCAAAAGATTTTGTTATATATCTACGTGGCGCATGGCAATTTGACTCGATTTGATAAAGATTATTTTTCAATAAAAAGGAAATCTAATATGAAATATAATTGCGGGATATATAAAATCGAAAACATAAACACTGGTAAATATTATATCGGGCAAAGTAGTGATTTATATATGAGAAAAATTATTCATTTTCGTTCTTTAGAAAATAATAAATCTTTTAATCAATATTTCCAAAGAGCATATAATAAATACGGAAAAAACTCTTTTATTTTTTCTGTATTGTTATATTGTGAACCTTTCGAATTAACTCGCTATGAACAATTTTTTGTAGATAATGGAAAAAGAGAATTTCTTTATAATATACGAGAGTGTGTAAATAGCAATAAAGGAATAATTCGTTCTATAGAAACTAAAAATAAACTGAGTAATTCCCACAAAGGGGAAAAGAATTTTCTATTTGGAAAACATCGCTCTGATGAAACAAAAGAGAAAATATCGAAAAGTCACATTGGAAAAAAACATAAAAAAGAGTCTAAAGAAAAAATATCCAAAAATCACGCCGATGTATCAGGACCAAAAAATCCTAATTTTAAAAAATCGATGTCAAAAGAACAAAAAGATAAAATATCAGAAGCACTAAAGAAATATCATAGTGCAAAAGATAAGGAGAAATAAAATGTTTCCAGATATATTTACACAAGACATTGGAAGTTATGCTTATAATGATTTCAAAGGTTTTAATCAAATATCCTACAATTGTATAAAATACTTGATGGATAATAATGATTCAGTTTGGAAATTATTAAAATATAGAACACCTGATGCTTGGAATATGGCTCCTTTAACCCAAAAAGAAAAAGCAGAATTAATATATGCAGGACAGCAGGATAGCTCTAAATATAATGTATTCATGGATAGTAAACAACCAGATGTTTTAATGGAAGAAACTACTTTGTTGAGAATACAACCTTATTATGCAATGGGTATAAATAGAACAGTTGGTCTTATAGAAGTAAGTTTTGAAATATTTTCTCATTATAAGATTAATCACTTATCAAATTATACAACACGTATAGATACTATAGCAGCAGAAATTCTAGGGTTGTTTAATGGTTCAAATCAGGGTCCTTTAGGGCTATTAGCCATAGACAGAATGATGGACCAAAGTTCTCGCTTGTTTCAAGCCGGACAAATACCGTTTGGTGGAAAACAAATAATATTTGCGACATACTCAGCATAAAAATGAATATACTAAATAATATTACTTATGATTTGCCTGTTGATTATAGAAATATAAAAATATATCCAGTAACAGTAAAAGATTATCTTACTTTTAGTGTTTACTCTAGTTGCTTGCTTTTAGATAAAAACAGTATACCAAATGTAAAAATAATCGAAATGACTGAATTGGAATATATTTATTATGCTAGTAATGAAAATCCAGAAAAAACACCTTATGTATTATATTTTGACAGATTACTTTCTTTATGTCTAAGGGATGATGAAAGTTTTAATGATATAGAAAAAAGTCTTGATAGATATAGAAATGACAATAAAGGGAAACCTTTTTTTATTATTAAAGAAGAAATATATAAACCAGAAGATTTTGACCAATTAAAATTAATAATTGCTAAACAAAATGAAGTAGAGTTAATAGATGAAAATATATCTAAAGAGGTTAGAGATTCATTAGAAAAAGCTAGAGAGTTTAAAAGAAAACTATCTGGTAATAAAAGTATATCTATAGAAGATTATATTGTTTCTCTTTCTGTTTCTACAGGCTGGACTTTTGATTATATATATTCTATGACGATAAGGAAATTTTTAAAAAGTATAAGGAGGATGGATAATCTAATACACTATAAAATTTATTTAGGTGCGTCTATGTCGGGGATGGTTGAGTTTAGAGATAAATCGTTTATCAAGCACTGGTTATCAGATTTAGACGATGAAGATAGATATAGCGATGTCTCTCTTGATATGCAAGAGATGGAGGACAAAATATCATTTGAGAGTGCTAAAAGCACTCCATAATTAAAAATTCAGGAGGTTTTAAGAGAATAATGGAAAAAATATCTGGAATATATTGTATAAAAAATATTAATACTAGAAAATTATACATAGGGCAATCTATTGATATATATAAAGAATGGAATAGTTCTCATAAACCAGCATTAAAATATAATAGACATCACAATAAATATTTACAAAGAGCATGGAATAAATATGGAGAATCAAATTTTAAACATGAAATTATAAAAGAATGCTCAACAAATGAATTAAATTATTTTGAAAAATATTATATAAATTCTCTTTCTTCTCATTATACTAAAAAGGGATATAATATATCTTTTGGAGGTGAATCAATAATGAAAGGTAGAAATCATACTGAAAAAACAAAAGAAAAAATGAGTATTTCTAAACAAAATATGTCTGATGAAACAAAAAATCGAATGAGTGAAAGCAGAATAGGAAAGAAATTAAATAACTCATCATCAGTATATCATGGTGTAAGAAAGAGATTCTCAAATAATAATAGAAATATGTATTGGGAAGCGTCTATCATATTAAATGGAAAATGGACGTATATAGGAATTTCAAAAGATGAAATAAGCGCAGCAAAAAAATATAATGACTATATTTTATCCAATGATATTTCTTATCCTTTAAATATGTTTAATTAAAATCAAGGAGGTTTTAAAAAATATGTCACCTATTAAAAAGTTTTTAACAAGCGTTGCAGATGTTTATGGATATGATAGTAGCGATAACTTGCTATTCGTAGCAAAAACGTTACTAGATAGTTCCATTGAAGTTTCATTAGGTTCTGCACCTGTACGTGGTGGGCGTGGTAATCAGTTGCAATATACTTACTATCACACTGCCGAAATGAAATTCAATTTAACAGAAACACAGTGGAATCTTGAAATGTTGGGTGCAACAGCAGGAGCTACATTCGAACTCGGTAACTATTATGTACAAGAAAATGTAACTGTTACTGCTAGTTCAGGTAGTGTTTCCCAAACCCCACTTGCATTCGAGAGTACAATATATGGTTGGGCAACCTCACCATTAGGTCTTACTCAAAGAGTAACATTTACAAATAGAGGTTTTACAGTTACAGGAACTGAAACAAGCGGTTTATGGTGTGTACGTTACTATACCGCTAATGTAAGTTCAGGTAAAAGTGTTACAATCAAAGCAAGCATGATTCCTCAAGTAGTAAAACTAGTAATGGAAACACAACTAAATTCAGCCGATGTTACCACAAATAAAATCGGTATGGTACAAATTGTTATTCCAAAGGGTCAATTATCGGGTGCTTTCACCGTTTCGATGAAGGCAGATGGTGTATCAAACACTCCTTTAACTGGTACTGCTCTAGCTTATACTCCTGTAGCAACTAGTTTAGACGCATGCAATGTTGATACATACTATGCTAAAATTACGGAAATTATAGATAGCACAAACTGGTATGATAATGTTTACGCATTATCTATTAGTGGTGGAAATCAATCAATTCGTGTAGGAGAAGCTAGAACATTGGTAGTCTATGCTGTACCTTATTCTGGTGCAGCTTTCAAAGTTTCTAACTCGTACCTTACTTTCTGGTCTGGTTCTACTGTTGGTTCTTCTGGCTCTATTAGTGCAGGAAGTGCTACTGGTATTATTACTGGTATAACAAGTGGTTCTGGTCCTTATGTAATAAGTAAGATTACTTCTGCATCTAGTATTGTAACATCAGCATCAATCACAGTAACAGCATAATAAATAAAGGAGAATAAAAAAATATGCCTTTAACATTTAAACAAATTAATGATTTAGATAATTCTATGGTAGCAGCACAACAGGTAAGCCTAGGACAAGTATTAAATTTCTTGTCTGGTAGCTCTTCTGCTAGTTCTGTGTTTATTCCTACTGCTACCTCTACAGTAATAGCAACAGGTATGACTACTGTTGGTTTAGCTATTGTAGCTTTCTCAGGTAGTACATCTGGTTCAACACATACTTACACTACTGTTTCTGGATGTGCTAATGGTTCAATTATTGTGAAAACTTGGTATTTGTCAGGTAGCACATTAGTTGTTGGCGCAGCACCTTTCAACATGGTTACTTGGAGAGCCTACGGTACTTAATAATTAATAAATACACCGTTGTTAGAAATGACAACGGTGTATTTTTTATCTTTTTAAAACACGGAGATATAATGGAAAAAGTTAACTTGCAATTAAAAGCTATAAAAAATAAAACAATTGAATACAATGGTATAGAAATAGAAGTAATGCCTTTTATTTCGTTATCTGAACAGACATTTTTAATTGAAAATTATATTGAAAATTATTTCGGAACACCTAAAGATATTCTAATTAATGATACCAAATATCATTATTTCGAAGCAGAAATTGAATTGAAATACTTAGTAACCTTATTCAAAACCAATATAAATGTAGAAGATTTAGATAATGAATTTTTTACAAACATAGCATTATGGAAAGAAATAACTGATAAAATAGAAAATTGGCATGATTTTAAAAATACATTAGAAAGAGTTATTTGTGACATAAAACAACAAGAAACCTTAGAAAACAGCGTTGGTAAAATAATCAAAGACCTTGTTGAAAAAGGCTATGGTTTATTAGATAAACTTTCTGATTTAAATCCAGAAGAAATTAAAAAAGCAGGGGATGAAGGTTTAAAATTAATCGAAAGATTAGAAAAATCATCTATTCTAAATAACCCCGCTGATAAGGTAGCTATTGCAGAAAATTCTGGTTTAGTAGAAGTAGAAACCAAAGTAATTGAAAAAGCAAATGAAATTAAGACAAGAAAACCAAGAGCGAAGAAGGTAAAATGATAGGTAGATTAAAACGCTCCCTCAATAGAAGATGCCCTGAATGTAAAAGCATTCTTCAAATAAGGGTAAGAGATATAACAGAATTAAGAAATGGAATACAAGTAATTGTACAAGAAGAATATATTGCATGTTCAAATAAAAATTGTGAATATGAAATAGAAATGGAACAAAAAAGAATCCGTAGACAAGAAGATGAATTAGCGTTTTAAAATCATCATTTTATTAAGGAGGAAAAATGTCACCAACGCTTACAGGAGATAAACCAAATACTCCGTATATAATTACAGATGATGGTACACCAGTAAAACTTCAGGGAATGATTGACTATGTAACAAAACAGTATGCAGAACAAAACAAAAAAAGAACATCGGGGGGGAAAGGGGAACTCATAGATGATGGAAAATGGACCGCTGATTACAAACATACAGCAAATCTCGCAGCGGAAAATATGAAAACAATGCTCAAAATTATAATGAAAAAAAAGGCTAGTGCGGAATTGTTAGAAATGGTCATAGATAAACAAGACGAGAGTGTATCTATGAACGCCTCTAGTATGAACTGGAACAATCCCGGCGCAGCAGGTTATTTCTTTGAAGAATTCCTGTTTGGTCTAAAAAAAGATGACAAACAAACCGCAGATTTAGATAAGTATTTGGGTCAAGGATTATCTAGAAGTCAGGCGGTTGAAATAAAGACAAAATCTATATTAGATGCGCAATTAGATGTAGGAGGAATAACTGTCTATGGTCTGGACAAAGAAATTGATGATGCTAAACAAAAGGACTTAAAAACAATAGCATTAGTATATAAGTTACTAATAAAAATGCGAAATCTATTGTATATATATGCAATCAAAAAACCAGAAACTAAAAGGCTAGGTTTTAAAGCAATAACTCTTTATACTGAATTATATATAAAGGCGGTTTATGATTGGATAAATGATAAAACCTTAGCTTATTATAAAGTAACACCCCACAAATCCGAAGATAGCGATGGAACTGTACATATGCAATATGAAATATATATGAATTTAAAAGTAGATGATTTTTTAGGAGGACTTGCAAAACTTCAAAAACTTTATATGACCAGAATTGATTTGTTAAACGAAATAAGAGAGGAACGTATATCAGCAAGAGAGTTCTTTGGTCAGTTAGGAATATTGGAAGGTTATAAAGTTGAATAAATGTAATTTGGAGGTATAATGAAAAAATATGTATACGCATTAGATTTATCACAAAATTCTTCGGGAGTATGTATATTTACCAATGATGGTGAATTTGTAAAAGTGTTTACCATAGACACAAATAGCGAAAAAGAGACTAAGCTGAAACTAAAAATTATTGGCAACGAATTCAAACGAATTGCAAAAGAATATCCTCCCGAAACAATTATAATAGAGCAGGGTTTTACCCTGTATAACCCGAGTACACAAGCTATTTTTAGAGTACAGGGTGTTGTATGTTTTTTGTTCGCTGATTTTGAACAAATATACTACCCCGCTTCTACTGTTAAAAAAGTAGTGGGAGGAAAAGGAAATATGACAAAAGAAGAAGTACACGATGCGATTTTAAAGAAATATCCTAAACTAAAATTTAATAATTACGATGAGTCAGACGCTTATGCTGTCGGACTTACTTATTTCCTTAAGCAAGGAATTATAAAATGAGTAGAAAAACTTTTCGTGATATAATAACAAGTCCTGAACTTACTAAACAAATTAATCCAGAAAATATAAAATTGATGGAAAAATTTCTAAAGGATAAATCCATAAGAACTTCCCCAAAAACAATTGTTGTGTATGAAAGTAATATGACAATGTTTTTAACATGGAATCTCTTATATAATGAAAATAAATTCTTTGTAGATATAAAAAAATTAGAATTCTCTGATTTCTTTTCGTTTGCATCTACCGAACTCAAGTTGGGGTCGGCTAGACTAAACAATCTGAGAAGTACTTTATCCTCTTTGTCTAATTTTATTGAGCGCTTCTTTGATGAAGAATACCCTAATTTTAGAAATGTAATTCTAAAAGTTATTGACTCATCTCCAAAAGAAATGCGTAGAGAAAAAACAATTCTAACAGATAAACAAATTGAAAATCTATTGGAATATCTTAGCAAAAATGATAAGCAACAAGCATGCTGGCTTGCCCTTGCTGTAACCAGTGGGGCTAGATTTACAGAATTATTATGCTTCGAAACTGACTTAATCGATGAAAATAGAACTGCTTTTGGTGATTTATTCTTAGAAACAACTAGGCAAATCAAAACAAAAGGCAGAGGAAAATCAGGCAAATTACTTTATAAATATATTCTTAAAGAAAAATTCTTACCTTTTTATAAAGAATGGTTCATACAGCGGGAACGCATTTTAAAAGAAAAGAAATTAAAACATAATTACTTATTTATAAAACAAGATGGAAACCCCGCTACGGGGGCAACCGTAAGGGGTTGGATAGAAGGTTTTGAGAAACATTTAGAAGTTCCTATATATGCGCATGCACTAAGACACTATTTAGTGACTTTGCTTTCTAAAAAAAATATACCCCAACCATTAATTAAAGAACTAATGGGGTGGAGTAGTTCAGAAATGGTACAAATTTACGATGATACCTCCGCTCGTGACAGAGTATATGAGGGTTTAGAGAACTTAAAATTGTAGTTTTATTAAAGATTGTTGTTGAAGGAGGTGTAATATGGCACAAGTTGGTATGACTGTTAATTTCAAAACCGCTATGGATATAACCCCTGTTAAAAACGGTTTAGCAGAAATAAATAAAACAGTTGCACAGAGTCCTATAGATTTAAAAATAAAAGATACTGGCATAAAAACTGGTATGAGCAAAAAGGAATCCGATGCTTTTTATAAAGAAATAAGGTCAGGCGCAGTAGAATTAGAAAAATTAACTATTCAATATAAAATGTTCCAGAATGTTGCTGGAGGACCTGCTTTTAAAGTTGCTACACAAGCAATTAAAGAAACAAAAGACGCAACTGGTCATCTTTCTAAAGAGATGCGAGATTTAAACGTTCAAAAAATAAAAATGTATGAAGCGGATGCAAGATACAAACAAGTAGGTATGGACCAAGTTGTGCTGAATGCTGGTGCTGCTGCTAGGAAAACAACCTCCGATTTCAACAAAATGAAATTATCGTTAGACGCTAACGAATTGTCTGCTAAAAAGTTCTTAGAAAAATCTAAGAACATGTCCGGGCAACAAGTTAACGATACTAAAAAAGTAGCAGAAGAATTATTAAAACAAAAGAAAGCTTTTGATTTGGCTTTCAGTACTGGAAATGTCAATGCAATGCAAACTGCTGCCCAAAAAGTAAGAGACCTCAATAAAGAAATGCAAATATTAAGGTCTGGTACAGATAGGGGCGCAAACGCTATTCAAGGTTGGGCAGATAGAATAGGTAATGCTATAAAGCAAACTGTCGCATACGGTTTATCCATACAACTTGTTAGAAAAGCACAACAATTATTAAATGATGCTATAAAATATTCTATCGAATTAAACACCGAAATGGTAAAAATTCAGGTGCTTCAAGCAGAAGGTGCACAATCACCAGAAGAAATTCGTGCTCTCGCTGAATCTTATAACAAATTAGGACAAGCAATGGGTACTTCAACACTTGATATTGCAAAAGGTAGTGTTGAATGGTTAAGACAGGGTAGAACAGTTGAAGAAACTCAAAAACTATTAATATCAACTCTTCAACTTTCAAAATTAGGTGCAATGGACGCTGCAGATGCTACCAACTATTTGACCGCTATTACAAATGCTTTTAAATTATCAGCAGATGAAACTGCAACAGTTGTAGATAAACTTATTGCAGTAGATAATATTGCCGCAACAAGTGCTGGTGAACTTGCGACAGCTATGAGATATACTTCTGAATCCGCTCAGTTAGCGGGTGTATCAATGGAACAATTAATTTCATATATTGGTACTGTTTCATCTGTTACTAGACAGAACGCTGAAATGATTGGTCAAGCATTCAAGACCATGTTTGCTAGAATGACCTTGATGAGCGGTGGTGGTGAAGATGAATTTGGTATGACCATCAGTAAAGTAGAAAAATCACTTAGTGCCATAGGAATTGCAGTACGTGATACTAATGATGAATTATTACCTATGGGTGATATACTAGAAGCAGTTGCTGGAAAATGGCAAGGATTAACAGATAGGCAACGTACTGATATTGCTGTTGCTGTAGCAGGTGTACGTCAAAAAGAAGCTTTCCTTGTTTTAATGAATAACATGGATAAAGCTATAACATATCAAACAGCACAATTAAACGCTAATGGTTTAGCACAAGAACGTTATGGTATTTATTTGGAAAGCGTTCAAGCAAAACAAGGGCAATTTAATGCTAAATTAGAAGAATTGAAATCTACAATTGTAAGTGAAGATATAGTTAAAGGTTTTTATGATATAGCCAATTCTTTTCTAGATATGGTAAATAATGCTGGAGGGCTTGTTCCAATTTTAACTACAATTTTAGGGTTGTTTATTGCTATTAAAGGTGTAGAAATACAATCCGCAATTATGGGGGCTATTTCTGCTATAGGTGGTCTTATTACAAAACTTACTGCTGCAGGAGCAGCAGCAACAACTGCATCGGGAGGTATGGCTTTATTTTCATCAGCTTTAGGACCTATAGGTTTAGCTATTACTGCAATTGGTCTTGTAATAACAGGTTATAATTTATATATGGCTGACCATAAGAAGAAGTATGATGAAGCAGCTACAGCAGTACAAGATTATATAGATAAAGTAAATAATATACCAAATGTTACAAAATCTGCCGAAACAGCATTAAATGGTATAAATGAACTATTGCAAAAACAAAAAGAAGAAGGGTTAAAATCAGAAGAATTAGATAAATTAAAAACTTTATATGCTGAATTATATGAATTGGCTCCTAATTTACAATGGAGTTTTCCACAAGGAAATCCTGTACTAGAAATTATACCTTCAGTAGAAGAATTAAATCAAAAAATTATAGAGAATACTTATTTAAACGAAAAGTCTATAGAAGCATTTTCAACTAATCTAGAAGGTATTGGTAAAACATATAAGGAAAATTCTGATTCTATAAAATCTGCAACATTTGAATTAGGATTATTGCAACAAGCACAACATATGAGCAAATTAGAATTTGATGCTTTTTATTATGATTTGCAAAATAAGAGTTTGTCTGAAAAATTAGCTATGGAAAATTATGATGCAGCGGGATATAAAGCTGCTCTTAATATAATGAAACCTATTTATAATAATTTAGTAAATATTGCTCCTGAGCAATTAGGTAGTGCCATAGAAGGCGCTATGATACAAGTCGGTGCTAATATAAGTTCAAAAACACGAGCAAATAGTTCAGTTTCAGAGGGTTGGAGACAGATGTTTGCAGGTGCTCTAGTAAGCACAGACCCTGTTATTAAAAATTGGATAGAAGTTGAAGTACCAGCACTTATTGCAAATGACCCTGTTTTAGGTCCTGCTATTGGAGAAGCTCTTAGAAAAGCTATAGAGGACAATTTACCTAAACAATTAACTATTCCGGGGTTAAGCCCAATGGATTTAATACAGGGAGAACCTGAAGGTCCAAAACAAGAAAATAAAGACCTACAGAGAGGCAATGAAATCTATCGTCAAAAGATAAAGCTCTTAGGAATTGTTAAAAAAGAATATAAATCAATTCAAGATGTTATAGGTGATACCACAAAAAATGAAGAAGATTTAAGAGCGGTTACACAACAATATGTTGATTCTCTAGTTGAAGCAGGAAAAGATGTATCAATAACTGATTTTATGACAGGTGGAGAAATAGACACCAGTAAAATAGAAGATTATAATAATGAGTTATTGAATACAGAAGATTTAATGTTTGAATTATATAATATTTCTCCTCAATTATGGCAACTAGTTACAGATGCAACAGCCGATGCTAAAAATGAATTATTAGGTGTAGCAGATGCTCTTGTACGAGTTCAATTAGCTACAGGACAAACATATGATATTACCGCCTCTCAATCACAAGAGTTTGTCAACTGGTTATCAGCATCCATGTTCAATCTTGTTGAAAATGCAAATCAAGGCATAATGATTACAACCACACAAGGTAAACAAGTTATTGTTTATTCTGCTAATGATATAATGACTCTAATGAATAATAATGAGTTAGCTATTGGAAGTTATATTCAACAAGTAATTGCAATGGTTGGTGCTTCAGCAAGCACAATGGCAGCAAACGTTCAGAGTATTCTAGGTGGTTTGGCTGGTTCATTATTACCCGGTGGTACACCTTTCTTTATGCCTCCTCCAATGACAGGTGGCGGTGGCGGTGGCGGTGGCGGTGGTGGCAACCCCAACCAAGCAGCCATTGATGCTTTAGATGAAGAAATAAAAAAGCAACGTGAGGCTATAGAAGCATTACGAGAAAAATTGAGAGTATATAAAGAATGGATTGACTCACAAAAAGATGCATTAAAACGTCAAAAAGAAGAAGCAGATTTTCTTGAAGATATGGAGAAGAAGTATAAAAAGCTAAATAAAGTAAAAGCACGTTTAGCTTTATTAGCTTTGGATGATAGTGAAGAAGCCCAAAGAGAAATGTTAGAACTTCAAGAAGAAGAAGCCGAACAAGAAGAAGATATAAAGCAAGAGTTAGAAGATAGAAAATATGAAATTATGATTCAGGCTTTGGATGATTTATTAGATGCATTTGAAAAAGCCACTGATGACCAAATAAAAATAATTGAAGATGTAATAAAAGCATTAGAGGACCAGAAAGAAGCGCTTAGTGATGTAGCTGGTGGTGGTGGCGGTGGTGGTGGGTATGCTGGTGTAGGCACAGCAGTTACCAAATTCGGTCAAGAAGCACAACAAGTATTAGCATTTTTACATGCAAAATTAGGCGAATCACATTTAGATTTAGGGAAAACTGAACAAGATTTATATGACCAAGCAATAGCATGGTTAGAATCCGGTAAAAGTATAAAAGAAGTAATACGTTTAATGGAAGAATGGATATTTGAATTAGGAATGGCAAAACTGGCAGCCGAACAAGCAGCAGAAGCAGCAGCAAGATTACAAGCATATCAATCGCAATTACAGACTCAATATGGTAATTATGGTAGTTACACTCTCCCACCCGGAATGAAAGCTGTACCTGTCCACTCAGGAGGTATTGTCACTGAACATGGGGGAAGAATTGCTACTGACGAGTTAAAAGATAACGAAGTTTTTGCAAAATTATTAAGAGGGGAATATGTTGCTACAGAAGGGCAGATGAATAATTTTATGAAAAATATTCTACCAAAAATAGCAACAAATATAGCTATGAATGGAAATTTCCCTCCTGCTCTTAATGGGAGCGGAGGTGCTCCCAATACTAATTTTGAAATAAATATAAATGTGGCAGGTTCTCTTGATAAATCTGTTTTACCTGATATAAAGAAAACTATGATTAAAGAACTAAATAAAATTCTACAAATGAGAGGAATAAAAAGAAGTGCTAATAACTTTACTGTTTAATAAATCTAAATATTTAGTACTTCTTAATAAAGGAGAATAACACATGGCACAATTTTATGCATATGACTTTATATTTGATAATATCCCTTCGCAAAAATGGGATTTAAAGATAATAACTTTTGAAGATGGTTCTTTATTTAATGGAGTAGGAAGTACCGATATCAATATAATAACCCAAAGAGTACTTAGAAAATCAAAACCTTATTATCTAGGTAGAACACAAGAACCCGTTCTAGAATTTCCTCTTACTTTTGGTTCTGCTCATGAAATTACCGCAATAGAAAGAGATTTAATTTCTAGTTGGTTATTCGGCAGGTCAACTTATAAAAAATTATATATACTTCAGGATGATTTACAAGAAATATATTTTAATTGCTTTATGACTAAACCAGAACCTTTATATATCGGCGGTGTAAATTATGCTTTTACATGCCAAGTTGTTTGTGATAGCCCTTGGGCTTATAATTCTGAAAGAATTACTTCTGGAAGCGCTTATAAAAAAGAATCAACCGGAGTTAATTTTAATATATATAATCGTTCTAGCGAAGATGAATATTTATATCCAAAAATCTATTTTCAAGTATTGGAGCCTACTTATCCTTTTCCTACCCAAATAGTTTGGTTTGTAAATAACTCAGATGGGGGTAATAGTAGAATATTTAATTGGAATTATCTGGTTGAAAATGATAGAATAACTGTAGATAATGATTTACAAATAATAACAGGAGTAAATATTGCAAGTAATGGGGCAACTTTCCCCATAGAAGGGTTATTATCTAAATTTACAAGTAAAAATTGGTTTAGATTAATACCCGGTTTAAATAATATATCGATATATGGTTCATTATATTATGAGATTAAATGGACTGAGAGATTGAAAATAGGAGGATAAAATGGTTGCAATACCAGAAGGAATCCCAACTTTTACTTTTGATTATTTTGATTTAGCAGAAATACCAACTTTTATTTTATGTAATCCTAATAAAGAACAATTATATGCTTTAGGAGGAATATCCGAAAGGAAATATTCCGCTAAGTTTAATGCTATGTCAGAATTAACTTTTCGTGCCGATGAACATATAAATAATATTTATATGGAATATTATCCATACCTAGTAAGCAAAAGATTAATATTTGTAGATACTATTGGTTATTTCATGATTACCGATATTGCAGAAACAAACGATGGAATCAGTAAATATAAAGAAATAACTTCTCAGGCACTGGAAGTAGAATTATCTTCAAAAAGACTTGTTGTATATATATCCGGAAGTGCAACCTTTGAAGAAGTCGGAGAAGTTTTTGCTGTACCTGTAAAATTAAATGACCTCTTATTAGATTTAGAACATCAATATTTACCAGATTGGACTCACGGAGAAATTCCGGGAATGGCAAATCCTCCATTGGCAGGAGGAGGAGGGGGAGCATCTAGTAGTGCAGACACAGGTATAGCATCAGATTATAGAAGTTTTGATATTAAAGATAAAACAATATATGATTTTTTGATGAACGATGTGGAGGAAGCATATACATGTGTATTTGATTTTAATACGATTGATAAAATAATAAATATTTATGACCCATATGTACCTATAAAAGAAACAGATATATTTATTTCTCACGATAATCTAATTAAATCAATGATAATAACCGAAGTTACAGATGAATTAGCTACATCATTAGATGTTCATGGTGGTGGAGGTTTAGATATAAGATATGTAAATCCATTAGGAAACAATTATATTTATAATTTTAATTATTTTTTAAATACAAATTGGATGAGCGGAGAATTAATAGATGCTATATATATATGGGAACAAACAGTAGCGTCTAATTTAGAGGAACACTCTACAACTGTACTTGACATGATGAATCTACAAACTACATCAGCAAGTTTAAATACATGGTTAAACATATTGACTGGTTGCCTTGTTTATGCAGAAACATATCTATCAGGGTTAATCGAACAAGACCCTCTACCTCCTCAAGCAGAGATAGATTTAGCAGCAAACAAAGTTGAAGAATTTGAAAATCTTATAACGAGTGCTTGTGCGTCTTTGGAAACTAACGGTAGTGCAATAAATCAAGATATATCAATTCTAAGAAATATTGCGGATATTTGTTCTATATCTGGTTCTGAAAATATTAACTTCACTAATGACCAAATGAAAGCTTTGCAACCATTTATAATACAATCTAGTTATGTTAATGATAATATTACTTTAACAGATATAATGTCTGCTTCAACAGTTATGGAACAATCCGGAAAATTATATGAACAGTCTATAAATGTTCTAGGTAATATGTCTGAACCAAAATATACATTTGAAATTGATAGTGCTAATTTTATGCATATTAAAGATTTTCAAAAATTTAGAGACCAGATAGTATTGGGGGCAACTATTACTATCGAAATAAATCCGGGTACATCTATTTCCCCTGTTCTTTTGGGAATGGATTTAAATTTCGATAATCCTGATGATTTTTCTCTGATTTTTGGAAATCGCCTTCGTATAGATGATGAAGCATATAAATTTAACGATTTAATGAAAAAAGCAACAGAAGCAGGAAATTCCAATAAACTTCGTGGTCAACAGTGGGATAATTGGGCAGTAGGATATAAATCTCATGTTGCTGGTTTTGTTAATTCTGATTTAAACACAGGTGCAAACCAACTTGTAAGTAGCGGTTCAAAACAAATAAAAATCAATCCAGCAGGAATGAGAACTAGAAGAAAAAAAGAAGATGGTAGTTTTCATGAACAACAATTATGGATTATAAATAACGCAATCTATACAACAGAAGATAAATGGCATCATTTTACTAGGGTATTGGGAAGTCAATATATAGACCAAGAACAAAATGGACCAAATGGTATAGAAACTGTACAAATCACAGGCTTCGGTCTTAATCAAAACGCAATCATAGGAGGATTTACTGTAGCTGCATCAGCTATTACATCTGGCTCAACTTTAAACGTAAGTTTAAGTGGAAATAGTGGCTCTTTTAATGTTGTAACTGGTAGATTATCAGCTTTAGATATTATAACAAATAATTTAACTGTAAGTGGTGCATACTCACCCGCTAATATTTCAACAGGCAGTATTACAGCTACTGGAAGTATAACTACTATAGGAAAAATTACAGGTTCTGTTATTTCTGGTTCTACAATTTCTGGTTCGTGGATTTCTGCTTCAACTGTTAATGCAAATGATATTACTACTGTGAATCTAACTGTAAGCGGTGCATACTCACCCGCTAATATATCTACTGGAAGTGTTACAGCTACAGGAAGTATTACATCTGCTACAGTAATAACAGGTTCAATTGTATCTGCCTCTCAAATATTTACTACAAATTTAACTGTCGGTGGTATATATTCACCTGCAAATATTTCAACAGGTAGTGTTACAGCTACAGGAAGTATAACGGGGTCAAGTATAATTGGTTCTAACTTCTATTCAACCGGAAGTTTAAGAATAAGTGGTGGAATATATGTAGGGAACAATGCTGGTATTGTTGGGGGTAAAAACATTAGAACAGAAGGGAATATATCCTCTTCGACAATTAACACAACTGATATTAGTGCTTCTAATATTAATACTACAAATCTAACTTCAACTAACTTTTCACCAGCAAATATTTCAACAGGTTCTATCACTGCCACTGGTAGTATAACAACTACCGGAAGAGTATCAGCATCAGCATTAACATTAGGGGGAGATACAGACATATATCGTGGTGGTTTAAATATTATTGAAACCCCCGATACTCTTCGTGTTTTAGGTGGTATAATAGCAGGTAGTTCACCAACCACTGTTGGTACTGGAAATATAAAAATATTAGGAGGTATGGTTGTAGGAAGTACACTTGGAGAGCCTAACGCCGGAGATTTAATTACAATAAATAATATAAAAATATTAGAAGGTGGAATATATGTAGGAGGTACTGCAACCCCATCTAAAGGAGAAATAACTGGTTCTCGTATATCAGGCTCTTATATAACAGGCTCGTTTATTACAGGCTCTATTATTTCAGCTTCGGTTGTTAATGCAAGTGATATTATAGCAACCAATATTAATGTTTCAAATCTTAATGCTTCAACTTTTAGTCCAGCTAATATAACTACTGGAAGTATTTATGCTTTATGGAGAATAAGTGGTTCATTTGTCACAGGCTCATACATTTCAGCATCCGTAATTGAAGTTCATAATCAATTAAATGCTAGAACTATCACTGCAATTGGTGCAATTACATCAGATACAAGTGTAGCAACAGATGGATATGTACAAGCTGGAAGTGGTCTTATCATTGCAGGAAACGGAGATATTGTAGCTAAACATAACCTATTATCAGCAGGAGGATTATCTGTAGGAAATTCTACACTTGCTGTTGAATGGGGAAATGCACATATACTTAATAGAATATTTACAGGTTCTATAACTGCAACTGGAAGTATTTCAGTAACAGGAAATATTACAGGTTCAACAATCAATGCAACAGATATAATTACAACTAACTTAAATGTAACCAACTTTTCACCTGCTAATATATCTACAGGAAGTATTATTACTACAGGCAGTTTAACAATAGCAGGAAGTGCTACAATAAGCAATAATCTTAATGTAACTAGACAAATTATTTCGGGGTCATTAACTACTTCGGGAACAATATCCACTTTAATAGGAAAAGTTTCTGGCTCAACCCTTGTTGGCACATGGAGCGTATCTGGTTCTATTATTAGTGCATCTGCTATCAGTGCCTCAACAATTAATGCTAGTGATATTGTTGTTACAAATCTTAATGCAACTAATTTCTCACCTGCTAATATTGTAACGGGTAGTATTTCTGCTACTGGTAGTATTATAACTACAGGTAGCATAAAATTAAGCGGAGGTTTATACATAGGAAGTGTTACAAGCAATGTTTCTGCTGGTAATCTAGTTACAACAGGTAGTATAAAAATCGGAAATGGACTTTATGTTGGAAGTGAAACAGGGGTTGTATCTCCGGGACAAATCATTGTATCAGGTAGTATCAAGTCTCTATGGAATATAACAGGTTCTACAGTTAATGCAACCGATGTAATCGCTACTAATGTAAATACTACAAATCTTACTGCAACAAACTTTTCACCTGCTAATGTTTCTACTGGTAGTGTAATTGCTACAGGTAGTATAAAAACTACCCAAACAGTAACTGGCGCTAGTTTAGTAGCCACATGGAGTATATCAGGGTCAATCATTAGTGGTTCAAAAATTACTGGTTCAGGAATATCTGCATCAACTATAAACGCAAGTGATGTTATAGCTACTAATATTAATACCGTCAATTTTAGCGCAACTAATTTTTCACCTGCTAATATCTCTACAGGCAGTGTAACAGCGCTTTATACTGTAACAGGTTCTATAATAACAGGTTCTACAATTACTGGTTCAGCTATTTATGCAACTGATATTACTACTACTAATTTTACTGCAACTAATTTTTCACCTATTAATATTTCAACTGGAAGTATAACTGCCAGCGGAAGTCTAATTACATCTAATATATATACTGGAAGTATTATTATGACAGGTAGCATAGTAGTAACAGGAAGCGCTACAATAAGTAATAATTTAACTGTAATAAGAAAAATCACAGGCTCAATTTTGAGTGGCTCGCTAATATCAGGCTCAAATATAAGTGCTTCAACTGCTAATATAAATGATATTACAGTTGTCAACCTAAATGTAACTAACTTCTCACCTACTAATATATCTACAGGTAGTATAACAGCAACGGGAAGTATAACAGGGTCAAGCATAATTGGTTCTAATTTTTATTCAACTGGAAGCTTAAAAATAGATGGTGGTATTTATGTAGGAAATGACGCTGGTGTTGTACCGGGAGGAAACATTATCACTTCAAACGGTATAGCTATAAGCGGTGGTCTAAATGTAGGTTCTACTTCACCTACTGTAACCGATGGAAGTATCGAAGCTTCAGGAAGTGCAACAATAGATGGTTCTCTTATCGTTGGGTTTTTCGGTGGTGCAACTGATAGAAGTAGAGGTAATATAATAAGTTCCGGTAGTATAAAATTAGATGGGGGCTTATATGTAGGATTTTACAATGGTGTTGTTGGAGGAGGAAATATTGTAGCTGAAGGAGGTATATCAGCTACAGGTAGTATTTCAACTTCTAGTAGTATTTCTGGCTCAACAATAAACGCTACTGACATAATTACTACTAATTTAAATGTAACTAATTTCTCACCTACCAATATATCAACAGGTAGCGTAATTGCAGCAGGAAATATTGAAACTTCATCAAGTATGGTAGTAAATGGCGCATTAATTGTTGGAGATTTCGGAATAGCACCCTCTAGATTCACTGGAAACGTAATAGCTTCTGGAAGTATAAAAGCAGCGGGAGGACTTTATGTAGGAAGTTATGGAGGTACTGTTGCTGGCGGAGATGCCGTTATATCAGGAAGTTTAAGAATAGGAGATGGACTCTCTATTGGCACTACTTCTGTTGGTGCTCCTCCGGGAAGTATAAAAACTACAGGAAGTGTAAAAATCGATGGTGGTCTTTATGTTGGAAATGATGTCGGAAGTGTAACACAAGGAAATATCGTAGCAACAGGAAGTATCTCTATAGGGAAAGGTATTTATGTTGGAGGTTTTGCAAGCACCGCCCCGGAAGGAAGCGTTATAGCTACAGGTAGTATAAAAGCCGGAGATGGTCTTTATGTTGGTTCTACATCAGGTGCTGTATCACCCGGAAACATAGTTGCAAGCGGAAGTATACAAGCAGGAGGGGGTTTATATATTGGTAATGCAACAGGCATAGTATCTCCCGGACAAATTATTGCTTCTGGAAGTATTAGGTCTTTATGGAACATAACAGGCTCTACAGTAAATACAACCGATTTAATTTCTACTAATGTAAATACCACAAATCTTACCGCAACAAATTTTTCCCCTACAAATGTTGCGACGGGTAGCATTTCTGCTACTGGTAGTATAACATCTTCTGGAAGTATAAAATTAGGGGGAGGTTTATATGTAGGTGATACTACTGGTACTGTTTCAGGAGGAAATATCAAAGCAACAGGTAGTATCGCTGCTGCTGGTGGAATTATTTTAGGAAATGCAAGTGGTTCAGCGGGTGCTGGTGATATAGTTTATTCTGGTGTGCTAACCAGTAGTTCAGGTAGATTACCTGTATATGGTTTTTGCCCATTAACAACAGCACTTACATCTACTTGGTGGGATGGTAATGACACTTATATTCCTGCAACTTATAATATCGATACAAGTGCAAGTTTTGGTACTCCGGCTGCTATAAAAGCTATTCTCGTACAAGTAAGCGCACAATTTCCCGCTGCATCTGGCTCTGTATCATTAGCACTGAGACCTCAAGGTGGTGCTTCAAATGCTTTAATAATTAGACCAACAAGTTCTTCTGCAATGATGCCAATGGAAGCTCAGGGAACTATCCCATGTAGTACTGCCGGAGATATAAGTGTTATTGTAACTGGTTCAAGCGCTTATAGATGCTCTATTACTGTTTGGGGCTATTATATATAAAAGTTTATAAAGGAGAAATTATGACAATCACACTCACAAATGCAATTGTTAGAAATATAATCGTTGATTATGAAGGGCAGGTTGTACAAGTCGTCTATACTTTTGTAGATGCAACAGGTAAAGAATGGGGTAATAAAGGCACAGCTTATTTCTTTGTTACTATGCCAGCAGAACCACCAAACGGTTATCCGGATAGTTGGTTTCAACTTCCAGCATCTTATGTCCCAATATTTTTAACTTTAAAGAGTGATGCAGAAACAGCACTAACAACAAAATTTTTAGGGTAATATAAAAGACACATTTTATGATATTAATCAGAGGAAACACTCTTCATATATATAGTGTCTCCTACCAAATTAAAAAGGAGGTTAATATGGACTTAGGAATAAATCCGATACATAGTGTTATATGGCTTGTATCTTTTATCGGATTGATAATTTCAATTGCATATATAATTAAATATAAAGAAAAAAGAGGATACGGTATTACCGCATTAACCTACTTTTTAGATGTTTTCTTATACAATTCGGTATTACATTTACAACTTGTATGGGGATTTCATTTTTTAACTTTACAAGGATTAGAAATATGGTCAGGGGTAGTACGTTTACATAGTTTATTCTTACTGATTTCTTTTTTACTAATTGCACCATCAGCTAGAAATAAATAGGAGGTATATAAATGGATGTAACACAAAATATAGTAATGCAATATCTATTGTTATTTGGAAGTTTAGCGGGGATAATTATATCTATCTTATTTCTAACTAAGCATGGAAATAAAAAAGGATATATTATTGCACCATTTACCTACTTTATAGATGCTTTTCTTTTCTATCTTACTATAGAGTTGGCAGAATATAATATATATATTGTCGCACCACAGCAAATACTGTTTTGGTCAACAGTGGTTAGATTACACGCTTTAATTATATTATTAGCTTATATTATTATTGAACCAAAGAGGATTATAGATAATAAACTTGAAGAGAAACTTCAAAAGGAGGCGAAAAAATAAAAATGGAAATATATGAAATAATTGAATCATTTACTGGTGTACTCTTGTTTGTTTCAATAATAATAAACTTTACAGTATGGGGAATCTGGTTTGCAGATAAGAAATCTAGAACAAAAAATAATTATGCTATAGGACCACTTTTGTTTTCAATCCATTCTGTGATATTTTTATTAGCTAGTAGTTTTAATTTACTTTCTTACCATGTTTATTTTATATGGAGAAATATAGTAGCTTTACACGCAATAACTTTATTAATTTGTTATGGGATATTAATGAGAAATAAAGTAAGGGAAAAGAATTTATGAATGTAACTATATATCATACTATTTTAAGCTCTTTACTAATTGTTGGAATAATTATTGGTTTATTTGTGTGGATTCATTTTAGTTTAAAAAATAAATGCCAGCGTAATTATTCTTTATCTCCCATACTCTTTTCTTTAAACGCTTTCATATATTCTATATTAGCACATTTTGGTTTTCTTTCAAAAGAAGCTTATGTAATATGGGGGGATTTGGTATCAATACATGGAATTATTATACTTATTAGCACAGGATTAGTGCTTATCAAATATACAGGAGGTAAAAAATAATGGATACTACATCGATAGATTCTTCATTAATAGTATCAATAGTCATTGCAGTTGTTGCCATAGTTCCCGGTGTTTGGGCATTAGTTAATCAGGCTAATAAAGATAAAAATCAAGCAAGAATGGATATGAATAAAGCTGCACAAGATGCAGCTATGAATATTATAGCACCATTACAAGCAGAAGTTACCAGACTTCAAGTTAGAGTTATTGAACTTGAAAAAGCCTTGATAGATAAGACTACAGAAATCGGTAGTTTGATGCAAGCTGGTATTGATAAAGATTCAGAAATCCGTACTTTAAAATATGGCATGCTAGATATGCAAAAAAGGTTGAATGTCTTTGAAACAAAAAGAAATAAAGTAAAACAACCAGAAACAGAAGTCACAGAAGAAAGTTTAGGATTAGAACAGAGGCTGGAAGATGATTTAAAATCAGATGAAGCAAAAAAAGAAGAAATAAAACAATATACTTTAAAATCAATTGAGCAATTTTCAAATGGCTCATTGATAAATTTACAAACCAAAACAGAAATGGAGGAATAAAAAATGTTAGAAAATATTTTAATGATTGTTGCCGGGTTAGCCGGGTTAGGTGCATTTGTTTCTATCTTAATAAGTGTGCTTAAAAAAATTGGTCTAATTAAGGATGGTCAATCAGAACAATGGTATCAAGGAATTAGTCTTTTTGTATTCTTAGCAGTAGCAGTTACTTACTTCTTAAAAGTACCGATTGTCTGGTCAGATGTAAATGAATGGCTTAAATTACTTACTTTTGTATTAGGCTATGTCATTCAAATTTTAGGTGGTCAACTTACCTACAATACTATTAAGGGTACACCTTTGCTTGGTTTTAGTTATGAGAAGAATCAACAGAGACTAGAAGCTAAAGCTGGAAAAACACCAGTTAAATAATTAAACAAGGAGAAATATAATGGCTAAAATTTGCCCTGTATGTGGGGGTACAAGAGTTGGTTGTCCTACTTGTTCCTACCCTGCAAAAAGAATACTCCCTAAATTAACTGTATACGATAGAATATACAGGACTTTATATGGTGCAGTTAATTGGGAAGTACAAGGAATAGATATCTCTAAATGGAATGGTAATATGTCTTTCTCTATTACTAAAACCAAATGCCAATATGTAATCATGAGATTGGGTTATGGTACACAATGGAAAGATGCTAATTGCGATACATTTTATCGGGATGCAAGAGCACAAGACATGCCAGTTGGGGTTTATTGGTTTTGCAATATAGGGCAAGATGCCAATCTAACAGCGACAAGTTTCGCAGAAGAAATTGCAACCCATAGTCCACAATTGGATATTGTTTTAGACGCTGAATATACGATTTTAGACCCCACAGGTACATTAAACTGGTTAAAAGCTTGTGATGCAAAATTAACAGCTTTAACTGGTAAAAAAGCTATGATTTATACAAGCGCTGGTTTTTGGAACTCAAAAGTAGCCAGAAGTAATTACTGGACAGGTAGAAATTTGT
>Ga0315273_10001044_pt1 | contig 30673 bp, 32 predicted proteins | sample YL17G02_0_MG_FD_205753 | JGI IMG/M metagenome (GOLD analysis project Ga0315273, IMG submission 205753) | Sediment microbial communities from Yellowstone Lake, YNP, Wyoming, USA - YL17G02_0 | ecosystem: Environmental > Aquatic > Freshwater > Lake > Sediment | place: USA: Wyoming | collected... | reverse complement strand
ATCAATCCCCAATGGAAGATTAGTTTTCTTTAGAACATCCAAAACCTCTTTTTCAGTCAAGGAAGTCATCCAGGCTTTTTCATCATTTTTCTTGCCGCTAAATTTTTTATCAGCATCTTTCAACAGTATTTCAACTTCTTTTTTTGATTTCTTGTTGAGTTCTTGGGCTTCTTTTATTGTTTTTGTTTCTGGAATAATCTCAAATTCTTGAAAATCCGGTTTTCTCTCGCCGCCTTTTGAATGCTTTCCTCCTCCTACGCAATTTCCAATCAGCCTTGGAAATATTTTGGCATCTGGGTTAATTAATTGCCAGACTTTCTTTTTTTGCTCTTTTGCAATTGCCTTTAATATTGCAGATTCTAATGCAAAAAGAGTATTTGCACCGATATTCCTGTCAGTCACATCCTCAATTCTTCTCAAATCCTCAATTTTTTCCAATATTTCTTTTGAAAAATATTCCCCGAATTCTTCAACTGCTTTTATATCCCCTTCGAGAGTTTTCTTATACGGCTTGGCTTCATATTTTCCAACGGATTTCCCGCTTGGAGAGCTTGCAGAAAAATCTCCGATATTTGTTTTTATAGTAACCAGAATAGTTTTATCCTTTCGTGAATCAGATATGGCAGTTGCCTTCACCTTTTTTATTACAACCATAAACTTCAGAAACAAATTTAGCTTATAATCTTTTCTAAAATTATTCCGCTTCCCCGCTTTCTTCTTCTACTTCTTCAGTTTCATCATCGGGCTGAGCAAGCTCCATTATTTCGCCTTCTTCAGTTATCTCTTTTTCTTCTTCATGCTCGAGATTTTCCTTTTTTTTGTCGCTTACCAAAGCCACTTTTCCTCTCTTTAGCTTCTCTTCTTTTTTCTGTGGCATTGGTTTTTTTACAGAAATTGGGAGGATATCGGAATTAAATTCTATCTCAGCAATTTTTAAAGCATCAAATTTTATTCTTTCCAAGTCTTCTTTTTCAATTTTAATAAGCAAAGGTGCATTCATCGCAATCTGGAGAGCTCTTGCTCCTAGAATTCTTGCAATCTCATATTTGCTGAACCCTTCTTTTTCCATTTTTTACGGATTATTTAATATATTTCTCTATTTTTTTAAATACTTCGTTCCTGACCTTTTCTGATAAATCAAGAATTTCCTTTAGCTCTTCAATGCTTATGCTTTCTTTTTCTCCTTTTTGGATTGACGCTATTGTTCCATCATAACTTCCAGTGGTCATTCTTGTCTCGCTCACATCTTCTTCCTCTCTTGTAGGGTCAACAAGAAATTTTTTCCCTATCTTATGAACAGTTATTGACAATGGAACCTTTTTTTCTATTGGAAGCTTGTCTTCAGTCCACTCTCCGCTGACTACCTTGCCTTCTTTTTCGTTATACTTTGGCATTTTTGCTTCTGTTAATGCAACTATTGCTCCAATTCCAGCTGCATCCAGCATGTTTCCATCATCATTTATTGAGTAGATGTCTATGAAAACAGACCATACTTTTTCTCCTTTTTTAATGCATAATTTTTCAAAATTAATGAATCCGCTTTCTCTTATTCCCCTGTCAATGATTCTTCCAATCTCAATTGAATCAAATCCGGGTTTTCCAGAGCTTATTCTTTCTGAACTTAATGGAAGCAATTCTGCAGTTGTCATCAAATTTCCTTTATCTGGAGAATCAGGATATGGCGCTGAAACCTCCAATTTTACTCCAACAATTACTTCAGTTTTTCCGATTTTAACTCGTGCGCTTCCTTCTGCTTTATTTGAAATTCCTGTCTCTATTGAAATTTCTCTGAATTCTTCAGGTTTTCTTCCATCAAATCTTTTTCCTTCTGCTAAGTATGCTTTTACTCTCTCTCTTGTTATTCTTGGTGATTCCATTTTATTTTACTGACTCCTTTAATGCTTTTTTCTGAATTTCATGAATCTTTTCACATGCTTCTTTTGCCATTTCAACTGCTTCTATCAACTGCTCTTTGTTTATTTTTCCGTCTAATTGAAGATGAGTTATTTTTCCGTCTCCAGAAATAGATACTGGGATATCTGTAGCGCCTTCTCCTTCTTCCCAATCTTCTTCTTCTTTTGTTACATCAACAACAAGTTGCTTGTCTATTTTACCGACGGAAATGCTTGAAACAAGGTTTTTCATTGGAATTCCAGCATGTGCCAAAGCCATGGATGCTGCATTTATTCCTGCGCATCTTGTTCCTGCATCTGCTTGTATTATGTTTATGAAAACATCTATCACAGTGCTTGGATATTTTTCAAGCATTAAAACAGGTTCAAGAGCCCATTCAGTAATTTTGCTGATTTCAGTGCTTCTTCTGCTTGGTCCTGGCCTTATTCTTTCTGAAACTGAGAAACTATTCATATTATAATTGCACCTTAAAACACTTTTTTCAGGATTTTGCTGATGCTGTGGATGCATTTTTCTTGGTCCATAAACAGCTGCTATTGCAATTGTGTCCCCTGTTGAGAACATTGCGCTTCCATCTGCATTTGGAATAATTCCAACTTGAGCTTTTATTTCTCTAATTTCATTCGGCTTTCTTCCATCAGGTCTTGTTGTTTTTGCTGCCATTTTATTTTTTATTATTTTCAAACCATTTTTTTAATTCTTCTGTTAAGCCAGTAATAAATGATTTATCGCTTACAAATAATATCGCTTCTTTTGCTACTAATTCTTTTTCAATGCTGTCTCCTTTTATCCATATGTAACCATTTTGTCCAACTGTGATGTTGCATCCAGTCTCATCTTTGATAATTTTAATCATGCTTCCTTCTTTTCCAATAACTCTTGGGACTTTGTTGGGATTTACCTTAATTATTATTCCCTCGTCGATTTTTCCAAGCCCTCTTAATTTTATGCTTAAATCAACTCCTCTCCTGTTTACTCCAACAACCTTAACAACAGCAACATCTCCAATTTCCATAACTTCTTCTAATGCATCTTTGTTAACATATCGTGGGACTTCCATTAATGACAAGAAAGCAGTCCCAGCTGTTCCAATGTCCAGAATCCACCCATTGAATGTGATATTTTCAACTTTTCCAATAATAACATTTCCTCTTCTTGGGATATACACCCCAGATAATGGAATTACTTTTACAAGCCTGTTTGCTTCTTCTGCTAAGCCATATCTGATTGAAACTATCTCGTCGCCTCTCTTCTCAGTCCATTCTCCTGGAAGATAATCTCCTTTTGCAACAACTTCTCCAGGCACAACAATTTTTCTTTCTGTCATTTTAACTCTTTATTTCCTCTGTCAAAGCACTTCCGTGAGTGACTGAATTTAGTTTATCATAAAAGTCCATAATCATTCCAGAAGGAACATTTACTATGATTTTAAGGCTTCCGTTATTGTCCCAATCCTCTTCTTCCTTGTATTGGCTCACAACCCCATATGCTTTTCCTGTATGCACTGCAGGGATTGTAATTTTAATCCTTTTTGTCTCAAGTTTGATTGGAATAATTGCGCCTATTTTTTCAACAATTTCTGTTATTTGGTTTTCTATTGGAGTATTCTTTATGTTTACATGAGCTTGTTCTAATGCCATTTTTATTCTGTCTGGAGTATGAGGATTCCCAGTTTTAGGGTCAATTGCATTGGTTGTGAGAAAATCAACAACTTGTTTGAATTTTTTTTCTTGTTCAGCATCCCTGTGCTCTTGGGTAGTTAAAACCTCACCCTCTTTAATTATTCTTTTTGCTATTTCATTGACATCAGTTGTTCCAAAAGCCTCTCTTAAACTTGAATCAGAAGCTTTTTCTCCTTTCTTAGTGTCGTGAAAAATAAACTCTTCTTGCATGTCAAAAGTTGAAATTAAGCCTTTCTTGAATTTAAAAGCCTCATCTAAATCTACCATAATCTCGTATCTTTTGCCTGCTTTTTTTATTCTAGCTGTAGTAATTGCCATTATACTTTAATTTTTTCTCCTTCTAATCTTTCCATTTTAATATTATCAATCCTTATGAAAGCAAATTCAAATTTATTAATATTAAATTTTTCTGCTTGGATTTCTTTGAAAATTTCCAATGCAATTTTCAAGCCTTTTTTTATTGTAATCTTATCATCATATCTTTCTCTTAGTTTCTCCCTAATTTTTTCATCGTTTTCTCCGATGGCATTTGCATTGTAACCAAGATAATTTCCTGTAACATCGCTTGTGTAAAGTTCTGGCTTTCCATTGTTTATTCCAGAAATCATTAATGAAACTCCAAATGGCCTTGCTCCGCCATACTGGCTGAATTGCTGTTTTATATTTGAAATTTCCTTTACAACCAATTCTGGTTCTATAGGAGAATCATAAGTAACTCTATGCTGTTGTGCAAGAACCTGGCCTCTTTCTATCAGCACTCTTGCATCTGAAACAATCCCAGCAACACTTGTAATAATATGGCTGTCAATTTCATATACTTTATTGGCAGATTTTGAAACAATTAATTTATCATCAATTCTTTTATCTGCAAGTATAAAAATTCCATCTGTGCAAACCATTCCAATGCTGGAGCTTCCAAGTCTAACTGTTTTTTCTGCATATTCCACCTGAAGCAAATGTCCTTCTGGCGAGAACATAGTCGCAGTTCTGTCATAGCCCATTGCCTGGTGCTGCATATCTATAGGCATTTCCATTTTTTATCTTTTTCAAGAGAATTTTATAATATTTCTTAAATTTTTTTCTCTCTGTACAAAAAATAACCACATTTAAGATTTATAAGCCTTTCGCTTTCTTCAAACCCTTTATGCGAAGTATTCCAAATGGAAATTAAAGAATGACAAGCATTTTGGGGTTATTTTCTTAACCCCTTTAAGGTTCCAGAAACTCTTTCTATGTTTATGCTGTCTTCAGAAGCAACTATTGATGCTCTTACTAGATTTAATGCCTCTCTATTTACTGCTATAATTACAGAATCTTTGTTTATTTTAATAAACTTCAGCCCTGTTTCTGCCATACCTAAGATTCCTATGAACTCAAATATGGCTTTTTCTATTTTTTCCTTAAGATTAATGCCTTTAATGAAAAGGTATCTTTTTCTCTCTCTTAAGCTTGAACTCAATGATTTCATGATAAATACAGCAAAACCCACAATAAAAATCTTACTAAAAGCATTTTTAAATGTTAAAGACATATTACCATTGAAAAAGAGGCGAATATAAAATCAAAAATGGAAATCTGCACTGTTGGTGGATATGAAGAAGTAGGAAAAAATATGACTGCTGTGAAGATTGGAGAAGATGTCATAATATTAGATGCAGGGGTATATCTTCCGCCTATTGTGGAATTAGAGGAAAGCGAAACCAAAGAAAAGCTTTCCCTAGAAAAATTGAGAAAAATAGGAGCATTGCCAAATGATATTGTTCTTGAAAAAATTGGATGGAAAGAGAAAGTCAGGGCGATTATCATTGGACACGCTCATCTAGACCATTTAGGAGCTATTCCTTATTTAGCAAATCATTATCCAAATGCAACAATTTATGCTACACCTTTTACAATGGCAGTCCTTGATACTATTTTAGATGATGAAAAAATAAGACTAAGAAACCAGAAAAGAGCAATTAATCCAGATACAAGTTTTATGATTCATGGAAAAAGCGGAACTTACAAGGTAGATTTTGTTCATACAACTCACTCAACTTTGCAGTGCGTTTTCCCAGTTATTCATACTCCTGAAGGCGCTGTTGTTTATGCTCTTGATTTCAAGTTTGATGATTTTCCAGTTATTGGAAACCCTCCAAACTATAGAAAATTAAAAGAAGTAGGAAGGCAAGGGGTAAAAGTATTAGTCATGGATTCTTTATATTCAGGGACAAACAGAAAAACACCGAGTGAAAGAATAGCCAGAAATCTTGTAGAAGAAGCTTTTTCTTCTGCCAGAAACAGAAATGCTGCTTTATTTATTACAACTTTCTCTTCCCACATTGCACGATTGAAAAGCATAGTTGAATTCGGAAGAAGAACTGGAAGGCAGATTGTTTTTGTTGGAAGAAGCCTGAACAAATATGTGCATGCTGCTATGACTGTAAAAAAATGCCCCTTCGCAGGAAGCGTTAGATTAATTAAGTATAGGAGGCAAGTAAATTCCATGCTGGAAAAAATTGAAAAAAATAGGGGAAGATATCTTGTGGTATGCACAGGGCATCAAGGAGAGCCTGGTTCAATAATGGATAGAATAGTAAAGGGAGAAACTCCATTTAAATTTCATCCAGGAGATAATGTAATCTTTTCTTCAAGTATTATCCCAACTCCTGTAAATATTATTGCAAGAGAGAGAATAGACAAGAAGCTTAGAACAACCGGAGTTAAAGTTCAGACAGATGTTCATGTTTCAGGCCATGGAGGAAGAGAAGACATGAGAGAATTGTTATTAATGCTAAAACCCAAGAATGTTATTCCAGCTCATGGTTCTCTTCAGCAAGAGGCTCCATTGATTGAACTATGTTCAGAGCTCGGATATAAATTTGGAGAAACATCTCATTTAAGTTCAAATGGGAAGGTTTTAACTTTTTAAAATGCCAAATTATGATTTAATAGAAGGAATAAGGCTTGCCTTGGCTAAAGGATATAGTTTAGAACAGGCAATGATGAGTTTTTATAATGCAGGATACCCCAGAGAAGAAATAGAAGAGGCTGCAAGAGTTTTAATATATCATCCTTCAATTCCATTATCGCATCCAGAAAAACAAATTCCAGAAGAATTGAAAAAGCCAGTTAAAGCAATTCCTCCGTCAGAATTTTTAATTAAGCCATCTTTAGAATTGGAAAAGCAGATAATCTCAAAATATGGAGAAGAAAGCAAAACAAAAAACAAAGTAGCAATAGGAGTTTTGATATTTTTGTTATTTATATTATTTGCAGCCCTTGCTGGCATAGTGCTCTTTAAGACTGAACTTATCAATTTCTTTGCAAATTTATTTCAATGATTCCTGAAATTTACCCAGCTTCTGAAGATTCTTTTCTGCTTTCAGAAACTTTAAAAAAAGAAATAAAAAATAAGAATATAAAATTTCTTGAGATTGGAATAGGAAGCGGAATACAGTTGCAAACTGCAAAAGAACTCAAAATAAAGGAAATTTTTGGAGTAGATATAAATCCTGATGCAATAAAGCACTGCAAGTCTCTTGGTTTTAATTGTATTCAATCTGATTTGTTTCAGAATGTAAAAGGAAAGTATGACATTATTGTGTTTAATCCTCCTTATCTGCCATTGGATAAGCAAGAACCAAAATCTTCTCGTGTTGCAACAACAGGCGGAAAAAAAGGCTCTGAAATCATAAACAAATTTCTTAAACAAGCAAAAGAACATCTGGCAAAAGATGGCAAAATACTTTTATTAACATCAAGTTTAACAAAAGGAATTAATTGGCAGGGTTATAATAAAAAATTATTATCCAAGAAAAAATTATTCTTTGAAGAATTATATATTCTGGAATTAACTGTTTGATTATCTATTAATATCCTTCCAGGACTTTTTCTGTTTTTTTAACTCAGCAACTTGAGGCAATTGTTCTTCAAATGTTTCTCTTTCGACTTGATAAAATATCCCCAAAGGAATTTTCTTGGCTATATTGTAATCAAATTCCTCTGCCTTTTTCATTGCCTGATTCAAGCTTGTCTTGTCATGCTTTTCATCAAGCATATATATTTTTTCCTTGTAACCAGCATCTGCATGAAAGATAAGGCATGGCTGGAGTATTTCAACAAATGCAAACCCCTTGTGTTTTAATGCTTCTTTTGCAATCCATTCCACTTGTTTGCTGTCTGCAAAAACTCGCGCAACAAAGCTTGCACCTGCTGCGAGCATTAATTTAATTGGATTAAGAGGAGGAACTTTTACTCCTAATGGCGTTGTCTTGTCTTTGAATCCTTGTTCAGTTGTTGGAGTAGGCTGTCCAACTGTCAATGCAAAAACCTGATTATTATGAACAAAATATTTTATATCTGCATTATATCTCGCAGCATGTACAAGATGTTCAATGCCTTCTGCATATGCATCTCCGTCTCCTGCAAACCCCAAAACATTCAGGTTAGGATTTCCAATTTTCATTCCCAAGCATGCAGGAAGAACTCTTCCATGCAGGGTATTAATTCCGTTTATGTTAAGGTAATCAAAAATCTTAGCATGGCATCCTATTCCTGCTGCAATTGCAAACTCATTCAAATCCTTGCTCTTCAAAGCCTTTTTTATTCCATCAAGTATCTGAAAATTAAAGCATCCAAGACACCATGTTATTTTTGATGAAGTTTCTATTCCTATTTTCTTATCGAACATTATTTCCTCAACCTCTTTTTTATTTCTATTTCAAGTTCATTTCTTATGAATGGCCTTCCATCATATCTTAATATAATACTTTTAGGCGGGGCGTTGAATCCTATTTTTTCCTTAAGTAAATCATTTAATGGAGAAGTTGAATTATTCTCTACAAGGATTATATTTTTTCCAAGCAATTCATTCCATATCTCTTTTGGGAATGGTTCTATGTAAAGAATCTGAACAAACTTTGCATCTATTTCACCATATTTTATAGCATCAATTATAGCACCCTTTGGACTTCCCCATGAGACAATAACATTCTCAGAATCTTTTTTTCCAAAAATCTTGAATCTCTCAAAAATCTCTGATTCCTGCTCAATAAATATTCTTTTTTTATTTCTGTCATCTACATTCCTCTTAACAATCTCAGGGTTCTCTGTTGAACTTCCTTGGCTGTTTTTTTCATAACTATTATATCTTCCAAAATTAGTCCATTTCTTTGAGCCAGTTAATCTTGGTTTTCCATCAAGTGTGTAAAAACTTTCTGAAATATGCTTGTCACTTAATATTATTGAAGGAATTTTATATTTTTGTGAAAAGTAAAATGCCTGGCTTGTTAATTCTTCGCATTCTTTTGCATCCCCGGGTGCAAGAACAATCCTTGTAAATTCTCCATGCCCTGCATGTCTGGCAATATTCATGTCTCCTTGTCCAGTATAAGTTGCCATGCCAGTTGCTGGCCCAGGCCTTTGAGAAAGATAAAATACCAATGGGACTCCTGCAATTCCTGTGAGGCTCAAGGCTTCTGTCATTAAATCAAATCCTCCTCCAGATGTGCCAACCATTGTTTTTGCCCCTGTGATAGCGCTTCCTATGCCAGCATTCGCAACAGCAATCTCGTTTTCAAGCTCAAGAACAAGAAAATTTTTTTCAATCTGTTTCTCTGCAAGCTCCCACAGAATTGGAGTTGCAGGAGTCATAGGATAAGCATAATAAATATCCATTCCCGAGTTAATTGCTCCATCAGCTATTCCCATGCTTCCATTTTTGAAAATTCTTTTTTCTTTGCACTCAGCGCTGTGAATGTTTTCCATTTTAAAAGTCTGATTTGCCTCATCATACCCTCTTTTTGCTTCTCGAATATTCTCTTCAAATCTCTTTTTTATTTCCTTTAGTTCCTTCTCCAGCAATGCAAATTCAAATCCCAAAACCTTGAAAAGTTTTCCAGCAAAATACATATTCTCTTCTTTTCCAGATAAAAGGATTGTTTCTTTTTTTGTATCCTTCCTGTGGATTTCTACTGTTTCTTCATCTAATGCCACTAAAATATCAATGTTAGAATCATTGCTGTGAACTGGCTCATTTGAAAAGGTAAGGACATTAAAGTTATGCCCGCCTCTTATTACTGACTCATAATCCCTGGAATAGAACACATAAAATCCTCTTTCAATTAATATTTTTCCCAGTATGTGGGTTAAAATATTCGGTCCCTGCCCTGCTTTTCCACCAAACAACACATTAAATCTCATTTGATTATATTAAATCACACTCAATTTTATATAGACTTAAGATATTGGAGTATTATAAACTTTTTCAATAAAAATGATGAATCCTATACAATTTCAAAAGAGGCAAATAGAAATTGTCCTTCAACATAGAGAGGAAAATAGAAAAAAACCCGGAGGTTGTTTTCAATGGTACGTTTTGCGCATATTTCCGATGTTCATTTAGGCGGTTGGAAACAGCCGCAGCTGCAGGATTTAAACCTCCAATCTTTTAAAAAAGCAATAAGCAAATGCATAGAATCAAAGCTTGATTTTGCACTTATTTCAGGGGATTTATTTGATTCTGCCTACCCTCCGATTGAAATACTCAAAGAAACTTTTGCAGAATTTAGAAGGCTTAAGGAAGCAAAAATCCCTTGTTTTATTATTGCAGGAAGTCATGATTATTCTGTTTCTGGGAAAACTTTCCTTGATGTTCTTGAAAAAGCTGGTTTTTGCACAAATGTCACTAATTTTGAAGAGATGGAAAATCATATTATTTTAAATCCAACGGTTTATCAAAATGTTGCAATCTATGGCTATCCTGGAAAAAAGTCTGGCTTGGAAATAGAAGATTTAAGACGAATAAAGCTGAATGATGCTCCCGGCATGTTCAAGATTTTCATGCTTCATACAACAATAGACAAAGCAAAGGGAAGCCTTCCAATAGATTCTATTGAGATAGATTTGCTGCCAAAAGCAGATTATTATGCTCTTGGGCATTTGCATATAGATTTCCAATATGAAAATTTCATCTATCCGGGCCCATTATTTCCGAATAATTTTCAGGAGCTTGAAGATTTGCATCATGGAAGTTTTTACATTGTTGATACTAACTCTAAAACTTCACTTCAGAAAGTCGAATTAAATATAAAAGAAGTCGAGACAATCTCAATTCATGTAAAAAATGCCTTAACTTCCACAGAGGAGATTTTAGCTCAATTAAGCAAGAGAGAGCTTCAAGATAAGATTGTGCTGTTAAGGGTAAGCGGAGAGCTTGAAAAAGGAAAAACTTCTGATATAAAATTTTCTTTAATTGAGGAGCATGCAAAAAAAGCAGGGGCATACTGCATTCTCAAAAATACTCATGATCTTAAGACAAAGGAAATTGAATTGGAAGTCGAAGTGGAAAACAAAGGAGATATTGAGGAAGAAACAGTAAAGATTTATTCAGAAAAAAACCCCTCAGATTTTAATTCCATGATACGTGAATTAATGAATTGCTTATCTTTCGAGAAGCAAGAAGATGAAAAAAACGATATTTTCATAAGGAGACTGCTTGAAGGAGCAAAAAAAGTCCTGAAATTTTAAAATGAAACTAAAAAAAATCGCATTAAAGAATATCCGAAGCTACTCGCATGTAGAAATAGAATTCCCTGAAGGTTCCACCCTTCTTTCAGGAGATATTGGCAGCGGAAAAACTTCAATACTTTTAGCCATAGAATTCGCATTATTTGGATTGCAGCCAGGACAAAAAGGCTCTTCCTTGCTTAGAAACGGGAGTGATAATGCAGAAGTTAAAATAGAATTTGAAATTGAGGGGAAAAACATAATAATTGAAAGAACAATCAAAAAAGGAAAAGCAATTTCACAGGATTACTGCTCAATAACCATTGATGGTGAAAAAAAAGAGCTTTCTGTGACTGAATTAAAGAATCTTGTCCTGGAAATATTAAATTATCCAAAAGAGTTCTCGAAAAAGCAGAATCTTTTGTACAAGTTCACTGTTTACACCCCTCAGGAAGAGATGAAGCAAATTATCCTTGAAGACCCTGACACCAGAATAAATACTTTACGTCATGTTTTTGGAATAGATAAGTACAAAAGAATACTTGAAAATGCCTCTACTCTTGCATTGAAATTAAGGGAAGAAAAAAGAATGGAAGAAGGGCTTACTGCAAATCTCGAGATGAATAAGGAAGTCCTTATCTCCAAGGAAACAGAACTTGAAACAAAAAGATACAATCTTATTTCAATTGAAAAGGAACTTTTTCTGAAAAAAGAAATTCGTGAAAAAATAGAAGAGGAAAAATCTGAAATCTCCAAGAAGATAGAAGAAAAAAATAAATTTCAGTCTGAAATAGACAAAACTCGGATAATGCTCTCTAACAAAAAAGATTACATAGTCAATAATGTCAAAACAATTAATTTTCTAAAAGAGCAGATTCAGGAACTCGCACATTTGACTTTTGATGAATCCGAGATTCCAAAACTTGAAGAAGAAATAAAATTAATGAAAAAGCAAAGAATTGAATTGAGTGATTATAATCTTGATATTAGCTCTCAAATAACTTCCTTTAGCATCAAGAATCAGGAAAATGACAGCTTTCGGGGGAATATTGCCCATCTTAAGATGTGCCCAACCTGCTTGCAGGATGTTGGCCCAGTTCATAAGAGTAATGTAATCAACAAAATTGAAACAGACATAACTGAGAATGTTAAAAAAATAGAAATTCTCTCTATTGAAAAGAGGAATATTGGAACAAAACTCAACAAAATAGACTTTGATATCTCAGACCTTCAAAATAAGATACAGGAGATTAAGGTTCTCAAGGTTAGAATAGAAGGAGTAAATGAGAAAAAAACCAGAATTGCAGAGATTGAAAAGCAGAATGATTTCCTGCAAAAAGATACAGTTCTTCTTGACCAGCATACAATTTCATTAAAGACTGCTCTTTTTGAATTAAGCAGATTTGACAATCTTTTTGAGAAAAAGAAAGAAGAGTTTGAAACTGCATCAAAAGAAGAAAGACTTGCTGAAATAAAAGTTGCTGAATTAAAAAAAGAGATAGAGGTATTTTCAATTCAAGTAGAAGAGCTTATAGAACAAATAAAAAAGACAGAAGAAATAAAAAAACATCTCAATTACCTGTCAGAATTAGAAAATTGGCTGAATCAGAGTTTCATTTCATTAATTTCTTGCATTGAAAAAAATGTCATGGTAAAGCTTAAGTCAGAATTTTCCAATCTTTTTTCAGAATGGTTTTCTATGCTTGTTCCAGACACATTTAATATACAATTAGATGATAATTTTACTCCAATAATTGAACAGCAGGATTATGAGATAGATTATGCATATCTTTCAGGAGGAGAGAGAACTGCAGTGGCTCTTGCTTACCGTCTTGCATTAAATCAGGTTATTAATTCTTTATTAAGCAAGATAAAAACAAAAGACTTGGTTATCTTAGATGAGCCAACAGACGGATTCAGCGAGCAGCAGCTTGATAAAATGAGAAATGTGCTTGAAGAGCTTAATGTCTCGCAATTGATAATTGTCAGCCATGAGCAGAAAATGGAAGGTTTTGTTGAAAATGTCATAAGAATAAGCAAAAAGGACTTTTACAGCGAAATCACAAAATAGAAAAACTTATAAACATGCCTTTCTCTTAAAAATTATACATTCTAATATGATTAGATGATTCTAAAAATGGACGAAGATTTAAAAAAATCAATCCTTCAAACCGGTACAACTGTACTTGGGATTGTATGCAAAGATGGAGTGGTAATGGCAGCAGACAGGCAAGTAACAGCTGGAAATCTAGTTATGAGCAAAATTGCTAAAAAAGTTGTCCAGGTAAATGATTATCTTGTTGTTTCTTGGACAGGAGGAGCAGCAGATGCTCAAAGATTAGGAAAATTAGTCGCAGCTGAACTTAAGCTTAAAGAACTTAAATCAAGAAGCAGACCAACTGTCAAACAAGCAGCTAATCTTACAGGAAGCATTTCTTACTCAAATATAAGACAGCCATCAATGATTCCAAATATTGTTGGAACTCTTGTTGCAGGGGTAAATGAAAATGGAAGCACTGAACTTTATACCATTGAACCTGCTGGAGGGGTTTACAAGGTAGAAGATTATGATGCTAATTTTGGAAGCGGTATGCCTTATGTTTTAGGATTGTTAGAAAGGCAATACAAGCCAGGATTAAGTGTGGAAGATGGAGCTAAGCTGGCAGTTGAAGCATTAAAAGCCTCAACGCAAAGAGACACTGGAAGCGGGTTTGGAATTGATGTTTTTGCTATAACAAAAGACGGAATTAAAAAAGTGGTTGAACAAAAGATAGAGCCTGAATACAGGTGATTTCACTCAGTTTTTGAAAATGGACATTCTAAAAACCATCAAAGATAAAATACACGCTAGTGTAACTGATGCAACCTTTGAAGGAGCAAATATAGTTGTTTATACAGATAATGAAAAATTCTTCAAAGAAGGAGAGCCTCAGATTAAAGAAGTAGTAAATGAATTAAAAAAAAGAATTGAACTTCGTGCTGACCAGAAAATTCTTCCTCCTCAGGAAAAAGTGGAGAGCGAAATTAGAAGGATAGTTCCTTCAGATGCAGAAATAACAAACATAATCTTTGATTTTCACAGAAGCATTGTTGTAATAGAGGCAAAAAAGCCAGGATTAGTAATTGGAAAACAAGGAAGCATAATTGATGAAATAAGAAAAACTACATTATGGACTCCGCAAATACAAAGAAGCGCTTCAATAAAAAGCAAGATTACAGATAACATTAGGGAAGTTCTTTATGCAAATAATAATTACAGGAGACGATTCCTGAATACAATAGGTGAGAGAATATACAAAGAATGGTCGCCTGAAAAAGTGGATGAATGGGTTAGAGTAAGCATTCTTGGAGGAGGAAGACAAGTAGGAAGAAGCTGTCTACTTTTGCAGACTCCAAACTCAAATGTTCTTCTTGATTGCGGTATTGATGTGGCTTCTTCTGGACAAGAGAAATTCCCTTATTTTAATGCTCCTGAGTTTGATATAACAAAATTAGATGCTGTAATAATCAGCCACGCTCACTTAGATCATGTTGGATTATTGCCTTACTTATATAAAATGGGATATCAAGGCCCTGTTTACATGACTGCTCCTACAAGGGATATTGCTGCGCTTCTTTCACTTGATTTTATTGGCGTTGCATACAAACAGGCGGCAAAACCATTATTCAGTTCAACTGATATAAAAGAAATGGTAAAGCACAGCATTTGCCTAAACTATAATGAAGTAAATGATGTTACCCCAGATGTAAGAGTTACTTTTTACAATGCAGGACACTGCCTTGGAAGTTCAATAGTTCATTTAAATATTGGAAATGGATTGCACAATCTTGTTTATACAGGAGATCATAAATACGGAAAATCAAGATTATTAGATCCTGCAGTTTCTGTTTATCCAAGAGTAGAAACAGTAATTACAGAAGCTACTTATGGTTCAAAATTAGATGTTCTGCCTCCAAGAATACAGGCTGAAGAGGAATTGCTTAGCTTAGTAAGCAAGACAATTCAAAATGGAGGAAAGGTATTAATCCCTGAACTTGGATTAGGAAGAGCACAGGAAACAATGCTGATTCTCGAGGATGCAATGCGAGGTGGTAAACTTCCAAAAGTTCCGATTTATATTGATGGTATGATTTGGGATATTAATGCAATCCATACTGCCTATCCTGATTTCCTCAGCAGCAAAGTCAGGAGCGAGATATTCCAAGATAGAAATCCTTTTGTTTCAGAAGTCTTCTCAAGAGTATCTTCCCCTCAAGAAAGAAAAAATGTTATTGAAGCAGGACCTTGCGTGGTTCTTGCAACTTCTGGTATGCTTGTTGGAGGAGCTTCAGTTGAATATTTTAAGGAATTTGCAATAAACGAAAAAAATGCAATTATCTTTGTGTGTTATCAGGGATTAGGGAGCTTAGGAAGGCAAGTGCAGGAAGGAATTAAGGAAACAAAAATGATGGTTGATGGAAAAGAAGAAAACATCAAGATTAACATGGGGGTTCACACAATTAATGGCTTAACAGCCCACTCTGGAAGAAATGAAATTCTCGGATTTTTTAACAACATGCGTCCAAAACCAAAAAGAGTTGCAATCAATCATGGCGAAGTTTCAAAATGCCTTGACTTGGCTTCTGCAATCTACAAACTAAACAGAGTTGAAACTAATGTTCCAAGAAACCTCGAGACATTAAGATTGAGATAATTTAAAAACTATTTTCACCTTGTTTTCATATGATAAGATTTTCATCAAGATGTAGAAAAAAATCTTCCTTCAGTGCAGAGAGGAAAATAGAAAAAAACCTGGAGGTTGTTTTCATATGATAAGATTTTCATCAAGATGTAGAAAAAAATCTTCCTTCAGTGCAGAGAGGAAAATAGAAAAAAACCTGGAGGTTGTTTTCATATGAAGCATACTCTTAAGATTACTGCAATAATTCTTGCAATGTTTCTATTGACTCAGGTAATTGGAATTTATGTTGTAAATCATTATTCTTCTGTAAGGGTTATTCAGGGAAATGTCACAAACATCTCTGCTCCGCAGCTTCCTTTTGGATTAGAAACCCCAGAACCAGAAGACCCAAAAGAATTCAATCAGATTATAATAGCAATAATAATTGCATTTGTGATTGCAATAGCTTTATTGTTTTTCTTGATGCATTTTCATGCTGAATTCCTGCTTAAGCTTTGGTTCCTTGCAGTGGTGACTATTGCCCTTGGAATTTCATTTAATTCTTTTTTTGGAGGATGGCAGTATTCTTATATTCCTGCAATAATAATCGCCCTTCCTTTGGCTTTTATAAAAATGTACAGGAGAAATTTTGTGGTTCATAATATAACTGAATTGTTTATTTATCCCGGAATTGCAGCTGTTTTTACTCCTCTTTTAAATTTTTACACAGTTGTTTTATTGTTACTTCTTATTTCAGTATATGATATGTGGGCTGTCTGGCGTTCAGGAATAATGCAGAAAATGGCAAAGTATCAAATTAACAAGCTGAAGATTTTCTCAGGGTTTTTCATACCTTATCTGAGTGAGAAAACAAAGGCTCTTGTCCAGAGAATAAAAAGTCCAAAAGAGCTTGTAAAAAAGAAGATAAAAGTCAATGTTGCAATTCTTGGTGGAGGCGATGTTATCTTCCCAATAATTGCCTCAGGAGTAATGTTAAAAGTCTTTGGTTATGTAAATTTAGCTGGTTTGAACATACCTCTTGCTTCAATAATCGTTCTTTTAGGAGCTGCTTTTGGCTTGACTTATTTGTTTTTCTTTGCAGAGAAAAAGAAGTTCTACCCTGCAATGCCTTTCATTACTGCAGGAATCTTAGTCGGAATAGGAGTAAGCTGGCTTGTTTACTCAAAAATTCTTGGAATTCCAATTAATTTTGGGTTTCTTTTCTAAGCTAGTTTTAGTGTTATTTTATCACTTCTAAAAGGTAACAAAATCATAAGATTTATAAAGAGATGTTACTACTATTTTTCAACATAAAATGATAGTAAAACACGAACTTGTAAACAAAATCAAGGACTACTTTGACCTTAATATTTATGAGACTAAGGTCTGGCTAGCTTTGCTTGGAAAAGGAATTGCTTCTGCTGGAGAAGTTTCAACTATCTCTGGAGTTCCAAGATCAAGAACTTATGATGTCCTTGAAAGCCTTGAGAAAAAGGGTTTTGCAATAGAAAAGCTTGGAAAACCTGTAAAATACATTGGTGTTAAGCCGCATATGATTCTGGAAAAACTAAAGAATAATGTAAGAAAAGATTCAGAAGATAGAATTCAGGATCTTTTGAAAATAAAGGAAACTACTGAATATACTGAGCTTGAATCTCTTTACAGGGAAGGAATCAATCCAGTTAAGAGAGAGGATATTTCAGCTTCATTAAAAGGAAAGGCAAATATTTCAAATTATATAAGGGAAATACTTTCAAACGCTGAAAAAGAAATAATAATCTGCACAAATGCAAATGAATTTGCTTCTAAGATGAAGCTTTTCAGCCAGACTTTTGGAAATCTTAAGAAATCAAATATCAAGGTTAAGATTGCATTGTCAGGTGAGGATAATCTTATCAAACAGATTTCAGATAAAATTGGAATCAAGATAAAGAAAGTTGAAATCAATGCCAAGTTCTTTATTGTGGACAGAAAGGAAATATTATTTTACCTTTCTAATGAGTCTGGGCAGGATGATTTGGCTATATGGCTTAATTCTGATTTTTTCTCAGAAGCTTTTGCTTCTCTGTTTGAAATGGCTATAAAATAGGAGCTTAAAAATGAGAAAATTTTCTCCACGAATCAATGCGCATGGAAGAATGCCTTTGCATATTGGAAACACTTCAAGAGAATTTGGAAAATTGCCAAAACCAATATCTTCTCCTAAAAAGGGTTTAAGAGAACTACTCAGAAATACTCAAACATATGCCCCTCAAATAAGTGCATATCTTGAATCTCACCCATTTGAAACCTATGAATCTATCAATAATAATAAAAGACCTACCTTGCACCTTGAAATCTTTGAATCTGGAAGTTCGAAACTTAGTCTCGGAGAAATTGTCAATGGAGAATATACAGAAACCCTTGATTACTCATTTTCTGTTCCAAAAGGTATTGATTTCCTAATGGTTTTTAGAGAAGAAGAAAAAGCTCTTGGCAGACAAGACTTAATCTGGATGCTAAATTGTATAGTCGTAGATAAATCCAGGATAACAAAAAAATGAAACAAGCAACACTTTTCGATTCCACTATAAATCTAAGGCATGATTTAGCAGCGCTTGTTGAAAAAAATGGGCACTCTATTACTCTTGGCAGAGGAGAAAACTCAGTTATCCAAGCAGGAAAAAATTCAGGCAGTCCGCATCTCTCAAAAGTTTCTAGAAATCATGCATTAATTATTTATGAACCTTCAACAGATACTTTTGTTTATACAGATTATTCTTCAACTAATCATTCAAGGATTAAAAGAAAAGGCGGATGGGTTATGGTGGATGAATCTCAACCCAAAATTGTTCTTGAAACAGGAGACCAAATCTATCTTTCTAAATCCTTTAGTGCTGGCTATGGCCCCCTTATATTTTGCCAGGGTAAAGAGGGAAAGGATTTAAATGATAATGATGGAACTCAGAGGGTTGAATAAAATGACAAAAATAGCAAAACTTGTTGATATGACTAGTACAAGAAGAATATATAATCTAACTAATTTTATAACTGCAGGAGTGAGAGAAATAACTCTTGGAAGAGCTGAAAAAGATTCAGACCAATTAATACAATTAGGTGAACTTGAAGATGGAGCAATCTCTAAAAATTTAAGAGTTCCATGCATTTCAAAAAGACATGCTATAATAACTTATCATCCAGAAACAGGAAGATACATTCTTCAAGATCATTCTACCCATGGAACAACTGTTGATGACAAAAGATTAGAACGAATGCAAGAGCATGTTCTTGAAGCAGGCGATTCTTTAAAATTTGCAGATTATGGCCCTGTTGTATTTATATGTAAAGATATCAGCAGATTAGAAAGAGATACAGCACAATCACTCCCAAGAGTAGGTTAATTATAGAACATTTAATTTAACAAGGTACATTTCTTTGACTTTCTGAGCATTCTTCTTGCTCCATAAATTAATGAATTCTTTTAATGAATGAGTTATTTTGTCTCTTGCAAAAACTCTTCCAGATTTTTCAAATGTATTTTTGTGCTTTGCCTTGAATTTTGCAACACTTTCTTTATCGTCTGCTTTTGGCCCAGCAGATATTATCTCGCCTTTGTTTTTTGCAACAAAAAAGAATCTCGCTGCTTTTTTCCCATTGTAATTAAATCCCCTGTTTTTTATTTCAAAGAGCTTTTCAATCTCAGTTTCAAGATGCTTGTAGAATTTAAGCAATTTGCTTCCAGCAATATCTCCCTCTTGCTTTTCAGTCTCTGCTTGAAGCAATATGAATTCCTGTTTTTTTCTAAGGGCATCTTTTTTTATTTTTTCAATATCTGTTTTTTTATCCTCAAATGCTTCTAGTTTTGGATTTCTTAAAAAATCTTTTGCAGCATTTTTGAATTTTTCAAAAGTTTCTTTTGAAAGAGCAGCAAGGGCATTTCTTTGCCTGAATGTCGGGTCAATGAGTATGACTGGAGAAAAAAGCTTGGATGCATTTAAATCCATTAACACATCTGTTTTTTTCTTAAAATGCTTTTCAATATCAATTATTTCTTTTTTTCCATCAAGCTTAATCATTGCTCTTAGAAATTTTAGAAAACCCTTGTAATAATAAACAAGAAGCTCAAGAGCATATCCGCTAAATCCGCTTATATAAGACTCTGCACCATAGCAATGATTTGCATAGCAAAATGCCTTTGCAATTCGTATTTCATCAAGTATTTTATCATTTTTTATTTTTTTCCTTATGTAATTGACATGGCTGTAGGATAAATCAGTAATATTCTCTGCTTGTTCTGGTTTTGAGATTTTTATCACTGGAATTAACTCAATAACAAACTCCGGGGATATCTTAATAACAAAATAATCCCTTGAACCATGAACAATCTCAATATTTTTCATGCCTTTCAAGATTTCTAATGCAAGTTTAGAAATGCCTTGTTTTTCATGTTTTTTGTCAAATCTTATGAAAATATCCACATCATACTTGTCTTTTTTTATTACAGTGTTCTTTGCAAAACTGCCCCCAATAAAAATCTCTGCATTTATTCTGAGTTTTTTTATTTTCTGCCTTATCTTGTCAGTTATCTCTTTCAGGGAATTATCTATTACTTTCAGGTCTTCTTTAGAAGGCTCAATTTGTTTAAGCACCTCTTTTAGTATAGAATCAATTTTTTTCATATGGGTTCTTGATTTCTTTTATGTCCTTTGCATTTTGTTTTAATGTGGATGCCAAATCAATTATGTATTTTCCTTCTTCAAGCTTGTAAATAAGTGGCCTGTCTCTTTTGAATAAATTAACCAAGTCAATTTCAAATTTTCCGCTTCCTACTGCTCTTATAGATTCAATGTCAAGTATGACTGGAGCACTTGTATCTGTTATCCCAGCCATGTCCCTTATATCTTTTTCAATAACTTTTTTGTCTTCCTGCTCAATTTCTATTGGATTTTCCTTTAATCTTGCTAATTGCTCATCTCTTATGTAAAAAAAGAAATGGCTTTTGCAATCACCGCAGCCAACTAATAACTCCTTGCTTCCTGCAGGATAAATCTTTCCGCAATGTACGCATTGATGTGCCATTTTAAGGGTGGATTTTAGATAATAGGTAAAAGAAAATTTACTTAATAAAATTATCTGTTATTTTCTACTTATTAAGAAGAAGCTCAATCTTTCTAGGGTTTCGTTTTATTTCCTTTAGTCAAATGACTGTGTCGATTTGACTTTATTCAAACAATTATCTTAGTCAAATGACTGTGTCGATTTGACTCTATGGAAATTACTTGTTAAGAAGAAGCTCAATCTTTCTTGGATTTCTCTTAATTTCCTTTACAATTGTTGCAGGTCCTATTATGGTTATTGCTCCCAAATCTCCCCCAGAAAGAGCATTTACTAATCCATTTCTCATCTGGCTGAAAAAACCCTGCCTGTCTCCGTTTCCAATAACTGCAAGTTCAATTCCCTTGAAATTCTTGACATGCCCTATCATAGCCATTGTGTCTTCTATAAGCCTGGTTTCTTCCTCAGGTTCTAATTTTCCCTGCAGAATAAGTATATTACTCCCAAGTATTATATTTAATATTTTTCTCACTCTTTCAGTTGCCTTTAATCCTCTTATCTCTGAATAAGGCATGAACTGAATAGAAAAACCCTTTATTTTTGCAAGTCTTGTTTTTTTCTTCACCATCTTTTTGTTAAATATATGATGTAATATATATTTTTAATTGTTACTAAAGCTTCTTTGCCAGCCTAAAAACCGCCTCATAGAACTCCTCCAAGTTCTTTCCGTATTTTGCGCTTATGCCGATTGTTTCATATTCTGGAAAAGCTGATTCAATCTTCTTTATATCTGCTTTTTTTAAGTCAATTTTATTTGCAACAATAAGCACAGGAATTTTTCTTGCAACAAGGTTTCCAATTATTGTTATATTAACCTGGTTGTATGGATTTTCAAGGGCATCAAGTACAACAACAACCAAATCCATATCATCAAGCCATTTTATTGCATCCACAACCCCTTGTGTTGCTTCTTTAGCTCTTTGCTTTGATTCTTTTTTCTTCATCTTGAACTTTAAGAAATCTTCATAATCAATTCTTGTAGCAATTCCAGGGGTATCTACAAGCTTGAATGTCATTTTTTTGCCTTTGTATTCAATCACAACTTTTTCCTTGAATTGCACGCTTCTTGTCTCATGAGGAATCTTGCTTACGCTTCCAATTTCCTCTCCAGTAAAGTCTTTGCATATTCTGTTTGCAAGGCTTGTTTTTCCAGCATTTGGAGGTCCATAAAATCCAAGTTTTATCTCTCTTCTATCCTGAAATATCCCTGAAAAAACCCTTTTTAAAAAATTTTTTATTATTTCAAGCATAGTATAATTTTATTTTTTATAGTTTATTAAGGTTTGTGTGATTTATTAACTATTTTTGAAAAAAATCTTTTTTTCTTGGAGGCATTGTTCCCACAAACCTTTGAGCTGGGAAATTTCTCTGAACTGGAACAATAGGTGGCACTGGTTTAGGCGCATTCATCAGAACTGGCTGTCTAACAAAAGGAACAGTTTTGTTTTTTCTAAACCAATTTAAGAATTTGTCAATGGGTATTTCAAGCATACCTGTTCTTTTTCCAACATACTTTTTCATGACATAGCCAATCTGCTCAGAATTCCAGCCTGCTTTTTTTAATTTTTTTATCATCTCATCTTCAGGTTCTCCTTTTTTCTCAGAATTCTGTATGTAAGTTATTAAATTGAAAAGATAGTTTCTGTTTTTGAATAAGTAAGTCTCATACTTTGTTTTGTACCATTGCTGCAGCACAACATATACAATTAATCCAACAATAATCAAAAAGAAAATAAGCAGTATAAATAATGCCCACATCATTCCTGCTTGCTCTTCTTCAATGTCTCCAATAAGAACAAGATTGCTTATCCCAGGCGATACAAAAATTGGAATATCTAAAAAGTTTATATCCTCTGTTGTTGAAAAAGTAATTGTCTTTTGATCAGCATCTAATGGAATTTTAACATAACCAGAGATATTTTGTTGCCCATAAGCTCCTGCAAAAGTTAGGGCATCTAATCCCTGAACAAATATGTTTGAACTGTAATTCATTGCATTTATTTTGCTTGCTTTGAATTCAACAACATTTAATATTAACTCCTCTCTTTCACCTTCATACTGTGCAACTATCTTTGAATATTTCACATCACTATCTATATTTGTTGTATGCCATTCAATAATCGCACTAACATATTCGCCTTCTTTGCTTGCTGAATAGTTTGTTCCAACAGCATCTAAATTAACATTTTCCCTGTTTGGATAAAAAGAAACAGAGCTTGTTTTTATTCCTGCAATTATTGATTCTGGGATGTCTAGTGAAAGCAATAATGCCACTGCTCCCTCATAATTTGATTGCCCATAAAGACTTTCTACTTGAGTTATATTGCTTCTTAGCTTGCTTGTGTCTATCTCTTTCTTTATTCCATCTTGCTCAAACTGGCTGAAGTTAGCCAATTGAGATTCCATTCTTGCAATATCTGCCTTAGATTTGTTTATTCTTGAATTTAAAACACTAATATAACTTCCAACATTAACATTAAAGGTTCTTGAGGACATTCTTCCTGCAGTGTCTTCTACAGTAACTTCAACAGGATAGATTCCTTCATTCTCAAAGGTGTAAGAAATCCTCGGCTCTGTTGTTGTAAATACCTCTCCATCAAAATCCCATGAATAGCTCTTTATTGTGTCATTTCCAACTTTGTTTGCAAAAACATTAAATGTAGTTGGGAATTTTGAAGCAGTTGTTAACGGGCTTAAGGAAGTTATTTCAGGAGACGGCTGGATTGTAAGGCTGAAATTAATAATATTTGTTCCATTTATTTTTAATGTATATGGAAATCCTCCAGTGCTTCTTGGAAGAGTAAAATTAGCATAATCCATGTAAATTAATTTTGAACCATTTGTTGAAACAGTTGCAGAAGAAGTGCTGACATCATGTATATCTTGTAAATCTTCATCTCCTCCTCCTGAATTATATTTAATATGTATATTATTAATAGTGATATTTTGATTAATACTTGATTTTATTCCCATTGGAATAATACATCCGCTGGAACAATCATCACTGCCCCCAGTCATATCATCAATTGTGTCAAGAAACTGCTCTGATAAGCTAATATCTCCTTGCAATTCATCTCCTATATGAAGTTTTCCTACACTGCCAAATCTTTTTCCTGTTGCAAAAATATCATATGCATATAATTCATCTCCTGGACTTCCAGTACTGTCAAAAAATCCACATCCGCTTGCTGTTCCATACCCTCTTATTTTTGATTCCTCGTCACTTTTATCTGAATAAACACAGATAAAATATTCATTTTCCTGGGTTATAAGATAATTTACATCACAATAAAATTCTCCATTGCTGGTTGTTCCAGGTATTTCACAGCTTGCTAATTCATCATCCAAGTAAATATCATAAATAGCCATTGTTATATCCCCAGAATCTTTAAGGTCCATCCAGGCTCCTAATCTAAAACCAGGAGATTTTGTTAATTCTATTCTTTGGCAGTGTTTTTCTTCAGGCCCATCTGCAATAAAATAACTATTATATGTTGGCTTTGATGCATTAAAACATCCGTGTCTTTCCAAAGTATCGCAGATAGTAACATCTGATTTATTATTTCCGATTACTATTCCATCACTAGTCAAAAAAGTTATTTCCATTTGATTGCTGCAAGAACTTCCTGCATTGCTTTCAATGTCAAATCCTGCTTCAGATATTTCATCTAATTCTCCCTCAAATCTAAACCCCAATATCTTTGTATCTCCTGAATTAAGAGTAAAAGTTTTTGTTTTCTGCCCATTGCTTGCAACATAGCTTATTCCGCAATCACTAGGAGTGCATGAGTAATCTGTTCCTTTAAATAATCTTGAATCACTTTTTAATAAGTCAATAATCTTAATTGAGTTTCCTTTTGTGTCAGAAACTTCTGTTGTTAATGGGACTGCGCTTAAGCTAAGATTTATCCATCCTTTTATGTTTTCTCCTATCCCATAAACCTTGCTAACCATGTTTGAGGCATTTCCAACACTAAAACCAGCAGAAACATTGCTGATTAATAAGATAAATATTGCAAAAAATAGTAAACTCTTAAGCCCCTTTTTCATATCTTAAAATATGAATTCTATTTTATAAACTTTCCTTCTTCTTCAATAAGAATGCATATATCACAGAAATAATGCTTATGCTAGCAATGATATTCAACAAGCTGAAAAATGGAAGCCTTACTTGAGCAGGACAAGGTATTGCTCCAGTTTCCCATGCAGCACATCTTATAGGATCTGCTGTTGAAGTATAGCTTATTGTAAAGAAATCTTCAACTGAGCAATCTCCTGTTTCTTCTGTTGAATCATAAACACATGAACCTCTTGCAGTTCCGCATCCTATAGGATTCCCTGTTCTTGCTAGTTCATTTGTAGTTTGCTGGCAGATAGTTCCATTCCATGAACAATTTCCAGTAATATCATAATAACAGCTTCCATCTACTCTTGGAGTAACTATCCCAATGCTTCCAACATCTTCATCATCTGCTTTGCATGAAACATTATCTGTATAATTTGAACATTGGGTTATTACAGGACCGCCATGAATCCAAGTAATATTTAACAATGACAAAGGACTGCTGTACATTTTTGACCACTGACTGCTTGTGGCTGTGAAATAAATTTCATTTTCTGTATTAGTCAGATTATCCAAATCATCTTCATTTGCATGCCATTTTGCAATTGCTTTTCCTGCATTTTGGGTTGCAGATAATGTTCTAAGTTTGTTATCTCCTAAAATAAGAGAGTCATCTTCGTAAACTTCAAAAGTCACTGAAGTTCCATCAGGTCCTTCCATATTCCTTACAACTAAATAAAAATCCTTTCCTTCTGGAAGATTAACATTCTGAGCTTTTGGAGCAAGGGATAATGAAGTGTTGCTAAGGCTAAAAAAAGCTTCTGGTGTTACAGCGCAGTCAACATCTGCAACTGCACCGCAGTCTGCCCCATAATTTTCAGGGCAAACTAAATCATTTTCCCCGCAATCATAACATGCTCCATTAATATATACTCCATGAATGCTCGGGTCATTGCCTGGATTGCATATTGGATGAGACAAGGCACTTGCAAAACTAATTAATCCAAGGATTAAGACAAAAAATATCAGCTCTTTTTTCATATACTCTTTAACAAATAATATTTTATAAATGTTGTTCTCTATATTATCTTGTGGAATTCAGTGTAATTCATAAGCCAAAAGAAAGATTTATATACTAACTATAGTTGTTATATAACATGGAGAAAACAACTATCCAGATTAATTTTAATACTCTTGAAAGATTAAAGATGCTCAAGAATTTTGAAAGGCAATCCTATGATGATGTTCTTAATAACCTAATTGATAATACCGATGAAGACACTTTAAGCGAAGAAGAAATAAAGGAAATTAAAATAGGATTAGAGAATATTAGAAAAGGAAAAGTAAAACCTATTGAACAAGTTGCAAAAGAGCTTGGAATAACCCTCTAATAAAATGTACTCAATTCAAATTGAGGAAAATGCAGAAAAATTTCTTAAAAAACTTGAAAAAAAAGATTCTGAATTCATTTTAAAAAAATTAAACTCTATAAAAGATAATCCCTTTAGATTCCTTAAAAGATTGCAAGGAGAGAAATTATGGAGATTAAGAATCGCAGATTATAGGGCAATAATTGATGTAATTATATCAGCAAATAAGATGATAGTTGTAAGAATAGGGCATAGGAAAAATGTTTATGACTAAGGCAACCTCTCTTGCCAAAAGAAAGATTTATATACTACTGAATAGTGACTATAATATAGAAAAATGACACTCTTTAATAAAATCAGAGGCGCAAGAAAGACACTTGCATCAATGCTTTTAGCAGGAACTATGGCTATTGCTGGATGCGGTGGAAGTGGAGGCGGTGGCGGTGATGACCCTGTGAATAAACTCCCTGTATTTACTTCAACTCCTATAACAACTGCAACAGAAGAAAGCCCTTATACTTACAATGTTACTTGCACAGATGCAGACGGAGATGATTTGACTTTCTCTCTTCCTACAGCAGTTGCAGGAATGTCAATAACTAAAACAGGTGCAAATACTGCAACAATATCTCTTAATGCAGACGACACTATTTCAGCTGCTACTCATCCAATAACAGTTAGAGTAAATGATGGAAAAGCAGATGTTGATCAAAACTACAGCCTTAACATTGTGAATGTAGAGGATATTGGAGGATTCATAAGTGACGCTGAAACAGGGAATTCTATTCAAAGTATTGATGTGACAGTTGGTTCTAATACAGCATCAAGCGATGTCATAGGAAAATGGAGTCTTAACAATGTTCCAGATGGAGATTATCAAGTAATGATAAAAGACCCAGCAAGCACATATGAAACATTCAAGCCAGGATTTTTCAGAGTTAGCAAAACCTCAAAGCTCGAGCAAAATGCAGCATTATACAGGCAAGCAGACAGAGGATTTGTGAATGACACAATAAGATCTAATGGTGAGGTAAGAAAATGGAAAGCAAAGCCGAAATTCAGGATTTATACTAAAGAAGTTCAAGGTGGCGGGGATGTTGCACCAGCAACAGTAACTGCAATTAAAGACGCAATCAAAACAGAGCTAAATCAATTTAATCAAGATGGTTTTACTGATTTTGCTGACCCAGACATAGAAGAAGTTGCTACTTTGCCAACAATAGGGGTTGATAATGGTTATATTAAAGTTTATTGGGATAATGCAAATGTTGGGGGAGGGAATAATTCTGAGTTTAGTGATGGTGGTAGTGGAAATGAAATAATTGGAAGTTATGTTACTTTAAATACTGCTACAGGAAAACCAGTTCATTTACAAGAATTAACAGAATGTTTAATTGGTGGAGGAGAAACAAATGTTGCAGCATATTCAACAAGTGTATTATATGACCCAGTAACTGCTATCTTATATTCAAATAAAGACTTAATGTTATCTAAATTAGTTTATAATAAAGATTTGCAAAGAATAGCAGGAAATAAAGATTTAGTTAAATTAGGACTTAGTTCAGACCCAGATGACCGAGATGTAAATCCTTCAACTCATCAATGGAATCAAAATTATTCTGCACCAATGTCTGCATCTAAATTAGTTGCTCCTGCATCAGTTTATGATAGTGATTGTCCAAAAGATGAAACATATTCTGCTCCTTATGTTCCAGCAAAAGAAGAAGTTAATGAAGTTTTTTAAACCTCACAATGGCTAGGCTTATAATCCCACCTTTATTCTCAGTAAGAGGAAAATTAAATATCGGTCAAGCTATGACTTTAGTTTTGTCAGATACTATAGTAAGGTACCTTAAACAAAAGGGTGAAGAAATTTTTTTCCATTCTAAAGCATATAATTCTCAGGGACTTCCTCTTGAAAAAAGGCTTCTCGAGGAAAAAAGACCTCTTGATGATAACTCCTTCTTTTCAAGAGCAGAAAGTTTAATTTTTCAAATAGAAGAGGACAAAAAAAGATTAAATTTATCTAAAGATGGAAGTTCTTATTTAGATCATTCTCCTGAAATGAGAAGATTTTCTCAAGAAGTTTTTAGCAAGCTGTTTTCTAAAGGATATATCCTTTTAGATCAAGGAGAATTTTATTTAGATTCTCCAAGAATTTTAAGAGACCAATCTTTCCAAGATTGTCTAGGAAAAATTTTTTTCCAACCAATTTCTTTTTTTAAACAATTGGAACAAATTTCCCAAGATGTTTCTAAACCTCTTAAAATAAGTAAGATAAGAAAATTTGCAACCCCCTTACCAAATTCTTCTCTCTTTTTAGATCCTCTTTTTGATTTGACAACGCAGCATCTTTCTTTAGGCAATAGTTCGCCAACTATTCAGATATGTGGAAGAAACATGGCCACAAGATATATTCTTTACTCTCTTTTAATAAACTTTGCACTTAAAGGGACTAGTCATGTAGATAGTGTGATAGTACATAATATTTTGAATGATTCTACTGGGAGAAGAATGAGTTCTGTTAATGGCAATCTTAAGGGATTAGATGAAATTCCATTAAAGTATCATAATGATGCGGTAAGATATGCTTTTCTTAGAGCCACAACTTTTGATAGAGAAACAGCAAATTTTGATATAGATTTTTTAAAAGAAGGTCAAAATTCTGTTTATAGAATAGGTAACCTAAGAAAATTTTTCTTAAGTCATAATGTCTCTTTTGGTAATATTCCTCTAGATGAAAGAGTCATTGCAGAGTATTCTAGAAGCATGGATCATTTCGATTTAAAGAAAGCTTTTGATTTCAGTCAACTCTACTTACAAGAGTTAAGCAGGCAAATCAAGAAAGAACATGATGAAAGAAAATTATCTGGATTTAGAGAAAAGGCAGTTAAATACAAAACAGGAACCTTTATGGCATATCCATTTATGCCGGAGATATGTACAAAATCAAAAGAATTGTTAAATTTTTAAATTCCAAAAATCTTTAAATTCAATGAACAAGCACCAATACTTAATCACTGATAATTTTATCTTTTGTATATTATCAGAGGATAAAAATTTCTTTTATGGAGAAATTTTGTATGGAATTAAAAAAGTAAAGAATGTAAAGAAAATGCAATTAAAAGGTTTAGAATATTACAAATATTGGGATTTAGCCAATAGGAAAAAAGGAGGTAACTATAAAATTTATTTTAAAAAAGTTAAAAAACTATACCCTCATGAGAGCTTTAACCACCCATTGATAGGAAAACTTTTTAGATTTGATAAAACAAGGAAATATGTTCTATTACCCTTAAAAAATTCATCTTCTTTAAACATAAAACTAAAGAATGAACTTAACGGGTTATTAGGAATAGACTCTTTCTATATCGGAGGAAGCCATCTTTTAGAAATTTCTAACAAAAATGATTTGGATATAATTATTAAAGGAATAAATAAAAACAAAAAAGTCTCAAAAGAATTATTAGAGATAATAAAGAAGAAAGAATATGCATTAAAAGAATCAAATTCTCTAAATAGAAGGAGATTTAGATTATTAAATAATACTATTATTTGCCCTTTTGGGATTTCTAGAAAAGATAATATTTTTGAAAAGAACTTTATAAAAAAAATAGGTAAAAAAAGAATTTCTGCAAAAGTAGTAGATAATTCTCTATCATTATTATCTCCTGCAGTGTACAAATTGAATGTAAACGGGAGAGAGTCATATTTAATAAGTTATTATGTTGGACATAATCATTTACTTAATTTAGGGGAGAATATTAAATTTACTGCATCATTATGTTTATTTAAACAAAGAAAGATACCATTAGCATATGTTATACCTATCCAAGGATCCTGGATAGATATTTTATCTCCTTAGGAATTCATTAATCTCTTTCCACTCTTTTAGTAAAATTTTGCTCATACCATGCCCCAAATTGCTTTTTATTATCTTCATAGGAGGGATTAATTTTTTCATCTGGATAGTCTTTTCAAATGATACACTTTTATCATGAGTATCGTGAAACACTAAAAGGGGGCATTTTAAATTTTTAATATAATTATCTGGGTCACACTCTTTAAAATTACTCATTCTTTCAGGTAAGGAATTCCATTCAAAACGAAACAAATATTTATACGCTCTTTTAACAAATGACACTAGTTTATCTAAATCTTGTTCATCACCATTTTTGTTATGTTTACTGAAATCCCAAACAGGAGAAAATAAAACTATTCCATCGACTTTTAGATTATTAGCAACCCCACAACAGATTGGACCACTAAAACTACTCCCAAACAAAAATAATTTTTTTGATTTAATCTTTACTTCAGTCATATCCCATAGATTAATAATTGTCTCTTCTTTTTGGATCTTATCGATAAATTCAGAAAATTCTAATATTGGGTTTTTATCTA
>Ga0315273_10001043_pt1 | contig 30706 bp, 25 predicted proteins | sample YL17G02_0_MG_FD_205753 | JGI IMG/M metagenome (GOLD analysis project Ga0315273, IMG submission 205753) | Sediment microbial communities from Yellowstone Lake, YNP, Wyoming, USA - YL17G02_0 | ecosystem: Environmental > Aquatic > Freshwater > Lake > Sediment | place: USA: Wyoming | collected... | reverse complement strand
CGGGGCGCGCTCAAGGCGTCGGAGGTCCCGGTGGTGGTCCTGGGCGGCCTGGCCGCGGTCGACTGGCTCTACCCCCACCTCGCCTTCCGGCCGCTCGGCGACGTCCGGCTCGCGGTTCGAGGAGAGGACGGCGCGCGCTTTGCCGAGGCCGCCAAGGGCGCGAGCTTCCGCTTCGAGGGCGCCGACGAGAGCGGCCACGGCGCGGCCTTCAGCGACGACCGGGTGCGCTTCACCCTCCAGGAGGGGCTCTGGCAGGGCGCCCCGCCGGACGCCGAGCTCTTCGCGCGAGGCGTGCGGCTTCCGGCCCTGGGAAGCGTCGTATTTCGCCCCTCTCCGGAGGACATGCTTCTCGCCACCGTGGCCGAGCAGGCCGAGCAGGGGCTCTACGCACCGCTCGTCACCTTCGTGGACCTGCGCGAGCTCCTCCGCCTCGACCCGCCCCTGGATTCACGGTACGTGAAATATCGGGCGGCCGAACTGGGCCTCGCGCGGGCGCTCCACGGTTCGCTCGCGCTCCTGTCCCTGCACTTCCCGGAGGTCGCCGCCGCGGCTCGTGCACTCGCCCCGCCGCTCTCCGCCCCGGAGCGGGCCGCCGTGGACGCGGTGGTCCGCTCGGCCCGCGACCCCGCCCGGCTCTCCCACCTGCGAGGCGCCGAGGGGGCCGCGCGGCTCGTCGTGCTCCCCCGGTAGACGACGACGCGACGCCGGGCCCGGCCCGTGATGTAATGGATCCTCCGTGCGCGTCCTCGCCATCGTCCCCGCCTTCAACGAGGAGCGTAGCCTGCCCGCCGTGGTGGCCGGGCTGCGCCGCTCCGCGCCGTACGTGGACGTCTGCGTGGTCGACGACGGCTCCACCGACGGAACGGCCAGGGTGGCGAACGGGCTCTGCGTCACCCTCCTGTCTCTCCCCGTGAACCTGGGCATCGGAGGCGCCGTGCAGGCTGGCTACCAGTGGGCGCGCGACCACGGCTACGACGTCGCCGTGCAGGTGGACGGCGACGGGCAGCACGATGCCACCTTCCTCCCGGTCCTCGTCGAGGCAGTGGCCTCGGGCCGGGCCGGACTGGCGGTGGGTTCCCGGTTCGCCGGTCCCCGCCTGGCCGGGGCATTTCGCTCGACCTGGACCCGCCGCGCCGGCATCCGGTACCTGTCCTGGATGCTGCGACTGCGCTGCGGCGCGCGGGTCACCGATCCCACTTCCGGATTCCGCGCCGCCGGACACGAGGCCATCCAGCTCTTCGCTCGCAGCTACCCGCCCGACTACCCGGAGCCCGAGTCCATCGCGGTCGCCGCTCGTGCCGGACTGACGGTCACGGAGGTCCCGGTCCGGATGAGCGAGCGGCTCCACGGCGAGAGCTCCATCGGCGCCTGGCATTCCTTCTACTACCTGGTCAAGGTCTCGCTGGCGCTGGTGGTTCTCCCCACCCGGCGTCCGGCGGCGGAGGACCTCTTTTGACCTCCGACCTCGTTCCCTTCGAGTTGCAGGCCGTCTCCATCGCGGTCCTGGCGGCGTTCCTGCTCTGGGTGCTTCGCCTGGTGCGCACGCAGCGCCTCTCGCTCCGGGACAGCCTGGTGTGGGTGGTGACGACGCTCGTCGCCACGCTGGTGGCGCTCTTCCCCGGGATCCTGGTGCGCGCGGCCCACCTCGTGGGCTTCCAGATTGCCTCCAACGCCGTCTTTGGCGCGGCGATCCTCTACCTGGCCGTGAACGTGCTCGCGAACACCGTGGCGGGCTCGCAGAACGCGGCGCGCATCCGCCGGCTCGCGCAGGAGTGCGCTGCGCTCCGGGCCGAGCTGGACATCGCACGGGCGTCCCCCCGCGATGGCGGGGGCGCGGCGCCGGGCGAGGCGGGACGCGGACCGATGCCGTGAGCCGTCCGCTCGTCTCCATCGTCACTCCGTCCCTCGACCAGGGCGCCTTCCTGGAGAGGACGCTCGAAAGCGTCCTCTCCCAGCGGGGTGATTTCGACCTCGAGTACCTGGTGCAGGACGGCGGGAGCAGCGACGGGACGCTCGCGATCCTGGAGCGCCACCGCGACCGGATCTCGCTCGTCGTGGAACGAGACTCCGGCCAGGCCGACGCGGTGAACCGGGCTCTCCGTCGCGCCCGGGGAGAGATCTTCGGCTGGGTGAACAGCGACGACCTGCTCCGGCCCGGAGCCGTCCAGGCGGCGGTGGAGGCATTCCGCGCCGCGCCGTCCGCGCTCTGGCTTCACGGGAAGTGCGACATCGTGAACGAGGACGACCGTCCCACCCGCCGCCCGGTGGCGGCCTACAAGGACTTCCGCGCCCGCCGCCATCGGATGGACCGGCTGCTCGTCGAAAACTACGTGAGCCAGATGACGGTCTTCTGGCGCCGCTCGCTCCAGGATCGGGTCGGCCTTCTCGACCCGATTCTCCGCTACACCTTCGACTACGACCTCTGGCTGCGCTTCGCAGCGGTGGCGCCGCCGCTCTACCTGACCCGCACGATGGCCGCCTTCCGCTGGCACGCCGCCTCGAAGAGCGGCTCCTCCTTCGAGGCCCAGTTCGCTGAGGACTGGGAGGTCTTCCTCCGCCATGCCCCGGATGACCGCTGGCTGCGGCTGCGCAAGCGGCTGCGCACCGCCCAGATCCTGGCCGTGTACCGGCTTCTGCGGACATTGCGCCCCCCGGTTCAATGATAGGTTTCGCCCTCGGCTCGAAGGCCGCGAAAGGGGTTGCACCGTGAAGATCGCCGTCATCGGGACCGGTTACGTCGGCCTCGTCACCGGTACCTGCCTCGCCGAGACCGGGCATCGAGTGACCTGCGTGGACACGGACGAGCGAAAGATCGCGACGCTCCGCGCCGGCGGGATCCCCATCTACGAGCCGGGGCTCGAGGAGCTGGTGAAGCGCAACGTCCGGGACGGGCGGCTCGACTTCACCACCTCCACCGCCGACGCTGCCCGCGACGTGGACGTGGCCTTCATCGCCGTGGGCACGCCGCCCGGCGAGATCGGGGAGGCCGACCTGTCCTACGTGCTCGCCGCCGCCGAGCAGATCGGCCGCCACATCGGCCGCTACACCGTCATCGTGAACAAGAGCACGGTGCCGGTGGGCAGCGCCGAGAAGGTCGCCGAGGCGGTCGGCCGGGTCGCGAAGGTGCCCTTCGACATCGTCTCCAACCCCGAGTTTCTGAAGGAGGGGGCGGCCATCGACGACTTCATGCGCCCCGACCGAATCGTGGTCGGCGTCTCCTCCGAGCGGGCGCGCGCGGTGATCGCGGAGCTCTACGCCCCCTTCGTCCGCACCGAGCAGCCCATTCTCTTCATGGACCCGCGCTCGTCGGAGCTGACCAAGTACGCGGCCAACTCGATGCTGGCCACGCGCATCTCCTTCATGAACGACATCGCCGGCCTGTGCGAACGGACGGGAGCCGACGTGGACCACGTCCGGCGCGGCATGGGCTCGGACAAGCGCATCGGCTATCCCTTCCTCTTCCCGGGCGCCGGCTTCGGGGGTTCGTGTTTTCCAAAAGACGTCCGCGCCCTCATGACCATGGCCCGGGGCGTGGGGCTCGACTTCGACCTCCTCCGCTCGGTGGAGCGGGTGAACGAGCGGCAGAAGCGAACGCTCGTCGAGAAGGCGCAGAAGCACTTCGGCTCGCTGCAGGGGCTCACGGCGGCCGTCTGGGGGCTCGCCTTCAAGCCCAAGACCGACGACATGCGCGAGGCCCCGGCCATCACCGTCATCGAGGGGCTCATCGGGAACGGCGCGAAGGTCCGCGCCCACGACCCGGTGGCGACCGAGGTCGCGACGAAGATCTTCGGGGGCCGGGTGGAGTTCGCGCCCGACCCCTACGCCGCCGCGGCCGGGGCCGATGCGCTCTTCCTGGTCACCGAGTGGAACGAGTTCCGGCAACCCGACTTCGAGCTCCTCAAGCGCACCATGAAGCAGCCCGTGCTCTTCGACGGCCGCAACGTCTGGGATCCGAAGAAGGTCCGCGCGCTGGGCTTCACCTACCACGGCATCGGGCGCGCAGCCCGGGAGTGACAGCTTCCGGCGGCCCTACGCGCTGGGCGGGGGCATCCCGCCAGGCGCCTCCGCCTCGAGCAGGAGCGACGCCACCTCCTGCACCACGTGGGCGATTCGCCTCCCCACGTCCTGCTCCTCGAGGAGCGCCAGCCGTGCGGCCGTGTCGGAGACCAGCGCCGCAGCCACCGCGTCGCAGACCCGCCCGGGAACCCGCATGCGGGTCACCGCCTCGGCCAGATCGCGCGTTCCGCTGTCGGTGGAGGACCGCCGGGCCAGCTCGAGCACGAAGCGCTCCAGCGTGGAGACCTCGGCGGCGAGGGCGGCCGGACCGCCCGGGGGATAGACGTCGTCGAGGACCTCGACCCGGAACTCCCGGTACGGCTTCCCGGTGTCGAGCAGCTCCTCGACCAGCCGAACCCGGGCCAGGCCGCGGAGCAGGATGTTGAAGCGCGCGTCGGCGAGACGCTCGTCGGCCTCGATGAAGCCCGCTCCAGCGATGGGGAACAGCGGTGCCCGCACGAGCGAGGCCTTCCCGCCGGGGCGCAACGTGGCCACCGCCAGGATCCGGTCGCCCGCGAGCGCGTCGGCGATCATGGCCCGGTAGCGGGGCTCGAAGACGTGGAAGGGAGCCGGCGCGCCCGGGAAGACCACCACCTCGGGCAGCGGGAAGATCTTCAGGGCGCCGGTGGCCCCACCGAGGAGGGCTCGGAGGCTCTCCGCGGCAGGGTGCCCGGCGCGCTCGCTCATTCGGCCGCGACCGCCTCGATGCGCATCCCGTAGAAGGACCGGTACACGAAGACCAGCATGATCACGAAGAACGCGCCGAAGAGCGTGAAGCGGAGGCCGGACGAGACCTGCATGGCCAGCTCCACGGCGAGAAGGCCGAAGAGCGTGGTGAACTTGATGATGGGGTTCATGGCCACCGACGAGGTGTCCTTGAAGGGGTCGCCGACGGTGTCGCCGACCACGCAGGCGTCGTGCAGCGGCGTGCCCTTGGCCTTGAGCTCGGTCTCGACCACCTTCTTGGCGTTGTCCCAGGCGCCGCCGGCGTTGGCCATGAAGAGGGCCTGGTAGAGGCCGAAGAGGGCGATGCCGATGAGGTAGCCGATGAAGAAGAACTCGTTCAGGAACGAGAAGGCCAGCGTCCCGAAGAAGACGGCGATGAAGATGTTGATCATGCCCTTCTGCGCGTACTGGGTGCAGATGGCGACCACCTTCTTCGAGTCCTCCACCGAGGCCCTTTCAGCCCCATCCAGCTTGATGTTCCGCTTGATGAACTCGACGGCGCGGTAGGCGCCGGTGGAGACCGCCTGGGTGGAGGCGCCGGTGAACCAGTAGATCACCGCGCCGCCCATCATCAGGCCAAGGAGGAAGGGTGGGTAGAGCACGGCCAGCTTGGCCACCTGGCCGGCGTCGGTCAGGCCGTTCGTGAGCATCATGACGATGGAGAAGATCATGGTGGTGGCGCCCACCACGGCGGTGCCGATGAGCACGGGCTTGGCGGTGGCCTTGAAGGTGTTGCCGGCGCCGTCGTTCTCCTCGAGGTACTCCTTGGCCTTCTCGAAGTTGGGGTCGAAGCCGAAGTCGCGCTTGATCTCCGCCCTCACGTCGGGGACGTTCTCGATGAGCGAGAGCTCGTAGACCGACTGGGCGTTGTCGGTCACCGGACCGTAGGAGTCGACCGCGATGGTGACCGGGCCCATGCCCAGGAAGCCGAAGGCGATGAGGCCGAAGGCGAAGACCTCCGGGGCCGTCATGATGCTCGCCACCCCCATGGTGGAGACGCCGTAGCCGACGGCCATGAGGAGGATGATGACGAGACCCATCCAGAAGGCGCTGAAGTTACCCGCGGTGAGGCCGGCCAGCACGTTGAGCGAGGCGCCGCCCTCCTTGGAGGCGGTCACCACCTCGCGAACGTGGCCGGAGCTGGTGGAGGTGAAGACCTTGATCACCTCGGGAATGATGGCGCCGGCCAGCGTGCCCATGCTGATGATGATCGACAACTTCCACCACAGGCCGTTGGGCAGGTCGGGGATGAGCAGGTAGCTGACCACGAAGGTGAGCGCCACCGAGACGAAGGAGGTGAGCCACACGAGCGAGGTGAGCGGGGCCTCGAAGTCCATGTGCGTGACGTTTTCGTAACGCCCCTTGGCCACCATCTCGTTCGCGAAGTAGGCGGCCACCGACGCGATGACCATCATGATGCGCATGGCGAAGATCCAGACCAGCAGCTGGACCTGGTTCACCGTGCTCGGGACCGCCAGGACGATGAAGGCGATCAGGGCCACGCCGGTCACGCCGTAGGTCTCGAAGCCGTCGGCCGACGGCCCCACCGAGTCGCCGGCGTTGTCGCCGGTGCAGTCGGCGATCACGCCAGGGTTGCGAGCATCGTCCTCCTTGATCTTGAAGACGATCTTCATGAGGTCGGAACCGATGTCGGCGATCTTGGTGAAGATGCCGCCAGCGATGCGCAGCGCCGACGCGCCCAGCGACTCGCCGATGGCGAAGCCAATGAAGCAGGCGCCGCCCAGCTCTCCGGGGATGAAGAGCAGGATGAAAAGCATGATGATGAGTTCGGTCGAGATGAGCATCGTGCCGATGCTCATGCCGGCCATGAGCGGAATGGTGGAGATCGGATAGGGCCTGCCCTGCAGCGCCGCGAAGGCCGTGCGGGAGTTCGCGTAGGTGTTCACCCGGATCCCGAACCAGGCCACGGCCGTCGAGCCGAGGATGCCGATCAGGCTGAAGGCCAGCACGATGATCACCCGGCCGGCGCCGAGCCCGTGGCCGTCGTTCGTCAGGAAGCCGAAGTAGGCGATCATGATGACCGCCATGAGCGCCCAGAGCACCGCCAGGAACTTGCCCTGGGTGATGAGGTAGGTCTTGCACGTCTCGTAGATGAGCTCGGAGATCTCGAGCATCGAGCGGTGGACCGGCATCTTCTTGATGCGGGCCGACATGCCGAGACCGAGGGCCAGACCGGCGAGGGAGACGAGGATGCCGAGGAGGAGCAGCGAGCTCCCCTTCATCCCGAGGAAGGTCACCAACCCGAGGTCGGGCACCTTGATGTTCGCCTCACCGCCTCCGTGCGGAGCGGCGGCCAGAGCGACGGAGGTCAGCATGGCGGAAAGGTTCATGGTAGGAACTCGATTTCTCCGGTGTGCGAAGCGCGGGAAGGCCCCGAAACCCCTCGGGAGGCGCGGGATACTACTGAACCGGCTACGCCCCTGCAAGGCGCCGGTTGCCCCCTCCTCCGGCAGCGGTGTACGGTCGCCGGTCCGTGCTCCCCCACCCCTTCGCCCCATTCCGGATCAAGCCCGGGGACCCCATTCCGGAGGCCGAGGCGCTCGCGGCGCGCACGCTGGGGGCGCCGCTCGTGGTCGACCCGGCCGAGCCCGCCTCGCTGCGGCTCGCCTCGGTGGCACTGGCCTACCTCGCAGCCGGCCAAGCGGCCGATCAGCAGGAGGCCTGCCGCGGCGCCGACGGCCGCGTCTCGGGAACGGTGGGACACGAGCGGGCCTGCCTGAACAGCGGTGCCCACCGGGCCCGGATCGTCGCCAGCTGCCGGGCGCTGCTCGAGGCCGGGTACGCGGGCGTGGTGCTCGATCGCCCCGACATGGTCCTCGGCCTGGGGCTCTTCGGCGCGGGTTTCTCCGACGCCTGCCAGGCGGCCTTCCAGGCCGACCTCCGGCGCGAGTATGGCGACCAGCTCGAGCCCTTCGACTACCGCCGGATCGCCGCCGACGAGCTGGCCTCCGCGTCGGGCGCGGTGAGCTTCCGCAACCTTCACTTCGGGCGGGACTTCTGGCGCTTTCGCCTCGACTCGCTCCCGGCCGCCGTCTCGGCCTGGGTGCGACCGGTGCGCGACGCCGCCCGCGAGGCGCGCCGCGAATTCTCGATCGTCGGGCGCTTCGAGCAGGTCGGGCCGGCCCAGTTCCAGGCCGCCCGTCTCCTAGACGGCGCGGTCCTTCCGCTCAGCCCCCTGCCGCACCACACCGGCGTGGCCGAGGCCCGGCTCTGGCGTGCGGCCATCGGGCGCCGCCCGATCTCGGCCCAGCTCCCGTCGGATGCACCCGCCACGCTGGCGATGCGGTACGCAGCGGCGATGGCGACCTCGGGCGTGGCCGTCGGCCTCGAGGAGGGGGAACGGGCCTTGGCCGTGGCGCCGGTCCGGAGGCTGCTGGCCGAGCACGCCCGGCGGCGCGACGGGCGCCCGTTCGAGGACGCGGTCTCGGAGTGCCTGGTCTTCTACTCGCCGGAGGCCGATCTGTGGTCGAGCGGCCTGCACCGGCTCGAGGTCGAGGAGGTCGGCGAAGCCCTCTCCCGCCTTCACGTCCAGTGGGACGTGGCCACCGGCGGCAGCCCGCTGCGCCCCGGAGCGGTGCTGCTCCTCCCCCAGGCCACGGGGATCACGCCAGTCGAGGCCGCCGCGGTGACGCGTTTCCTCGAGGCGGGAGGCCGGGTGCTCGCCCTCGGCGAGGCCCGCGCCTCCGGCCCGGGCGGACGGCTCCTCGCGCCCTTCCTTCCCGAGGCCAGGGTGGGCAAGGCCAAGGCGACCCCCGCCGGAGAGGGGGCGCTGCTGGCCCTGCCTTCGCTCGTGCCGCCCCCGTCGGCCGGACCGCTCCCAGGCGTGCCCCCCTCCGAGCCGCTGGAGCGGGGGCTCGGCGCCCTCCTCGGCGGCGGGCGGCGCGCAATCCAGGTCTATTCCCCGTCGCCGCTCTCGGTCTCGGCCTGGCGCCCCCCCAGGCGGATCGACGTCCACGTGTCCGCCCTCTCCGACGGCGTGGTGCGCGGCGCCACGCTGGTCCTCTCGACGGACCTGGCCGGGTCGGCGCGCCGGGCCCGGTTCCGCGGCGCCGGGGGACTCGAAGAGAAGCTGGCGCTCGTGCCTTCGGCCGGCGAGGTCGCCGCGGTGCTGCCCGAGTTCGAGGGCTACGGCGTGCTCTCGCTGGTCTCCTGATCCGGCCAGGCGTCCGGGCCTTTGACTGGTAGTTTCACGGTGAAGGTCGTGCCTCGACCGGGCTCGCTCGAGACCTGGATGGTGCCGCCGTGGCGCGCCACGATTCCCTGGACGATGGAGAGTCCCAGCCCAACCCCTCGCCCGCCCTCCTTGGTGCTGAAGAAGGGTTCGAAGATCCGGGCGCGCACGTCGGGCGGCATGCCGCGCCCGTCGTCGGCGATGCGCGCCACCACCTGATCGTCGCGGGCGCTGAGACCGAGCGTGACCGTCCCTCCCTCGGGCGGCAGGGCGTGCGCGGCGTTGGTGACCAGGTTCACGAAGACCTGGAGCAGGCTGGCCCGGGCGCCCAGGATCCTGGGCGCGGGCTCGATCTCGAGGCGCACCCGGGCCCTGGCATCCCGCAGCGCCGGATCGCACATGCGGGCGACCTGGTCGAGCAGCGAGCCCAGGTCGAGCGGCTCGGGCCGGTCGGCCGACGGCTTGGCGTACGTGATGAGATCGCGCGCGAGCTTCTGGATCCGCTCCCCGGCGTCGCGGATCCGTCGCAGCTTCTCGGCGTCGCCCGGGTCGAGGCCGGTGCCCCGGCGGCGCTCCAGCAGGTGGTCGGAGTAGGTCACCACCGCCACCAGCGGGTTGTTGAGCTCGTGGACGATGCCGGCGGCCAGCTTGCCGAAGGCGGCCAGGCGCTGGAAGTGCTCGGCCCGCTGCTCCATGGCCCGGAGCGCGGTGAGGTCCTGGCCGATGGCGATGACCCCCTCGACGTCGCCGCCGTGTCCGATGATGGGGGCGGTGTGGAAGGCCACCAGCGCCTCGCCCCCGCCCGAGAGCGCGAGCCGGGTCTCGAACCCGGTCACCGCCTCGCCGGCGATGCTCCGCTCGAGGACCGCCCGGGTCCGCTCCCGCTCGCCGTCCGGCAGGAGCGAAAGCATCTCGGCCCCCAGCGCCTCCTCGCGCCCGCGGCCGGTGAGCCTGGCGATGGCGCGGTTGAACACGAGCACCTGGTGCTGGCGGTTGGTGACGACGATGAGGGCGTTGGCGTTCTCGAGCAACTCCTCGAGGAAGGTCTTGAGAAAGGTGAGCTCCTCGACGGAGCGCAGGTTTCGCACGCCCTGCGCGGCGGGGTTCGTGACTTGAAGAAGGAGCGGCTCGTCGGCGGCCGGATCGCCGGGTGCACCGGGCGGGTACTCGAGGCTCACCACGCCGAAGAGCTGGCTCCCGACCGCCATGGGGACGGCGACGGCGCGGACGCACCCGTCGCAGACCGGCACGTCCACGTCCACGAGCCGCACGCCACCCGACTCGAGCGCCGCCTCGGACAGGCCGCCGTGGCGCACCGCCGCGCGGCGGAGCGAGATGGGGAGAGGCACGTCCGGAGCGGCCAGGGCGCTGCCGACCACGCCCACCGGCGCGAGCGTCTTGGGATCGAGCAGCCGGATGCAGTGGGCGCGCCCCGGGAAGAGCGACGAGAGGGCGCGGGCGAGCGCGGCGGCCACGTCCTCGCGGGCGTGGGCCTGGGCCAGCTCGCGGGAGAGGTCGAGCAACGCGCGCGTCGCCCCCGGGCCCGGAACCGGGGGCGCCTCCTCGAGGAACGCGAGCCACGGACCATCGGGAACGCGACCCCCGCGGACTTCCATGCCGGGCGGCAGGAGATCGGCGACCTCGCGGCCGGCGCAGCGCGCGGCGTCGAGGCCGACCGCGCGGCCGAAGGCCGGGTTGGCCCAGGCGACGCGCCCCCGCTCGACCACGGCCGCCGGCACTGGCGACACCTCGAGCGCGGCCGCGGTCCTGACGGCCGCTGAAAGTTCACTCTCCGTATCGGCAGCCACGCAGCCCCTCCCGCCGCTCACCGGCCGGCGCGGAAGGCCGCGGCGGCCGCCGCCAGCACTTCCTTGACGGGCACGCCGTGCTCCCGGGCGCGGGCCAGGCAGTCATCGTACTCCGGGTGGGCCCCGACGGTCGCCGCGCCCCGGCGCGCCACCTTGACGCGCACCTCGCCGTACGCGGTCGCCACCGGCACGAGCTCGCGGTCGAGCTCGATGCGGTCCACGGCATGGAACCGGACGCCCAGCGTGGTGGTCTCGTCGAGCAGGACCCGCGCCACCGCGTCACGCCGGTCCCAGGGGGATAGCGCCCCGAGAAGCAGGCCGGGGCGCCCCTTCTTCATGGTGAGCGGCGCGGCCCAGGCGTCGAGCGCGCCGGCGGCGAGGGCGGCCTCGATGGCGTGGGCCACGAGCTGCCCCGGGCAGTCGTCGAGATTCGCCTCCAGCACCCAGAGCCCGCCGGTCGCCACCTCGTCGCCGAGCGTCATGCGGAGCACGTTGGGCCGGTCGGGCCACCGGGCGGTGCCCACGCCGCAGCCGACCCGCTCCGGCGCGAGCGCCGGGAACGAGGCCGGGTCGGCCACCTCGGCCAGCTCGGCGAGCAGCGCCGCGCCGGTGGGGGTCACGGCCTCTCCCGGCGGGCCCCCCGGACGCACCGGGATCCCCTTCAGGATCTCGAGCACCGCCGGCGGCGGCACCGGCAACCGCCCGTGTGCGGCCGCGACGAAGCCCTGCCCCAGCTCGGGCGGCGCGCAGAGCACCCGGGGCCAGCCCAGGATCTCCATCACCGCGGCGGCGCCGCAGACGTCGACGATCGAGTCGAGCGCGCCGACCTCGTGGAAGTGGACCTGCTCGACCGCCACGCCGTGGACCCGGGCCTCGGCCCGGCCGATCCGTTCGAAGACCGAGCGCGCGGCGGCGCGGGCCCGCGGGGAGAGACCGCTCCGGTCGATCAGCTCGAGGATCTCCGGCAGGTGCCTCGCCCGGGCCTGGCCTTCCTCCACCAGCACGTCCACGTGCGTTCCCCGGACGCCCCCCGACTCGGCAGGCGTCGCGAGCAGGCGGAAGCCCGGAACGCCCAGCGTCGAGAGCGCGTGGTCGAGCGCCGCCCGGTCCACGCCCAGGTCGAGGGCGGCGCCGAGGAACATGTCGCCGGCGATTCCGCCCACGGGCTCGAGGAGCAAGAGCTTCGCCATCCGGTCCGCCTTCACTTCCGGGCGATGAGCCCGGCCACGAATCCGGCGCCGAAGCCGTTGTCGATGTTCACCACGCTGACGTTCGGCGCGCAGGAGTTGAGCATGGTGAGGAGCGGCGCAAGCCCGCCCAGGCTGGCCCCGTACCCGACCGAGGTGGGCAGCCCGATGATCGGCTTGCCCACGAGCCCGCCCACCACGCTGGGCAGCGCCCCCTCCATGCCGGCCGCCACGATCACCGCCACCGACCGGTCGAGCTCGCCGCGGCGGGCCAGCAGTCGGTGCAAACCGGCCACCCCCACGTCGTACACGCGGATGGCGGGGACGCCCATCACCTCGAGGGTCACCGCCGCCTCCTCGCACACCGGGATGTCGCTCGTGCCAGCGCAGCAGATCGCCACCGGGCCTCGCACCGGGAGTTCCATGCGTCCACGGGAGAGCGTGCGGGACACCGGGTCGTAGCGAGCCCCACGGACGGCGCGCCGGACCGGGGCGGCCTTGTCGGCATCCAGCCGGGTCACCAGCAGCGGCCCCCGGGCCGCGAGCTTCCGGGCGATGGCCGCCACCTGCGCCGCCGTCTTGCGCTCGGCGAAGACCACCTCGGGCATTCCCACTCGAAGCGTCCGGTGGTGGTCGAGGGTGGCGAAGCCGCCCAGTTCCTCGTAGGGCGCGCCCTTCAGCGCGCCCACCACCTCCTCGACGTCGGCGTCTCCCCGGCGAAGCCGCCCGAGCAGCTTCCGGATCCCCTTCTCGTCCATCAGGGCTTCTCCAGGGCCCTGGCGAGTCCATCGAGCCGGGCCGGGTCGGGGAGGAGGAGCAAGGTGCCGCTCGCCTCGGGGCACCCGAACCGCACCCCCAGGGCCGGCCCGGCGGCGCCCGGCGTGAGCAGGTCCAGGCAAGCCCGCGGCCGGCCGCGGGTGAGCCGCGGCACGCCGTGCAGCAGCCCGAGGTGGAGGCGGCGGGCCAGCGCCGACACGAAGGCCGACCCGGCGATGTTTCCGGCCTCGACGAGCGCGCTCTCCCCCACCGTGTCGAGCGAGCCGGCCGCGGCGTCCGGCACGAGCGTCTGCGAGACCCGCTCCGCTTCCTCGGCCGAGACCAGGATGAGCAGCCAGCCGCCCACCGGTTCCTGGAGTTCCATGGCCACGGCAACGAGTTCCAGGTCGGGGCGCCCCACCAGCCGGGCCACGCCGGCCGGATCGGGCCCCTCGACGACCTGCACCTCGCCGATGCTGGCCGTGCGCCCCAGCAGCCGTCCCATCGTGCGCGCGGCGTCGCGCCCGCCCTCGGCGGCCAGCTCTCGAAGCGCTTCCAGGGCCCCGGCCCGACGCGGATCGGTCGGGCTCACGGGGCCACCAGCCGGGCAACGTCGAGCACGAAGACCGGCCGGCCGTTCCCGAGCACGGTCACCGCCGAGAGGCCGGGAACGAGCGAGAGGGGGCCGTGGAGCGGCTTCAGCACCGCTTCCTGCTGCCCGAGCAGCTGGTCGACCGCCAGGCCGACCCGCCCCGTGTCACCTTCCGTGATGACGACGGAACGGCGCCCGGCCTCCGGCGCTGGACCGGCCCCGAGGAGCATGCCCAGGTCGTGAACTGGCACGTGGCCGCCGCCGAAGGAGAGCTGCGGCGCCCCGCCAGCGCGCTCCAGCGTCTCCAGGCGAGCCTCTGCGGCGCCGTGCACCTTCGACACCGGGATGGCCACCACCTCCTCGCCCACCCGAACCAGCAGCACCGGCTGGATGGCCACGGTGAGCGGCAGGCGCAGCGTGAACCGGGTACCGACCCCGGGGCGGCTCTGGATGGAGAGGCTCCCGCCCAGCGCCTCGGCGCTGCGCTTCACCGCATCCATCCCCACGCCGCGCCCGGAGACGTCGGTCACTTCACTGGTGGTTGATACCCCCGGCAGGCAGGCGAGCAGGAGCACGTCGGCCTCCGGAAGGACCGCGGCGGCCTCGGCGCCGATGGCCCCGCGCGCCACCGCCGCCCGGCGCAGCGCCTCCGGATCCATTCCACGCCCGTCGTCGGAGACCTCCAGGATCACCCGGTCGCGCTCGCGGCGCGCCGAGACCTCGACGCGGCCGGTCGGGCGCTTTCCCGCCGCGATGCGCTGGGCCGCGGCCTCGATTCCGTGGTCCACCGCGTTGCGGAGCAGGTGCAGCACCGGGTCGGCGATCTCGTCTAGCAGCGCCCGGTCCACCTCGATCTCGGCTCCGGTCACCACCACCTCGACCTGCTTTCCGGTGCGCCGGGCCAGGTCTCGGGCCGCGCGCGGGAGCCGGTCGGAGAGCGCCGTGAGCGGCGTCATCCGGGCCACCATCACCCGCCCGTGAAGGTCCTTGACGATGGCCTGGAGCTGGTCCACTCCCTCCTCGTGCTCGCGCCGTTGCGGCTCGGGGATGGCGCGCCCGATCTCTCGCAGGCGCGCGGTGGCGAGCAGCAGCTCCCCGGCCACGTCGAGGAAATCGTCGAGAAGCTCGGCGCGCACCCGCACGGTGCGAGCTGGCTCGCCGGGCGGCTCGGGGCGCGGAGAAGGCGGCGGCTCCTCGGCCTCCGCCTCCCCCACCTCGACCCGGGCCAGATCGGCGATCTGATGCAGGGTTCGCTCGATCTCCTCCGCCGGCAACGAGGTCTCGATCTCGACGACGAGCCGGCGGTCGGGCATGCGGCCGCCGCGCAGCTCCTCCGCGGCCGGGGTCGACGAGGCGATCCGGCCCACGTCCCCGAGCCGCTTCAGCACCAGGAACCCGCGCACGGCGGGGACCGGGCTCGAGGCCAGGACCTCCACCTCGATGCGAAGCCGGCGGCCCGTGGGAGGCGCGAGCGGCCTGGCGGCGGGCGCGGCGGGGGCCGTCGCCTGGGCGGACGCCCGGCCGGTGACCGGCTCGACGCCTCGCAGCCGGCTGGCCTGGAGGTCCAGCCGCTCGGCCACGGCCTCGTCGGGCGCCGGTGAGCCGCCGGCCGCGGCCTTCTCCACCATCCCGGAGATGACGTCGGTGGCCGCCAGCAGGACGTCCACCACCTCGGAGCCCGGGGCTCCGCCGCGCGCGCGCAAGGCGCCGATGACGTCCTCGGCCCGGTGGGCCACCAGGGCGATGCCCTCCTGCTGCATGGCCGCGGCCATGCCCTTCACGCTGTGTGCGTGACGGAAGAGCTCGTCGACGATGGGGGACGGATCCTCGCCGCCGCCGCCGGCCCGCTCCAGCCGCACCAGCCCCTGCGAGAGGGCCTCGAGGTGCTCCTTCGACTCGGAGACGAAGAGAGCCAGGTATCTCGAGAGGTCCCAGTTCACCGTGGGTCGCTCCCGATGACCGCTCAGGCCTCGCCGAGGACCTTCTTCACGACGGAGATCACGTCCTCGGACCGGAACGGCTTCACGATGAAGTCGCTGGCGCCGGCCTCGATGGCCTCCATCACCAGCGCCTCCTGCCCGAGCGCGCTGCACATCACCACCACCGCCCGTGGATCGACCTTGACGATCTCCCGGGTGGCCTCGATGCCGCTCTTGAAGGGCATCACGATGTCCATGGTGGTGAGGTCGGGGCGCAGTTCGCGGAACTTCTCCACGGCCTCGAGGCCGTTGGCGGCCTCGCCAACCACCTCGAAGCCGGCGCCCGCGAAGATGTCGCGGATCATGTTTCGCATGAAGACCGCGTCGTCGACGATGAGGACTTTCTTCGGCATGCACGCACACGGTACCACCCGCACCGGCCCGGTGAAAGGATCGACCCGGGCCCTTCTTCGAGCGGTGCCTAACCCGACCGGCCCCGAAAGAGGCGCTTGGCTGCCGCGGCCAGGGCGTCGGGGTCGAGGACCGCCACCGGGGACCCCCGAACCGCGGAAAGCCCCTTCACCGGAAGTCCGTCGCCGGGCCGGTCGGGCGGACCCACCGGCTCGACGCCCAGGACCTCGTCGACGAGGAATCCCAGCGCCCGCCGCTCCCGGTCGAGCACCAGCACCTGTCCGTCCCCGTCGCCGGGCGCCCGGCCCGGCAGGCCGAGCAAGGGCGCCATCTCCACCACCGCCACGACCCGGCCCCGCAGGCTCATGGCCCCCAGGACCGGTGGGCCGGTGCGCGGCACGTGGGCGAACGGAGGGGCGGGGGGCACCACCACGGTCACCGATTCGAGCGGCAGCGCGAAGCGCTCGCCCCCGGCGCGGAAGAGGACGTGGCGCAGGTCGGCGTCCACGGCCCTACCGGTCGAGGCGGAACCGCGAGACCACGCTCTGGAGCTCGAGGGAGAGGTTGAGCAACTCCTGGGCGGCGCTCGCCATCTGGGAAACCGAGGCGGTCTGCTCGACGATCACCTTGCGGACCTGCTCGGTGGAGGTGGCGTTGCCGGTGGCGACGTCGGAGATGTCGTCCATGGCCCGCACCATGTCGGCCGAGCCCTGGAGCTGGTCGCGGGCCGCCTCCGAGATGACCCGCACCTTGTCGGCGCCGGCCGCGGCCACCCCGGCGATGCCGTCGAGCGAGCGCATGATGGCGTTCAGGTCCTCGCGCCCCTCTCCGAGCTCTGCCACCGAGGCCCGCATGGCCTGGACCACGCCCGAGGCCCGGGCCGACACGTCGGCGGCCACCGCCGAGATCTGCTCCCCGGAGCGCCCGGCGCTCTCGGCCAGCTTGCGGACCTCCTCGGCCACCACCGCGAAGCCGCGGCCGTACTCCCCGGCGCGCGCCGCCTCGATGGTGGCGTTGAGCGCGAGGAGGTTGGTCCGCTGGGAGATGCTGGTGATCACCTCGACGATCTGGGTGATCTCGCGGGTCCGCTCGCCGAAGGCGAACACCTGCTCGCTCGCCGCCTCGATCCGGGCGAAGACCTTCTTCACCTTCTCGGCGGCCAGTCGCGCCGCCTCGCCCGACTGGGTGGCGCCGGAGGAGGTGTCGGCGCTGGCCTTGGCGGCCTCCTCGGCGCTGCGGGCGGTGCGCTCGATGGAGGCGGCGATGTCGCCGATGACCTTGGAGGTTCGCTCCACGAGGCTGGACTGCTCCTCGGCCCCCTGGGAGATCTTGGCCATGGAACTCGCCACCTCGTCGGTGGAGGCGTTCACCTCCTCGGCGGAGGTCTGCAGCTCGTTGGCGCTCTCGGCCACCGACTGGGCGGTCCGCTGGATTCGGGAGACGAGGTCGCGCAGGTTCTCCTGCATGGTGCGGATCGACCCGGTCAGGTCGTCCACCTCGTCGTGGAAGCCGCGCTGCTCCTCGGAGACCACGCTCTTCGAGAGATCGCCGGCGCTGATCTCGACCGCGGAGAACCTGAGGCGGGCCAGCCTCGCCACCCGGAGCACCGCGGTGGAGAGGGCATAGCCGGCCAGCAGCGTCAGCGCGACGAGCACGGCGTCGGCGATGAGGGGTCGCCCGGGCAGGAGCCGCTCCTTCACGAGCGGCGTGGCGAGGAGAATGAAGACCCCGAGGATGACGTAGGAGACGAGGAGCTTGGTCTGGAGCGAGACGCTGCGCCCCGGGGAGGGGGACGGCGCGCGAAGGTCCCGGTCGGGCGTGCGGCCGCGGAGGGCCACGAGGTGAGGGGGCGTGTCCTGCCCGTGCGTCGGCGGGCGATTCGACGGGCGGTCCTGGCGCAGGCTCCTCGACACGGGCACTCCTCTCGCGCAGCAGGGGGAACGGTGAATCCTACGCCCGGCGGCGCCCCGGTCCAAGAACGCGCCCGGAATGAAAGTGGTCGTACCCGGCCCGGCGCGGCCGATGGAGGGAACCCCCACCTTTCACCACCCGGATGCCGGCCTTCGCCTCCATCTCGCCGATCACCGCGACGGGCGTCCGGGCCCGGCAGGCGACGTCCTGGAGGGCCCGGAGCCTCCCCGGGGGGACGGCGAGCAGCAGTTCGTAGTCCTCCCCGCCCGAGAGTGCCTCCTCGCGGGGTTCCGCGCGCCCTTTCGTGGCCGCCCGATAGGCCCGCGAAAGCGGCAGCCGGTCGAGCTCCACTCGTGCCCCGGTCCCGGAGGCCTCGCAGAGGTGCCCCAGGTCCTGGAGGAGCCCGTCCGAGATGTCGATGGCCGCCCGGGCGACGCCAGCCGCTCCCTGGCCGAGCGCCAACCGCGGCATCGGTCGCCTCTGGCGAGCGCGGAGCGCCGGAGCGGCGCCGGGCGAGAGCCCCAGGGCCGCGTCGCCCAGGGTGCCGCTCACCACGAGCAGGTCGCCCACGCATGCGCCGGAGCGGAGCAGCGCTCGACCGCGCCGGACCACGCCCACCACCGTCACCGTCAGGGACGTCTGGTCGGCGGCGGTGACGTTGCCTCCCACCACGCTCGTCCCGTGGCACCGGGCGCAATGGGCGATCCCGCGCCCCACCCGCCCGAGCCAGCCCAGGTCCGCGGCCGGCGGCGTGGCGAGCGCCACCAGCGCCCAGAGCGGCCTGGCCCCCATGGCGGCGACATCCGACAGATTCACTGCCAGTGACTTCCACCCCACATCCTCTGGCGAGAAGGCTTCGCCGAAGTGGACCCCGTCCACCACCGCATCCACGGTGGCCACGAGGTCGTGGCCGGGCGGCGGCCGGAGCACCGCGGCGTCGTCGCCGATGCCGACCTCGACCCCCTCCCCCGCGAGGAAGGGTCGGGTGAACCGCTCGATGAGCTGGAACTCGCCCGGAAGCGCCACGGGGAGCTATCCCGCCGCGGCCGCCGGGTGGGCCCGGACCGCCAGCGCCGCCGGGCCGGACGCCATCACCGGGAGCGAGAGGGTGAAGGTCGTGCCCTGGCCGGGCACCGACTCGACCTTCACGTCACCGGCGTGGGCCTCGACGTAGCTCTTCACGATGGCCAGGCCGAGGCCGGCGCCGCCGAACTCGCGGGTGGTCGTCCCGTCCACCTGGAAGAAGACGTCGAAGACCCGCGCCAGGTTCTGGGGCGCTATGCCGATGCCGGAATCCACCACCTGGACGGCCACCCGGTCGGCGCCGTCGGCGCGAGCCTGGACGGTCACCGACCCGCCCGACGGGGTGAACTTCACCGCGTTTGTCACCAGGTTGATGAGCGACTGGCGGATCTTCTCGCGGTCGCACTGGACCGGGGGCAGCTGGGCCGGTTGCCAGGTCACCCGCAGCCCCTTCTTCCGGGCGTGCGGCGTGACGGTGGCCACCGCGTCTCGCATGACGGTGTTCACGTCGACGTCGGAGACCACCAGCTTCACACGGTTGGCCTCGATCTTGGAGATGTCGAGAATGGAGGTGATGAGCCCGAGCAGGTTCTCCCCCTTGTCCATGATGATCTGTAGATACTCGCGCTGCTCGGCGGTGAGTGGCCCGCCCAGCCCCTCCAGCATCATCTCCGAGTAGCCGATGACGCTGGTGAGCGGCGTGCGCAGCTCGTGGCTCATGGTGGCCAGGAAATTGGACTTGAGCCGGTCGAGTTCCTTCAAGGCCTGGTAGGCCCCCTCGATCTGCCGGTTCTTCTCCTGGACCTCCCGGTAGGATTCCTGCACCGCCTCGATGTGGAGACGGGCGGTCAACAGATTCTTGTGGCCGGTGAAGACCAGCACGTCGAGGATCTCGGCGAAGTGCTTGAGGACCTTCTCGGCGGTGGCCTGCGGGACGCGCCGGATCTTCTGGAGGTAGGAGGCCGCCACCTTCTCGTCGAAGTCAGGCGAGAGCTCGCCGAGGGCCACCGGCAGCGCCACCAGGTCGTCGGGCACGAAGGGGCCGAAGACGATCCGGCCGATCACGTCCCCCTCGTAGAGCACCGGCTGGATCGCGTAGCGGCAACCCGCGAAGCAGTTGACGGTGCTGGGAACCGGCTCCTCGGGCAGCGGCTCGGTCTTCACCCGCTGGACGGTGGCCATGCACTGCGTGCGGCCGTCCGGGGTCTGCCACAGGTAGCCGCAGAAGTCGGCGTTGCCGACCTTCACGTCCACCAGCTTGTTGCCGGTCCCGTCGAAGACCTTCACGCCGATCCGGTACAGCTCCGCGAACGACTGGCAGACCTCGGAGAACGACCGGAGGTCGAGAAGGTCGCCGAGCGGCGTCGCCTGGAGGAGTACGGACGGCTGGATCTTCATCTGGCTTCCACGCGGCTCAGGATCGAGCCGAGAAACTCCTTCTCGGGGAGGGCGAAGCGCTTCGAGAGCCCGAGGGAGCGATCCATGTCGCGGTAGCAGAGGGCCAGCAGCACGCGGAGGGTCTCGAGCACCCCCTCGCCCTGGATGGCCTTGGCCGGAACCACCGGGACCTTTGGCCCCCGCGAGAGGTCGGCGAACTCGTCGTCCCGGACGTCCTCGAGGTCCATCTTGTTCTTCTGGATGACGATGGGGATGGCGTGCGGGTCGAGGCCGTTCGCCTCGAGGTTGCGCAGCATGTCCTTCCAGTAGGCGAGGGTCGAGGCGGTCTCGGACCTTCGGCTGTCGGCGACGAAGACCAGCGCGTCGCTCCCCTGCAGGACGATGCGGCGCGTCGACTCGTGCATGACCTGGCCGGGGACGGTGTAGAGCTTGATCTTCACCTTGACCCCGCCCGGCGTGCGGAAGAAGACCGGCATCATGTCGAAGAAGAGGGTCCGGTCGTCCTTGGTGTCGAGGGTCATGAGTCGGCCGCGCACCTTGGGGTCCATCTTCTCGTACAGGGCCTGGAGATTGGTCGTCTTCCCGGACAAGGCGGGACCGTAGTAGACGACCTTCACCGCGAGTTCGCGGCTCTCCTCGTTGAATTGAGCCATGGAGCGGTCAACGTAACGCAAAGACGGCGGAGGTTCCAGCGGACGACCCCCAAAACGGGTGACGGCCGTCAGCGTGGGACAGCCTCCCACCATCGGCGGGCCTCCTCCACGGAGCGGAGCAATGGGCTGGGCGGAAGCGACGCCAGGAAGGCCCGGCCGTAACCGCGGGTGGTGAGGCGCGGGTCGAGCACGGCCACGAGACCGCGGTCGGCGCGGGAGCGGACGAGCCGCCCGAAGCCCTGCCGGAGCTGGAGCGCGGCCGCCGGGACTTGAAGCTCGGAGAAGGCGTCGCGCCCGTCGTCGGAGAGCGCCTTCACCCTCGCCGCCAGCACCGGGTCGTTGGGTGGCGCGAAGGGGAGCCGGTCGATCACCACGAGCGAGAGGGCCTCCCCGGGCACGTCCACCCCTTCCCAGAAGCTCTGGGTGGCGAAGAGCACCGACGGGCGCTCGCGGAACGACTCGAGGAGCCGGTGCTTGGGGCGCTCGCCCTGGAGGAGGAGTTGCCAGGGCAGGTCGGAGAGCGCCTCCCGGAAGGCGAGCATGTTTCGCACCGACGTGCAGAGCACGAAGGCCCGTCCGCCAGTGATCTGGGCGAGTTCCCGGACGGCTCGGGCCGCGGCGGCCACGAAGCCAGGCTGGTTCGGATCGGGGAGCCCGGCCGGCGCCACCAGCGCGGCCTGGGTCGCGTAGTCGAAGGGGCCTGGAAAGGTGCGCTCGTCGACGTCGAAGTCCTGGCGCAGCCCGACCTGTCGCCGGAAGTAGTCGAAGCGCCCCTGGGTCGCGATCGTGGCGCTCGTGAAGATCACCGTGTCGACGTTGCGGTAGAGCCTCGTGACGAGCTCCTCGGCCACGTCGATGGGGGCGGCGCGAAGGAATACGCCGCGGCCCCTGGCCTCGGCGAAGAAGACCCGGGACGGCTCCTTCATGGCGGTCACCGCCGCCAGCTCCACCCGCAGATCCGCGGCGCGCCGCGCGATCTGGAGGAACGCGGGCGACGGGTCGTCGGCCAGCTCTGCACGAAGCTCCTCGAGGGCCGAGTCGAGCCGCGCTTGCTCGCCGGCGAGCGGCGCGAGCATGGCGGGCAGGAGCGGCCCGCGCAGGCTCTCCTCCTCCGCCCTGCGCCCGCCCCGCGGAGGCTCGGCGCGCCCGGAGCTCTGGGCGAGCGCCCGGGCCACGGATCCAAAGAATCGCTCCCCGGCCTTCGCGAGCTCCCCGGTGGTGCGCTTCAGCATGGAGGCGAGGTCGGGTCGGTCGGCCACCGCGCGCTGGGCGTCGCGGGCCAGTTCCTCCACCCGGTAGGAAGAGACCTGAAGCCCGAAGTACTCGGTGGCCACGTCCTCGATGGCGTGGGCCTCGTCGAAGATCACGGCCTCGTAGGGCGGCAGCACCTCGACGCCGGCCCGGGACGTGCGCATGGCCAGGTCGGCGAAGAAGAGGTGGTGATTCACGAGCACGATCTCGGCCGCGGCGGCGCGGGCCCGGGCCTGCTGGACGAAGCAGTCCTCCCAGCGCAGGCACTCCTTGCCCAGGCAGGTCTCCCCGGTGGCGGAGAGGTCCTTCCAGGCCAGGTAGGAGTCGGGCAGGTCGACCTCGCTCCGATCCCCGGTGGCGGTGGTGCGCGACCACTCCCGGATGCGGGGCCAGAGGGCGGCCTCCTCCCGGGTGGGGAAGATGGGGTGGCGCTCGAACTCCTCGCCGCGGGCCAGGCAGTAGTAGTTGGCGCGCCCCTTCAGATAGGCCGCCGAGATCTCGACGCCGCAGCGGTCGCGGAGCAGCGGGATGTCGCGGAACCAGATCTGCTCCTGCAGATTGCGCGTGGCCGTGGAGATGACGACCCGCCGCCCCGACTGCACCGCCGGCAGCAGGTAGGCGAGCGTCTTCCCGGTGCCTGTGCCGGCCTCGGCGACGAGGTAGCGGCGGCGAGAGAGCGCGTCGGCCACCGCCTCCGCCATGCGGATCTGGTCCGGGCGCGGCTCGTAGCCTTCGAGCGCACGCGCCAGACGGCCGCCGGGGGCGAGCACCGACCGGATGGCGCTCTGCGTGGCGCCGGCTCTGGGATTGCCGGTCACAGCCGGATGGGAACCGAAACGAAGGTGAGGAGGAAGAGCAGCATCGACGCGACCGCCACGGCGCGCCGGCCCGGCGTGATGGGCTCGTCGACGATGGCCGGCGGGTGCCGCAGTCCGATGACGAGCCGCGTGAGCAGCCACCAGACGAGCCAGTTCAGCGAGACGAGGAACCCGGCCGCGAGGAGCGCCCAGGAGACGAGGCGCGACAGCCGGAGCGCGCCCCGCTCCCCCAGCCAGGCGTAGGTCACGTGGCCGCCGTCGAGCTGGCCGATGGGGATGAGGTTCAAGGTCGTGACGAAGAGCCCCAGCCACGCCGCCAGCGCCACCGGGTGCACGAAGACGTCGTACCCGGGAGCGAGCGGACCCACCACCAGCCGCTGCAGTCCGGAGGTGAGCAGGCTGTCGCCGAAGACCATGGTGTCGCCACCCCAGGAGAGCGTCTCCCCCTGGAGCAGGGCCTGCGCGATGGACCAGAGCGACCCGGTGTTCACGACGGCCATCTCCCCGACCGCGCGGACCTCGGAGTGGGCGAGCCCCCAGGCGTAGAGGGGCACGGCCACGAGCGCTCCCGCGATGGGGCCGCCGGCGCCGATGTCGAGCACCGCGTCGCGCGACGGGATGGGGGAGCGCAGCCGGATGAGCGCCCCCAGCGTCCCGAAGCTGGTGGGCATGGGGATGAAGTAGGGAAGCGTCGAGTCCACCCGCCAGGCCCGGGCCAGCAGGTAGTGCCCCATCTCGTGGGCGAGCAGGATGGCGAGGATGGCCGTCGAGTAGGAGAGCCCGGCCAGCACGAGGCCGGGAATCCCGTCGCCGGAATAGCCGGCGAAGCCGGCACCGGAGAGCACCGTGGTCCCGATGGTGGCGAGGAAGAGGACGCCGTTCCTCCACGGCAGCCGGCGCCTTCGCTCCGCGATGTGGTTGCTTCCATCCACGTCGATCCGTCAGGGGGCCGTGACCGGCGCCCCACCCAGCTCCTCGGAGCGCATCTCGCGGATGGCGCCCCCGTCGATGGTGAGGAAGAAGAGGGTCCGCACCGGCTCGCCCCGGGCGTCGAAGACCACGTCGCCGGTGGCCCCGGGAAAGGGCGCCTGCGTCGCGAGTGCGTCGCGCATCTCCTTGCGCCCCGAGACGCCCCGCCCCATGGCCGCCGCGACCATGCGCGCCGCGTCGTAGGCGCTGGCCTCGAGGATCGAGGGCGCGCGGGCGTGGGCCTGCTCGAAGGCCAGGACGAAGCGCCTTGTCTCGGTGCGCTCCGAGCCGGCGAAGAAGCCGTCGACGAAGATGGCGCACTCGACGTACTTGCCGGCCTTCTCGACCACGGCCGGGTCGTCCCATCCGTTGCCGCCCAGCAGGAGCACCGGCTTCACCGTCCAGGGGCTGACCTTCTGGATGCGCTCGATCTCGCGCGGGTCGCAGGCGGTGACCACGTCCTCCACCGCCAGGGCCGGCGCGAGGAGCGTCACGCTCCGGGCGAAGTCCGGCACGAAGACCGCGTCGAACTCGATGATCGGGGGCAACTCCTTGCGGGCCTTCTCGAGGGCCTTGGCGCGCCGGTACGGGTCGGTGATCTCCTTCACGATGGCCTTCTGGACCTCGCGCCAGTCGGCCCGCTGCTCCACCTGCGAGCGCCCGACCAGCTCCTTCGCCATGGGGGCGAAGTTGGCGCGGTCGGGCTCGTAGCCGACGGCCCGGGAGATCGTCCCGCCGCGGGCCTCGACCTCGACGCCGAAGGCCGTCCGGAGCTCGGTGCCGTAGGGGATCTCCGGGTAGAGGACCACCACGCTCCGCAGCCCCCGCCGCTGGATGGCGATGTCGGCGAGCGCCTGGGCCTGAGCCGACGCCGTCAGCATGAGCCGGAAGACGTAGGGGCGCCCCTCGGCGATCCCGTCCACCTTGGAGAGCGAGAGGAGCGGCACGCCAGCCTGCTGGGCCGCGGCGGCGGCCCGCTGGGCCTCTGCGTTGGTCACGCCGCCCACGATGGCCACCGCACCCTCGGCCGCCAGCTGCGCCACCGCGTCGGCTGCGCCGTCGGGTTCACCGCGGGTGTCTTTCGCCACCACCCGGACCGGCCCCCCCTCGGGGGCCGCCAGCGCCACGCCCTGGAGGATCGCGTCGCCCCAGGCCTTGAACTTGCCGGAGAGGGGCACGGCCACGCCGATCGTCCCGGCCACGGTGGCGGTCTTCACCGCCGCCCGGGCGGCCAGCGCGATCCCCAGGGCGCCGCCCTTCGGGACCTCGCGGGAGAGAGCCTCTATCTCCTGCGGCGAGAGCTTCGTCGCCACGATGTCGAGCGCCCGCGCCGTCTCCCGATCGCGCTCGGCGGGCGGAAGGAAGGCCGCCGCCTCGGTGCGCCAGCGCGCGGCCAGCGGCCAGTTCTTCGCCGCCTCGGCCGCGTCGGCGATGCGAAGCGCCAGGTTTCCCCGCTGGGCCGCCGGGGTCTCCTCCCAGGTCGCCAGGAGCGTCTGCATGCCCGTGGCTCCCTGCCCGGCCTCGACCTCGGCGAGGCCGTAGCGGACCCTCGCCTCGTCGGACTTCGACCAGAGCGGGTAGCGGGAGAGCAGTTCCGCCCAGTCGCGCGCGGCGCGGGCTGGCTGCTTCGCCTTCATCCACGCCCGGGCCGCCTCGTCGAGGGCCTCGGGCGCCTCGGCGGCGGTGGGGCTCGTCCGGGCCAGGTTCTCGAAGGCCTCGGCGCTCTTCGCGGGTGGGGTGGAGTCGGGCGCGGCGCGCAGCCGGGACAGCTCGGAGGCCGCCGCGGCCGACGGCGCGGTCGCGACCGGAGCCGGGGGAAGACCGCCAGGTCGCGGGGCGGGCTGCGTGGTGGCGCACGCCGCGGCGAGGATCGCGGCGAGGGCGGCCGGAAGGGAAAGGCGCATGGACCCCGGTGTTCTATAAGAACGTCGCCCGCGGCGAAAGGTCGCGTGGGGCGCTACTTGCCCAGCAGCTCCGCCACCTTGCTCCAGAAGCGGCTGGAGGCTGGATTCGTCTCCTCGCCGGACAGGGCGGCGAAGCGCTCCAGCAGCTCCCGCTGCTCCTTCGTGAGATGGGTGGGGACCTCCACCTGGACCTGCACGTGCTGGTCGCCCCGGGAGCCGCCGCCGAGCGGCACGATTCCCTTGCCCTTCAGCCGGAAGGTCTTGCCGGGCTGGGTGCCGGCCGGGATCTTGAGCTTGTGCGGGCCGTCGAGGGTGGGCACGTCCACCGACGCCCCCAGCGCCGCTTGCGCGATGGAGATGGGCAGCTCGCAGACCACCTCGGTGTCCTGCCGTCGGAAGATGGGATGCTCGCGCACCTGGACCACCACGTAGAGGTCGCCAGCCTCGCCGGACGGAGATGGCGCCGGCTCCCCCTCCCCGCGCAGCTTGAGCCGGGTGCCGCCGTCGACGCCGGGCGGGACCTTCACGTCCACCATCGACTTCTCGGCCATGCCGCCCGCGCCGCCGCAGGCCGGGCACCGGTCGGTGATGATCTTCCCCTCCCCGCGGCACTGGCCGCAGGTGCGGGAGATGGCGAAGAAGCCTTGCTGGAGCCGGATCTCGCCCGTGCCCCGGCAGGTGGGGCACTGCTTCGGCTGGGTCCCGGGCTTGGCGCCGCTGCCCCGACAGGTCTCGCAGCGCCTGGGGCGCTGGATCTCGATTCGGGAGGTGGCACCGAAGGCCGCCTCCTCGAAGGAGAGCTCGAGGTTGTAGCGAAGGTCTTCGCCGCGGGCGCGGCGCTGGCCGCGGCGGTGCGCGCCGAAGACCTCTCCGAAGATCTCGCCGAAGATGTCGTTGATGGTTGCGGCGCCGCCGAAGCCGGCGAAGGGGTCGAAGCCCTGGGCGCTGCCGAAGTGGTCGTAGCGGGCCCGCTTCTCCGGATCGGAGAGGACGTCGTAGGCCTCGGCGACCTCCTTGAAGCGATCCTCGGCGGCGTGGTTCCCGGGGTTCCGGTCGGGGTGGAACTCCATGGCGAGCTTCTTGAACGCCGCGCGAACCTCCTCGCCGGAAGCGGAGCGCGGCACGCCCAGCACCTCGTAGAAATCTCTCTTTTCGGAGCTCATCGCCTGATCGTGGCGAACGTAATGCCCCGAAACGGCGAGACAAGTCCAGAGCGCATCCGGCGGAGCACTACGACGTCGAGCCGCCGTCCTGCCCCTGCGACGAGTAGATCGCGTCGGCGATGCGGTAGGCGGACCCCTCGAGGCGTTGCAGCGCCTCCTTGATGCGCGCCAGGTCGAGCGACCCGAGCACCGACTGGAGCTCCTCGAGGTCGGCGCGGATCTCGGCCAGGTCGTCGGGCTTGAGCGCGCTCGAGTACTCCTCCAGGCTCTTCTCGGTGGTGTAGATGAGCCCCTCGGCGTTGTTGCGCAGCTCGGCCAGTTCCCGCTTGCCCTTGTCGTCGGAGGCGTTCTGCTCGGCGTCCAGGATGGCCCGCTGGATGTCCGCCTCGGAGAGGCCGGAGCGGGCGGCGATGCGGATCTGCTGCTTCTTCCCGGTGCCCAGGTCCTCGGCCTCGACGTGGACGATGCCGTCGGGGTCGATCTCGAAGCGGACCTCGATCTGCGGGACGCCGCGCGGCGCCGGCGGGATGCCCACCAGCTCGAAGCGCGCCATGGTCTTGTTGTCGACGGCCATGTCTCGCTCGCCCTGGAGCACGTGGACCGAGACCAGCGGCTGGTTGTCCACCGCCGTGGAGAAGACCTGTCCCTTCTTGACCGGGACGGTGGTGTTCTTCTGGATGATGCGGGTGAAGACCCCGCCCGCGGTTTCGACTCCAAGTGAAAGGGGCGTGACGTCGAGCAGGAGGACGTCCTTCACCTCCCCCTTCAGCACGCCACCCTGGATGGCGGCGCCCACCGCCACCACCTCGTCGGGGTTCACTCCCTTGTGCGGTTCCTTGCCGAAGAACTTCCGGACCGTCTCCTGCACCTTGGGCATGCGCGTCATGCCGCCTACCAGGATGACGGTGTCGAGCTGGGCCGCGGTGACGCCGGCGTCCTTGAGGGCGATCTTGCAGGGCTCGATGGTCTTCTCGACCAGGTCGCCGACCAGGCTCTCCAGCGTGGCCCGGTCGATGGTCTCGGCGAGGTGTTTCGGGCCGGTGGCGTCGGCGGTGATGAAGGGCAGGTTCACCTCGGTCTCGGTGGCCGAGGAGAGCTCGTGCTTGGCCCGTTCGGCGGCCTCCTTGAGCCGCTGCAGCGCCATGCGGTCCTTGCGCAGGTCGATGCCGGTCTGGTCCTGGAAGCGCTTGGCCAGCCAGTCGATGAGCCGCTGGTCGAAGTCCTCGCCGCCCAGGAAGGTGTCGCCGTTGGTGGCCTTGACCTCGAAGACGCCCTGGTTGAGCTCGAGGATGGTGATGTCGAAGGTGCCACCGCCCAGGTCGTACACCGCGAGGAGCTCGCCCTTGCCGGAGTGCTGCTTGTCGATGCCGTAGGCCAGCGCCGCCGCGGTGGGCTCGTTGATGATGCGCAGGACCTCCAGGCCGGCGATGCGCCCGGCGTCCTTGGTGGCCTGGCGCTGGGCGTCGTTGAAGTAGGCCGGGCAGGTGATGATGGCCTCGGTGACCGGCTCGCCGATGTAGTCCTCGGCGGTCTGCTTCATCTTGGTGAGCACCATCGCCGACACCTCGGCCGGCGACATCTGCTTGCCCCCCGCCTCGACCCAGGCGTCGCCGTTGTCGGCGGGCACGATGTGGTAGGGCACGGAGGCAGCGGTGCGCGCCACCTCGCGGTCCTTGAACTTGCGGCCGATGAGCCGCTTGGTCGAGTAGATGGTGGACTCGGGGTTCGTGACCGCCTGGCGCTTGGCGATCTGCCCCACCAGCCGGCTGCCACCGTCGGTGAAGGCCACCATGGACGGCGTGGTCCGCGACCCCTCGCTGTTGGGGATCACCACCGCCTCTCCCTGTTCCATGACCGAGACGCAGCTGTTGGTGGTCCCGAGGTCGATGCCGATGACCTTCCCCATGCCCCCCTACCCTCCATCCTCGCCGCCGGCCGGCGCCGCCGCGGCCACCGCCACCATCGCCGGGCGAAGCAACCTTCCGTGGTGCAGCCAGGCCCGCCCGTGCTGGGCGACCACCGTTCCCGGCGCGGCGCCCGGCGCCGGCACCGTGGCCAGCGCCTCGTGCAGCTCCGGATCGAAGGGCTCGCCCATCGCGCTCCTGGGTTCGACCCCGTGGCGGGCCAGGGCCTCCTCGACCTGCCGGAGCACCATGCGGACGCCTTCGGCGAGCGGGTCGGACGGCGACGCCGCGGAGAGCGCCCGCTCCAGGTTGTCGACCGCGGGGATGAGGTCCTTCACCACCGGTCCGGCCGCGTGCCGCGCCGCGTCGTCGCGCTCGCGCGCCACCCGCTTGCGAAAGTTTTCGAGGTCCGCGGCGGTCCGGAGCAGCCTGTCGTGCTCCGCGACGAGCTCCGCCTCGAGCCGCTTCACCTCTTCGGCAAGGTCCGGCGCCGGCGCCTCCACCTCGACCGAGGGGTCGCCGAAAGCAGGCGGCACGGCGTCCCCTTCGTGCCTGGCGACGCTCTTCAGGGCCTCCTCGAGCACGGAGGCCGGGATGTCCGCGGCGAAGCTCCCTTTTTCTCCGGTTCCTGGCATGGCTTGCTCGGGCGGCGTCGCGTGCGGCGTGAGGCTCGAATATGTCACAGGGGTCCGGCTTCGGGCAAGGCCGGTGGTGCGCAAGTGCTCGGTACATCTGGGGAAAGGTGCGCCTCGGGGACTGGCACAGGTGCCGGTCAGCTGCGGTCGGTGTCGGAAAGGGCCCTGGAGATCTCCCGGGCGGTCAGGTCCACGAGCGGGATCACCCGGCCGTAATCCATCCGGGTCGGGCCGATGACGGCGAGCGCGCCGAGGATCCGCCCGTCCCGGACGTACGGGGCGGCGACCACCGAGACGTCGGAGCTCGCGGCGAGGTCGCTCTCCGCGCCGATGAAGATCTGCATCTCGCGGGCCCGGAGGACCCGATCGAGCACCCGGAGGATGCGGTCCTTCTCCGCGAAGGTGCGCAGCAGCGCGCGGGCCTTGCCCATGTCGGCGAACTCGGGGGCGTCGAGGAAGGTGGCCTCGCCGTCCACGAGCACCCGCTCCTGCCCCGGCACGGGCAGGGCCCGCTCGGCGAGGCGCAGGGCCTTGTTCATGAGGTCGCGGAGCGCGGTCTCGTCGGCGCGCATGTCGGCGACGATGGCGTCCCGCAGCCCCTCGATGCCGGTCCGCGAGAGCTTCTCCGACAGGTAGGCGGCCGCCTGCTCCAGCTCGGCGTCGGTGTAGGGGACCTCGAGCTGCACGAGCTTGTTCGTGACCAGTCCGGCCTGGGAGACGAAGACCGCCAGCACCCGGTTCTCCCGCAATCGCACGAACTCGACGTGGCGAGTCGGATCGGAGAGAGCGCGCGGCGTCGACACCACGCCCACATGCTGCGACAGGGAGTGAAGCAGCTCGGCGGTCCGGCCGAGGAGGCTGTCCACCGCCGACGACCCCTGGGCCACCATCTCGATCCGCTCCCGGTCGGCCGGCGAGGGTGGCCTCACCTTGACGAGCACGTCCACGAAGAGCCGGTAGCCGGCCGAGGTGGGGATCCGGCCAGCCGAGGTGTGGGGTTTCTCGAGGAGGCCGAGCGCCTCGAGGTCGGCCATGACGCTGCGGACCGTGGCCGGCGAGACGTCGAGGTCGTGGCGGGAGAGGAGCGTCTGGCTCGCCACCGGCTCCCCGGTGTGGATGTGGTCCTGCACGATGGCGCGCAGGATCTCCCGCTCCCGCCGGTTCAGCTCGCGCTCGGGGGACGGCATGATCGCCTTCACCGACTCTGGAGCACTAGGGCTCCTCGAGGTGTCGCTGCGCCGCTTGCGCGAGGGCCGGGACGCGCCCGGCACGCAGCTCGCGCCAGCGGGCCTGGGCGAGCGACCGATCGCCGGCCGCCTCGGCAAAGAGCGCCTCGAAGTGGGCGCGGGCCTCCGGGGAGGCGAACACGAGGAATCGGCGCGCGGCGCCGTCGGGATCGAGTCGCAACGCCTCGGCCGCGAGCCGTGCCG
>Ga0315273_10001042_pt1 | contig 30712 bp, 12 predicted proteins | sample YL17G02_0_MG_FD_205753 | JGI IMG/M metagenome (GOLD analysis project Ga0315273, IMG submission 205753) | Sediment microbial communities from Yellowstone Lake, YNP, Wyoming, USA - YL17G02_0 | ecosystem: Environmental > Aquatic > Freshwater > Lake > Sediment | place: USA: Wyoming | collected... | reverse complement strand
GGCTACCACCTGCGCCAGGGGGCGGTGCCCGCGTCCGCGCCGCGGCCGACCGTCGACCCCGCGGGCGACGCGCCGCCCGCGAGCGACAAGCCGATCCTCCTGTTCCGGTGAGACAAAGATGGAGGAGCGAGGAGGGTGGGGGGTAGAGGGGCAGTGGAAGGCGGAAGGCCGGCGAGGCGCTCACCCACCAACCCCCACCCTCTGTCTCCTCCTTCCCCCAGCGACACGCACGGCTGGTGCCCCTTTGCGCAGCGCGTCTGGCTCTACCTGGAGGCCCGCTTTGGCGGCGTGGAGGGCGGCCCGGCGTCCGTGTGCGTGTGGGGAGGAGAGAGAGAGGGTCTGCGGCGCGCGCGCGCGCGGCCGGCCGCCTCTCACCCTCCCCCCCCCCCCCCCCCTCTCCCCCCTTCTCCGCAGGTACGACACCGCGTTTGTCGACCTGCGCGACAAACCCGCCTGGTACCTCGCCCTCGCGGCCGCCAACGGCGCCAAAGTGCCCGCGGTGCGGGTGCAAGGGCAAGAGGGCGTGACGGTCGAGTCGTTGGACATCATGGCGTCCCTGGAGGCCAACCCGGCGCTGGCCGCCCTCGCCCCGCCCCTGGACGAACAGTGCGACAAAGGGCGGGTCGCGCGCGGCCTTGTGCTGGCGGACGCGGTCACGGCGGCGGGCTACGCCGCCGCGCGCGCGGCCGCGCCGCCGCCGCCGCCCGGCTCCCCGTACGCCTCCATGCCGCCGCCGCCGCCGCTGGAGGAAGCCAAAGCGGCGTTTGACGCCAAGCTGGGCGAGCTGGAGGCCTTGCTGGCGTCCGGCGGCGGCCCCTTTGTCGGCGGCCGCCGCCCGAGCACCGCCGACTGCGCGCTCGCCCCCCACCTGGAGCGCCTGGCCGCCACCCTGCCCGCCTGCCCCGCCGCGATCGACGTGCGGTCGCGCGAGGGGATGGCGGGCTGGTTCGCCGCGATGGAGGGCGAGCGCGCGCACGCCGCGACGCGCGGCGACGCGGGGACGCACCGCACGGTGTCCAAACGCCTCTTCGGCGCCGCGCTCGCCGACCCGCCGTACGTGCCCGCGGACCCGGCCGCCGCCGCCGAGGCCGCGGCCAAGCTGGCGGCCAACCGCGCCGCGGTCGCGGCCGACGCGCAGGCCAACGCGGGCGTCCCGCCCGCCTCCCTCGCCGCCGTCGACGCCGCCCTGCTGCGCGTAGCCGCCACCCTGCTGACCGGGCACCCGGGGCCGCCCGCGGGCGAGGCAGCCGGGAACGCGGTCGCCGCGGCGGTCGCGGCATTCCTGCCGGCCCGCGTGTCGGCGCCGCGCGACATGTCTGCCGCCGCCGCGGCCGAGCTTCGGGCCGCGTGCGCGCGCGCGCTGGCGGGGCTGTACACTGGGCTGTGAGGGAGAGGGGAGGCGGAGTAAGAAGGGGGGAGGGTGCGGGCGGTGGCGCCCGCGCGGCGCGCGCGACGGCGCCCTACTCAAACCGCCTTTTTGTGTGTCTGTAGCTGGATCTCTCGTTGCACGGGCCGGGGGGGCGTGCGGCGGGGCTGCAGCCGCGCGACCCGCGCCGCGGCAGGCGCGCCGCCGGGCGCGGGTCGCGGAGCGCGCGCGCGCGCCAAAAAGAACGGAGTGGGCAACGGGGGGCGCGGCGGCCTCGAGCGGGCGGCGAGCCGGCGGGCGGCGAGCCGCGCGCTCGAGGGCGTGCGCAAGGGGGTGTGGGGTCGCGCGGGGGCGGTGCGTCGGGAAAAGAAGAATGCTGGGGGGGCGCGCGGTCAGAGCGCGCGCCGCGGGGGGGGGAGAATGGCGGCGGTCGGCGGGCGGGCGCGCCACCGGCGGCGCCCGCCGCGCGCGCGGCCGCCGAAAAAGTATTGGGGGCGGCCCCCTGGCGGGGCGGAACAAAACGGCCGGCAGCGCCGCGCGCTCGCGCCGCGCACGCGCGCCGCGCCGCCGGCCGCGGCCGACCTCCCACCCTCTCACGCCGCCGCGCACGCGCCGCCGCCCGCGGCCTCCCCAACAAAGAAGGGGCCGAGGCGCCAGTCGAGGGCGTCCAGCACGTCAGCCTCGGCCGCCGCGCCGTCGGCGCGCCGCGCGCCAGGGCCGCACAGGGCGCCCAGCATGGCCCCGAGCCCCCCAGCGCGCCGGCGGTCGCCCACCACTTTGGCGCCGAGCCAGACGCAGGCGGCGAGGACGCCGGCGGGCCAGGCGCCGGGCGCGAGCGCGGCGCGGCGCGCGAGCGCGGCGCCGACCGCGCGCGCGGGGCGGCGGCGGGAGCAGCGCGCGCCCGCAGCGAGCACGGCCGGCGGCGGCAGCAGCGCCACGGTGACCGCGCAGCGCGCGGCGGCGGCCGCGAGGAGGGGGTCGGCCGCGGCGGCGCGCGCAAAATAGGACGCGCCCACCGCCAGCGCCAGCGGCCCGCACCCGGCGGCCCGGGCGGCCGCCAGCACGGACGGTGGGGCGTGCGGGGGCGCGTAGGGGGCGGCAGGCGAGCCTGGGGGGGGAGGTTTCTTTTGGTGGGCCCTTGGCGCGCGACGCGCCGCCCACCGCCCGCGCCCCCCTCCCTCCCCCTCCCCGCGCACCGGGCGGGCTCTCCAGCATAATTCCTTCCACCACGTAGTCGCCCGACTCCATGGACACGATCTCGTCGGGGGAGAGGGCGCGTTGGGCGGCCCAGGCGGCGAGGGGGTGCGGCGCGCGCCGCACGATGCCGGCCGTCGGACCGCCCGCGCTCGCCTCCGACCCCCGCCCCGTTTCTAGTGGGTCGACAGTCAGGAACGAGGGCGTTAGGGCGGCCTTGAAGCCTTCATAGAACCCCGCAAAGAGGGCGTCCGACGCCGATGGGCGGGGGCCGTCGCCGCGCCCGCGCCCGCGGCGGCGGCTAGGCTTGATCGACCCCAGGACGGTGTCGCACTCCATGATCCCGTCGCAGGCGGGGTCCCAAGAGAGCGGAGCGGCCGCGAAGGAGGGCGGGCGGGGGGGGATGCCCGCGGCCTGACCCAGCACGGGCCAGGCGGGGCGCGGGCGGGCGGCGCCAGCCGTACGGTAGGTACACATCGCGTTGTCGATTGTGGGAGGGGGGCGCGGGGCTGGGGAGGGCGTGGGGGAGCGCGGGCGTCGGCCGTGGACCGGCCATAGCGCCCATCGGCGCGGACCGGCGCGGACCGGCGCTGCCGCGGCGCGCCGCGCGCTCCCACTTCCGCGCCGCCGCCTGCCACTCTTGATGCTCAACCTTGCGCGAGCCTGGGGGAGGGCGGCCGGGTGTGGCGGGAGGGGCCGCCACAGAGAAAAAAGTGCGAAAGATCTCTGTGCGCCGCCGAGTTTGGGCGCCTTTTCCGCGCCCCCCGCGCCCTTCAACGGCCGTCCGCGGACGCCACGGGCTGCCGCCGGGCGCCGGGCGAGGCGCGCGGGGCGGTTGCCGGGCTTCGAGCGCCCCTCTTTTTGGGGGTGATGACCACCGCGGCGGGCCCCGCCCCCTCGCCCGTTCACGCCCGCCGGCTCCGGGGCGCCGCCCTCTCGTTGCAGAGACCCCCCCGCCCGACTCGCCGCCACCGTCCGACCCACGCCCCCGATCCGACCCACGCCCCTCCCCCCCCCCCCTCCCCCCTCACGCAAACCCGAACGAGACACACTCCCGAATCGCCAGAAGCAGCCGCTCCCGCAGCGCGTCGGCCGATTCGTACTCTGGGAGGTCGAGCTGGTTGAAGCAGGTGTGCGCGGTCGGCAGCGCGCGCGGGCCGGTGTGCGCGCGGTGGACAGACAGGCGTTGGGGCCCGTTGACGCCCTGGAGGGCCGCAAACCCGTCCAGAGGCACCTTGGACGTGCCGGTGACGAACTGGACAAACCGGGCGAGGTCTTCCGCGTCCAGGGACGCGACCACGGTCCAGAGCCAGACGACTTGCGGCGACGCGGGCGAGTAGCCGCCCGCGTACTCGGCGGACGCCTTCAAATCGGCAACATCGATCTCCGGCAGCCCCGAGATGAGGAGCTCCAGCTCCTGGTCGTCAAACGGCGCGAGCAGCCCTTGCGGCACCATGTCCCAAAACCCCGCCAAGAATGCCGCCGTCTGGTCCCGGATGGCGGTCGTCACCCGGTGCGCGGCCGCGGCGTCGACGTAGGCCCGCTTGTTGGCGTCGGTCACCTTGATGGCGGCGCCGCCGGGGACGAGGTCGACGGTTTCGCGGCGGCCAAAGAAGTCGACCTCCACCGCAAACGTCAGGTCCAGCACGCCGTCCACCGGGTTTTCCAGCATCCACACCAGGTTGCGGTGGTAGGCGGGGTCGACCGCTTCCACGTCGGCGTGGGTCAACGGGGCGCCGAGCATGTGCTTGTAAAAGGAGCGGGTGAAGTACGCGTCCAGCAAGTGCCCGTCCGCCAACGCCTTGCCGACGACCCGGCCCACAAACCGGAAGAAATCCAGGTGGGACGTGCCGCGCGCGGGATCGGATTGGACGACCGACGCGGGGTTTGGCTGAAACGCGGTGCCCCCCTCTGGCGCGCGCACAAAGAGGCCCGCGTTGGGGTCGAACATCGCCCGCGCCATGACGCCGTACCATTCCCGGGTGACGCCGCCCGCGTCGACGCCGTCCTCGCCGGCAAAGGTGACGGCCAGTTTGGCCCTCAGTTCCGCGGGCGACCGCATGCGCAGCTGGTGGAACGAATCCTCAAACGCGTGGTCGCGACGCACCGCGATGCGCAGCGCGCCCGCGCCCGCGGCGCGCGCGGGGGCGGCCTCGCGGCGGAGGGCGGCCCGGAAGCGGCCGCGCTTGTTGTCGAAATCGACCAGGCCCGGCGAACGCGCGAGCAAGGGCGCCAGGGCGGCATCCAGCAGGCCCGGGGAGGAGCGAAGCAGCGCGTTGACCAGGGTGCGGCGGGAGCGGGCAAAGCGGAGCCAACGCGGGGTTGGGGTCGGCGACGCGGCGCCGCGCGCGGCGGCCGCTGACGCGGCCGCGAGCGCGAGCGCGGGCGTCGGCAGCGCGATGGGTGTGCCGGCCGCGCCCATACTCCCTGGCGTCGCCCGCGGCGGGGACGCAGCGAGCCCCGCCGACGCCGCCCGCGCGGGCGACCCACTCCCGGCCGACCCCGCGGGCGGCGCGGCCAACAGGAAGAACGCCTCCACGGCCGGCAGCAGCGCGGCCGCGCCCGGCGGCAGCATGGGCGCCGCGCCCGCGGGCGCGCCGCGCGCGCGCGCGGCGGGAGGGGCGAGCCCGCGCTCGACCGCGGCGGCCGCGCGCTCCAAATCCGCCCACAGCGGGTCGAGCGCGGCCGCCGCCGCGTCCAGGTCGGCGGCCGCGTCCTCGTCGCCGCCCCGGTCGGCGGCCAGGCCGCGCAAGGCGCGCGCGAGGCGGACGAGGCGGGCGCCCGCGGCGCCGCCGCCGGCGGGGGGGGCGGTGGGGGCGCCGGGGGCGGAGCTCGCGCCGTCGGCGACCGCGGTCAGCTCATCGCGCACCACGGGCGACAGCGAGTGCAACCCCGCCACCAGCGAGGCCCTCAACGCCCGCCCCGCGTCGGGCGACGCGGCGGCGAGCGCCGCGAGCGCGGCCGCCGCGCGCTCAGCCGCCGAGTCGGACGCGGCGGGCGACGCGAGTGCGTCGGGTAGGACGCGCACGAGAGATGGCGGCAGGGCGGCGACCGCGGCGGCCGAGCGCGGCGGGGTCGGCGGCGCCGCGGTCGACGGCGCCGCGTCGCCCGCAGCGGCCTCCGCCGCCGCCTCGGCCGCGTCGGCCTCCTTTTCGCAGGCGGACAGCACGGTGGCCACCAGGCCCAGGGCGCCCTCGGCGCCGCCGGACGCGCGCCGGGAGAGCTCGGCGGCGGCGAGGCGGAGGAGCAGGTGGAGCGCGGTGGTCGGCGGGGGGCTGGGAGCGCCGGCCGCCACCGCTGGCGCCTTGGCCTTGTCGCGCGAGGCGCGCGTGCGGGCGGCGACCGGGGCGGGGGCGCGCGGGGGGAAGTCGGGGGGGGCGGGGACGACCGCGCCGGCGCCGCCCCCCACCCCCCCCCCAACCTCCAGCCACGCCAGCTCGCCCGCGACCGCGGCGTGCGACCGCGCCAGCGACTGCAGCATCTCCACCGCGCGCCGGGACGCGGCCTCGACCGCGGGCGGCGGAGGGCGGTCGCCCCCGGTCGCCGCCGCCGCGGCGTCGACCAGCGCGCGCAGCACGCTGGCCCGCCCCTCGCCCGACGCGCTCAGGTTGACCAGGACGCGGCCGAGGGACGCGCGGGGGCCGGGGGGGAGGGACAGGACGCGGAGGAGGGGGGGGAGGTCGCGGGGCGCGAGCGGGGGGGGGCCGGTGTCGGCCGGCGCAGCGGCCGCGGTCGCCGACCCTTCCGCCGGCTCCGCGCGGCGCGCCAGCCGGGCAGACCGGTGGGCCAGGCCCGGCATGCCAAAGGGGGGCGGCCCGCCAAACGGGCCGCCAACCCCACCGAAGCCAAAGCCGGCCGAGGCGAACGGCGCCGCGCGCGCTGCGCGCGCGCGCAGCGCGTCGGCCTCGGCCCGCAGCTCGGGCGGCAGCGACGCCAGCAGTTCGGCGTCGGCCGTGACGAGCACCTCGGCCCGGACGTCGGGCGGGAACGAGGCGAGGGTCGCGGCGATGTCGTCGGCGGCGGGCGGAGGCGCCGCCGCCGCCGGCGCGGCCGCCGCGCGCGCGGCCGCGCGCTCGCGCTCGCGCTCGCGCCGCGCCTGCGCCAACACTTCCGCCCGGATGTCGTCGGGCAGGGCGGCAATGAACTCGGGGTCGATGCCGGCCATCTCGTCGTCGTCGTCGGAGGCGGCGGGAGGAGGGGGCGGAGGCGCCAGCGCGGCCGCGTCGCCGCCACCTCCTCCCTCCGGCTCCGACGCCGCCGGGTCGTCCGCCGAGACGGCCAGGCCGCCGTCGGCGTCGATGGGGACGGGGGCGGGGGGCGGCGGCTCGTCGTCCGTGGCGGCCGGCGCGGGCGGCGCCGCGCGCGCCCCCGCGGGCGCGTCTGCCGTCCGCGCTTCCAGCACCTCGGCCCGCGTCGCCTCGTCCAGCGCACCCATGAACCGAGCGTCCACACCGCCGTCGGGCGGCGAGGGGGAGCCGTCGCCGGGGGCGGGGCCCATGGACTGGAGCGCCGAGCGCAGCGCGTCCTCGGCCGCGTCGCCGCCCTCGCCCGGCGTCTCGGCCGCCTCCCGCCTCGGCGCCCGCTCCAGCCCCGTCGCCAACGCACGCTCCAGGGCGAGCGCCCACGCGGCGTCGCCCGCGGGGCGGCGGTCGGCGCGCGGCGCCGCGCCGCCGAGGCCGAGCAGCGCCTCGAGCGACCCAGGGGGGGGCGCCGCCAGGGCGGCCGCCCGGCTGCCGCCGCCGCCCTGCAGCACGAGCCCGTCCCGGGGCGGCGCCGCGGGCGGCCCGCCGCCACCGGGCGCCCAGTCGCCGCGCGCCGACCGGGCGTCGCCCGACGCCGGCCGCGCGAGCAGCCGGTGCGCCGCGCGCGGCAGGCCGGCCGCGGGGCCGCCACCGCCGCCGGCCGCGGGGCCACGGCGGGAGGGAGGGGCCGCGAGGCGGCCCACGATCGCGCGGCGGCGGTCGTCGCGCGGGAGGGCAAGAATCTCCTCGAGGATCGTCTCCATGTCGTCCGCGCCGTGCACGAGCTGGTAGGAGAACCCGCCGGCGCCGCCCGCGCGCGGCGACCCGTCGTCGGCGTCGCCCCCGGGAAAGCCCCAGCCGTCGGCGTCGTGGTCGCCGCCGTCGGACTCGCCGCGGTCGTCGTCGTCGCCGTCGCCCGAGCCGCCGTCGTAGTCCGGGTCGTCCTCGTCCCACCCTCCCGCGACGGCGGCGGCGCCACCGATCGCCTCGTCCGCGGCAGCGCCCGCGGTCAGCACGTCGTGCACGCGGGCCGCGACTTCCGCCGCGTCGGCCGCGCCCAGGCCCGCGCCGCCCGCCTCGATCACGATCTCCGTCCCGCCCCGGCCCCCGTCGCCGTCGGACATGTCGTCACCATCGTCGCCATCGGTTTCGGGGCCGGAGTCGTCCGAGGAGAAGGGGGAGGAGGAGCCGGAGCCGCGGTCGCCGCGCGGCGCGCGCGCGCCGCCGCCGGACGAGTCGCTGCCCGAGTCCGAGCCGGACGAGGACGAGCCGGACCCCATTTCGACGCCGGCGCCGCCGAGGCGGGGGCCGGCGGCGCCGCCGGGCGAGCCGTCGCTGTCGCCGTCCGAGTCTGAATCCGAGTCGCTGTCCGAATCGCCGTCGGACGACCCCAGGTCCATGTCGGAGCCGCCGTCGTCGTCGTCGCCGTCCCCTCCACCACCTCCGGCCGACTCGGTGAAGCCGGAGGAGGCGCCGTCGCCGTCGGCGCCGTCGCCGACGTCGTCGTCGTCGTCGGAGAAGGCGTCCCGCACCACGACGCGCACCGCGGGGCCGCGTGTGCCGCGGCCGGCGGCGGCTAGGGCGCGCTCGGCCGCGGCGACCGCGTCGGGCCCCGCCGCGGCCTCGTCGGCGGGCGCAGGGGCCGGCGCGGCGGGCGGCCGCCGCGCCCCGCTCCCGCCGCCGCCCGGCGTGGGCGGCCGCGGAGCCGGCGGCGGGGGCAGGGGCCGAGTCAACGCCTCGATCGGCTTGAGCAGGGAGGCGGCCGCGGCGGGCGCGCCAGGGTGGTCGGCGTCGACGCGCGCGAGCGCAGACACCAACCCGTCCAGCACGCCCGCGTCCCGCATGGCGCGCGCGGTGTCGGCGGACGCGCCCGCGCCGGACGGGGCGCCGCCGCGGGTGGGGGGGGCGGACAGGAGGGCGGCCAGGAGGTCGGCGACCGCGGCGACGGTCGCCGCGCGCGGCGCGCCGGGGGCGGCCACGAAGGGCGAGTCGCCGTCCAGGGCGGGAGGCGGAGGGGGCGCGCCCGCGGCTCCACCGTCACCGCCCTCCACTTCCGGCTTGAGGGCGAGGGCGAGCTCGCGCGCGACGCGCGCGCGCGCGTCGGCTGACCGGATGCACAGCGCCAGCAGAAAGTAGGGCGCCGCGTCGTCCGCCGACCGCTTGCCTCCTACCGCACGCGATGCGATGAGGCGGCGCACGAGGCCGCCGCCGGGCGGCGCGCGGGCGGCGGGCGAGGCCGGCGTCGCGGGCGTCGCGCGGTCGCCGCCGCGGTCGTGCGGCCGGTCGCGGCGCAGCACGGCGCCCACAAAGGGCGCGTACTGCAGCGTGAAGTCGGCCAGCAGCTTGAGCGCGGCGCGCGCGGCGGGAGGCTCGGCGGTGGGGGTGAGTAGGGACGCGGGGGTGCGCGCGGGCGGCGCGGCCGGCCCGCCCGCGTCCGTCTCCATCGCGTCCCCGCCGCCCGCCGCTCCTTCCGTCGCCACCACAAACGGGCCCTCGCCCAGGGCGGCGGCGACCAGGATGTCGACGACGGCGGCGAAGGTGGGCGGGGGGCGCGCGCGGCGCGCGCCGCCGCGCGGTGTCGCGCCGCCCTTGGCCGGCGTCTCGCCGCCGCCCTTGGCCGGCGTCGCCGCCGCCGCGCCTTTGCGCGACGACGACGCGGGCGCCTTGCGCGCAGAGCCTGCGGCCGGGCGCGGGGTCGGCGCGGCCGGCGCGGGCGGCGGCGCCGCTCGATCCACCGCCTCGCGCGCCTTTGGCACGACGTGCGCCCCGCCTGCGTCCAGCGTCACGGTCGCGCGCGCGGCCGCAAAAAAGACGGCAGGCTCGCGGTGGAGCAGGGGGGCGCAGTCGGCCAAAAACGCGCGCAGCGAGACAGGGGGGGCGCCCGCGCCCGCGCGTGAGCGCCGCGCGAGGCACGCCCGCACCTCGGCCTCCATCGCCGCCTGCAGCGTGACCGGGTCTTCCAGCACGTGCCGCAGGACGGCGCCGGCCAGGGACTCGACGGCGGGCGTGAAGCAGGAGGGGGGGAGCGCGAGCAACAGTTGCGGCCCCCCGGCCGCCAGCACGGCGCGCGCGCGCGGGTGGTGGGCCGAGAGGCGGGCCAGCAGCTGGGCGACGGCGGCGGCCAGGGCGCCCGCGTCGGCGTCGGGCGGGGGCGGGCGCGCGTCGTCGGGGCCGCCCGCCGCGGCCCACGCGTGGAGGTGGCTCAGGAGCGCCAGGGCGGCGTCCGTCGCGGCGTCCGCTTGCGCGGGCGTCAGTGAGCCCCCTGGGCCGATGGGCGCGACGGCGGCGAGCGCGGCGGCGACCGGGTCGGCGCCGGGCGCGGGCTCGGCCGCGGCCGCCGCCGCTTCCGGCGCGGGCGGCGACTGGCTGGCCAGTTGATCCAGCAGCAGCAGCCCGGCTTCCACCCAGCGCGGCGGCGCCGGCGGGCGCGCCGCCGCGGCCGCGCCGCCACGCGGCGGCGCGCGCGCCGCGCGCGCGCGCGCCCACCCACCCACCAGCGCCAACGCCGCGTCGCCCGCGCCCAGCTCGCCCGCCACCGTGCGCGCAGGTTGCGAGTCGGCGATGAGCAGGGTGAGCAGGTGGAGAGGGGGCGTCGGGGACTCGCCGTCGACCGCGCCGTCGGGTGCGGCCGACGCGGCCGCCGCGCGCGCGGCCGCCACCATCGGCTCCACCACGGCCGCCACCGCTTCAAACGCGGAGGACGCCATGCCGGCGCGCGGCGGCGGCGACGGCGAGCGCGGAGGAGGGGTGCCGGGAAGGGAGGCGGCCGCGGCCGCCACGCGCGCCGTCGCGCGCGCCGCCGCGCCCACGTCGTGGTGCCGCTGCGCCGACGCGCGCAGCAGGTCGACAAGGGCGTGCGCCGCGTCGGGCGCGGCGCCGGCGACGACGAGGCAGGCGACGGCCGTCTCAGAGGCGGAGGGGAGAGGGGGTGGGGGAGGGGCCGGCGGCGCCGCGAGGAGCGGCGCAAGCGCCGCGACCGCCGCCGACGGCGCCGCCGGCTCGGGCGCGGCCGGCGGGGCTTCAGGAGCGGCCGCCTCAACCACCTCTTCACCGCCTTCATCGGGCTGGGCGATCAACCATTCGACCGCCGCGAGCACCGGCCCGTCGGCCGAGCGCGCCCCCGCGGCGCGCGTCGCGCGCAGGGCCGCCCCCGCGCGCGCTTCGGTGTAGCCCATGTCGACGAGGGCCGCGATGTCGTCCGGGTCGGAAGGCGGCGGGTCAGCGGGCCGGCGGTCGCGGTCGCCGCGGCCGTCGGCCGCGCGTGTCGAGGCGACCGCGGCCGCGCCGTCGCCGTCGGCCGCGCGCTCCATGACGGCCGCCAGGGCGGGGACAAGCACCGGGGCCGAAGAGGCGACGCCGCGGCCGGCGGCCGCCGCAGCCCACAGCGGGAGCACCGCGGCGAGCGCCGCGCCGCGCAGCTCGGCCACCACAGCGTCCAAGTCTCGCGCGGGGGTCGTCGGCGCCATGCCCGGCACCGGCACCGCGGCCAGCCCGGCCGCGCCGGGCCCGCCGCGGAGCAACGGCGCGTTCGCCAGCGCGTCGGCAAGCGCGAGCCCCGCGCGCAGCGCGGCGACCGCGGCGTCGAGCGCGGCCGCCGCGTCGGGCGGGTCGCCCGGGGAACGAGGGGGTGGCGGCGGGGTCGCGGCGGCGGCAGCGGTCGCGGCGGCCGACGCCGCGTCGACGTCCGCGGCCGCGCGCGCGAGCGCGGCGGCAAACGACGCCGGGCCGCCGCCCGCCGCCCAAAAGGACAGGACGAGCGTGTGCGCGGTGCGCCGGCGCGCGTCAAAGAGGGCGGCCAGCAGTTCGTCGAACGCGCGGCCGAGGACGCGCGCGCGGCGCGCGGCGGCGACCTGGGGGGGGGGCGCGCCCGCTCCCGCCTCCACCGGCGGCTCCAGCAGCGCGTCCCGGCAGACCGCGGTCAGCACAGCCGCCGCCGTGACGCACGCGTCGGGCGGCGGCGGCGCGGGCGCGCCCGCCGCCGCGCCCGCCGCGTCGCGCCGCCGCGCTGCCGCGTGCGCCGCCTTGGCGACGCCCGCGTGGAACGAGCGCGCGGTGGCGGCGAAATGGGCGACGACCTCTGCCGCGAGCTCGTCGCCGGCCTTGCGGCGGCCGCGCGGGGGGAGGCCCGGGGGAGGGGGGGCGGCGGGGGTGGCCGCGGCCGCGTCGGGCGGCGCTGCAGCGGCCGCGGCGGCCGCCGCGACAACCGCGGGCGGCGGCGACGACCCCGCGCCGCCCGCCGCCGCGCCCTCTGTCCCTGCATTTTCGCGCTCGCGCTCGCGCTCGCGCTCGCGCTCGCGCTCGGCGCCGCGCGCCGCGTCGGCCGCCGCGCGCCAGTCGTCGGCGGCCGCGGCCTGCACCGCCACGACGCGCTCCAAGGAGGCGAGCTCCAGGGCGGGGGGAGGGGATCCGGTCGTCAGGGCCAGCAGCATCGGCTGCGAGCCGCGCGCGACGGCGGCCGCCGCGGCGGCCAGGCCCTCGACGCGCGACAGCCGGCGCACGTACGCGTCCCGGGTGGCGGGTTCGAGGTCGGGCACGGAGGCGCCCGGGGGGAGGGCGGCCGCGGCGGCCGCGGCGTCGGCGAGCGCGGCCGACAGCGCGGCCGCGAGCGGCGCCGCCACCTCGGCCCCCGCGCCGCCGCCGCCGCCGCCTGCCGGCGACGACGCGGCGGCCAGCGCGCGGATGGCGGCCAGCAACGCGTGCGCGCCGCCGCCGGAGCCGAAAGTGGGGGGGAGCAGGGGGGCGGCATACGGCGCGAGGAGCAGGTCGGCGCCGCGCCGCGCAGCGAAGGCGCGCGCGGTCGGGCCGTGCGCGAGGGCCGCTTCCAGCATGCGCCCAGCCGCCCCCACCGCGTCTGCGAGCCAGTGGGGGGCGTCGGGCGCGGGCGGGAGGGCGCGCTCGCCGGCGAGGGGCCACGGGTCGACGGCCGGCGCGGGCGGCGCGGGCGCCGCGGGCGCCGCGCCCGCGGGCGACGGCGTGCGCTCGTCGGCGTCCATGGGGGCCGGGGCGGAGGACGCGGCCGCGGCGGGCGCCGCGGGCGGCGCGTCGGGCGCGCGCGGCGGCGGCGCGGGCGGGTCGGCCACCCCTCCAAGCCGCGCGAGGCGCACCAGCACATGCACGCACGCGTCGACCCCGTCCCCCAGCAACGCCGGCACGTGCCGCACGAGCTCGTCCAGGCCGGCGCCCAGGATCGAGGGGGTGTCGCCGGCCAGCGCGCGGAGGTAGGCGGGGTGCGAGACGGCGTCGGCGAAAAACCTGAGCGCGGCCGCGCCGCGCACCGCCGCCGCGCCCCCGGGGTTGAGGCACAGGGCGGCCAGGGTGGTGGGGACGCAGCACAGGGCGTCGGCGGTGGGGGGGACGCCGGCCAGGACGGACGCGATGAACGCCGCGGGCGCGCCCGCGCCGTCCAGCGCCGGAAAGCGCAGCGGGTCGTGGTGCACCAGGTCGGCCATGACGGACGCGGCCAAGGCGTAGAGGCCGCCGCCGAAGACGGGGGCGGCGGCGAAGATGGAGGCCAGCGACTTGTAGAGGCGTGTGGCGTCGGCGTCGTCGCCGGCGCGGTCGCCGCGGCCCGGCGCGTAGGACGCGAGGGCCACCGCGCGCAGCAGAGCTTTGAGGAGCAGGCGGCGCGCGTGGGGGACGGCGGGGCGGGAGGGCGGGGGGGTGCCTGGAGGGCGGGAGGGCGCGGCGGGGGCCGACGCGACCGCGCCCTCCACCTCGCGCTCGAGCCGCTCCGTCGCCGCCGCGAGCCCGCCCAGCTCCCGGAACAGCCCCCCCGCCGCCCCCGAAAAGTCCATAAACGCTTCCAGCACGCGCACCGCGGCCGCCACGGTCGGGACGTGCGCGGCGTCGGCGTGGCGCAGCAGCGGGACGAGCGCGGGGACGAGCCCCGCGTCGGCCAGGGCGGCGCACCCCGCGGGCGACCCGACGAGGGCGCCGCACAGGCTCATCAGGGCGTCGACAAAGGCGGGCGAGTAGCGGGAGGCGGGGGGGAGGGGGGCGGCCGGGGCGGCGGTCGCGGCGAGCGCCGCGCCGCCGGACGCCGCGCCCGCGTGCGCGCCGGCCGCCACCTCGCCCACCGACCGCCGCAGCAGCGCGGCCAGCAGCCCCGACCCGCCCCCGGCCGACGCGGCCGCGATGACGGACGCGTGGCGGGCGCGGTCGACGAGCTGGATGGCGAGCGCGCGGAGGGACAGCGTGCGGATGCGCGTCGGCACCCCCCCCTCGGCCCGCAACACCCCCGCGAGCTCCCCAACAAAGTCGGGCGCGTCCGCGAAGAACGCGGCGACGTCATCGGGGGACGGGGAGGACTGGAGGTGGAGGTAGAACGCGACGAGGCGCCGCGCGGCGTGCGCGCGGCGGCCGGGGAGGGTCGCGCCGGCGCGCGCCGCGCGCAGGCGCGTCAGGAGCGCAAACCGCTCCCGCGGCGGGACGCCGTGCGCGGCGACAAGGGACGTGAGCGCCTCGGCTTCGCCGCCGGCGGCGGCGACCGAGGGAGGCACGGCAAACGAGACGGCGCCGGGCGCGCCGCCGCCGTCGGCGGCCGACCTGTAAAAGGCAAACGAGACCGACCCGAGCGCCTCCTCGCCCGCGGCGGCCACGGCAGACTCGTCATCGCCGACCAGGGCGAGCAGGTCCAGGCCGGGAGGGGCGGGGCCCGCGCCGGCCGCCGCGCGCGCATAGGCCGCCAACCGCGCGTCAAGCGGCGCGGCGCCGTGCCAGCGCGCGGACGAGGTGTGCGTCTTGCGGATGAAGGCGATCAGGGCGCCAAAGGACGCGTCGACGACGGCAGGGTCGTCGGCGGCGAGGAGGGACGCGAGGTGCTGAGAGGGAGAGAGGGTTGGCGGGCGCCGCCCTCTCCCCTGTCCTCCGCCACCACCCCCTCCCCTCCTCGCACACACCTCGTAGCTCTGGTACAAGTGCTTGTTGGAGCAATTCTCCAGGATGGCCGCCGTCGCGCGCAGGCAGGCGACGAGCGTGCGCGCCGGGAGCGGCGGGTCGGCCCCCGCGCGCGCGCCGCCGTCGGCGGGCGCGTCGCCGCACACGAGCGCCAGGTCGGCCCGCGGCTTGACCGCGGCGTCGTAGTAGTCGTCCAGCCGGTTGAAGAGGGGGGTCCAGTGGTGGAAGTCGCCCTGAGGGAGGAGGCGGCGGGTCGGCGAGCGCGCGCGGCGAGCGCCTCGCTCCCTCCCGCCCTCCCCCCCTTCCCACCTTTTCGAACGTCCACTCAAACCCGTCCAGCAGGTCGGCCAGACCGCCGTCGGGCGCGGCCGCCGCGGCGTCGACGAGGGCGCGGACCGCGTCGGGCTGAAAGGGATGGATGGGGGTCGGCCGCGAGCCCGCCGCGGGCGCGCCGCCCGCCTCTCGCTCCGGCGCCGAGCGCAGGCGCCGGTGCGGGGGGCGAGGCGTGCCCGCGCGTGCGGGCGCGTCGCCGCGGGCGACGCCCGCGGCGCACGACTGCCGTGGGGGGGCGAATCGCGCCGCCGCCGGTTGCTGGCGGGGCCAGGTGACCACCCATCGCGCACCAACCATAGGAGCGGGGCGGCAGGACCCCGACCCCACCCCCCCACCCACACTCACCGTCTCCACCCCCTTTTTGACCTTGGCCCGCATGGGGCCGGGTCGCAGGGGGCGCCAGCAGCGGTGGGGCGAGGCTCAGGGCCGCATGCGGGAGGGGCGGCGGCGGGAGTGGAGCGGGCGGCCGGCGCGCGGCGGCGCACACACCTGCCCCCCGGCGCGCGGCCGCCCGCCCGCCCACGCGGGCCAAGCGAGCGCCCGCCGGTGTCTGGAGGGCGCGGTCGCGCCTAGTGCCGGGTGCGCGGGCGGCGGCGGGCGCGCTGCGCGCCGCCACCCCTCCCTTTTCTTAGCGGGCGGCCTCGACACGACGCGCGGGGGGCGGCCGGCGGGCGCTCGTCGCGCCCGCCGTCCCACCGCCGGAGGGCTGGCGCCTCCCGCGGGCGCCGCACGCTGAGTCTTTTCGGCGTGCGTTGCTGCCCGCGCCCCGCCGTCCAGGCCCCCGCCAGAGCGACCCCGCGCCCATAGTACGGCTTGCGACGCCCTCGCGGCCGCGCTCGCTCGCCGCCTCCACGATTCGCGGGACAGACGAGGCTGCTTTTTCTAACCGACCCTTTCTCCTTCTCCAGGCCCGAATTGGAGCGTGTTGCAGACCTGGAGTGCGCGCCAAACCAAAACAGCGGCAGTAAAGGCCGCGGCAGCGAGGAAAGGGGAGGCCTCGGCCCTCTCTCTCTCCCGTCAGCCCGCGGTCGGCAGAATCACAATCCCCGACCGCCGCCGAGACCTCTGCACAATGGCACGCATGGCGAGGTGCGCCAGGAGGCCCAGGGGGCCCGCCATGAAGCACAACGCGAGCGCGACCGCGCGCGCGCGCCGCGGCACGCCCTCGCGCGCCGCGTCGCGCGCCACCCAGGCCGCCTGCACAAAGTCCAGGGTGAGCAGGTGGAGCCAGGCGGCCGCGGTGGCGCCGGGGGTGGCGAGGACGGCGGCAAAGGCGGGGACAGAAGGTAACGGGTGTGCGGAGGCCAACGCCGCCTTCACTGCATCCAGGGACGCGCCGGGCACGCATGCAATGACAATGGCAATGTACGCGGCCGCGCCGAGGGCGGGGATGGCGGGGGAGGTGGTGAGGAAGCGGGCCTGAGGAACGGAAGGGTCGGCCGCGCGCCGGCCGCGCGCCGGCCAGCCCCCGGCTCGCGACCGCCTTCACACGCCACCAGCTGCGCCGCCGTCACCCCACCAGCCCTCACCAGGCGCCCGCGCGGGCGGGCGGCGACGACTGAATACGCCGCAACGGCGGCGACGGTGGCCGACGAAAAAGCGGCCTCGGCCAAGCCCGCCACGGGGGTGAGCCGATGCCGGTGAGTGCAGCAGCGGTGCGGTGCGGCCTGGCGCGGGCCGGCGGGCGGCGGCGCGCGGGCCAGCGGCGACGGCGGCTGCCCGGCGCGCGCCCGCCCCAATCGGGGCACTCTCGCAGGCGGCATATCGCCGGCGGCGATCCCGGGGCCGGCCGCTAGGGCCGCGGCGAGCGCGCCGCGAGTGTGGCGTCGGACGCCGCGCCCTTCACACCCTCTCCCTCCCTCGACCATGGCCGCCCTCGCCGCCTCCCGCACGTCCCTCGCCGCCCGCCCGGCGGGCTGCTCGGTGCGTGGGGAGGGTCGTTGGGGTGCGCGCGGCGCCGAGCGTCGGCCGACGCCGCGAGGGGGTTGGCCCGCCCCGCGGCCCGCCCTCCGGCGCGCGCCGGCGCCCTGCTGGCGCGTAGCTTGTGATGATCGGGCGCCCGACGGGGCGCAGCGCCCCGCGAAGGCGCCGGGGCGGCCCCCTACCCGGTCGCCAAACCCGACCCGGTCGGACGGCCCGCCGCCCGCGGCGGCCGCCGCCGACCCCGGGCCCTGCGCCGATGGCGCCGCGACACTGACGGCTGTCCGCGAGGGGTGGAATCGCAGCGCGCCCCCCCGCCCCGCCCCCGCGCGCGTCCCGGCGCCCGACCCCCCACCCCCGCGCACGCGTCCCACTCCCCCCGTCCCCTCCCTCCCCCCCAGGCCCGCCGCCGCGCGCTCCCTGTCGCCGCCCGCGCCGCGTCCCGCGAGCTGTGGTACCCCGGCGCGTCCGCCGCGCCGCACCTCGACGGCTCCGGGCCCGTCGACCGCGGCTTCGACCCGCTCGGGCTCTCCGCCAACCCGTCCGTCCGCGGCTGGATGGCCGAAGCCGAGCTGACAAACGGGAGGTGGGCCATGGCCGCGGTCGCGGGCATCCTCTTCACCGACCTCTTTGGTTTGGGCGACTGGTGGACCGCGGGCGCCAAGCCGACCGGGCTCCCCATCTCCACGCTTGTCGGCGTCGAGGTCGCCGTGATGGCGTTCCTCGAGGCCAAGCGGTTCGAATCCTGGAAAAAGACGGGCTACGGCGGCGTCGCCGGCATCGCGCCGTTCGACCCGATGGGCATGGACTCGCCCGAGATGCGCGTCAAGGAGGTCAAAAACGCGCGCCTCGCCATGGTCGCCTTCCTCGGCTTCTCCTCGGTCGCCGCCGTGCGCGGCGAAGGGCCGCTGGAAGCGTTGAAAGAGCACTTGGCCGACCCCAAGAGCGCCAACATTTTCAACACGGCCGTCGCGAAAGAGTTTGCCCTGGCCGTCGTTGCGCTCTCCTTCCTCCCCATGGTCTTCGAAGCGCGCAAGACGCTCGATCCCAAGGCGGGGGACAAGGAGCCGTTCAAGTCGGCGATCCCGTACTGAAGAAGCGGGGAAGAGAGGGCGGCAGCAGTGCGCGCGCGCGCGCACGCGCGCGAACACTGCTTCTCCCGCCCTCGTTGCCCTTACGCCGCCGACGCGCGGCTCAGGGCGGTGGCGGGCGGTGTGTGTGCGCCATGTGTGTGACACGCGAGTGGGTCCAGGCTTTGGGGCGGGGCGGGAGGAAGGGCGGGAGGGAGCGCGCACGCCGGTCGGGTCGCCCCCACTCTCCTCTTCGCGGCGCGCCTCGGCGCGCCGCCCCTCCATCGCCATGTCGGCGCCGCCGGCCGGGTCGCCGCTCGAGGGCTCGCGCCAGCCGCTGGCCAAGCCGCGCATCGAGGCGGCTGCGGGCGACGGGGGCCACCTCTCCTTCCGCCTGCTCGCCTCCCCGCTGCGCCCGCGGTCGGCGGCGTCCGAGCTGCCGCGGGCGGGCATCGAGCTGGGCAGCGGGCGCAGCCCCGACAAGGGGCGCGCCGGCGACGGCCGCGGCCGGGCGGCGTCCGCGAGCGGCGGGGCCGCCGGCGAGGACGGGCCGACGTGCGACAGCGCGGCCCTGCGCGCCGCACTGGACGACGTGGCGGCCGCGCTCGCGGCGGGCGGCGGGGACGCGCCGCAGAGGCCGACGCTCGCGCCGCGAGCGCCGGCACCGGCGGCGTCGAGAGCCGCTCCTGGGGTGCCGTCGTCGGGCGGCGCCGGGGCGGGCGTCGGCGATCCTCGAGCGTCGACGCCGCCCGCCGCCGCGGGGGGCGCCGTCGACCCCCTGGCCGGCTCGCCCATCACGCTTGCCGCGGCCGTTCGCGCTACCTCGCCCGTGGCGCGAGGCGCGGGCACGGCGGACGCGGCCGCGGCGCCCGCGGCGACGCCTACGCCCGCGCGCTCGTCGCCCCCCGCCACCGCCACCCCCATGGACCCCGCAGCCGCTGAAGCCCACTTCATCGGCGACTTTATGGCCGCCACCCTGGGCGCGTCCGACCCCGCTTCCGCTTCCCTGGCCGGCGCGACCCCGCGCGCGCTCGCGGCCGCGCTCGCCGACGGGTCGGCCCTCTGCCGCTTCCTGAATGCCGTCGCCCCCGATTCCGTCGACGAGCGCGCGGTCAACGCAGCGGCGCCGGGCGGGGGGGCGCTGGGCAGGGCGGCGGCGGAGGAGAACGCGGCGCTCTATCTCGACGCGGCGCGCGCGGCCGGCGCGGCCCTCCCCCCAGCCGCCACCCCCGCCGCCGTCGCGTCCGGGTCCCCCGCCGCGGTCGACGCCGCGTGGGCCATCGCCTGGCTGGCCCTGTCCCGCCCGCTGTCGGTGCGCGCCACGCCGTCCCTCGCGGCGCTGCGCGCGCCGGGGGAGGACGAAGCCGCGCTCGCCGGCGCGTCCCCCACCACCCTGCTCCTGCGCTGGCTCAACCACCACCTCGGGGCGAGCGGCGCGTGGGCGCGGCCCCCTGTCGACGACTGCGGCGGGGACCTGGCCGACGGCGCGGCGCTCGCCGCGCTCGCGGCCGCGCTCGGCGCCGACCCGGCGCCATCGTTGCCCGAGCTGCGGCGGTTGAGGGCCGGCGCGGATTTGACCGCGCGCATGGCCGACCTGGCCGCTCGCGCGGCGGCCGTCCACCCTTGCCTCGCCGCGCTCGCCGGCGGCCGCCCCCTCCCCCCCCCTCCCGCCCTCGCCTCCGGCTCCCGCACCGTCGGCGCCGCCGTCCTCGCCACCATCTTTGCCGCCTCCCCCGACACCGGTGGCGACGGCGGCGCGGCGAGAGCGCTGGAAGCCGCCGCCGCGGCCGACGGCGGCGAGCCGCGCGATGACCGCGCGCTGCGCGTCTGGGCGTCCTCCATGCTGGCGCACGACGGGGTGCCAGCGACGGGGGGGGAATTTGCGGCGGCGCTGCGCGAAGGGTGGTGAGTGAGGAGAGGAGAGAGGAGGGGCGGGAAGAGGCGGGCGGCGCGCGCGCGCCACCTCCCCACCACCCCTCTCCCCTCTCCTCCAGGCTCTGGCTGCGCATGCTGGACGCGGTCGCGCCCGGCGCCGTCGACTGGAAAGCGGCGCGCGCGCCGCCGTTCAAGCCGTTGCTGCGGCGCCCCGCCTCGATCCAAAATTGCAACCAAGCAGTCGCCGTCGCGCGCTCCGTGCTCGGCCTCCCCCTGGTCAACGTGGGCGGCGAAGATCTCGCAAACGGCGAGCGCAAGCAGGCCGCGGCGCTGCTGTGGCAGCTGCTGCGGCGGCACACGCGGCGGCTGCTGCTCGAAGCGTCGGCGTCCGAGGCCACGGAAGCAGGGGATGGAGGCAGTGGCCCTCACGCGTCCGCGTCCGACGCCGGCCTGGACGCCGAAGTCCTGGCCTGGGCCAACGCGCGCGTCGCGGCCGCGGGCGGGCGCCGCCGCGCAGCGTCGCTCGCCGACCGCGCGGCGGGCCTCTTCCTGCTCGACCTGCTCGCCGCCCTGGCCCCGGGAGCGGTGAACCCCGCCCTGGTGTCTCCCGGGCGCACCACCCGGGAGCGGGAGTGCAACGCGCGGTACGCGGTCGCCGCCGCGCGCAAGCTCGGCGTGTCGCTGCCGCTGCTGTGGGAGGACGTCGCGGAAGCGTCGCCGCGCGCCTCGCTCATCTTCATGGCGTCGCTCATGCTCTTTGACAAGCGGCGCCGGCGCAAGGGGGGGGGGGGGGCGGCGGGCGTGGTTTGAGGGGAGGAGAAACAATTACACAGATGAACACCCGCCGCACACCCTTCCTCTCGCTCTCTCCTCTCTCTTTCATCCGAGCGCCGACACGTCGCCGGCGGCCGCGAGCGCGAGCGCGTCGGCGGCCGCGTCGGTCGGCGCGCGCAGGGGGAGCCAGGCGCGCGCGCGCGCGGCCGCCGCGCCGGCGGTCGCCCGCGACCGCAGCACGGCCGCGCCCGCAGCCGCGAATGCGGTCCGAGCACCGCTGCCGCCGGCCGACGCGGGCAGGGTGGCGGCGGTCTCCAGCAGGGCGAGGGCGGCGTCGGCGGTGGCCGCGTCCGGGGCGGCGGCGGCCGCGGCGGCGAGCGCGGCCGCCGCGCCGGCGAGCGCGCCCCGCTCGGCGCCGCACGCGGACACCAGGTCGGCCAGGGCGTTGGACAAGTCGTCCGCGGCGGGCGACGCGGCCGCGTCCTCGGGCGGGAGGGTGGGCGCGGCGCGCGCGAGCGCGCGCGCCGCGGCGGACGCGCGCGACGCGGCGGCGGACGCTGCCGCCGCCGCGGCCGCCGCGCCGGCCGCGGGCGGCGGCCGAGGCACGTCGCCGGCGCCTTCCAGGGCCCAGGCGAGGAGCGGGACGTCGGGGAATGAGGGGCCGAGGTCGGGGTCGGCGCCGACAGCGGCCGCGAGCGCGGGCGCGACCGGGCCCGCCACCGCCCACGCCAGCGGCGCCGCGACCGCGCGCGCCAGCGCAAGCGCGTCCGGCTCGCCGCGCAGGGCGGGGCGCACGGCGGCCAGGCCGGCGAGCGCGGCGGCGAGCGTCGCTGCGGCCGCGCCTCTCGCGCGGTCGAGCGCTTGCGCCGCCGCCGCACCGCCCCCACGCCCCCCAAAATCCAGCAGCGGCCTCAGTTCGTCCACCAGGGCCGCCGCGCGAGCCAGCGCCCCCAGCGCCGCGGCGCGGCCTGCCGCGTCGACAGACGCCACCGACGCCGCCGCGTCTGCCGCGCGCCCGGAGGCCGCGGGCAGTACGGCCGCGACGGCGGCCGGGTGGCGGCGGGCCAGGGCGAGGGCGGCGGCCAGGGCGGGGCGCGCGGCACCGCTGCTGCGGGGGGCCGGCGCCAGGGCGGCGGCGACAGCGTCCGAGGCGGCCGTCTCCAGGGCAGAGCCGGTGCGCAGGCTGGCGGCCAGGGCCGCCGTTTGGAGCCAGGAAGAAGAAGGGGGCAGAAGAGGAGGGGGGGCGGGGTCGTCGCTGTCGAACGCGGCGCCGTCGTCATCGCTGCCGCCCCCGCCGCCACCGACCGCCGCCAGCACCGCGTCGGGAAACATGCTGTATAGATCCGCCAGCACTGCGGCCGCGCGACCGCCGGGGTCGGCGCGCGCGGCGCCGGCGAGCGCGGCCGCGGCGGCCGCGAGCGCGGCCGGTGGGCGCGCGACCGCCGCCGCCAGCTCATCAGCGGTGTCGCCCGCCGCGGCGGCTAGCCGAGCCAGCGATGCGGCTTCGGCGGGCGTCGCGGGCCGCGCGGGGGGAAAGGCGAGGCCGCCCGCGCCGCGCGGCCACGCGGCGGCCGCCGCGACCGCCAGCGCGGCCGCCGCCGCGACCGCGCCCGCGCCCGACACGCGGGGGGGGGCAGTCAATGAGGCAGCCCGTTGGGCCAGGGCGGCCACCGCCGCCGGCGCGCCGGCGGCCGCAGCGGCCGCGAGCGCGCGCGCGGCCGCTGCGAGCGACGCCTGCCCAGGGCTCGACCCTCCGCGGTCCAGGGCGGCCTGCAGCACGCCAAACAGGAGCTCGCGAGCGTCGTCGTTGTCGAGCGAGGGATCCAGCACGGCGAGCGCGTCGGCGGCGGCGCCCGCAAGCGCGGCGTCGTCGCCGGCGCGCGCGAGAGCGGCCGCGGCGGCAGAAGCCGCGGCCGCCGTGGACGCTGCGCCGCCGTCGAGGGCGGATGCGACGGCCACGTCCACCGCGTCGCGCGAGCCTGACGCGAGGGCTTCGGCGAGCGTGGGCGGCGGGTCGGGACGCGCGGCCGCGGGCGTCTCGACTCCGAGCACGCCTGCCCACGCCGGTGCGGCCGACGCCAGCAACGCCCGCGCCTCCACCGACCCAAACCGGGCCACTGCGGCCGCGGTGGCGGGGAGGAGGCAGGCGGCGGCGCCAGGGGCAGCCTCGAGCGCGGCGGCCGCCGCAGCAGCAACGGAGGCCGCGTCCGCGGGCGAGCACTCAAACGGCAGGCCGGCGACCGACGCGATGACGGCAGGATCCGGTGGCACGCCAGCCGCGGCGGCTGTCCAGGCGGCGAGGGTGGCGCGCGCGGGCGGCTCGCGCGGCGGCGCGGGCGGCGCCGGTTGCCGCGCCGCCGCCACCTCGTCAGTCGCCATCGGCTCGCCTTGGGCGCCATCAAGCGCAACTGCCAAGCTTGTTTCGCCCAGAAGGCGGGCGGCCGCCGCCGCGCGACGGCAGGCGCCGCGCGCCGACGCGGCCGCAACAACAGACCCACCGTCGGCCGCCAGCGCGCGCGCGAGGGTGGGCGCCGCGGTGTCGCCCCAGGCCAACCCGACGAGCATGTCCAGGCGACCGTCGATGCCGGCGGCGGCGACGCCTGCTTCGGCGAGGGCGGGGTGCGCGCTCCGCGCGGCGGCAGCCGCCGCGCGCCGCGGCAGCAGGGGCAGCGTCGCGCCGCCTGCGTCGACCAGGGACCGGCCTGGTGTGCCCAGGTAGAGCGACTCCAGGCGGCTGCCTCGACCGGCACACGCGACGATGGCGAGGGCCGACGCGTCGGCGACGGCCGCGGCCGCGACGGCGACGGGCGCCGCCCCGTCGACCAGCGCAACCTCTTCAGCGTCTGTCACTCCTTTCTCAACCCAGCCCCCTTCCAGAGCGGCCAGCAGCGCACTCCCGGCGCCGTCGCCGGCGGCGAGCGCGGCGGCCGCCGCCGCAGGCCGCGCCGCGACGGCCGCCGCGGCGGCGTCGGCCGCGGCCGCGGCGCCGCCGCCGCCGGCCACGATGGCGAGCAAGCACTCGATGTCGAGAGGGTCGGCGGAAGAGGCGAGGGCGGTCGCGGCGGGCGCCACGCACGCGGCGGCGAGCTCAGCGGCGCCCGGCGACGCCAGAAGAACGCCTGCCCAGTCACCCTCCCCCGCCGCCGCCCGCAGGCAGGCCCGGGCCCGAGCCCGGGCCGCCGGCGCGGGCGAGGCGAGGCCGGTGAGGAAGCGGGCGACGACGGGCCGTGCGCCGTCGCCGCCGTTGCCCACGCGTAGCGCGCGCCGCAGCGGCTCAGCCACTGCATCGACAGCCGCGGCCGGCAGAGCATCCGCCAGCGCCAAATCGAGCAACTCGGGCGCCCAGGCCGGCGGCAGCGCGGCCGCGGCGCCCGGGTCGCGCGCGAGCAGCGGGCCCGCCCAGCGCCACGCGCTGGCCGCGCCCTCCCCCACGCACGCGGCGGCCACCAGGTCGGGGTCGCGCACCGACCGCAGGGCGGCGCCCGCGGGGGTCGCGGCGGCCAGGGCGGCCAGGGCTTCCGCCAGACCGGCCGGCGGCGCGCGCGCGGCCGCCGTCGCCGCGCGCCGCAGCGCCCCCCCCGGCGGCCGCTCCCACGACGCCGCGCCGCGCGAGCGCAACCAAGTCTCTGTCGCGTCCGCCGCGGCGGCGTCGGCCGCGGCCTCGGCGGCGGCGGCGGCGGCGCGCGCGCGCGCGGCGTCCGACCCCGGCGCCCCCACCCCCGCGCCCGCCTCGCCGGCCGCCATGGCCACCAGCAGCGCTCGCACGCTCGGGTCGGCGGCTGCTAGCGGGGCCAGAGCGGTCGGGGAGGCGGCGGCGAGCAGGGCCGCGACGCGGGCGGCCGCCCACCACGCAGCCGTGCGCGCGAGCGCGGGCGGTGCGACCGCGCCGGCAACCGCCGGCAGAGGCGCGGGCGGCGGGTCGTAGGCGGCCAGGGCAAACGCGGCTACGAGCAAGTGCGGGTTGGCGAGCGGCGGCGGAGATTGAGCAGCGTCGCCCGCGTCGCCTCCGCTCGCCGCCGCCCGCAGCCGCCGGACCAGCAGCTCGTCCGCGAGCGCCAGCGCGTCGTCCGGCGCCAGCGGCGTGCCGGTGAGGCCCGCCAGCAACACGTGGGTGAGGGCGTCCTCGTTGAGGGCCGCGCCAGACACGAGCGACGCGAGCGCGCGCGCGTCCCCCGCGCCCGCGGCCTCGCCGGGCGTGCAGTACGACCGCGCATCGTTCTCCAAAAACAGCGCCCGCCGCAGCACGGCCCGAAACGCGGGGCCGGGCAGGCCGGGCAGCGCGGGCGCGAGGACGGAGGTCGCCCACGCGGCCGCCGCCGCGAGCGCGGGCGCCGCCGCCGCGGCGGCCGCGCCGGGCTCGGCCGCCGCGCCGGCCAGCAGCGCGCCGCACGCCGCGCCCAGGACGTCGCCCGCCCAGGCCTCGATGTCGGCGGGGGTGGCGTGGGGGGGGGGGGTCGAGGCGGGGCCGCCGGGCGCGACGAGCGCCGCGGCGAACGCCGACGCGTCGAGGTGGCCGCCCGCGCACCCGCGCACCAGGCGCCGCACCAGGTCGCGCGCCCGGGGGCGGGCGTCGGGCGAGGCAAAGGTGTCGGCCAGGGCGGCGGCCAGCATGGTTTCCACGGTGGGCGGGGGGGCGGCGGGGTCGCCGCGCGCGGGCCAGCTCGCGCCGCGCGCCGCGGCGCGCACAACGCCCACCGCCGCCGCACACCCCCCTCCTTTCCCTCCATCCCGGCCATCCGCAGCAATGTACGCGGCCAGGGCGGCCGCGGCGGCGGCGGGCAAGGCGCGGGCGAGGGCTTCCACCGCGCGCGCGGCGGCGGCCGACGCGGCGGGGCGCCCGCGCAGCGCGAGCACGGCGGCGACCGCGTCGGCGTCGCCGGGGGCGGCGGCGTCGCCGACGGTGGCCACGATCTCGTCCAGCAGGGACGCGCCGGCGCGGGCGGACGCGGGGGCGGAAAATAGGGCGTCGAGCGCCGACGCGGCCGCCCCGCGCCCGGCGGGCGTGCGGCACGCCAGGGTGAGCAGGCGCAGGGTGGCGCGCGGGTTGTCGCGCAGGGTGGGGGAGGTGGCGAGGGTCGTGGCGGCGGCCGCGAGCGCGGTCGCGGCGGCCGCGCTCGGCGGAAACGCCGCGCGCTCCAACGCTCCTTCACTCACTCCCAACGGCCCCACCGCGTCCGCCACCGCCGCCACGCCGGGCGGCAGCACGGGAGGGCGGCCGCCGGCAGCCGGCGGCGGCCCCGCGGGCGGCGGGTCGCCGCCGCCGCCGGGGCGTGGCGGCAGCGCGGCGCCGGCCAGGCGGGCGAGGAGGGCGCCGGGGGCGGACTCCGCCCACAGGCGGGCGCCAAAGACGTCGGCCACGTAGGCGGCGGCGAGGTCGTCCCGCCAAGGGGCGGCGGGGGTGGCAGCGGCGGCGGCCGCCGCGTCGCTCCCGCCCTCTCCCGACGCCTCCTCCACCGCCGCCCGCGCCAGCACAGCCGCCGCCAACTGCGCCAGCGGCGCCGACCGGCGGCCGCCGGCCGCGCCGCACAGCCAGCCTGCGAGGCGCGCGCGCGGGGCCGGGGCCAGAGCGGCGAGCGGGGCGGACGCGGCCGCCGTCACCGCGGCGGCCAGCAGGTCCGGCGGCGGCGCGGCGGGCGAGTCGGCGAGGGCGGCGAGCGCGGCGTCGAGCGCCTCGGCGGCGAGGTCGCCGCCGCCGTCGGTCGTTGGCGCGGGCTCGGGCGACGGCTTCCCGTCGTCAGCCTCCACTTCAGCACCCATCCCTCGCCTTCCAGCCCCTCGCCCGCGGGCCGCCACGCGGCGCGCGTCGGGCGGCGGGTCGGGCGCGGCTGCGGGCCGCTTGGCGCCTCTGGGCGGCATTCCGTGGATGTGGAGGGCGGCAGTTGCGCTTGGTGGGCGCGTCAGGGCATCTTGGAGGTGGCGGGGGCGCGCAGTTGTGTGGGATTGGCCGGCCGAGCACGCCGCCCGCCCACACCCCTCCGCCCCCCCCTCTTCCACCATGGCCACCGCCCTCGCGTCCCGCGCGTCCGTCGCCCGCCAGTCCCTGCGCGTGCGTGCGAGGGGCGAGGGGCGGCCGGCGTCGCACTCGGCGGGGCGACTTGGCCCCGGCCCCCTCGGGCCAGCTCGGGCGCCGCCCGCGCCCCGCGATTGGCTTGGAGAGCGGGCTGATTCAGAAGGGGGCGGCCGTCGCGGGCGGCGCGCGGGCGGCGCCTCGGGCCGGCCTTGCTCCTGCCGAGGCTCGCGGGGCCGCCCTCGGGCCGCCGCCACGCCGGCCGCGCCCGGGCCCCCGGCCACGGACCGATCTTTCGGGGTGGCGCCGTTTTGGGGCGGCGTCGCGGGCCGGCGGCGGCTGGCGGCGCGCGAGGTTGCCCCCGCGCGCCCGACCCCGACGGCGCCCGACCCCCACCCCCACCCTCCCCAACCCAGACGCGCGCCGCCCGCCGCGTGACCGCCGCCGCCGCCAACCGCGGCCTGTGGCTGCCCGGTGAGCAGAGCGAGAGGGGGGAGGGGAGAGGGAAGGGTGGCGCGGCCCCCGCTCACCACCCCCACCCCCTCCCCCCCTCTAGGCACCAAGGCGCCCCCCCACCTCACCGGCTCCCTCCCCGGCGACCGCGGCTTCGACCCGCTCGGCCTCGGCACGGACGCGGGCCGCCTCAAGTGGTGAGGAGGGACGGGGGAGGCAAGGTGGAGGCGCGCGTGCACCGCCCCAGTCTGAACACCCCCCCCCGCCCCTGCAGGTACGCCGAGGGCGAGCGCACCAACGCGCGGTGGGCCATGATTGCGGTCGCCGGCATCCTGGGCGCGGAAGCGCTCGGGGTGCCGGTCAAATGGTTTGAGGCCGGCGCCAAGTACGACGCGTCGGCCGGCATCCCCATCCTGGGCCTGCTCGCCATCCAGCAAGTGTTGTTCGGCTTCCTGGAGCTCAACCGGTTCGCCGCGTACAAAGGTGGGGGGTGGGGGGTGGGAGTGGGGCGCGTTGTGGGGGGTCGGCGTCCCCGACGCTCACGCCTTGTTTTTTTTTTCCGCCCCCGCCCCCCCAGGCGAGAAGAACGCGCTCTTCCCCCTGGACCCCGCCGGCATGAACTCCGAGGCCAACGCGGTCAAGGAGATCAAAAATGGGCGCCTCGCCATGGTCGCGTTCATCGGGTTTGCGGTCCAGGCGCTCGTCACGCGCGAGGGGCCGATCGAGGGCCTCGTCGCCCACCTCGCCAACCCGTTTGGGCACAACATCGTGACCAATATCGCCAACCTGCCCGCGATTGTCGGCAAGTGAGGGGCGGGGGGGTGGCGGGGCGCCGGTGGCGCGCGGGGGCGCCGCGCGCGCGGGCGCGGCCGCCACGCCGGCGCGCCCGCTGTGCGGGCCCGGGCGGATGAGGGGCTGTGTGTGACGCTCGCAGACTCGAGACATGGTGGGAGCAGGGGCGGGGCGGGCTCGAGCGCGCGCGGCAGCGTCTCTCTCCTTTGACCCATTCGCCGTGTGTGTGTGCGTCGGTGCCGTTGTTACAGGGGCGGGTGCGGGCGCGCGGGAGGGCGCCGTTCAAAACCGGGGCCGAGTGCTGGGCAGGCTGGCGGAGCGGGCGGGGAAAGAGCGTGGCGCGCGCGCCGCGCCTCGTCAGAGCAGGCCCTGGAAGGCGTCCGGGTCGGCCGCCAGCCGGGTGCACGCGTCGTCGAGGAAGGACTGAAGGGTGGGGGGTGGGGCGTGTGAGGGCGGGTGAGCGCACGCGGCCCGCCGAGCCAGCACGCCCCGCGCCCCACCCGACCGCCCCTCCCGCCTCTCTCTCCCTCCCTGACCTTGCGCACGGACACGATGGGGTACGCCACCATGGACAGGCGCACCCCCAGGGACCCCGCCATGAGCGCGGTCGACTCGAACTCGACGACCTGTTGGGGAGAGGGAGAGGGTGGGTCGCGCACACCCCTTTTTTCTCCTCCCCACCACCCCCCCTCCTCCCCATACCGTGACCAGCATCGGCCGGTCGCCGGCCCCTTCATCGCCCAGGTCGCGGCGGAGGAGGCCGTACTCCCACCCCGCGTGCGCGGCCGCGAGCCGAAACTCGGTGCGCGCCACGTCGCCCGGCAGGGAGAGGAAGTCGGCCGCCGGCGTGAACCGGTAGAACGCGTCGGACGCGAGGTGGGCGGGGCGGGCGCCGGGGGGGAACGCTCTGTCGACGAGCGAGCGCGAGACGCCCTGGGAAGGGGGGGGGCTCCGTCGTCCTCGGACCGCCGCCATCGCGGGCCGCTCGCGTGTCGGCGCATACCCTGGGGCGCGCGGGCGCCGCGGCCCGCACGGCGCGGTGGCGCCCACCCTCCCCTCTTCCTCCCACCTCCAGGCTCTCCAGCCCCAGCACCGGCTTCAGGCGCAGGGCGTGCACCCGGGACCGGCCCGCGGGCGAGTGCCAGCGGACGTAGAGGACGCAGTCGAGCGCGGGCGCGGGCGCGCGCGGCGCGCGCGGGGGGGGCGCCGCGCGCTTGGCGGCCGGCGCGCGCGGGGTGGGCTAACGTGTGGGGGCGTCTGTGGGCGCATGGCGGGCGCGGGAGGGAGGCGCGAGGGGCCGGGACACGCGCGCGCCTCGGGCGCGGGCCGCGCGGGCGCGCCGCCTCCCTCCCCCCCTCTCCCTCTCGCTCACCGACGCCGCATTCTCGTCGTCGGCCGCGATTTTGGGGTCGGCCGCGTCGGCGCGCGCCCGCTTGCGCGCGGGTTTGCGGCGCATGGGGGGCATGGCCGGGCGCGGCCCGGGGCCCGCGCCGCGGGTGGGGGGGGCGACCGCTCGGTGACGGCGGGCGGGCGGGCGCGCCGAGGGCGCGCCAGGAGGTGTGAAGAGGGAGGGACCGGACGCGCGCGCGCAGGCCCCCGCCCTCCACACCCGCTCGGCGTCCACTCTGCCGCACGGCCACCACCCCCCCGCCACCGCGCGCGGCCGCCGCCGCCCGCCCAGCCAAGCGCCGGCGCGACCCCGCGACCCCGCGACACCGCGCGCGCGTCACCGCCACCGCCGCGCCCTCCCCACCCCTCTCCACCCCGCACCATGGCGAAAACCGCTGTCGCGGCTCCCCGCCCGGTGGGTGAGGGGCTGAAAGCCTACTACCAGGGCAAGATCGAGGAGGCGGAGCAGGCCGCGCGCGACCGGGCGGCCACGCTGCGCCGGCTGGAGGCGCAGCGCAACGAGCTCAACACCAAAGGTCAGTGGTGGGATGCGGGAGGTGGGCGGCCGGCGCGCGGGGCAGCGCACAGCCGCGCGCGCATCGCCGACGCCGCCCCCCTCCCTCCCGCTCAGTGCGCCTGCTGCGCGAGGAGCTGCAGCTGCTGCAGGAGCCCGGGTCGTACGTCGGGGAGGTGGTCAAGGTGGGGAGGGGGAGGGGGGAGGGGGGGAGGCTGCGCACGCCGGCGCGCGCGTCGAGACCCCCGCCAACCACCCCCCACCCCCGCCGCCCCCCGCAGGTCATGGGCAAGTCCAAGGTCCTGGTCAAGGTGCACCCGGAAGGCAAGTACGTGGTGGACATCGACCCATCGATCGACGTCGCCGCCGTCAAGCCCGGCGCGCGCGCCGCGCTGCGCAACGATTCCTACGCCCTCCACCTCCTCCTCCCCACCAAGGTCGACCCCCTCGTCTCCCTGATGAAGGTGGAGAAGGTGCCCGACTCCACGTACGACATGGTGGGCGGGTTGGACCGCCAGATCAAGGAGATCAAGGAGGTGATCGAGCTCCCGATCAAGCACCCCGAGCTGTTTGAAGCGCTCGGCATCGCGCAGCCCAAGGGCGTGATCATGTACGGGCCGCCGGGCACGGGCAAGACGCTGCTCGCGCGCGCGGTCGCGCACCACACAGACTGCACCTTCATCCGGGTGTCGGGGTCGGAGCTGGTGCAAAAGTACATTGGCGAGGTGGGGGCAGGGGAGGAGGGGTGGTGGGAGCGAGGCGGTCGCGGCGACCCCAACGACGGCGCCCCCCCCCCCCCCCCCCCCCCCCCCCCCCCCCCGGCGCGCCCCCGGGGCGGGGGGCGGGGGGCGGGGGGCCGGCGGCCCCCCCCCCGCGCCACGACAAGGG
>Ga0315273_10001041_pt1 | contig 30718 bp, 32 predicted proteins | sample YL17G02_0_MG_FD_205753 | JGI IMG/M metagenome (GOLD analysis project Ga0315273, IMG submission 205753) | Sediment microbial communities from Yellowstone Lake, YNP, Wyoming, USA - YL17G02_0 | ecosystem: Environmental > Aquatic > Freshwater > Lake > Sediment | place: USA: Wyoming | collected... | reverse complement strand
CTGCGTTATCTCGCCGCTGGGGGGCAATCGCCGCGCGGTGGGACAGGAGACCCACCGCGCACCAGTCAAAGTAACGCTGGGGTACCAGGCATGGCACCCGGCGCCGCACGCCACTTGTCTATCCCACATCGTTCTGATAGGTTGTGAAACGGCGCCGCAGGCTGGGGACGGTCATGTTTGTCGACGAAGCCGAAATCTACGTGAAGGCCGGAGACGGCGGCAACGGCGCCGTCAGGTTCCGGCGCGAGGCCGGCACACCCCGCGGCGGACCCAACGGCGGCGACGGCGGCGACGGCGGCAGCGTCATCCTCCGCGCCAGGCCCGGCCTCGACACCCTCCTCGACGTCCGCGGCCACCATCACTGGCGGGCCGAGGTCGGCGAGCCGGGCGGCTCCAAGGACATGTCCGGCGCCGCCGGCCGCGACCTCGTCATCGACCTGCCCCCGGGCACGCTGGTTTACGACAAGACCCTCGGCCTCCTCCTCAAGGACCTCAACCAGCAGGGCATGGAGGTGGTCATCGCCCGCGGCGGCAAGGGCGGCCGCGGCAACGCCCGCTTCGCCTCCTCCACCAACCAGACGCCCCGGTTCGCCGAGCCCGGCACGCCGGGCGAGGAGCGGCGCCTGCGCCTTGAGCTCAAACTCATTGCCGACGTCGGCCTCGTGGGCCTGCCCAACGCGGGCAAGAGCACGCTGCTCGCGCGCCTGTCGGCCGCGCACCCCAAGATCGCCGACTACCCCTTCACGACGCTCAATCCCAGCCTCGGCATCGTCGAGGCTGGCCCCGAGCGGCGGTTCGTCATGGCCGACCTGCCGGGTCTCATCGAGGGCGCCCACAAGGGCGTCGGCCTGGGCGACGAGTTTCTCCGCCACGTCGAACGCACGCGGGTGCTCGTGCACCTGGTGGAGATGGAGCCGCACACGCACCAGGCCCCCGCCGAGGCGTACCGGACCATCCGGGCCGAGCTGGCCGCCTACAGCCGCGAACTGGCCGCGAAGCCGGAGATCGTCGTCCTGACGAAAACCGACCTTCTGCCGGGCGACGACTCGCCGCGGCGCCAGTTCTCCAAGGCCATCGGCAAGCCCGCCCTCGCCATCTCGAGCGCCACCGGCGCGGGCCTCGCGCGCCTCGTCAAGGCGATCCTCGACGTCCTGGACGAGCTGAACGCCAAGAAGGTGCCGCCGCCCGAGATGCCGCGCGTGCTTCCGCCGCACCTCAGGCAGCCCGAAGCCGCTAAGCCGGAAGCCCCGGAAGCGGAGCGCGGCACGCCGCCGAAATCGGCAGCGGCAGCGGCAAAGAAAGACTGCACCACAGAGAGCACAGAGAACAGAGTGAGGCGGAGAGACAAGAAGGAGAAGAGAGACAAGGAGCCAAAGAGAGACAAGAAGAATAAGCGTTGAGTTTTATCTCTAACTCTTCTTTCTCTGTGCTCTCCGTGTTCTCTGTGGTGAACCTGTTTCTTCTTTTTCTCCCAGGAAGCCGAAGCGTAAGCACACCGGCGAGGAGGATGTGTGAATGTCCGCCGTCCTGGCTATCACGCTCGGTAACTCCACCGCCGCCGCCGTCCTCGCGACGGACGGCGTGCTCGGCCCCGTGCGCCGCGTGCCCGTCGGTCAGCTCGAGGAGCTGCACGACGTCCTGGCGCGGATCGGCAAGGAAGGCGGCGCGCCGATTCCGATCGCCGTCGCCTCCGTCAACCCGCCCGCCCTTGAGCGGCTCGAGCGCCTGCTGACAGACCTGGGCCTGCCGCCGGCCGCCGTGGCCCGCCGCGATTTCCCCGTTCCCATAGGCGCCGCGGTCAAAGCCCCCGAGCGCGTCGGCGTGGATCGGCTCCTTGGCGCGCTGGCCGCCTACCGCTGCGTCCGCGATAGCGCGGTGGGCAGTCTTGCCCACCGCGCGGGGGCCGAGTGCATCGTGGTCGACTTCGGCACGGCCATCACCGTGAACTCGGTACGGGGCGACGGCATCTTCCTCGGCGGGGCGATCCTGCCCGGTCTCAGCATGGCGGCCCGGGCCCTCTCGGCGGGCACGGCGCTCTTGCCCGAGATTCCGTTGCCGGCGGCGGCGCCCGCGGTCGGCCGGAGCACCGAGGAGGCCATCGCGGCAGGTGTGATTCACGGCGCCGCCGGGGCGGTAACCGGCCTCATCGACGGCGCCCGCCGGGTCGTCGGCCCCGGGGCCAAGGTGGTTCTGACGGGAGGCGATGCCGCCCGCGTCGCGGCGCATCTGCTGCCCGACTGTCGCGAGGTCCGCCCGGATCTCGTCCTCGAAGGTCTCCTCGTCGCCTATCGCGAGTGGCAGAAGCAATGAGCACGTCCGAGCGGTCGGCGTTTGCGATCCTGACGCCGCCGGGTCGCGGCGGCATCGCAGTCCTCCGTTGCGTCGGCCCCGGCGCCGTGGGGGCGCTGAAGGCCTGCTTCCGGCCGGCGCGTGCGAAGGCTGGCGCTTCGTCTGATTCCCCGGGCGGCATGCCGACGCCGACGCCGCGTGGGCATGCTTCGGCGGCTCAGGAGCATGCCCACGGGAACAACGCCGTGGCCATGCCACCCCCGGGTCATCTCGCCTACGGCCACATCATCGATCCCGACGGGCGGGCGCTCGACGAGATCATCCTTTGTCGCCTCGCCACGCATGAGTCGGCGAGCCAAAGCACGGCCACGCAACGGCGCGTGACCGTGCTACCCGAGCCCGCCGCCGCATCGTTTAGCCGCAGCCGGCACGGCCGCGTTTGTTTGTCGTCGCCGTACCGGCGACGGCTAAACGATGGGCCGATCTTCGAGGTCAACTGTCACGGCGGCCCCGCGGCCGTGGCGGCCGTGGCGCGTCGGCTGGCGGAACTCGGCCTCGAGCAGGTCGACGCCGACCGACTGTTGGAAATCGAGGGCGTGCCTCGGATCGACCGCGAGGCCCGCCGCCTGCTCCGCACGGCGCGGACGCCCCTGGCCGCCCGCGTCCTTCTCGATCAGCTCCATGGCGCGCTGGCCCGCGCGTTGGCGAAGATCGGCGAGGACCTCAAGTCCGGGGGCTTGGCCGCGGCCCGCGAGTCGCTCGACGCGCTTCTGTCGCGCTGGCACCACGCCGGCCGCTTCCTGGCCGACCCGCCGCGAATCGTGATTGCCGGTCGCCCCAACGTCGGCAAGAGCACGCTCCTCAATCGCCTCGTGGGCGCGGACCGGGCGATCACGTCGCCCGCGCCCGGCACGACGCGCGATTACGTCGAGGCCGACGCGGCGCTCGACGGGGTGCAGGTGGTGCTGGTCGACACAGCGGGCCTCCGCGAAGGGCACGACGAGGTCGAGCGGCTTGGGGTCGAGCGGGCCCGCCGCGAACTGGCCCGCGCCTCGCTTGTGCTCTACCTCCTGGACGCGGTTGAGGGCCCTTGCGCCGAGGACCAGGCGACGCTCCGCGCCTTGGGCCCGCGCGCCTTGGCGGTATGGAACAAGGTCGACCTGGCGCTTGCCGAGTCTGGCGCGGTGGGGGTCTCGGCCCTGCTGGGCGATGGCGTGACAGAGCTGACGGCGCTCCTCCTTGCACGCCTCGGATATCAACCGCCGGCGTCCGGCGATGCGGTGCCGTTCACCCCCGAGCAGGCGAGCATCCTTGAAGAAGCGCGTAAGCTGCTGGCCGCCGGGAAGCCCGACGCCGCGCGGCGGGTCCTTTCTCCTTGAAAGCCGGCCGAGGGCCGATTAGGATGGGCCGGTGCGCCCGCGGGCCGGAACCAGTCGCCCCGGGCGCTAGCATTTTGGGCATCAATGGCCTAGACGCCCCCTCGACTTTCAACGAGAAACCTACTGATTCTGCCGAAAGCGGTGCAAAAAGCGGTGCACCGCGTGCACGTGATGGGCGCGGCCCTTCCGTGGGGCCGTCGATGCGGCTAAACTGGTGAACCATCGGGAAGGCCGCCCGCCGGCCAGCGGCGGCCAAGCGGCCCTGGCTGCGGCCCGTGTTCCCTTTCGCGCGGGTTGCAGCCGGGCCGGCCCGACGCAAGAAAGGGAAACTCTCATGGCTTTTCTATTCTCGAAAGCTGCCCCGGACGCCCGGACGCCTCAAGACCTTGCCGAAGCCCTAACTAGGATGCTCAACTACGCATACGAGCCCCCGCCGTTTGGACGTCCTATTCGTGCCCGCGAAGTCAACCGCAAGCTCAAAGAACTGGCGACAGTGTACCCCTTGGCCTTGGGAATCGCCGAGCGCCTCAAGGCTGCCGATCCGAGACTTCCGCCGCTGCCGCCCCGTGAAAGCAACGCCCATGTTGGCTTGCGGCAGTTGCGCACCTGGTGCGCGACCGCTGCCAAAGCCCCCGCCCCCCCGCCAGATGGGAACCGCGCCGCCGAGAATCCGCACGGCTTTCTTGGCGCGGCGGACCTAGCCAAGGTGTTCCACGTGCCGCCAGAGAAGATGCCCACACTTCACAAGCGCCTTGAGCGCTTCCGCAAGAGACACGCGGACGATTCGGAATATGTAGCTGCTGTGGAAGAAGCGGGACCGCGCGAAGCCCACTACCTGCACGCTGTGAAATACGTTCTGCCGGAGATCCAAGACCTGACACGGCCGCGTTAGCCGCCGTTCGGCATGTCCGGCGAACGTCAATCGACTGTCCATTTGCACCCGCGAAAAGGCCCTTGGCGCTAGCGCCGGGGCCGTTTTTCTCGATTCGCGCGTGTCCGGCGAACGTCAATCGACCCCGCCTTGTCCGCGCGTTGTTGTAGTATGCCCGCACCATGAAGCGAACGAAGAAGATCAAGACGGCTTCGGATTTGCCCGTGGCAACCTTGCGGCGAATCCTGGCGGACACCGAGTGCACGGCGGGGCCAGAGAGTGCTTCGGCTAGGGCGCTACGTAGGGCACTTGCTAAGGCCGAGCGCAGAGAGAACGCCGCCGCCCCGGTGACGGCCCTTCGGGGGGCTGAACATGCCTGAACAGCCGCCGATCGCGCCGTTGTTGTTGGACGCCCCGGCCGCCGCCCGCGCCTTGTCGGTTAGCACCCGCACGCTGCACAGGCTTACGGCGAGCGGCGAGCTTTCGCCTGTTTACGTCGGCCGGCTGACACGCTACCGCTTTTCGGACCTTGAGCACTTCGCCCTGACCCGCCAGCAGGCGCGGCAGCCCGTCACGGTCAACAGCCGCCGGCAAGCGGCGCAGCCCGAAGGGGTGACGTCATGACCACGAGCGCCGCCCCGCCGCCCGCTGAGCACCCGCCGCAAGCGCCGCCGGGTGTCGTCAAGGGGCAGCCTGACCGCGCGGCCACGTCGCCCTTGGGTGCGATCCGCCTGAACTGCCTCGACTGCTGCGGCGGCAGTTTCAAGGCCATCAAGTTTTGCACCCTCGACGGCGCGAACTCAACGCGCTGCCCCCTGTGGCCCTTCCGTTTCGGCAAGCGCCCCTCGACGATCCGCCGGGGACCGCTGGCGAAGTTCTTGAACCCGGAGCAAATGCCTACGGCGGACGTGGCACTTGAGGACTGCCGATGAACTCGGCACAAGAAAAACCCCGCGCTGGACGGCCTTTCTTCGGCGCGGACCGCCGGATAGCCCATCATGGCCCGGACGGCTTATCGACTGGCCCGCGCAAACGAAACGCTACTGGCGCGGCCAGTTTCACGCGCCACGGGCCGTTGTGGTGGGAGACCATGCCATGAGCGGCGACCGGCGCGCGTCCCCGTGGCTGTTCCTCGAGCGCGACATGTTCAAGTCACCCGCTTGGCTGGGGCTTGGCGGTTTGGCACCGCACGTCTACATGCTATTTCGGCTGCGGCTACAAGTGCACCGGGTAAAGGGCCCTCAACACAAGCGGACGCCGTTCGAGTTCGTGAACAACGGCGAGCTCCGCTTTGGCTACGCGGAAGCGAAACACGACTTCGGCATATCAATACCCCGGTTCAGGCGCGCGCTTGCGGAGCTTGTGGCGCGGGGTTTTTTGGACGTGGCGCACCACGGCGGCGGGCTTGAGGGCGACGTGAGCAAGTACGCCATTAGCGAGCGCTGGCGAAGGTACGGCCAGCCTGACTTTGAGGCTGTGACTCTGCCCCGAGGCCGTGGCTGGACGAAAAAGGCAACACACGAAAACGTTAGTGCCCCCACTTACGAAAACGTAAGCGGTGCATGACTAACCACTTACGAAAACGTAAGCGGTTTTGCGGTTTTGACTGTCAGAACCACTTACGAAAACGTAAGCGTTCTATAGATACTACCAGTACCTGTAGCGCCGTGGCCGCTGGCTGTTGACGTGCCGTGGCTCTTGCCGTGGCCTTTGCTGGTACAGTTGATGTTGATGTGAGAAAAATCGCGCGCCGCCGCACCTGAAGGTGTTGCACCGTGCCGGCAAGACTGGCGCGGCACAGACAGGGAGCTAACCCTTGAATCTGACACGACATGGCACAATGAGGCACGGCCAGACAGCCCGCGACGGCACGGCCGCAAGACAGTGTGCGCCCCGGCCTGTGCCGGTTTCGGACGTTGATGACCTTTCTCGCGGTCCTTGGGGCGCTGCTGGCGGGCCTCATAACCCCGCTGGCGGCCCCCAGGGACATGCTGCCTTGACTCCCAGGGCCTCATGCGCGGCCGCCGACGGTCCTTGTGGGGCTGCTGGCGGCTGCCGTGGGGCTGCTGCCGTCAAGGCCGTGGGTGACTTCATGCGGCGCAACCGGGGCAAGCGGGGCGGTTGCCGGCGGGCGAACGGTGCACCGGCTGCACCGGAATCTGCACCGCTTGCCGCAAGAAGCGCCCGATTTCCGGGGGAATCCGGCCACGGTTCTTATCCTTATAGGCCCAGAACCGCCCGCCGACAGCGCCGCCGCAAGGCTGCCGTAGCCCTGCCGCTGCCGTGGCTGGACCGCCCCGTGGCTGGGCGGTTCGCGGCGAACCCGGAAAACCAGACCCCCCTTGCACCCCCAACGGGGCCGGGTGTCTCTGCGCTACTAGGTCCGCCAGCCTCTAAGCGGGGCTCAGAATCGGTTTTTGAGAACTGGACTTGAGACTCATTAAGGTGGCTCCATACGAGAGGTTGAGCATGATCATGCAGAACCAGTGTGCGGAGATCGTGCTGCGGGCGGAGCGGCGGGCGGGGCAGATACTGGCAGAAACGCCAAAGAGACACGGCGCGCGTCCGGCCGATGCGGGGTCACACGATGTTACCCCGTCTCTTGCCGACCTCGGCATCGACTACAAGGAGTCCCACCGCTGGCAGCGGATTGAGCTGATGGAGCGCAAGGCGGCGAAGGAACGGCGGACCAGAAAGCCAATCTGTTGTGGCAATTTGCCACCACAGAAAAAGGCCAAGACTCGCGAGAAAGTGGCTACCGCCGTGGGCATGAAGGCGCGGACCTACGAGAAGGCCAAGGAGGTACATCATGGTTGAACCGCTGGCGATATCTGAGACTGACACCGAGGCCGACCTGGCGACTGCCCCGCCGTTGACGCCGAAGGAGTTGGCCTTTTGCGAGGCGTTCGCAAATCCTGAAAGCGCCACGTTTGGCCATGCCCGAAAATCGGCCGAGTCCGCGGGCTATGTTGAACCTCACAACGCGGGCTGGAAGCTGAGGCGGCGGCCGTCGATCCGCGCCAAGCTGGCCGAGTACCATGCGGCTGTGACCGTCGCCGTGGGCAAGGTGCTGACTGACCTTGAGAACGAGCGCCTGGCGGCGATGGAGAAGGGCGACATTCAGGCGGCCGTGCGCGCGACGGAGTTGATGGGCAAGCATCTTTCGATGTGGACCGAGCGTGTGCAACTGGACGTGCCCTTGCTGCGGCACTACAGCGACGAGGAGCTTACCGAGGGCCGGCGCTTGGCGGCCTTCATGGCTGCCACCTACGTTGCCGGCGATGCTCTTGCGCTGACCGGGCCGGCGACACCGGCACAAGCACCCGTTGACCAGAAAGGAAGTTGACCCATGGAACCCGCTGAGATTCCGACGATCCCCGAAGGCATGACGCCCGACGCGGCAAAGGCGGCGCTGGACAAGATACACGCGGCGGCGGCTTGTGACGTGACGCACGCCTACACCAACGGCCACCATCCTCAACACGCGGCTATGACGCGGGCGACGGCGGCGCTGCATGAAATCTATGCCCAGCGCCCGGACGCCGGGAAGTCGCCGACAACCCGCGCCTGCGAAGCGGCCCTGGCTGCCGTGGACGCCAAGAAGGACATGCTGGCGCAGGACATTGAGGCGGAAATCGACACCCTGCACGAGTTGGGTTTCGAGGGTGAAGGGCCTACCGGCGATCCTGCGCCGCACCACTTGACCGGGTTGAAGATGCAGCGCCTGCACGCGCAAGGCGACTATGACGCCCTGATGCCGATGATGGAGAAGGAACTGCACGCGCTGCGCGCGTCGGCGCAGACGATTCAGCAGTTCCAGGAGTTCGTCAACAACCCGGACGTGGATACGGAGTTGCGCGCAGAGATCACCGAGAAGTTGGTCGGCTGGATACACCGGGCCAACGTGGCCCGCGCCGCCGGCAAACCGAAACCGAGCGCCCCAGACATGGAGAACCGACAATGAACACCTACCTTGAGACCCTGACACCCGCCGCGGAAACGACAATCTGGCCCCTGGAACGAAAGGCCACGGCGCTTGCGAAGCAGTTGGCGGGCATGCAGCACCGGGCCGCTACCGAGAAAGAGAGCATCATCAAAACCGAGGCGCGCCTGGCGGAACTCAAGGCGGACGCCGGGCAGCGACTCACAGAGAGTGCGCAGAGCTACGGCAGGTTCAAGACTGAACTCAAGGAACTTACGGGCCGGCTGGAGACTTCGCGCGAAACCGTGCGCATGTTCGACGCCGAGTTGATCCCGGCCAAGACCCGCGAGCTTGACGAGGCGCGCCGGGCCGTCGAGGACGGCCTGATTACTTTCGTGGCCTCGAACTTGGTGGACTGTGAAAGACGGATGGGCGAGTTGCTTGGCGCGGTGCTCGAGGAACGCAGCGCCTTCATGGCGGCGACTGATGCTATCGCCACGCGGTACATGGGTTGCGTACTCGCGGGCAGCAAGAGGGCCTATCCTGAACCGACGCACCTGCGCCCCGATCCGTACCGGCCCTCGATGCTGGTAGCAACGACTCTGAACGAGAGCATCTTCGATTCCGACGCGCCGCGCCGCCGTGGAGCTTTCTTGACGCCGCCGCCCGTGGCCGAAACCGCGCCTGAGGCCCCCCAGGACGCCCAGGATGCCCCAGGAACGACGCCGACAGGTGCACCGGACGCCCCGGACGGGCAGGGCAACCCCCAGGATGCTCGGGACACGGCAGGAACGCGAGAGACAGGCCGCCAAATCGACGCGGACGGGCAGACTCGACCCAAGTGCCATACCCTGCTCACCGGCGACGCTGGAGCGGCTGAAACCGCTACGCAAGAAGAAGCCGACGATGCTGACCTGGCCGACGCGGACGCCGAGCTTGACGCCCCCGACGCGGCCAAGGAAACTGAAGCGCCGCCGGCTGAAAAGAAAATCTGAGAATTGCGGCGGATTTCATTTGACGGCCCATCACATAGCGGGTAGGATACCGGCATGAGCGCACGAAGAATGAGCCTGAGTGACCAAGTGCGGCGGGCGATTGACGCGGCGGCCGCGACCCGTTATCAGATTGCCAAGGCCGCCGGTGTAGATCATGCCGTTATGAGTAGATTCATGGCTAACAAGGTGGGCTTATCAACCAAGACCCTTGATGCTCTAGCTGCTGTGCTTGACCTGCGCGTAAGAGCCGGCGGGCCGGTGCGGGTAGCGCCGCCGGCGAGACGCGGGCCGAAACCGAAGTCGCACGGGGCCAAGATCACGAAACGCCAACTGACAAGGTGGGAGAACCCGAAACGCATCCCGCGAATACTCAGGCGGGACACGGCCTACCACGAGGCGGGGCATGCAGCTATCTATTTCTTCGCGGGAGCTTTCGGCGACTTGGGTTTCATCGACATGCGCCCGGACAAAGCCAATTGGGCGCGCGTGCACCCTGACCATGCTGGTTTTCAGTCTGCCCCCCATTGGCGCGCCATGCTGTCCCTCGCCGGCCCATACGCAGAGAACCGGGTTGAGGATAAGGCGGGGGACTGGCTTGAGTGGGCTCTTGAGGACGCGGGCATGGAGTGGAATGACTGTTTCGCGCCGCCGGAAGATGATAATCAGGACGTGGCGATCGCCGTACGCGCGGCGCGGACGTGCTACCCGAAATCTTGGCGGCGCGTCCGGCAATTCGTACTCCGCATGGGCCGCTGGACGGACGAATGTTTCAACGAGCCGGGCATGTGGCGAGTCGTTGAGGCCCTGGCTGAGGTTCTGTGCCATAAGGACCATCTTGAGCGCGACCAAGCATGGGAGATCATGGAGCGGGCCTACGGGGCCGAGTGGCCGCCGTGCCTGTGCCCGCGCTGGCGGCGGCGCAACCGGGTGATGTTGACTAGGATGCTGAGGCATCAATGACACGCGCCCAGGCCGGGCGCAGAAAGGGGTGACGTATGGCGAGCTTGGCACAGGACGGCACAAGCGGCCGATGGACGGTGCAGTTTCTCGCCCGCGACGGCAAGCGGCGCAGCATCCGGCTTGGCGCGGTGTCCAAGCGGCAGGCTGAGGCCGTCCGCCTCAAGGTTGCGGACCTGGCGGGCGCAGCCTTGAGCGGCCAAGCGCCCGCCGACGAAACGGCCCGCTGGCTGGCCGACTTGGGCGAACCGCTGCGGGGCCGCTTGGCGGCCGTGGGCCTGATTCACAGCCCGGCCGGCAGCCCTACCCTCAAGGCGTTCATTGACGATTACCTGGCAGGGCGCAGCGACCTCAAGGCCGGCACGAAACAGCACATCGGGCACACCGCCAAGAACCTGATTGACTTTCTCGGCGCAGAGAAGCCGCTGCGGGAGATCACCGAAGGCGACGGCGACGAATGGCGGCGCTTCCTGGCGGAGCAAGGGCTGGCGGAGCCTACCATCCGGCGGCGCTGTGGCATCGGCAAGCAACTACTGCGGGCGGCACAGCGCAAGCACCTGATTGCCGTGAATCCGTTTGCCGATCTTCGGGGCGGAAACCTGGCGAACCCCGATCGCGCGTTCAACGTCACCGGCGACATGGCCGCGAAGATACTGGACGCCTGCGCGGGCGAGTGGAAACTGATCTTTGCCTTGCTCCGCTTCGGGGGCCTGCGGTGTCCGAGCGAGCTTATGGGGCTTCGGTGGAATGATGTTCTGTGGGGCCAAGACCGTATCATCGTGCACAGCCCCAAGACCGCCCATCATCCGGGGCACGAATCGCGGGTAATGCCGCTGTTTCCTGAACTCATGGAACCGCTGAGGGAAGCCTTTGAGGCGGCCGCGCCGGGAACCGAATACATCGTCAATCTTCACCGGGGGGCGGCCGTGGCCCCGCGGCTGAGGCAAGAGTTTCTGTGCATCATCGCCAAGGCGGGCCTACAGCCGTGGCCGCGGCTGTTTCAGAACTTGCGGAGCAGCCGGCAAACGGAGTTGGTGCAGCAAGGACACCCGCTATTCGTGGCGTGCGCCTGGCTTGGCAACAGTCAACCCGTGGCTGCCCGGCACTATCTGCAAGTGACGGATGCAGATTACTCCAAGGCGGTGCACGAGGCGGTGCAAAAAGCGGTGCAGCCCCCCTGTGCCGATGTGTGCCAGAGTGTGCCGACGGCAGGGGGCCAAGGTGAAGAAACCGCGTTTGGCACGTCCCGGCAGGGGGTGGCACAGCCTGACACCCATGTAACCAGTTATCTATTGGGCATCAATGGATGAGACGCGGATCATCGCGCATGGCGGCCGACGGTGGTCCATCCGGCCCGAAGCCGCCGAACCCCTCCTTGCCGACGGCTGGCCGCCCGAACAACCGGAGCGGCTCACGCCCGTCAAGGCCGGCGCCCGGCGCCGGATGATGCGATTCGAGTCCGCGGGGCGCGGCTATTACGTCAAGGTCTACGAGCCCGGCGGCCCCGTGAGGCGCCTGTGGGCCTGGCTCGGCCTGGGGCCCGGCCGCCGCGAATGGGACGCCCTGCTCGCGGCCCGCGCCGCCGGACTGGACGTGCCGGAGCCTGTGGCCCTGGCACTCGGCGCCCCGGAGGCCCTCGTCACGCGGGAGATCCCGGGCGGGCAGCCGCTGGATGAGTACCTCTTCGGCCGGTACTTCGAGCCAGGCCCGAACGATCCGCCGTACCCCGGCGCCCGCCCCCCCGAGCTCGTCGCGGTTTTCCGCCGCCGCCGATCGCCGCCGGAAGGCGTCATCGACCCCAGGACCCTGGCCTACCGCCTGGCCGGCCTGATCGCCCAACTGGACGAGGCGGACCTCTACCTGCCCGATCTCCACCCCGGGAACATCCTCATCCGGGGCACGCCGGGCGACTGGCGGCTGGCGCTCGTGGACCTTGCGGAGGCCCACGAGGCCGCGTCAGACTCCGTACTTGAGCACCTGATGCAACTGGAGCACTTCTTCGAGCCCATCGCGACGCCGGCCGAGCGCAGGCGGTGCCTCGTGCGGCTCGGAGAGCTGCGGCCGGGCACCCCGTCGGCCCGAGACGTGGCGAGCGCGACGGCCATCTACCGCCAGCGGTTCTACCTGCGACGCGACCGCCGCACGCGCCGCCAGTCGAAGTACTTCCGGCGGATCGCCGCGGGACCGTGGCGCGGCTGGGCGGCAACCGACTGGGCCGACGCCGTCGAGGCCCTCTTCGCCGGCGCTGGCGGCGCCGCGCCGCTCATGGCTGGCCGGGCGACGCCGCTGAAGGAGGGGCGAACGTCGACCGTCTGGCGCGTCCGCCTCGACGACGGCCGCTCGCTGATCGCCAAGCGGCACAACCGGGCGCGGTCGCGCGGCGCGGTGCGCAGCCTCCTGGGAGCGTCGCGTTCGTTGACCGCGCTGCGGCGCGGGCACGCCCTGCTGGCGCGAGGCATCGCGACGGCCCGCCCGGCGGCGGCCCTGGACCTGCGGCGAGGCGGCGCCGTGGCCGACACGATCCTCATGACCGAGGTCATCGAGAATGCCCGGCCGCTTTCCGACTGGCTCGGCAGCCGCCCGCCGGCGGCCCAGCGGCGGCATGTAACGTGGCAGCTCGCCCGCCTGATCCAGCGGATGCACGGGATGGGCCTCGCGCATCGCGATCTCAAGGCGCCGAACATCCTCGTCGCTCCGGCGAGCGGGCCGGACCCGCGCCCCGTGCTGGTGGACCTCGACGGTCTCGTGCGGACAAAGCGCGTATCGGTTCGGCGGCGGATGCAGAACCTGATGCGCCTGAGCGTCAGCCTGGACGAGTGGGGCGTGGCCCGGCAGACCGACCGGCTCCGATTCCTGCGGGCCTACCTCTCGCCGCGCGGGTGCCCGGCGCCCATCACGCTGCTCTCGCGCCGGCGCGGCCGGACCGACGCCGCCAAGCGGCTGCGGCGATGGTGGAAGCGCATCGCCCGCCTGAGCGAGCGCAAGATCGAGGCCCTGCGGCACAAGGGGGCCGTCACGCCCGGTTAGGGCCACAGCGCGGCTCGGCGCGGCGGGTCTCTCGCCACGGCGAGTCTTCGACCTGACCCGCCGCGCGTAAACGCCGCTTCGCACGCGGGGCAACGCACGCGGCGGGTCTCCTGACCCGCCGCGCGCAGACGCGGCTTTGCGCGCGAGGTAACGCACGCACGCGGCGGCTCAGGAGAGCCGCCGCGCACGGGACGGCGCCGGGTCTCCCAAGATCGGACGCGGTGGGTCAAGAGACCCACCGCGCAAAGGCTCAACATGAACTTTGCGCGGACACTGATCATCAAGCCGTCCTCGATGGGCGACATCGTCCAGGCGCTGCCCGTCCTGACCGCCCTCAAGGAGGCCCACCCGGAGGCCCGCGTCTCCTGGCTGGTCGCGCGGCCGTTCGCCGGAATCCTGGAAGGCCATCCGCGGGTCGACGACCTCGTGATCTTCGACCGCCGCCGCTTTGCCCACATCGGCCGCAGCCTGCCCATCACGGGCGAGTTCCTCGCGTTTCTGAAGGACCTCCGGCGGGGCGAGTTCACGCTGGCGGTCGATCTCCAGGGCCTGTTCCGCAGCGGCCTCTTCGCCCTGGCGACGGGGGCGCCGAACCGCGTGGGCTTCCGGGCGGCGCGGGAGCTGGCTCCGCTCTTCTACACGGACCGCGTGGCCGTGCCGCGCAAAGACATGCACGCCGTGGATCGGTACCTGGCCGTGGCCGAGTACCTGGGCCTCGCGATGCCGCAGGCGACGGACCACCTGCCGGTTTCGGCGGAAGCGCGGGTGTCGGCACGCGGGCGGCTGGCCGAGGCGGGCCTCGCGCCGGGCGAGCCGTTCGTGGCGGTGTGCGCCCACGCGCGGTGGGAGACGAAGCAGTGGCCGCCGAGGCACTTCGCCCGCGTCCTGGACCAGGTGCGGGCCGCGGCGGGGACCCGGGCGGTCCTGGTGGGCAGCGCGGCCGGGGTGTCCATCGGCCAAGCCATCGGCGATGCCATGGCCGAGCGGCCTATTGACCTGACCGACAAGACGACGTTAAAAGAGTTGATCGCCGTCATTGCCGAGGCCCGCGCGATGCTGACGAACGACTCGGGCCCGATGCACGTCGCCGCGGCCGTCGGCACGCCGGTCGTCGCGGTCTTCGGGCCGACGAATCCCGTCCGCACGGGTCCGTACGGTCCCGGCCACCGGGTCATCGCGGGGCGCGCACCGTGCGCTCCCTGCTATCGGCGCCGATGCCTGTACGCCGGGGGAACCGAGGCCCTGGCGTGCCTGACGAGCCTCACGCCGGAGGAAGTGGCCCGGTGCCTGCTCGAGACGTGGCGCGAGGCGTAGAGGCACGGCGGAGCGCGCCTCGGCGGGCTTACCGTTCGCGGCCGCCATAAAGGGGATACGCTTGCCGTTTCGCAGGGGCTGGCAGAAGCTCAAGGCATGGTTCGTCCACCTCCTTCACCTGGACGATTCGGCCCATCGGATCGCCCTGGGTGTGGCCATCGGCATGTTCGTGGCGGTCACGCCCACGTGGGGTATCCAGATGATCCTGGTGGTGGGGCTGGCGTGGCTTTGCCGCGCGAACAAGGTGGCGGGGGTCCCGGTGGTCTGGGTGACGAACCCGGCCACTAACGTTCCCATCTATTCTTTCTGCTACGCTATCGGCCGGGCGCTCGTGGGCGGGCCGGGGCTGGACGAGGTGAAGCAGGCGATTGCGGCGATCTCCGACAAGGACCTGACCTGGGAGGCGCTCGGCAGAGGCTGGCTCGCCCTCATGTGGCATGCGGCGGCCCCGCTGTGGGTCGGCACCTGCGTGGTGGGGGCCGTGGCCGGCGCCATCATGTATGTGATCATGTTTCACCTGATCGCGTTTTATCGCCGGCACCATGCGCGGCATCTGGCGGCCGGGAGCAGCCAGGCCGCGACGGGGACGCCGGAAGATAAGGCCGGCGCCGCCGCCGGGGGCGAGGGGTCGGGGGACAAGGCGCCATGAGCACGCACTTCGTGATCATCGGCAACGGGGCCGCCGGCTACCGGGCCGCCAAGTCCCTCCGCCGCGCCGACGGCGACGCCCAGGTCAGCATCTTCACGGGGGAGCGCCATCCCTTCTACCTCCGCCGCCAACTCGGCGAGTTCGTGGCGGGGAACCTGACGCTTCCGGAGCTCATCTTCCAGAGCCGAAACTCCTATCGCCGCGAACGGATCGACCTGTTCCTCATGACGCCGGTCGAGCGCCTGGACCCGGACGCCCATGAAGTGGTCTTCGCCTCGGGCCAGCGGGCGCGCTACGACCGCCTCCTGATCGCCACCGGCACGCAGGCCGTGCCCCTCGACATCCCCGGCACGGACCTCGACGGCGTGGCGACCTTCGACACCCTCACGCAGGCCCAGGAGGTCAAGCGGATCCTGCCGGACGTCCGGCGGGCGGCCATTCTCGGCGAAGGCGTCGTGGGCCTCACGCTGGCCGAGAGCCTTGTGGCGCGCGGCATCCGCGTGACGCAACTGGTGCGGGGCGAGCGCTTCTGGCCGGAGATGCTCGACGAGCGCGCCAGCGGCCTCGTCGAGGGCATTCTGGAGGAGAACGGCGTCGAACTGCGGCGACAGACGGCGGCCCGGGCGATCCTCGGCGCGGGCCGCCGGGCGATCGGCGTCGAGACGACCGATGGCGAGACGGTGCCGGCCGAGCTTGTGACCGTCGGGTGCCGGCGCCGCCCCGCCATCGACCTGGTGCGGGGGTCGAGCGTCGAGGTGGGCCTCGGCATCCACGTCGACGCGGCGCTGCGCACGAGCCGGCCTGACGTGTTTGCCGCCGGCGACGTGGCCGAGCCTGTCGGCTCCGACGAGTTCGGCGACGAGGGCGCCGCGTTCTGCTGGCAGCGCGCGTGGGCCCAGGGCGGACTCGCCGCCGCCAGCATGCTCGACCAGAAAGCCCAGCCCGTTCTGGAGGCGGTCCGGGTTCGCGCCACCGTCTTCGGCAACGACCTGGCCGTCATCGGCCATGGCCACCTGGCCGCCGGGGGCAGCCTGACGGCCGTCGAGCTTCCCGGCGGGGGCGGCGCCTATCGGCGGCTCATCTTCGAGGACGACCTCCTGGCAGGGGCGATCGTCTTGGGCACCGGCGAGTCGGTGCACGAGTTGAACCGCCTGGTGGCGGAGCGGGCGCCGCGCGACATGGTCGAGACTTCGTTCGGCCTGCGCGAGGAGGGCCTGGCGCCCGCCGCCCTAACGGAGACCTTTGCCAGCCATTGCCCGATCTGCGCCGCCGAACTGGTCGTCCATCGCGGGACGCGGGACGGCGCCATCCTCCAGTGCTTCGCGTGCAGCACGGACCTCTTTGTTCGCTGGGACGGCCAGCGCGGATGGCTGGAGATTGGGCATCCCTGATGAACGCCGCGTCACCCGATCGTCCCCGCCTCATCCTGGCCTCGAATTCGCCGCGGCGGCGAGAGCTTCTGCGCCAGGCGGGCTACCGTTTCGAGGTCCGGCCGCCGCCCATCGAGGATCGCGGCGTAAGGCCCGCCGTCCCGGCCGGCGCGTACGTCGAGAGCCTCGCCTACTTGAAGGCGCGGGCCGCCGTGGTTGCCTACGGGATTACGGACGGCCTCGTGCTGGGGGCGGACACGGTCGTGGAGCTTGGCGGCAGGATCATCGGCAAGCCCGCCGACGAGGCCGACGCCCGGCGCATCCTGTCGGAGCTTTCGGGCAGCGAGCATCGCGTGCTGACGGGCGTGGCGCTGGTCGACGCGGCCACCGGGCGAAGGCGCCTCGCCCACGAGGTCACGCGCATCCGCATGCGCGTCATGACGCCCGCCCAGATCGACGCCTACGTCGCCAGCGGCGAGGCCCTGGGCAAGGCCGGGGCCTACGCCCTCCAGGAAACCGGCGACCGCTACGTCGAACGCCTCGACGGCAGCATGACCAACGTGGTCGGCCTGCCGATGGAACTGCTCGAGCGCCTCCTGCGGGCCGCGGGCTATGATCCGAAGGATTTCCATGAGCCGATATAATTGCGGATTGCGGATTGCGGATTGCGGATTCAACAGAAAGAAGCCACGGGTTCCAGACCGCGCGCGTCTAGCCGCCCCCGGTACGGCGACGCGAATCGCCATCAAGGCCATCCTCTGCCTGGTGATGGTCATGCCCATGAGCCTCCTCGCCGGCTGCCAGGAAAAAGATGCCCCCGCGCCTCCGCCGCCCGCCCCCGCCCAATCGCCGCAGCATCTGGCGACGGCCACAATTCGCGTCGGCCAGGTTCCGCTGGCCGTCGAGGTGGCCAACACGGAGGCCACGCGGCAGAAGGGGATGATGTTCCGCACCCGCCTCGGGCCCGACGAGGCCATGCTCTTTGTCTTCGGCCGCGACTCGAACCTGGCCTTCTGGATGAAGAACACCCCGCTGGATCTCGACCTGGCCTACATTCGCTCCGACGGCACCATCACGCAGACTGAGCGGATGAAGGCCAACGTCCTGGAACCCGTCTACAGCCGCGAGCCCGTGCGGTTTGCCCTGGAGGTGCCGGCGGGGTGGCTCCAGGAGCACGGCGTGGCCGTCGGCACGAAGGTCGCGCTCCCCCCGGGTGTAGCCTCCACCCGTGAAACCCCGTAACCCGCCCGTGGCACGGCGGGCCACGCGCGACGACCTTCTCGGCCCGTGCGCGGCGGCTCTCCTGAGCCGCCGCGTAAGTGCGTTACCCCACGCGCGAAGTTGCGTCGTCGCGCGGAGACGAGCACGCCCGCGGCGGGTCGGGAGACCCGCCGCGCTCGAGGTTGAGCGCCTGCCGCGCGCGGACGGGAGCCCCGCGCGGGCTTACGAGCACCCGGCCCTTGCGGCCGGCGCCTGGCGCCCTACAATGCACGTGTCAACTGGAAGCCACCGAAGGAGGGAGGAGCCGTCATGGCAGAGACCGAATCGCCGCCGCCCAATGCACCCCAGCCGGCAGGCCAACCCCTCGGCCCCGGCGTGCTGATGGTCTTCGGCCTGATTTGCCTGGGCGTGGCCGCTTGGTGCGGCTGGGACGCCGCCCATCCCAAGGCCGACTGGGGCGAGCACTCTATCGCTATCTGGATGAACTGGGGGGGGGCCGCCCTCTTCGGCCTCGGCGCGGTCTACTGCTTCGTCCTGGCCGCCAAGCGGTCGAAGCAGGGCCAAGCCGGTGCAGCCGGCGCCGATTCGGGCAAGCCGCCGCAGGCCAGCGCTTAGAACTACAGTGCGACGTAGCGCGGCGGGTCTCCTGACCCGCCGCGCACAGACGCAGCTTGGCGCGGGGCAACGCACACACGCGGCGGCTCAGGAGAGCCGCCGCGCACGGGACGGCGCCGGGTCTCCCAAGATGGGGCGCGGCCGGCTGCTCGTCCCCGGGTTATTCCACCACAAGGAACCTGGCACGTGCTCGTATAATAGCGGTGTTGGGGGCTACTATCTCAACGGAGGACAGAACATGACCCGCAACGCGAAGATAGCTCTTGCGGCCGGCATCGCGGTGGCGGCCGTGGCGGTGATAGCCATCGGATTGGTGGGGGCGGGTCTCGTGTCGTTCTGGCACTACTCGCGCGTCCAGCACCAGACGCTCCTGGCCACCGCACAGGCCGCCGAGGCCGAACAGGCCCAACAGGAGGCGGCCAAGGCCGCAGTCGCTGCCCCGTCCGCCGAGGCCAAGGCCCTGGCCGAGCGACGCCAGGAAGCCATGGCGCGCGGCGCCGCCTACGTTCTCAAAGAGCAGGGCGAAGACGGCAGTTGGGGCAAGGGCAACGCCGGCATCACGTCCCTGTGCCTCCGGGCCCTCTTGGCCGCCGGCAAGCCGGCCACCGATCCGGCTGTCAAGAAGGGCATCGACTTCCTCCTGAAGTCGCAGAAGCCCGACGGCGGCATCTATGGCGACGCCGACCTCAAGACCTACACATCAAGCATCGCCTGCTCGGTCCTCGTCAAGGCCGACCCCAAGGCGTACGCCGACACCATCGAGAAGGTGAAGGGCTACCTCATCAAGACCCAGTGGGACGAAGAGGAGAGCATCGACAAGGCCAACCCGTGGTACGGCGGGCACGGCTACGGCAAGCATGAGCGGCCGGACCTGTCGAACACGCAGTTCTTCGTCCAGGCGATGCACGATGCCGGCGTGCCGAAGGACAACCCGCTCTGGGCCAAGCTCACCGTCTTCCTCAGCCGCTGCCAGGACCGCTCGGAGTCGAACGACAAGACGTTCGTCGGCCGGGATGACGGCGGCTTCGTCTACGCGCCGACCAGCAAAGAGGGGCCGGAGTCGAAGGCCGGCACGGTCGACCTGCCCGACGGGCGCAAGGGCCTCAGGTCCTACGGCTCGATGACGTATGCGGGCTTCAAGAGCTTCATGTACGCCGGCCTCAAGCGCGACGACCCCCGCGTCGCGGCCGCGATGGAGTGGATCCGCAAGCACTGGACCTTCGACGAGAACCCGGACATGGGCCAGTTGGGGCTGTACTACTACTACGAGACCGCCGCCCGGGCCCTGAGCGCCTGGGGCGAGAACAACGTTCTGGACGCCCGCCGCCGGACCCACGACTGGAAGGCCGAGCTCACGGAGGCCATCGTCAAGCGCCAGCGGCCCGACGGCTCCTGGCTGAACGAGGCCGACCGCTGGTTCGAAGGCTTCGGACCGGTAACCACCAGCTACTGCCTCAACGCCCTGGCGGAGTGCAAGTAAGTGAGTCAACGGATACCGCAGGGCCACGTCAGGTCGAGCGCGGTGGGTCTCCTGACCCACCGCGCGCCAAGCACGCTGCGCCCGCCGGGGAACGCATGCACGCGGCGGGTCAGGAGACCCGCCGCGCTTTGCGGCGCTCTCGTGCTGGTGATCGGTGTGCTTGCGGCGGCGTGCCTGGCGCTCGCGGGCACCGCCCTCGCCGAGGAGGCCAAGAGTGACGCCCCCAAGGCCCCGTCCGCCGCCGATGAGATCGTCATCAAGACCCTCCCCGGCATCATCGTCGACACAAAGGCCAAGGAGGTCCGCCTGGCGGGCGCCGTGTGCCTCCAGAAAGGGCTGCTCGAGCTCTTCGTGTGCAGCCAGGGCTCGCGCGAGTACGAGAGCGTCCTCGTCGTCAAGGCGAAGCCCTCGCACGTGACGTTCGCGCTGGCGCTCCTGGGCCTGGCGCCGGGGCAGCCGGGCCTGCGGACGGAAGGCGGCGCGTTCAGCCCGCCCGCCGGCGCAGTCCTCGACATCATCGCCCGCTGGTCCGTCGAGAAGACCGAGAACGGCGCGAAGAAGACCGAGGCCCGCGAGATCCCGGCGTGGAAGTTCCTGAAACTCGCGGGCTCCGACCAGGCCCTCGACCGGCCGATCGAGTGGGTCTACATCGGCCGGCCGGAGCCCGAAGCGCTGCGGGCCGCCGACCGTGAGGGCACCGTCGTCTGCCTCTCGAATTTCATTGAAGCGGTCATCGACGTGCCGTTCGAGTCCACCAACGTCAACGCCGACCTCCTGTACGAGGCGGACTTCAAGAACGTGCCCCCGCAGGGCACCCCGGTCGAACTCATCATCCGCGCCACGGGCCGTCGCCTCGAGCCGAAGAAGGTCGAGATCGAGGTGGTCCTGAAGAAGGGCAAGCCGCCGATGCTCGACGGCAAACCGCTGGAGATGGAGGACTTCAAGAACGCCGTCAACGGTCAGCCCGCCGACGTGCGGGCCGCCGTCCTCCGGGCCGACGCCGGCGAGACCTTCGGCCGCGTCATGGAGATTCACAAGATTCTCCGCGACGCTCTGATGACCATCCACATGGTCGTCCTGGAGCCGGCGGCGGCAACCGCCCCGCCGACCAAGCCCGCGGCGCCCCCGCTGGAGATCCAACTGACCGCCGAGGACAAGGTGCGACTGGGCGATAAGACGTTCTCCGTCGAGGAGTTCCGCGCTAAGGCGGGGGAACTGCTGAAGGGCGTCGAGCGCGTGCACCTGACTGTCGAAGCGAAGACGTCGCCGAAGGCCGTCGCCGAAGTGATGAGCACCGCACGCGACCACGGCGCCCTGGTCGCCATCAGCCGGAACGCGCCAGACAAGAAGTGATGCAGGCCGGGCGAAGCCCTGGCTCACAGGCTCGTTTAGCCGCGCACGGGACACGCCGGGGCTCCCAAGATCGGGCGCGGCGGGTCTCTTGACCCGCCGCGCACAGACGCGGCTTCGCGCGAGGAAACGCACGCACGCGGCGGCTCAGGAGAGCCGCCGCGCACGCGACAGCCGGGGCGCTGCCCCGGCCTACGTGCGTTTCACCCACGTCCGAAAATCCTCGCCGATGTCGCCGCGCTGCTTGTAGCGCTGCATCGCGCGGCGGCAGTCGCACGCCCGCTCGGATGAGATGCGGTCCAGCGCCGCCGCCAGAATCTCCGGCAGCCGCGCGGCCGCACGGTCGCCGTCGGCCAGTTCCTCTTCCGTCGCCATCCCCTCAAACAGCAGGTCCGGCCGGTACGGCCGCGGCACCACACCTTCGGCGGGGTTTACGACCCAGGAGATGGTCGCGTAGCAGAGCTCCAACTCGCGGGCCAGGGCAAACTCCGGCGCGACGGTCATGCCGACGACCGTGGCCCCCTCGCGGGCATACGCGCGGATCTCGGCGGGCGTCTCCAGCCGCGGACCGTCGGTGCACACGTACACGCCGCCCGTCCGGTGCCGCGCGCCCGCCGCCGCGAGGCCCTCCGCCAGCGCCGCCCGAAGCGCCGGGCAGAACGGTTGGCTGTGCCGCACGATGCCCAGGCCCGTCCCCTCGAAGTACGTCTTGGCGCGCCGCACGGTCTTGTCGAGCACGTCGTGCGGCACAACGAATGTGCCGACCGCCAGGCGCGGGTCGATGCCGCCGCAGGCGCTCGTCGAGAGCACGAGGTCCGCCCCGCGATCTTTCAGCGCCCACAGGTTCGCGCGGTAGTTGACGCTCCACGCGCCGACGTCGTACCCCGCCTCGCCGTGGCGCGTCAGGAGGAGGACCCGGCGGCCGCCGGGCAGAATCGCCTCGAACACGGGGCGCGAAGGGCCGAAAGGGGTCTCGCAGATTTCGCCGCGCGAGAGCCGCAGCCGGCGGCGCCCCCGCAGCAGGTGCCAGATGCCGCTGCCGAGGATGACGGCGGGCAGGGCCGCGGCGCGGCGGGGGTTGGCGGAACCAAGACGCATCGCTCGCCGGCGCGTCACGGCGCGGTCTCCTGGGCAGGAAGATCGGCCGCGTCGCGCTCGCTCGCCAGTTGCTGCATGAACGCGCGGGCGGCGCCCAGGCGGCTCTCGGCCAGGCGGCGGGCCGTCGCCAGGTTGAACACGTCTCGGACCCGCGTCGCCCAGTACCCGTACTGCTCGCGCTGCTCCCAGGCGCGGGAGGCGTCGGCGACGGACCGGCCCTCCAGCACGTGCCGCCGGAGGTCGCGCCACACACCCAGCGCGCCGATGTCGTCGAGGCTGTCGGCGTCGGAGAGAACCTTCGCCTCCGCCAGGTCGATCGTGGCGTCGTGGGCCCGGCGGATGATCTCCTGCACGAGCTCCAACGGGCGGGCCGGCACCTTGCCGCGCAGCCGGTCGCCCGCGAGCTCCGCGCTGTAGAGCTTCACGTCCTCGGCGCTCATGGTGGCGGCGGCGTAGACCGTCGACGTCCGCCGCTCCTCCTCCAGCCGGCCGGTCGCCGCCTGGTGAAAGAGCGCCGCCACCGCCAGCGCGAACCGGTCCATCCGCCACGCGCGGACCTCGCGGCAGGAGGCCAGGCGCTCCGCCACCCGCATCACGCGCAGGGAATGGTCGAAGAGGAACGTGTCGTCGCGCCCCAGCGGCGAGCGGCCGACAAGAACGCCGCGGGCGATCTCGATGATGGGTTCGATCTCCGGCATGGCCGATCCCCGGTGCTCCTATGCCCGTAATTATCGGCCGTGCCTAGAGCGTCTCATAACGAGAATTGCGCCGCCGGGCCTCGAAGCCCGCCCCTTCGATCAGGCGCGCGAGCAGCTCCGGCGACGCGCGGTGCACGCACCCCGCGGCCGCCACGACGTTCTCCTCGATCATCGTCGACCCCAGGTCGTTCGCGCCGAACCGCAGGGCCACCTGGCCGATCTTCGTGCCCATCGTGACCCACGAGGCCTGGACGTTGGGAATGTTGTCGAGGAAGAGCCGCGCGACGGCCAGCATCCGCAGGTACTCGGCCCCGCCGACCGGCCGCCAGCCCGCCGGCAGCCCGCCCTCGCGCGCCAGGGCCGTGTTGGCCGCCTGGAACGGCCACGCAATGAACGACAGGAAGCCGCCGGTCTCGTCCTGGAGGTCCCGCAGGACCCGCAGGTGCTCGATCCGCTCGGCCAGGGTTTCGACGTGGCCGAAGACCATCGTCGCGGTGGTCCGCATGCCGAGGCCGTGGGCCTCGCGCATCACGGCGAGCCACTCGCCGGCGGTGCACTTGCGCGGGCTGACGACCCGGCGAACGCGGTCGACCAGGATCTCCGCCCCGCCGCCCGGCAGGCTGTCGAGCCCGGCGGCCCGCAGGCGCTCGAGCACCGTGCGGACGGGCAGGCCCTCGCGCTCGGCCAGGAAGTGGATCTCCGGCGGGCTGAAGCAGTGGAGCAAGATATCGAAATGCGACTTGAGTTTCCGCAGCAGGGCCTCGTAGTACGCCAGATCCAGCTTCGCCGAGAGGCCCCCCTGCGCCAGGATGTGCGTCGCGCCGAGCCGGGCGGCCTCGCGCACCTTGGCCTCGAGCGCCGCGTCCGAGAGGACGTACGCCTCCGGGTCGTGCGGGGCACGCCAGAACGCGCAGAAGCGGCAGCGGCAATCGCAGAGGTTCGAGAAGTTGATGTTGCGGTCGATGGCCCAGGTGCGCCAGGCCTGGGGGTGGAGGCGCCGCGTCAAGTCGTCGGCCCGCCGGCCCAGGTCCAGCAAGTCCGCCGACTCCAGGAGCCGCAGGGCCTCCTCGGGCGATAAACGCTTCTCACGGGTCGCATGGGTCATGGGCAAACTCGCGTGACCTCGCTCGCGGCGGCTACTTGATCTCGTGCGCGGCGGCTCTCCCGACCCGCCGCGCGAAAACGTGCCCTCGCGCGCGGGGCAACGCACACACGCGGCGGCTCAGGAGAGCCGCCGCGCACGGGTTCAAGCGGCGCTGTAGTACTACGTCCGGGCCAGCCTCAGCCTGACCCCCCGGGGGGCGAGGCCTTCTTCGGCGGCCATCCGGTAGAACGCCCGCAGGCCCTCGAACTCCTTCGAGCCGAATCCGTAGCGGACCTGCTCCAGCAGGTACCGGCGCGCCAGGTCGACCGGCAGGCCGAGCACCCGGACGGCCTCGTCGGCAATCGACTCGCGGGCCGCCAGGCCCCGGTCCCGCGCCTCCGTCAGCACCTCCGTGAGGCGCCCCAGGGGCGCGTCGGCCCGCGCCATCCAGAACGCATAGACGAACGGCAGCCGCGTGAACCGGTGCCACTCTTCGCCGAGGTCGCGGACCCACTGAGCCCCCGGCCGCTCGGCCGTGAGGGCGCGGTCGCCGATGACCACCTCGGCGTCGGGCGGGCGCGGCGGCGTGGGGCCGACCTCCTCCGGCATGACAAAGTGCGGCGTGCACCCGAACCGGCGGACCACCACGATCCGGGCCAGGGCGTTCGACGTGCGGCTCGCCGAATCCAGGAGCACCCGCCGCAGCCGGTCCTGCTCGGCGAATCCGAAGAGCTTGATCGACCCGATGGTCCCCCGCGAGCCGATGGCCGCCACCGGCAGGGCCACGAAGCCTGCCTGGGCGCCGCTCGACGGACCGGGCGCGCGGCCGCGCTCCCCCCCTTCGGCCGCCAGGCGGAAGTACTCGATCGACGGCGCCAGGGCCACATCCACCTCGCCCCGGGCGAGCATCGGCCCAAGGGCGCTCGGCAGTTCCAGCCTGAGCTCCACGTCCTCGCGGTCCTTGAGGCCGAACGCCAGCGGCCACGCGTTCAGGAACCGCACGCTTCCCACCCTGAGCTTGTCTGCCATGTTGCCTCCCTGCCTCTCGGGCCATTATAGCCCCCCCTGCGCGCGGTCACAAGCACACGCGCGTGCCGTTGACAGGCAAGCGCCGGCCGTCTAGAGTGAGAGTCTGAGCCTGCCGCGGGAGCGGCGGGGCTCTTGAGCCCGCGCGACGGGCATCCTATGATCGGGCGCGGCGGGTCTCCCGACCCGCCGCGAGAAGATGCCGCCCCGCGCGTGGGGCAACGCACCCACGCGGCGGCTCAGGAGAGCCGCCGCGCACGGAACGGCGGCGGGCGATTACTCGCGCGAAGCAGTGGCTGCCGAGCGCTGGGGGAGGTTTCGTACCATGACGCGATACGGCCTCGCAGGTCTTCTCGGATGCGTGGGAACGATCCTGATCGTCGCCGGCTGCGGCGGCGCGGCGATGTCGCGCGACGATGAGGTCAAGCTCCTCGCCCAGAAGAACCAGGCCCTCCAGGACAAGCTCCTGGCGTGCGAGCGGCGGGTGGCGGACCTCACGGCCTCCGGGGCTCAGCCCAAGCCGGCCGCGACCGCGCCGGCCGATCCGTTCCGCGCCGTCGCCCTCCGGTTCAGCAAGCACACGGGCGTCCTGGAGGGCGGGGGACCGGCCGAGGAGCGGCTCAAGATCATCCTGGAGCCGCTCGATGAGCATGGCGAGATCGTCAAGCGAGCCGGCCGCCTCGACCTGGAGGTCCTCGAGCCCGCCGCCGAAGGCCAGCCGCCGAAGCCGTTTCACCGCTGGCAGTTCCCGTTGGCGGACCTCGCGCAGACATGGACCAACATGCTCAGCGTCACGGGGTACGTGCTGAAGCTGCCCTGGCCCGAGGGCCGCCGGCCGGCCGGCCCCGCCATCCTCGTGCGCGCGAAGTTCACGACGCTTTCCGGCGAGGCCCTCACGGCCGAGACGCAGGCGACGCTGCCGCGCCTCCGCGGCGCCGCCCCGCGCAAACCGTAGGGGCACGGCATCCCGTGCCCCTGACTGGCCTACGGCTTGCTTTCGCGCCCGCCGCGGAAGCGGCGAGAGAAGCGCGATGTCGGAATCCCCCGCCGCTTCCGCGGCGGACTCGGCTCCTATCCTACTTCAACTTCTCGGGCATCCCGGGCTTGGTCTCGAACCGCGGGAGCGGGCCGCCGGGGTACGTGCGGCCTTCCTCGCCCGGCAGCCGTTCGACGGGCGGCACCGCGCCCATCGTCTCCTCGGCCTTCTTCGCCAGTTCCTGCTTCGTCTCGAAGTACTTCTCCACGACCAGGCCCTTCTCGTTGAGGACAAAGCGGAACCTCGCGGGGGTGTTCGGGTCGTCGTAGAGGTAATAGAGTTCGTTGCCGAGGACCTCGGACGGCTGGCCGAGGACCTTGGCGACCTCCTCCCGGCTCATGCCGACGGAGGTCCTGCCGTACATCTTGTCGAGTTTCGGGTGCTGATACCAGCACCCCGCCGCCACGAGGCCTGCGAGCGCCGCGGCCGCTGCAACGCATCGAGTGATGTGCATCACGAATCCCTTTCGCGTAGGCCGGGGCAACGCCCCGGCATCTCCTGCGTACGTGCCGATCGCGGCGCCGGGGCGTTGCCCCGGCCTACATCTGCCCCTCGCGCTGATTCTCCCACGGCTTCTCGGGGTTCTGCCACGATTTCCCGACCACCTTCTTCTCGCTGTCGAAGCGGACCGTGACTTTCGTCAGGTCGCGCGGGTCCCCGCGGGTGTACACCCACTCGCCGTCCGTCCGGTACGTGGGCGGCCCCAGGAGCTTCTCCACGTCGGCCTGGGTCTGGCCCAGCGAGGCGGTCTGGAAGCCCTGCCGCGTGAACTCGCAGCCCCCGATCGCCAAGCCGCACGCCAGGGCCATGGCGACCCACACAAGCGAAGATCTCCCGCCGCTCCCGCGGCAGGCTCGATGGCGGAGCCCCCAACTCACGGCGATTCCTCCGGCGTCTCGATCTTGATGATCCGCTGGGCGAAAAGCTTGTCCTGGAACCCGCCCGGCAGATAGTACGTCGCGTGCACGATCACCGCCCGGCCGGGCTCCACCCCCTTGTCCCACAGGAGGGGGAACACGTAGCACCGGTCCACGCGGTCATAGTACTTGCGCTGGCTCTCGGCGTCCAGTGCCTTGACAAACCAATGGCCGAGCCGGTCGCCCCGCTTCTCGCCGCTCAGAGACCGGTAGGCGAAGACCTCGATGCGGAAAGACCCGACCGCCTTCGTCGGATCGCCGAACTGATCGAGCGGCTGAAGGCGGACCTCCAGCCCTTCGTCGCCCACCGGCGCTTCGCTCGACCCGGCGGCCCTGGGCGGACCGAAGCTCCTGGCCTTCGTGAAGAACCCGATGACGATGCTCTTGGGGGCGAACATGGCCGACCACGCGGGGTCGGACCTCAGGCCGCCCTCCGGCCCGGGGGGCCGCGGGCCGCCCGGCGACTCCTCGACCGGCTTCAGCACCGTGTCGGTCATCATCAGCTCGCGAAGCTGGATGAGGCCCGACACGAGGCGCTCGCGCGGGGCCTCCTGCGGCAGGCTGAGGGCCTCCTCGCGCAGGGTATCGGCCAAGTCCATGATCATCTTCTGCCGCTCGAGGTCGCCGCCGCGAAAGCCGGAGCACCCGGTCGCCAAGACGAGGACCAGCCCCGCCAAGCCAACCGCCGCCCAGACTGTGCCCCGATTCGCCACACGCCGCTCCCAACCGCCCCAAGCCCGTAGGCCGGGGTGAAGCCCCGGCATGCGTGATGTCCCCAGCCCGCCGCGGAGTAGGTGTTTAGCGCGGCGCCCAATTGCCGGGTGGCATGGCCACGCGCCGTTGCGTGGCCATGTTCCTCCGAGCTTCAGGGCTCATGGCCACGCAACGGCGCGTAGCCATGCCACCCACCCTAGACACGTACGCCGCGGAAGCGGCAGGCTCAAGCAGGGCCTTGGCCGGGGCGTTGCCCGGGCTTCGTGAACTCACAAACGGCGGATTATAGGCCCGCGTGACGCAGGGTGTCAATCTTTATAGCCGCCGGGGCACAGCGGGCCTCTCCTAAGCTCGGGCGCGGCGGGTCTTCTGACCCGCCGCGCGCAGACGCAGCTTCGCGCGCGGGGCAACGCACGCACGCGGCGGCTCAGGAGAGCCGCCGCGCACGGGGTCAAGTGGCGTTGCACTGATCGGGGTACGGCGTGCCATGTCCCCACTCCGCGGCTATCGGGTGACCCCACGGAAAATGCTACAACCTCGCGGGCGCCCGCACTAGACTCGCCGGCAGGAGGCAGGCCATGTGCGGCATCGCGGGGATCATCCGGAGCGACGGGCCTTCGCCCGCCGCAGGGCTTCGGCCCGCGGGCGGGCGGCCGGTAGACCGCGAGACGCTCGCTCGCATGGCCGCGCGCCTGGTCCATCGTGGCCCGGACCAGGAGGGGCTCTGGCTTGGCGACGGGGCAGGCCTGGCCGTCCGGCGCCTGGCGGTCATCGACCCGGCCGGCAGCCGCCAGCCCCTCTCGAACGAGGACGGGTCGGCCTGGCTCGCCTACAACGGCGAAATCTACAACTACCGCGAGCTCCGCGCCGACCTGGCCGCCCGCGGCCACGCGCTGCGGTCGGCGGGCGACTCGGAGGTCCTGGTTCACCTGTACGAGGACCACGGGCCGCAACTCCTCGGCCGCCTGGTGGGCATGTTCGCGCTGGCCGTGTGGGATGAACGGCGCCGGCGGCTCCTGCTGGCCCGCGACCGGCTGGGGCAGAAGCCGCTCTACTGGTGGCACGGGCCGCAGGGCTTCGTCTTCGCGAGCGAGGTGGCCGCGCTCCTCGAGTGCCCCGACGTGCCGCGCCAGGTCGATCACCGCGCCCTCGGCCGGTTCCTTCGGTTCGGGTACGTGCCCGCGCCCGGCACGGGCCTCGTGGGCGTCCACAAGCTCCCGCCCGCGCACTACCTGGAGTTCGACGCCGCCGCGGGGACGGTGGCGGGGCCGACGCGGTACTGGGACATTCCGCGGGGTCCGGCCGAGGCGGGCGTGAGCGCCGCCGAGTGGCGCGAGCGGCTGCGCGCGGCGCTCTCGGAGGCCGTGCGGTCGCAGCTCGCGGCCGACGTGCCGCTGGGCGTGCTCCTGTCGGGCGGGCTGGATTCGTCGGCGGTGACGGCCCTGGCGGCCGCCGCGGCGCCGGCGCCGCTCCGCACGTTCACGGTCCGCTTCGGCGACGCGGGGTGGGACGAGTCGGCCTACGCCCGGGCGGTGGCGCGGCGCTTCGGCACGGAGCACACCGAGGTGCGCGTCGAGCCGCGGTGCGTCGAGGCCCTCGGCGAGCTTGTCGAGCGGCACGGCGAGCCGTTCGCCGACTCCTCAAGTATCGCCATGTATTATCTCTCGCGGGAAGCCCGCCGGCAGGTGACCGTGGCCCTGTCGGGCGACGGCGGCGACGAGTCGTTCGGCGGCTATCCCCGCCACGCCGCCCTGGCGATGAGCGAGAGGATGGGGCCGCGCGGGCGCGGCCTGCTCGCGCGGCTGGGGCGCCGGATGAAGCCGCGCGCGGGCCGCAAGAGCCGCTGGAACGCCGCCCGGCGATTCCTCCGGGCCCTGGACCTCGATCCGCTGCCGCGGTACCTGGCGTGGCGGTCGCTCTTTTCGTCGGAGGACCTGGCGACACTGGCGACACCGGCGTTTGCCGCCGAGGCGCTTGCCGAAGACCCGCTCGCCGACTGGCGCGCGGCCATCGCGGGCCTCGACTCTCGCCCGTGGGTGGACCGGGCGATGGCGATCGACCTCGCCGATTACCTGCCGAACGATTGTCTCGCGAAGGTCGACATTGCGTCGATGCGCCACAGCCTGGAAGTGCGAAGTCCTCTGCTCGACCACCGCGTGGTGGAGCTGGCCCGCCGGATGCCGGTGGACCTGAAGTGGCGCCCCCGCCTCGGCCGGATGCCGCAGGGCAAGGCGATTCTACGCGAGCTGTTCTCGGAGGGTGGGGGCGGAGCACCCGCCTTACGCCTGCCGCGAAGCGTTCTCACGCGCGGGAAGATGGGGTTCGGCGTGCCGGTCAGCCGGTGGCTGGCGACGGACCATGCCGACTGGATGCGGGGGATCCTGCTCGACCGCCGGACGCTGGCACGCGGCCTGACCCACCGAGGGGCCGTCGAGGAGATGATCGCCGCCCACACGGCCTTTCGCGCCGACCACGGCGAACGGCTGTGGGCGCTCCTGTGCCTGGAACTGTGGTTCAGGTGGGCCGGCCTTTGACCCTCTTGCGCGGCGGGTCTCCCGACCCGCCGCGCTCAATCGCTAGCCTCCGCCTTGGCCCTACCGCCGGACCTCCATGCTTCGGACGCCGCAGCGCAAGACCATGTCTCGCAAGCAGTCGTTATACATAAACGGCGACTTCAGGTTCTTGACGCGGATGTTCCATCGCAGC